>PDWI01000052.1_pt1 | contig 156938 bp, 149 predicted proteins | sample 1430891 | NCBI WGS metagenome assembly PDWI01 (sample SAMN01162508, study PRJNA174530) | Oral metagenome, whole genome shotgun sequencing project. | biome: Marine environment; feature: Marine mammal; material: Swab sample of the gingival sulcus; isolation source: swab sample of gingival sulcus... | reverse complement strand
CCTACTTCAAGTAGGAATTCTTTCAGCTGACTAGGAATCGTCAGCATACGATCCTCCTCGCGAGAGACCCTCGAATACACTAGAGATCTCTCCAAAACGTCGACTTCCTCGGCTGACCAGCGATGCTCAGGGTCCCAATCGAAATTTTCAACAGACGCCATCTTTTCCATAGCTTGCTTTATCGTGATCATAGCAGATTTCTCCCAATCAAATTGTTTCTGGATCTCTCGTCATGCGGCCCTCCGGATAGTGTGCCCGCCCGCCTACCCGTCGTCATTTCCGGTCCGGCAAGTTTGGCAGGAAAGGATTTGCCATGACAAGGCTACAGGTCTTCTCGCGAACATAGGTTATAGAGAAACTCCGCAAGCGTATCGGCGCATTTGCCAATGCCAAGCGTGTTGTCGCCTTCTCCCCAAGGATCATAGGCCAGGCCCCAGATGTAGACGGCGTTGTTCTCAGGGTTGGTGCCGTCCATCAAAAGGTAGGCGTGTCCGCCTTCGGCGGTGCCCATGAAAACGTATCCGTAAGGGACGCGGCCCGGCATGAACTGATCGCGGTTTTCACCACAATAGTATGGCAAAAACGTCTTTGAGTAATCTATTATTCTATCCGGACAGTCAGAACCGATCACCTGTGTTTCGTTGATAGCAGTACCACCGCTGTCAAACGTTACCAAAAAAGCATTGTCATATCCGGCGCTACAGATACCAACCTCTCGCAAAAACTCTTTCAACTGGCTCGGCAGCGACAACTTACGGACGTCATCACCCGGAATTCTCGAATATACCAGGCCGTCTTCCAATTTGGCGACATCTTCCGCAGACCAGGCGTTCTGAGGCTCACAGTCAGAATTTTCAACCGTTGCCATCTTTTCCATAGCTTGCTTTATCGTGATCATAGCAGATTTCTCCTAATCAAATTGCCTCCGGATCTCTCGTCATGCGGCCCTCCGGATAGTGTGCCCGCCCGCCATCGTCCGCCTACCCGTCGGCATTACCGGTCCAGCACGTTTGGCAGGAAAGGATTTGCCATGACAAGGCTACAGGTCTTCGTAAGGCCGTAGGTTATAAAGAAACTCCGCAAGCGTATCGGCGCATTTGCCAATGCCAAGCGTGTTGTCACCTTCCCCCCAAGGATCATAGGCCAAGCCCCAGATGTAGACGGCGTTGTTTTCGGGGTTCGTGCCGTCCATCAAAAGGTAGGCGTGTCCGCCTTCGGCGGTGCCCATGAAAACGTACCCGTTAGGGACGCGGCCCGGCATGAGCTGATCATGGTTGGGGCCATACAGGAGCGGAATAAAGCTTCTGGAATCATTTATCATGTTTTCAACTGCGTGCCCAACACTAACCATTTCATTTTTCGCCCGCGCCCCACTCGGAAAATTGATCACAAACGCATTGTTGGTTTCCGCCCCAACGCTACCATGTTTTAACAAGAACTCTTTCAGCTGTTTCGGCAATTTCAATCGTGCAGGGCTTTTGCGCTCGCGGTAAACGGCAGCGTCGCGCTCAAAAACGGCAATGTCTTCTTCAGACCACTGCTCTCCATCGTCCCATTCAATATCCCCCTTGCGACGCATTTCAGCGACAGCTTCGTCGATGGTGATCATGTCTCCCTCCTGAGGGGCTTCCCCGTTGCGCCTCACGCGGCGGCCTTGGTGGGCAAGCTTGCCATGTGTTCTGGAGTTTGCAAGCCGCATCGTGGTTCCATCCCGGTTATGCCACAGGGATAGGGGGGAAAGATAGCCAGACAACAGACCTGCCGGGCGTGAACGCCATGTCGGATTGTTTCATGGCATCTCTATAGATTGTGACCCCGGAGATGCGGTTGTTTTTCGTAATACGCCGTTGGAGGAAAGCGGTTTCAAGTTTTCGGCGCTGAGGGACAGGTTTGCTTTGCTACTCGATAAAAAGCCGGTGACGCGCGCAACCAAACGTGTTGGGTCTTGGGAGAAATCCTGAAGCCTGCTGCATAAGGGGCAACAGCATTCTGAAACATCAAGGGGATGCGCTTTCCCGGATCATCGGGCGGAATGCGCGGGCGTAATGGCCGCTGTCATGGTCTGTGCCGGGTCAGGACGTCGGATTGTCCGGGGTCATGAATGCAAAACTACCGGGTTTGGCGCCGAGCGCCTTTTCGATGATCGTTTGTGTGACCTGTCGTCGGAGGCGGAGTTCTGCGTCGGTAAATTCAAACAGCCCGCCATCGGTCAGAAATTGCGCGCCGGTAAAGAGAAACTGGATGGTTTCCAGCGGATATTCCACCGCAAACACCCCCTCGCGGTTCCCCTGTTCGACAATTCTGGCAAGGATCGGGGAGAGGCGGAGGACGGTCTGAATGTTGGTCAACTCGTGCAATTCGCGGTTGTCGGGGGCGTGCAGCATTTCGGCGACGTTCAGGGACGTGTCGTCGCCCATATGGCCCTGCGACAGAAGCATTTGCAGCTTTTGCAGCGCCGACAGATCCGGTGCCTGCGCAATGCTGTCCGCAGCTTCGACGATCTGATCCAGCGTCTGCGCGACAATGGCTTGCAGAATGTCGGGCTTGGATTTGAAGTAATAGTAAAACGTACCCTTCGCGACGCCGATCTCGTTGATGATCCTGTCGACGGAGCATTTGGCGTAACCGATCTCGTGAAACAACCGGCTTGCGGTTGCGATGATTTCTGACCGGCGTTCGTCACGCGTTTTGGTGATCCGTGCCACGGAGGGCTCCTTTGGTTTCGGGCTGTCGCGCATGGCGGCCCGCGATTGCCTGTTTCCTTAATAGCTTTGGCCAAAACGGAAGATCAAGGCGATGTCGCGGGGGAGGCGGGGCGGTAACCCGGCGGCGGCGCGGGCGTGGCGACGGCTTCCGGAAAGGAATCGTTGACATGACTGACCGTCAGTCATATTGAGCGAGTAACAAGAAAGCGCGTGCGGAAAAAGCTGCGCCGCAATGCGCTTCGATTTCAACTCTGGAGGATGCTGTCATGGCAGATCTGTCCCGCACAAAGTCCGACCTTCCGTCGCGCCTGTTGATCGTCTTTTACCTGCTGACCTTCGCCATTACGTGGTCCATCGGCGGGCTTTATCTCTTCGCCCCGCAATGGGCAGTCGCGCGGTTTGGCGATATCAGCGGCGCGCATCCGTTCTTCTTTCTGGGCACCTGGGCGCCCGGCATTTCGGCTCTTGTGCTGGTGTTGTTTTATGGCGGCGTCGGCGGGCTGAAACGGTTTCTGGGCCGGCTGTTTTGGTGGCGCGGATCGCCTTATTGGGCGGCCTTCATTCTGTTGGGGGTGCCGGCGGTCTATGTTGCGGGGTCCTGGATGAAGGGGGGAGGGATGCTCGCGCCGCTCCCGTCGCAAGGGATCGGGGCCGGGATCGCCATTTTGTTCATGATGCTTTTTCTCGGGCCGGTCGAAGAGTTCGGTTGGCGCGGGGTGGCGCAGCCGATCCTGCAGCGCCACCTTGCGCCGCTCTGGGCGGGCGTGGTGATCGGGCTGTTTTGGGGCCTTTGGCACCTGCCGGCCTTTTTCCTGACCAACACGGTTTTCGCCAGTTGGAGCTTTTTCCCGTTCCTGATTGGCAACATTGTGCTGGCGGTTCTGGTGACGCCGATTTTCAACGCGGCGCGCGGGAGTCTGCTGTGGCCCATGCTGTTTCACTGGCAGTTGATCAACCCGTTCTGGCCCGATGCGCAGCCCTATGACACCTGGATTTTGCTGGCGATTGCGGTGCTGGTGGTCTGGTGGAACCGGGAAACGATGTTGAAACGTGGAGAAGCGGTGACGGAAGTCATGCCGCAAGCCAAAGGAGTAGTCCAATGATGTTGATGTTGCGTCGTCTTGCCGTGTCGGTAAGCTGTCTTGTTGCCTGTAGCCAATATGCGCTTGCGCAGGAGGCGCCGGAGCTTCGCGGGCAGGTTCGCGAGATGGTGGCATCGTTTCAACGTGACCATGATGTGCCGGGGATAACGGTTGCGTATGTTATTGGCGATGCTGGTGTGGAAAGTGTCGCTGTGGGCGAAGCGGATGTCGAGGCGGGCATCCCGATGGCGCCACACAGCCGGATGCTGGCGGCGAGCATTGGCAAGACGATCTGGGGCGCGCTGGTGCTGGCCCTTGAAAGCGAGGGAAAGCTTCAACAATCCGATCCGGTGTCTGATTATCTCGGTTCCCTTGACTGGTTTTCGCGTGTTCCGAATGCGGCGACCATGACCGTCGGGCAGTTGTTGACCCATAGCGCGGGCGTGCCGGACCATGTGCATATGGAGGGCGCTGCCGGGGTTTTGGCCGCGCTCGGGGAGGCGGAAAACTTTGATCCCGCGCAGATGATCGGCCTTGTGCTGGATGAAGCGCCGCTTTTTGAGGCCGGGGCGGGCTGGTCCTATTCGGATACCGGCTATCTGTTGCTCGGGCTGGTGATCGAAGCCGCCTCCGGTCAGTCGGTGTATGAATTGGCGCAAACCCGGTTGCTGACGCCGCTTGGTCTGACAGAAACCTCCGCTTCCGACACGCCGCGTCTGGCTGGGTTGGCGGTTGGCTATACCAGCGCGGACAATCCCTTTGGGCTGCCTCCCAGAACCACGAACCCGGAGGGGGTGTTGCTGTGGAACCCGGTGATCGAATGGACCGGGGGCGGGTTTGTCTCGACCTCGGCAGACCTCGCCCGCTGGGGGCACGCCCTGTATTCGGGCGCCGCTTTCGAGGGGGCGTATATGGACCGGCTTCTGGCCAGCGTCCCGGTTGATCCGGATGCCCCGGAAGTGCGTTATGGGAGCGGCACGGCCATCTTTCAGGACACGCCCTTCGGCATGGTTTTGGGACATGGGGGATGGGTCCCCGGATATGTGTCCAGCCTGCGGCATTATGCCGATCACGATGTGACGGTCGCGTTTCAGATCAATTCGGACGCCTGGCAAAAGGAGGGGGAGGCCGATCTGGTGGCGGCACTTGAGGCGGCGCTGGCCGAATTTCTGATCCGTCAGGCCCAGACTGCGCAATGAAGCGGGGGGCTGGCGGGTTTGTCAGCCCCCAGCTGCGTCGATTGTCGGGAAGGGCGTCGTGCTGCTGGTTGTGTCGCAATTTCAGTTCAGCGGCTCGGCGCGCCTGAAAACAGGCTTAAGGCGTCCGGCGCGCGCTGAACCGCTGATCCTTCGCGGCAAGTTTTGTCAGGTGCGAATGGTGCCGTGTCATGGACGGTGGTTTCTGTCCGATCCTCCGGGGGGCTGTGGGTTCAGGCAAATGTGAAACTGGCGTTTTCATAAGGCGTGGATGGGCGTTCATGGCGCGTAAGCACAAAAGGCTTTTGATAAATATGCGCCCGTCCGGAACCCGGTGTGTTGAGATAACATGCGCGGGTATTTCAGATGCAAAATAAAGAATTTGTCAAAGCGGGCGGGTCGGGGGTATGGGATGGCGGTGGAATGAGCGGAAAGGCGAGGGATGCGACAGCCGCGCGAGTGTGAGAATATGGCGGAATTGCGGGTTGAGATTGACGCGCTGGACCGCGAGTTGGTGGCGTTATTGGCGCGGCGGGCGGGGTATATCGACCGGGCGGCGGAATTGAAGCCCGGCGAGGCGCTGCCCGCGCGCATTCCAGCGCGGGTTGAGGATGTGGTGTCGAAGGTGCGCGCGGCGGCGCAGGCGGCGGGGTTGGACCCGGATCTGGCGGAAAGGCTGTGGCGGCAGTTGATCGAATGGTCGATTGCGCGCGAGGAAGTGGTGTTGGGGCCGGACGTTCCGGCGGACAAGGCATAGGAGGCGGTTTTGGTGGCAAAACGCATGGATGGGAAGGCATTCGCGGCGCGGGTTCGGGCGGATGTGGCGCGCGAAGTGGCTGGGCTGAAGGAACGCGGCATCACGCCGGGGCTGGCGGTGGTGCTGGTTGGCGAAGACCCGGCCTCGCAGGTTTATGTGCGCTCGAAAGGCAAGATGACGGTTGAGGTCGGGATGCGCTCTTTCGAGCATAAGCTCGCGGCGGACACGTCGGAGGCGGAGCTTTTGGCGCTGATCGAGCAGTTGAACAACGACCCGGCGGTGAACGGCATTTTGGTGCAATTGCCGCTGCCGAAGCATCTCAACGAGGATCTGGTGATCAACGCGATTGACCCGGCGAAGGATGTGGACGGGTTTCATATTTCTAATGTCGGGCGGCTGGCGACGGGGCAAAAAGCGATGGTGCCCTGCACGCCGCTGGGCTGTCTGATGATGCTGCGCGACGAATTGGGCAGCCTGTCGGGCAAAAGCGCGGTGGTGATCGGGCGGTCGAATATCGTTGGCAAACCGATGGCGCAACTCCTGCTGGGCGAGAGCTGCACCGTGACCATTGCGCATTCGCGGACGGTGGATTTGCCGGCGGTGGTGCGCGGGGCGGATATTGTAGTCGCGGCGGTCGGGCGGCCGGAGATGGTGCCGGGCGACTGGATCAAACCGGGGGCGACGGTGATCGACGTGGGCATCAACCGCATCGACGCGCCGGAGAAGGGCGAAGGCAAGACGCGGTTGGTGGGCGATGTGGATTTCGCTTCCGCCTCGGAAGTTGCGGGTGCGATCACGCCGGTGCCGGGCGGCGTCGGGCCGATGACCATTGCTTGTCTGCTGGCCAATACTCTGACCGCGACCTGCCGGGCGAATGGCCTGCCGGAACCGGAGGGGCTGACGGCGTGAGGCGTTGGTTTCAAAAGAAAAAGGCACCCAGTTGGGTGCCTTTTGCATATAGTGCCCTTCGGGCGGTTTGAGTATTTAGGCTAAGAAGAAGGGGCGTCAGTCGGTAAACTTCGGCGTCCGTTTGGTCATGCCTGCCATTACTGCTTCCATCTGGTTCGGCTGGCCGACCAGCGCTTCCTGCGCCGCGCTTTCGAGGATCAGGGTTTCCTCCGGGTCGGTCAGTTCCGTGGCCGTGATCAGTGCTTTGGCGGCTTGTACCGCGTCCGGGGATTTGGCGGCGATTTGCTGGGCGATTTCCGTGGCGCGCGCAAGTGGGTCGTCCGAAGTTTCCGTTATAAATCCGTAGCTTGCGCCTTCCTCGCCGGAGAACAGTTCCGCCGTATAGGTCAGCTTGCGGATCACATCCCCCCGCGCCAGCCGCCGCATCAGCAACATGCCGCCCATATCCGGGATGATGCCCCATTTGCCTTCAAGGATGGCCAGTTTCGCCTCCGGATGCGCCACGCGCATATCCGCGCCGAGCATGATCTGAAAGCCGCCGCCAAAAGCGTGTCCGCGCACCGCCGCGATCACCGGCACCGGCAGTTCCGCCCAGTCGATGACGCAGGCCTGAAACAGATTGGAAATGCCATGCGTCCGGGTCTTGAAGCCAACCTCATGGGCCAGCGCCGCCAGCTTCGGCATGGTCGCGATATCCAGCCCGGCACAGAAACTTTCCCCCGCGCCGGTCAGCACCACGGCCCGCACCCCCTTGGTCTCGCGAATTTCCGCCGCCGCCGCAACCAACCCTTCGATCATCTCAATATCCAGCGCGTTGCGCTTATCGGCCCGGTTCATTGTCACCGTCGCCACATGATCCTTCACCTCAATCAATACGCGGTCGCTCATCGTTTCCTCCGTCAATGCCCAAAACCCGCCGACACCTCCGCCAGCGCAAACCACACCTCAACCTTGCCGCCACGCCCACGTCTACGCAAGCATGACGTAACTCCCGGCACCTTTCTTCTTAGGGGAAATACTCCACGGGGGTCTGGGGGTGTGAAACCCCCAGCCATGAAGGTCGGCCTTTAATGCTCGATATGTTCCTGCTTCACGAACATATTCGACCACGCCCGATCAATCAGTTCCGGCGTCATCTGATACGGAATGCCCTCAAACTCACAGATCGCAATCATCTGATCAATGAGGAAGATCGGCTGATAATTGGCATAAACATTATCAATCGTTGGATATTTCTTCTTCAGAAGATACACCAGCGCCTCTTCATTGAGCGGCATTTTCCGTTTGCGCGCCACCATGGCGAAGATTTTCAAGTAGTCCTGCTGACACGGCCCGTCGATCTTGATCTTGAAGAAAATCCGCCGCAACGCCGCCTTGTCGAAAATCTCGTTCGGGTGGAAGTTGGTGGAGAAAATCACCAGCGTATCGAACGGCACTTCGAATTTCTCGCCGCTCTCCAACGCCAGAATATCTTTGTTTTCTTCCAGCGGCACGATCCAGCGGTTGATCAGCGCCTGCGGCGGCTCCGCCTGACGCCCAAGGTCGTCGACGATGAAAACTCCGCCGGTGGATTTGAACTGGAGCGGGGCCGTGTAGGTGCGCGAGACCGGGTTATAGGTCAGGTTGAGCATGTCGAGGCTCAATTCACCGCCGGTAATCACCGTCGGGCGCTCGCAGAGGATATAGCGGCGGTCGAAGGTATTGGCGCGGCGGCGCAGGGAATGGGGATTTTCCGCCTCTTCCTGAATGGCCGTATGCACGATCGGGTCGTAAACCGTGATCACCTGCCCGGAATAGACCACGGCGCGCGGGATGTAGATATTGTCGCCAAGTGCGTCGCGAATGCCGTTGGAAATCGAGGACTTACCGTTGCCCGGCGGGCCATACATCAGGATGGAGCGGCCAGAGCCAACCGCCGGTCCGAGATGGTCGAGCAATTCATCGGGCAGGATCAGGTGCCCCATGGCGCCGGTCAACTGATTGCGTGTCATGCTGATATTGCGGATCGACTGCCGTTTCACCTGCACGGCGTAATCTTCCATCGGCACCGGCATGGCACCGTAATATTCCGACTGTGCCAGCGCATCCAGCGCCCGTGCCTTGCCGCTATCGGTCAGCCGGTAGCCCATCTCGTTGCCCGCATCTGCCGCCATCGTGCCCATTGCTTCGATCAGCGCCTGCGTCCGGCACAATTCGATCAACTCCTGCACCACCCGCGATGGCACGCAGAGCGCCTTTTCCAGTTCCGACACCGTGTCCATGTTGGTGCGGAACATGGTTTTCAACAAAATGTCGCGCATCATCACCGGCGACAGGCCAGTATCGCGCATGGATTTTGTCGCCGGGGGCGGCTGAACGCCGGGGGTCACTTGCATATTCACTTGCCTTGCCTCACTTTTTGATCCACGCCCCTCGGGGCAGGCGGAAAACCCTTTGCCAACCGAGACTAAGCAAGGCATCTTGCAAAAAAATGGAATAAAGAGGGCAAAAATGGGTCGATCGGGCAGATTGGCGGCGTTTGTCGCAACAATTATCGTCATATTGGGCGGAATAAGCCTCGCCAAGGGCGGATTTTTCCTTGGTAAACACGAGGGCGATACGCTGCATCTGTTGCAGATGGTGTTGCGCATGGGGGCGGGCGACTGGCCGCATCTGGATTTCCAGACCCCGATCGGGGTGCTGGCCATGGCACCGATGGCGGTCTTTGTCGCGGCGGGCTGGGGCGCGGGCAGCGCCATCATTGCCGGGCAAATCCTGATGGCAGTGCTGCTTGCTCCGGCGATCTGGTATGTGGCCAAAAGCCGCTTTCCCGGCGGTTTTGCCTATGCCTTTGCCGCTGTGACCCTGGTGCTGATCCTCGCGCTGGTGCATGGGGAAACCGAACGCTCCGTGTCGATCTCGATGCATTATAACCGCTGGGCCTGGGCCATCAGTTTCCTCGCCATTTCCCTCGCCGCGATGACCCCGCTGGGCCGCGCGCGCCCGGTGCTGGACGGGGCGGTGCTGGGGCTGGCGCTAGCCGCGCTGGGCCTGATCAAAGTGACCTATTTCGCCGCTTTCTTCCCCGTCATCGTGATCGCGCTGATCTACCGCCGCGCAAGCCGCACCCTGCTGACCGGCCTGATCGCTGGCCTTGCGGCCATGGCACTGGTGACGCTGCTCGCGGGCACGCCGCTGTTCTGGCTCGCCTATATGCGCGACCTCGCGACGGTTTCCGCCTCTGAAGTGCGCCCCAATCCGGGCCTGCCCTTCCTGTCGGTCTTGGGCGCCCCCGCCTATGCCGGGGCATCGCTGGTGCTGATCGGCTCGGTAATCGCGCTGCGGCAAGGCGGGCTGATGCTGCCGGGCCTGATCACGTTCCTGCTGGCCCCCGGCTTTTTCTACGTCACTTACCAGAATTACGGCAACGACCCGCAATGGCTGCCGCTTTTCGCCCTGATGCTTGGCGTCTGGGCGCGAGAGGCGAAAGGCACCGGCTGGTTCGGGGTCGAGCTGCGAAAAGCCCTGACCACGGCCACCATCATCGCCGCCACCTTCGCCACCCCCTCGCTCCTCAACCTTGCCTATTCCCCACTGCGCCACTTCAGCGCGGAAGCAGACAATTACATCGCGCTGCTGCCGGGATCGGGGGTGCATGAAGACCTGCGCACGGTGAAACTCCGCGCGCGACGACTGGATGCGAAGATTGCACTGGATGAGCCGGGCATGCCCTTCGAGACCTATTTCGACGAGGAATTTCGCAATAATGTGACTGAATGGCAGGGCGAACGCCTTCCGGGTTGTGCCCTTGATCTCGGACTGGTCGGCTGGTTCGACGCCATTGCCCACGACCTCGAAACCTCCGGGCTGATCTACGGTAAAAGCATTTTTGCCGCGGACCTCCTCAACTCTTACTGGATGTTCGGTGCGGGCACCCCGCTGAAAGGCTCATCACCGTGGTATTACGGCGGCTTGCCGGGATTCCAGAACGCCGATTACCTGCTGATCCCCCTCTGCCCCCTGTCTCCAAGGGTACGTAAGCTGGTACTGGAAGCGGTCGAAGAAACCGGCGCAGAGCTGACGGAAGTGCGATCCAACGAGGTGTATCGGCTATACGAAATCAATTTGAACCATCCGGAGGGCAAGGCTCATTAGACTTTGGGTCTTGCCTGAAGCCGAAATCGCTAAATCTGAAGCAAGATTCTCTGCCTTCGGGTCTGTATCCGGCTGATTTCGAACGCGAATTTTGATGCTAGGTGTTGCAGACTAAGTCGATTTCGCTCTGGTTGAGTGATTGATTTCTGTTACAGGGTGATAAAAAGGCATGAGGAATGGACATCCCTTCCGTTCTCGCATTTCGAGGCTGAAATTCACGAGATTGTGTGCTGTTTTTCAGCCGATCTGTCTTCCTTTCCAACCGCTGAACACACCGGCAGCAACCGCAACACGGTCAACGGGGATCACTTTGGGAAAATGGATATTGCGAGAGCTTCAACGCCCGGTTCTGGAACAGCCCCCTGAAAGTGGTCCTCCAACTGGGATAGTTTTGTCCCGCAATTTGGAGGGTCAGCGGTGGCTGGCAACGAGAAAAACCGGCAGATATTGGATCGAAGCTTCGTCAGGTTGAAGCTCTGCAGGGGGCAAGGAATGACGATAGCAGATGCGGTGCGCCAGATCGGCGTGACACAATAGACATTTTATCGATGGCGGTGGTATGGGCGCGCGTAGTTGAAGCGATGAGAGAGCTGGAGAAGTGTGGCATCGAACGCCATTGGTTCGAGAGAGATGTCGAACAACCAGCGGCTGCGGCGGGCTGTGTCTGATCTCACGCTGGACAAGTTGATCCTGGCCGAGACTGCCTGGGGAAACTTCTGAGCCCTTCGCGTCGCCGTAAGTGCATTGATCATGTGCGACAGGAACTTGGTGTGTCTGAGCGTCGTGCCTGCCGGGCTTTGGGGCGGCACCCTTTGACACAGAGAAAGGTTCCACAAGGCCGGGCCGATGAGGGGCAGTTGACTGATGATATCATTGAGCTTGCGGATATGGGATATGTATGGCCGCCGGCGCCAGAAAGCATAGTCCCAATGGACCAGAGGCCAACGATGCACTAACAATTTAATTGGACCACCTGATTAAGACACGCCAGATATGAATTTAGGTTTGGAAATGAGTAATAAATTAGATTTCTCTAAAGTTTCTGAAGCTTATACCAATATGTCGGAGGGTGATAAATCATGTGTCGTTGCTGCCCAACAAAACTCTGGGGCACAACAAATGACCTCTATTGGTAGTTATCACGATAAATTTTACGAAGAACTATCAAAATCCGGATGGACAGAAAGCGTAGAATTATCTGCTGATTTAGCAAAGTTTGGGACAATCCGATCTTGGAAATTCACAGATACCGGGAAACGCTCAATGCCTACCCTGCTACTAGCCCTCACAACTACGAATTTACGTAAAGAGCTAGACGATAATCGACTGGCTGAAATGGGGAAATTCTGTCTGAAGCTATTTGTATGTTATCTGATTTGCCAGGTCTGTGTTTTCTTGGTCGGCTTCATTATTGGAAAGCTGGAAATCGATGTATCAGTCTTTAGAGGATACTTATCCGTGGTCGCCGTATTACTATCAATACTGGTTAGCTTGATTTTATCATCAAAAATATGGAAGCATAACAAACCGGAAGAGGCGTTGGTGAAAAATATTGCATACGCTAGGTTTATAGGTTTGCATATCAAGACCTTGTCGATTTTGGCAGCTGTAACAGTTCTATTGATTCACATAGGTATCGAGTTTTTCGCCATACAATTTGGCTGGCAGAATGAACCTAAGAGCCTTTCAAAGATTCTAATTCAATGTGCTGTACTGAGTGCAATTATCGGATGGTTTAGCATTACTTTTTTACCAAAAATCAATCAGGTTCACTACGACAAGCAGTTTAATTAAGGCAAAATGTAATATGTACGGGCCGATATAGTCGTGGAACAGCCCCCTGAAAGTGGTCCCCCAACGGGGATAGTTTTGTCCCGCAATTTGGAGGGTCAGCGGTGGCTGTAAAGCGAGAGAAACCGGAAGATATTGGATCGAAGCTTCGTCAGGTTGAAGCTCTGCAGGGGCAAGGAATGACGATAGCAGATGCAGTGCGCCGGATCGGCATTGCACACCTTAAACCATCATGCGGCCAGTTTGATCTCAGACATGGGATACGTAATGCACCATACTTCCTCACCAATCTTCCGGTGGTTCTTGCATGCGATTGAACAAGAAATCTTCGTAGCTGTCCGCCATAAACCCGATATACATATTGTTTTCCTGTCCCCACGGATCAGATGATGGGAACCACGCCCAAATTGTGCCATGCTTTTCAGGCGACAGGTCCATCAATAGATACATGCCAGACATATCTGTAGCCACTGGAATTAGATTTTTTGGTGTTACACAAGGCGGCGTATCAAGAAGAAATGAAATTTCTTTCCGCAAAGTGGCTTCATCGGAAAAAGCTCTAATACCGAAAGTTCTTTCAAAATCTTCCTGCTCTTCAACGGAAAGTGGTTCATGGTCAATTCGACGCCAATCCACCTCAAAAGTTTTTGTTTCATCGAGATATAACGGGCTAAAATGTGTCATGATGTACTTGAAGCCATCTGGCAGAGTGGTTCCAACTCTATCCTCAACCTCTGTCACGAAAGCCTTGGACATCGCAGGTGTTTCTTCGGCTTGCCATGATTTGAGCAATTTTTCATCCATAATGCTTTCTTTCGTCTAACGGTCAGGCCATGGGGATCGCACACTTTAAACCATCATGCGGCCAGTTTGATCTCAGACATGAGATATGTAAGGCACCATAATTCCTCACCAATCTTCCGTCGGTTCTTGCAGGCGATTGAACAAGAAATCTTCGTAGCTATCCGCCACAAATCCGATATAAAGGTTGTCTCCCTTTCCCCACGGATCGGTTGATTTGTGCCACGCCCAGATCGTGCCGAATTTTTCGGGCGATATATCCATCAAAAGATACATTCCCGAAATGTCAGTACCTACTGGAAAATACTTTTTAGGAATGGTGGTTTTTGTTTCAGGAACATATTCGTAAAGCTCCCGGAACTCCTCAAAATAATCTTCTTCGTGTGAAAACGCACCCATAGCGCCTCATTTCTCGAAATCGTCACCTTCTTCTATTGAAAGCGTTCGACCGTCTATGCGTATCCAATCAATGTCAAATACCATACTTTTTTCCAGAAAGAACGGACGATAAGTTGAGATAATGCGCTTGTATTCCTCCTGTAGCTTTGCCCCCATCATTTTCTCAAGTTCGATAATCGCATTTGCAGAGACTGGTGAGATATCCTCTATTTGCGTTTGGGCCCAATAGTCTTCGTTCATTTTTCTCTCATAAGTTGGTAATTTGGCCAACTCATCCAGCTACGCGCACCGACATGACGTGGCCCGCCTGATTCAACGTTGTGGAGATTTCGGGGTACAAGCTGCATTCCTTGCTCCTTATGATGCCAGGTCTGCGGCTTTCGTAACGCGCTTTTTGCGATCCTGACAAACTCTGGCCATTCACATCCATCATATCATAATATTGGCTCGACAACCGATCTATGTCACGATTACTTCCGTGTCCGTCGTTGGATAATCTGGGACATTTGAGTATGTTTTGATTGGAGGTTCCGGCTCATCCTTTGACTGAGTTTATGCGTTATCCGTTTTGTGGCGGAATCGCCGTTTATTCATGGTTTTTCGTTTGATCTCCTCTCGTTGTTTCAGGATTTGTTCTGCCCGTCCGAAGTAGACATCGGCGGGCGTCAGGTTGCCCATCTATTACCCGGCAGGGCATTGCTTCGCGATGTCCCGAGAAGGCGCGCGCATGCTTTTTTTGAGCAACCGGCTTTCCAGCGTCAGATCAGCAACCACTTTCTTCAAGGCGGAAGATTCAAATCGAAGTTCTTGACCTCAGGACTGGTCGCCTGTCGCGCCGTATCACCCACCAGGCATTGCTTGCCTGCTTCAAGAAATTCGAGGAGCAGGTGCCATGATCCACCGAGATTTTGAGGGCTGGGACGAATACCGCCGCCGTCTTGCCGCCGCCGCAGAAGCCGGGTCGCCCGATTGGGCGTGCCTGCCGCAAAGCCGCGATGTGATGCTTGAGGAAGGCGGTAAGCTTTACTTCACGGGCATCCCCTGCAAGAACGGGCATGTCTCACCGCGCGATGTCCATCGCAACTGCACCCAATGCAGCGTCGCCAACATGCGCGCCTACTACGAGCGACAGAAGAATGCGGTTTGATGCCCTACATGACTGGTGCGTGGGCCTCGAACGTGACCTCGATCCCTTCGCGCGACTGAGCCATTGGATCGGCCATGCGCCGGATCTGTGGCGGGTCGAGGCATTCACCACGCAGGCATCCGAGATTGCCCTGCGCGCGGGCTGTTGAGGAATTGCAGGTTCCTGAAAGCCTGACCATCCGCGCCTGCTCCCTTGATATACCGCGCAGGGCGAAGCTGGTCGCGCGTCAGCGAAAAGTGCTGTCCAAGTTCGAGTTCGACGTTGAACATGGTTTGAACTGGATCGGCTGGGGCCAGCAGTTATTCGATTCGGCGGCGATTACCGTTGCCTTCACAGACACCCCGCAACTCAAGCTAGGAGACCTTTATACAGGCCTTGGTTGAACAGGGCGAAGACTTGATCCTGCTCAACCCCGATCCGGCGGTTGAGATCGTCAAGGGTTATCGGCGGTTCCTCGTGGGCCTCGATATTGCACAGGCGCAAGACCGCAACGCCTATTCGATCCTGCTCGACGAGCGGGTGCCATACTACGATGCGAACGGGCGACAGGAACTGACCCAACGCCGCCGCGAGATCGTGCTGGCGGACCATCTGCCCGCCATGTCTTGTGCCGACCTCGCCATCGTGACCCGGAACCTGATGATGGACCCGTCCATCGCGGGCCGCGCCTGTCTTCGTCGTGGATTCCTCTGGCGTCGGGCGGGCCTTCTGCGATCTGCTTGACACGAAGTCGGTCCAGCACACCCGCGTTCAGATGGTGGCCGGGGAGAACAAGTCGGAAACCGCCGAACGCAGGCGCACCTTCAACAATGTGGGGCGCAGCCGACTCCTGTCGGCGCTGAACTCGGCCATCCACACGGGCGACCTGTCCATCGGCAACTTTGAAGCCCGCGGCCTCATGCGCCAAGAGCTTGAAAGCTTCGAAGCCGATGTGGGGTCAAGTGGGCGCGTAAAGATCAAAGGCGGCACAAAGTTCGGCCACGCGGACCTTGCCGTTTCCGCTGCGCTCGCCCTGTGGCTCTCGGATCACCGCAGCGTCGGCGCACATATCGGGCAAGTGCCGCTCAAAAGGGCTACTGGTGATCAGTAGTCGAAAGCGTCGAACAGCGATGAAACGTCGAATGAGGAGTCATATCCCGGTGCCTGCACGTCTTCCAATCCGAAGGTAAAGAAGTGCTTCCTCGCGGCTCGCCAACCGCGAACCAGGCTCGGAAAGGTGACCTCAACATCCTCGGCACTGTCGTTTTCGTCGCGCCACGCGGATTGGTTAAACCACGTTCCAAGAATCAACTCTTCGTTGGATGGTGTCGGGCAGTTTCTATGATACTTGGTTCGAAGAATGCGCCTGCGCTCCACGCACGCGCGACGCACAATATTGACAACCCAACCATCCAAATCCTTCAACACCTGCGGATCTTCGATCAGGCAATAGAAGCCCATCAGGCCGCGCATCGTTTTTAGCCTTCCTTGGTGGTATAAGAAATCTTGAATTTCCTGCTCTCTTAATCCACCATAAAATCCTCGACGAAGCTCATAAATCAGCCCCAGCAAGTCCCAATCGTATTTTTCCGGCCGGTTGGCGCGCTTCGTATTGAAGCCGTGCGAAAGGGAGTTGATGAGATAGATGTTAATGAGGCGGGAAACCTTTTGTTGAAGTTTGCGCTTGGTCTTGTCGGGCATTGTCAAGCCGGAATCCCTGAATCCGTAACCCAAGTAGGTGAAATCGGTTGCCGTTCGAATTTCATGGGGATAGTCGGATATAACCGCGATCCCCGGAGACTTTCGTCGATTGATGATTAATCCGCTATCCGAGCAATGCCGATCAAAACAACGCTCTAAGCGCTGCGCTTCCTCATAGCTTCCACAAATGGCAACTACATCGTCTGCAAATCTGACAAACTTCCCAGACTCTGCAGACAGCTTTCTGTCCAGGTCATGGTTGGCGAGGTTCGCCAGAAACAGAGATGCAGATGAACCTTGAGGTGTGCCTTTTACCTTTCTTTTGAACGTCGATGTTCGATGGGCTTCCGAATTTCCCAAGCGGTGGTGAAGAAATGCTTCGAAGATGTGGCGCTCATGAGGCGTAAGGCTCACTGTGGCGCGATCAGATATTTTTCGTTTGAGATAGCCAGCTGGAATGTTGTCGAAGTATTTCTCAAAGTCAATTTGAACCGCAAACAGCTTTCCATCCTTGTCAAAGTCACGAAGTGCAAGGATTGCATCGAAAACGTTCTTGTCTGGATGGTATGCGTAAGAATTTGGCGAAAGTCTCTTTTTGTTTCGTTTAAGAGTCCGGCGAAGTAGAACATTCGCTACCGCCGCGTCCGGTATCCCAAACGCAGTAACTTCGCGTTTTGACCCGTCTGGTTTCGGAAGTTCGAACAATACTGCGGGTTCGGGATCGTAATTTTTGTTGAGAATCTTGTGCCAAATTGCAGTAGCGATAACATTCGCATTGCGTTTGCAGTGTTTAGGATCGAAGTGTCGATGCAACGGTGTCCGCGCTCTCGTGGCAGGAATACCTGCCACACCGCCAGTCCTCTGCTCAAATTTCTCTCTGTACTTCTTTTCTTTTTCCGCCTGTTTGCGATCTTTGTCGAAGGTCTCTCAAACCACTGTCGCCAAATCAGTTTCCCGAAATGGACGTCATCGACCCCATAAGGGCCGGGTAGGTCGCGCCTCACCTAGGCTCCACGCCCTTCCAGCACCTAGATCAAAAGCTGCGAGGGGAGTCAATCACAGATTGCGGAGTCAAAAGTCAGGCGGCTCGCCCTAATCACCGAACTCGAGCGAAGCGGAATTAACCGCTTTCCCGTCGAACGTGGTGGTGAAACGCAAACTATCCGGCGTGATGGCGAACGCTGGCGACTGACCTTCCGCAACGCGTTCTTTTGAAACCATCGCCGCGCCTTCGGGCGCGGCCTTGCCGTTGCAGAACCGTCTAATGTTGTAAAGTTGTTGCAGAGCCCACCAAAACGACAAAAGCCGTCCTTCGGGGCGGCCCGCATCGTGTTGTAATCTCTAGGAGATTTTGGCTCCGGCGGTAGGGATCGAACCTACGACCAATTGATTAACAGTCAACTGCTCTACCGCTGAGCTACGCCGGAACAACGAGGGCGGATGTAGCAAGGTGGGCGGGGGGGTGCAAGGGGGATTTTGTGGTTTTGGTGGATTTTTTTACTCCGCGCGCGAGAAGGTTGCGGTTGGGGTCAGGTGGGGATGGGCGGTGACTTTGCCTCGGGTGGTGAGGTCGATCAGGTGGGCGAAGAGGTTGCGTTCGGCGGCGGGGAGCATGGCGGGGTCGATGTCGGTATAGACCCGTGCGGTCAGCGCGCGGGCGGTGCCGGGTTTGGCAAGGGCTGCAAGGAGTTGCGCCTCGCGGGCGCGGCGGTGGTCCATCAGCCAGGTGAGGCGCGCCTGCGGGTCGTCGATTGGGTTTCCGTGCGCGGGCAGGAGGCATTTGGGCGCGCGCGCCAGTAGTTTCTCACAGCTTTGCATGAAGGCGGTCAGGTCGCCGTCGGGGGGCGAGATGAAGGTCGAGGCCCAGCCGAAGACGTGATCGCCGGTGAGGATGGTGTCGCCGCTCGCAAGGCAGATATGGGCGGCGGAATGGCCCGGCGTCCAGAGGGTTTCCAGCTCCAGTCCGCCCGCGTTGAAACGCTCCCCATCCGCGAGGCGCACGTCCGGCTGAAAGTCCAGATCCAGCCCTTCGCCTCCAGCGGCCAGCCCCTCGGCGGCGAGGCGTTGCATGGTCTCGGAGCGCCCGGTCAGCGCGTCGCCAAAGGCCAGCACCGGGGCGCCGGTGGTCTCAGACAGGGGGCGGGCGCCGGGGGAATGGTCGGTATGGGCATGGGTGACGACGATCTGTGCGATGCGCTCGCCCGGCGCGAGGGCGGCGATCAGGGCGGCGAGATGCACCGGGTCGTTCGGGCCGGGATCGACCAGCGTCACATCGCCCTCGCCGACGAGGAAGGAATTGGTGCCCCAATAGGTCAGCGGCGACGGGTTCGGCGCGAGGATGCGGCGAAAGCCGGGGGCGAGGGTCTCGGGCTGGCCGGGGGTTGGCATGTCGGTCATATTGTTCCTTACGAGCGGGGTTTGCGGAACGGCCAGAGCCGGGAGAGCCAGCCCTTGCGCTGCTCTGGCACTACAAGGTTGGAGCTAAGTCCCAGCTCCTGCCCCATCGCGGCGAAGGTCGAGGCCAGTTTACCGCCATGCAGCACGGTGTAAACGGTCGAATCCCCCGGCACATCGACGGTCAGCAGGAATTTCCCTTCGGCCCCCAGCTCCCAGAGTGCTTTCGACAGGTATGGCCCGGCGGGGGCATCGGGATCGTCTTCGCGCGGCAGGGCCGGTTTGTCCCATTTGCGCGCCGCAGCCACGGTTTCAATGCACCATTGCACGTCCTGCGCGCTGGCTTTCCAGTCGAGTTCGATCACGTAGAATTTTTTGGTGAAATAGCTGTCCTGACCATAGAGCAATTCGCGCCAGGAAAACTCGCGGCACTCGCGCCGGGCCATGGTGGCTAGCTTGTCGTGTTGTTGCAGGTAGCCGTGTGGGTTGTAGGCGGCGAAGAGCAGGTGGTCTTCGATATAGGCCTCGCTCTCGGCATCCCCGCCGCCCAGAATGCGGGCGTAATTGTGCAGCGTGTCGATATTGATGTCCTCGCGCCGCACGCAGGCGAGCTTTTCCTCATCCGTCAGGTCCAAAACGTAATTATCGAGGGCGATCTTTTCGACATGGCCGAATACTTCCAGCATTTCCTCGATTTGCTTCGGGTCGCGCAGGGGCGGCCAGAAGGCTTCGATTGCCGCCAGATCCGGGGTTTCGTCGGACAGCCACGGCGATTTCTTGTCGGATGGCTCGTGGATGCGGGCGTCGATGTCGTCGCCGATCAGGGTCAGCGTGTAGGTCGGGTTGTCTCGCCCGGCCCAGTGGAAGGAAATGGCGGGCGGCACGTAAAAGCCCTTGTGTTCCGTGGGGCGGGCCCGGTCGATGCTCAGGTTGACGCTCGGCCACAGGCTGGTGCCGAAGCCCCAGACTGACATGCGAAACAGGCGTTCGACCCGCTTGCGGTCGAGCAGGTCGGGCGACAGAGGCGCAAGGGCGGTTTTTTCAAGGTAATAAGGCATTTGCTCCTCCCAAAGCAAAAGGCGCCCCGCAGGGCGCCTTGACAAGCTCAGTCCCGCGCGTGCGGCAGGATCAGGTTCAGCACCAGCCCCGCCACCGCCGACAGGCCGATCCCCGCCAGTGCGAACCCATCCGCAAAGCTGATGGTCAGCCCGCCGATGCCGATGACCAGCACGGTCGAGATGATCACCATATTGCGGCTTTCCTGCAGCGCATCGCCCAGCCGGGTCAGCACCGTCATGCCGACGACCGTGACCATGCCGAAGAGCAGGATCATGATGCCGCCCATGACCGGCATCGGGATGGTGCCCAAAGCGCCGGACAATTTGCCGATGAAGGAAAGCGCGATGGCGAAAATCGCGGCCCAGGTCATGATCGCCGGGTTGAAGGCGCGGGTCAGGGTCACGGCGCCGGTGACTTCGGAATAGGTCGTGTTGGGCGGGCCGCCGAGCAGACCGGCGGCGGTGGTGGCGAGACCATCGCCCAGCATGGTGTTCTCGATGCCGGGGTCTTTGACGTAATCCTTCTTCGTGACCGAACCGATGGCCAGAATATCACCGAAATGCTCGATGGCGGGGGCGATGGCGACCGGCAGGATGAAGAGGATCGCGGCGAGGTTGAATTCGGGCGCCACGAAGGGCGGCAGGGCGAGCCACGCGCTGTCTGCCAGCGGCGCGAAGTTGATCAGGCTCTCGCCGGTAATGGCGCCGAGGATCAGCGCGGTGACATAGCCTGCGACCACGCCGACGAGGATCGGCACGATGCGCATGATGCCGCGCCCGAGGATGGCGACGAGCATGGTGGACCCCAGCGAAACCGCTGCCAGGGTCAGCGCGATCCAGCGCGGCATGATCTGTGCCTCGCCCGCCAGCCCGGTCGCCATGTTGATCGCCACGGGGGCCAGCGACAGGCCGATGACCATGATCACCGGGCCAACCACGACCGGCGGCAGGAGCTTGTGCAAAAAGCCCGCGCCGAAGAAGCGGATGGCGAAGGAAAGGATGACATAGAGCAGACCCGCCGCCGCGAGGCCCCCCGTGGTCGCGGCCAGCCCCCATTCGGTGGTGGCGTAGATGATCGGGGCGATGAAGGCGAAGGAACTGGCGAGAAACACCGGCACCTTGCCGCGGGTCGTTACCTGAAAGATCAGCGTGCCCAGACCGGCGGTGAACAGCGCCACCGACGGGTTCAGCCCGGTCAGGATCGGCACCAGCACCAGCGCACCGAAGGCGACAAAGAGCATCTGCCCGCCAATCAGCGCCTGCCCGAGGCTGAATGAATATTCGGTCGAAGAAGCGGCGCCGGAAGCGCCCGGTGTTGGTGTATCTGTCATTCTTTCCCCCATCCGGGCGTTGCGGCCCCGGAATTGCCCGTGTTTGTTGCTGTGCTGGCCACCGGCACCCCGGCGCTGCCCCTATAGACCATGCCCAAGGGGGATTCGCTAGGGTCATGGCGGGAATTGAGGGCTGGAACTGGTGGCTGGACCGGGCGGTGGGAATCGAAAGGTGGAATTTGGTAGGCCCGGCAGGACTTGAACCCGCAACCAAAGCGTTATGAGCGCTCTGCTCTAACCAATTGAGCTACAGGCCCACCGTGCCTGTGTGCCTAATCAGGTGCGCGCGCGGCGTCAAGATGGGCGCGCGCGTTGCTTTTTCTCCGCGCCTGTTTTATCGCTGCCTCAACTGCCTGAAACCTGCCAGACCGGAGGCGCACATGTCCAACAGTGAAACCAGGATCACCTATGCCGATGCGGGGGTGGATATTGATGCGGGGAATGCCCTGGTCGAGCGGATCAAGCCGGCGGCGCGGCGCACCAACCGGCCCGGTGTCATGGCGGGTCTCGGCGGGTTTGGCGCGCTGTTTGACCTGAAGGCGGCCGGGTATACGGATCCGGTTCTGGTTGCGGCGACCGATGGGGTGGGCACCAAGTTGCGCATCGCCATTGATACGGGCAACGTGGATACGATCGGCATTGATCTTGTTGCCATGTGCGTCAATGACCTCGTGTGTCAGGGGGCGGAGCCGTTGTTTTTCCTCGATTATTTCGCCACCGGCAAGCTTGAGGGCGATCAGGCGGCGCGCATTATCGAGGGCATTGCGGAAGGTTGCGCGGGGTCGGGCTGTGCGCTGATCGGCGGGGAAACGGCGGAGATGCCGGGCATGTATGGGGCCGGGGATTTCGACCTTGCGGGCTTTGCGGTCGGCGCGATGGAACGCGGCGCGGCGCTGCCCGCTGGCGTGCGCGAGGGGGATGTGCTGCTTGGGCTGGCCTCGGACGGGGTGCATTCCAACGGCTATTCGCTGGTGCGCAAGCTGGTGGAGGTGTCCGGGCTGGGCTGGGACGCGCCGGTGCCGTTTGACAGCGATGCGGCCAATCTCGGCGAAGCGCTCCTCGCGCCGACGCGGCTTTATGTCAAATCCTGCCTCGCGGCGATCCGCGCGGGCGGGGTGCATGCGCTGGCCCATATCACCGGGGGCGGGTTGACGGAGAACCTGCCGCGGGTCTTGCCGGAGGGGCTGGGCGCGCTGGTCGATCTTGAGGCGTGGACGCTGCCGCCGGTCTTTGGCTGGCTCGCGCGCACGGGCAATCTCGACGCGGCGGAAATGCTCAAGACCTTCAACGCGGGGATCGGCATGGTGCTGGCGGTGGAAGCGGCACAGGTGGATGCGGTGCGCGCGGCGCTCGAAGCGGAAGGCGAAACGGTTTCCCAGATCGGCCGGGTGCAGGCGGGCGCGGGCGTGCAGACGCTGGGGACGCTGGCGTGAGCCTGCGCGTTGCCATCCTAATTTCCGGCTCCGGGTCCAACATGGTGGCGCTGGCGGAAAGCATGGTCGGGGACCACCCGGCGCGCCCGGTTCTGGTCCTGTCCAATGTCGCCGGGGCGAAGGGGCTGGCGCGGGCCGAGGCGTTGGGGATCGACACGGCGGTGGTGGCCTCGAAACCCTTCAAGGGCGACCGCGCGGGGTTTGAGGCGGAGTTGAACGCCGCGCTGGAGGCGGCGCGCCCGGATATTATCTGCCTCGCCGGGTTCATGCGCATTCTGACCGGGGATTTCACCCGCCGCTGGCAGGGCAAGATGCTCAACATCCACCCGTCCTTGTTGCCGAAATACAAGGGGCTGAACACCCATGCGCGCGCCATTGAGGCGGGTGATGCGGAGGCGGGATGTTCGGTGCATGAGGTGACGGCGGAGCTGGATGGTGGGCCGATTTTGGGGCAGGCGGTTGTGCCGATTATGCCGGGGGATACACCGGAAAGCCTCGCCGCGCGCATCCTGCCGATGGAGCACCGGCTTTACCCGGAAGTGTTGCGCCGTTTCGCCAGCGGCAATCGCGATTTCCTGCGGCTTTCCGCCTCTCTTTAACTTCTGGTCAAAAACCGATAAGAGGGGGCGACCTGAGCGCTTTGCCGAGGGCCGCGCGCCGCTGGCCTTCCGCAAAGCGCCCATGGTTTCAGTATGTTACCGGCGCCGCAGGGCGCATAGCAAAAGGGCCGCTATGATCACCATCAAGACCACCGAGGCGCTGGCCGAGTTCTGTTCGCGCGCCGCGCATTTCCCCTATGTCACCGTCGATACCGAGTTCCTGCGCGAGCGCAGCTATTATTCCAAACTCTGTCTGGTGCAACTCGCCGTGCCGGGGGAGGCGGAGGACGATGCGGTGCTGGTTGACCCGCTGGCCGAGGGCATCTCGCTGGAGCCGCTTTATGAGCTGTTTCGCGACGAGGAGGTGGTCAAGGTGTTCCACGCCGCGCGGCAGGATCTGGAGATTTTCTATGTCGATGCCGGGCTGATCCCCGCGCCGCTGTTTGACACGCAGGTCGCGGCGATGGTGTGTGGTTATGGCGATCAGGTGGGGTATGAAACGCTGGTGCGTAAGGTCGCGAAGGCCGGCCTCGACAAGTCCTCGCGCTTTACCGACTGGTCGCGCCGTCCGTTGACCGAGGCGCAGAAAACCTATGCGCTGGGCGATGTGACCCATTTGCGCGATATTTATGAGGCGTTGTCGGCGGAGCTGGCGGCGTCGGGCCGGGGGGCTTGGGTCGAGGAGGAATTGGCACAGTTGCGCGATCCGGCGACCTACCGCGTTGATCCGGATGATGCCTGGAAACGGGTGAAAACGCGGACCAATTCCGGGCGGTTTCTGGCGGTGGTGCGCGAGTTGGCGCGCTTTCGTGAGGCCCATGCGCAAAGCCGCAACATCCCGCGCAACCGGGTGTTCAAGGACGATGCGCTGCTGGAACTGGCCTCGACAAAACCCAAAGATCACAAGGACTTGTCCCGTTCGCGCCTGCTTTTGCGCGAGGCGCGGCGCGGCGATATTGCCGAGGGTATTTTGGCGGCGGTTGCGGCTGGGTTGAATACGCCGCCGGAGGACATGCCGAAACTGGCGAGCAACGGACGTGATAAGCTGAACGTCAATCCAGCGCTGGCGGATCTGCTGCGGGTGCTTCTGAAGGCGCGTTGCGAGGAGACCGGGGTGGCGCAAAAACTGATCGCCTCCGCCGCCGATCTCGACCTGCTCGCCGCAGGCAAACGCGAGGTGCGGGCACTGTCGGGCTGGCGGGCGGAAGTCTTTGGCGATTATGCGCTGAAACTCTGCGAAGGCAAACTGGCGCTGACGGCCAAGGGGCAGAAGATCAGGTTGATCGAACTCTGAGCGCCGGGGCGGCGCAGGTGGCGAAGCGGGCTGTAGGCATTTTCTTAAATGGTTTCCTGTGCGGTTTTCCTTGCGGATGGCGTGTGGACGGGCAAGGGGCTGTTGGCGTTGCCTGCAAGGCGGGTTTGCGCTCAGGGATTCGGCTCGTAGTGGGCGTTCAAATTTCCTGCTGACGTTACACGTCACGCGCAAAGAGATTTTCCGAAAGAAATTTGTGGCGAATTGTCAATATGTTAAGCGGTGTTTTGTGCATTTTTTTCAAAAAAGTTGCTTGACAACACGGCCTGGCGTAACCTGAACCCGCTGCGCGAGGAGAAGTGACAGGTGCATTCGGGGTGAAGTGGTAAATCCAGTGGCGTGGTGGTCCGGGAGAGGACGCAAGTAAAGCCAGGTGAGGAGCTTGCCATGTCGACATATTCCATTAACGGTATCAGTATACACGAATCGTCGGACCCATCCGGGGATGAATTAATCTTCGGGGCGGTTACTTTCGAGATTTTTGCTCCTTATGATACGCTGTACGGCGAGTATCCGTATCCGGAGAGTTCGGAAGTATATCTGGTATCGGTACCGGGTCGGGAGATCTGGTCGTTGGGATATCAGGACAGTTCGGGTGTGTTTCACGAGTTGAATCTGTTCGATTATGATTATTACCTTTACAATGTGGTTTTTGACACGGGGCAAGTGGGCAAGTTCGCCAACGTTTCATGGACGGAAACCAATGCGGATGGGACCGAAACGTCGGTGGGGCTCACGTTCCTGATTGGGGGGGAAACGCCCGAACCGCTCCCGATGACAATGACCGAGTATAATGATTTCATAGAGTCCATGACTGATTCCTACCTGGTGGATGTTAATCCGGAAACGGGTTTGATTGAGGAGGATATGTCCCTTTGGAATGGGGTAAGCATTGATCTGAATGATTATTATGATGATCTGTTCCCCGGTAGGGATGATTTAATCGACGTTGGGGCCGGAGATGACTATGTCGCGACAGGCGATGGCGATGATTGGGTGTGGGCAGGCAGCGGGGATGATGTGGTTCATACCGGGTCTGGGGATGATTTTGTCGATTCTGGCAAGGGGCGTGATTACGTCGATCTTGGCGATGGCTATGATCATGTTGTGGCCGGCGGTGGTCAGGAAGAGTTCCACGGCGGTGCGGACGTGGACCTTATCGACTACCACAATAGCGCGGGCGGCGTAACCGTTAACCTTGCAACCAATGAAGTGTCCGGTTCATGGGCGAGTAACGACGTGATTTCGGGGTTTGAATCGGTGATAGGCTCCAATACCGGCGATGATGTGATTTATGGCACGTCTGGTGCCAACGAGATCTATACTTATGGCGGTGATGATATCGTTTTTGCTGGAAAGGGAAGCGACTACGTCGACCTTGGTGATGGTAATGACGCTGTGTTCGCCGGCGGTGGTCAGGAAGAATTCCGCGGTGGCGCAGGCATGGATCATATCAGTTACTACGACAGCACCGGGGGCGTGACCGTCAACCTTGCAACCAATGAAGTGTCCGGTTCCTGGGCTGCGAACGATATTATTTCGGGGTTTGAAAGAATTTCTGGTTCCGGGACCGGAGGGGATACGATCTTTGGCACTTCGGGCGCCAATATGATCGAGACTTTCGGCGGCGATGACAAGGTATATGCCGGGAAGGGCCATGATGTTGTAGAGCTTGGCAGCGGGGATGATTATGTGCGCGTTGGCGGTGGTCAGGAAGAATTCCACGGCGGTTCCGGCGTGGATTATATCAGCTACTACGACAGCACCGGAGGCGTGACCGTCAACCTTGCAACCAATGAAGTGTCCGGTTCATGGGCTGCGAACGATGTGATTTCGGGGTTTGAAAGAATTTCCGGTTCCGGGACCGGAGGGGATACGATCTTTGGCACTTCGGGCGCCAATACGATCAAGACATTCGGTGGCGATGACAAGGTATATGCCGGGAAGGGCCATGATGTTGTCGAGCTTGGCAGCGGGGATGATTATGTGCGCGTCGGCGGTGGTCAGGAAAGTTTTGATGGCGGAAGCGGCACCGATTACATCAGCTACTATGACAGTACGGGCGGGATCACGATCGACCTTGCGGCGAACACCGTGTCGGGCTCCTGGGGGGCGAATGATCAGGTTCGGAATTTTGAAAGTGTTTCCGGCTCTGGCACCGGGAATGATCGACTATATGGCACTTCGGGCCAGAACAAGCTCAAAGGCTTTGGTGGAGATGACAGGCTCTATGGTCGTGGCGGGGATGACAAGCTTTATGGTGGCGCTGGCGAGGATCGTTTCGATGGCGGCGCAGGTATGGATACGCTTCATGGCGGCGCGGGAGCGGATACGTTCCACTTCGATCATGGCGAGGATCATGATGTCATCAAGGATTTCGAGAACAACGTGGACACGATAGAACTGGACAATTTCAGCTTTGCGCCGGGGGAAGATGCCTTCGATTTTGCCACGCAGGTTGGGAATGATGTGGTGTTCGATTTTGGCGGCGGCGATATGCTGACCGTGGAGAACGCAACGATCGGACAGCTCTACAACGATCTCGATCTGGTGTAACGGCGACTGGCAGATCAAGGCGGGGCGCGTATTCGCGCGCCGTCTTGCGTATGTGGTGATTGTCGCGAAGCGGCGCGCCCGTTGTGGACGGAATGCCGAATGGGTATTGGGACGTTGCGTGTAGAGTAAAAAACGCCGGGGATTGCCCGGCGTTTGTTATGACTGCGTCAGGGGGAGGGGTCAGGCGTTGGCTTCGCGGATGCGGTTGGCGGCTTCTTTGTCGAAGGCGACGTCTTTGTCTTCGAACAGGGTGTCCAGTTCGCCGGACAGGGTCATTTCGGTGACGATGTCGGCGCCGCCGATAAACTCGCCTGCGACGTAGAGTTGCGGGATGGTGGGCCAGTCGGAGAAGGTTTTGATGCCGTCGCGCAGCGCTTCATCCGCCAGCACGTTCATGTCCTGATATTCAACGCCCATGAAGTTGAGGATGCCGGCGACGCGGCTGGAAAACCCGCATTGCGGCATTTCTTTTGTGCCTTTCATGAAAAGCACGACCTTGTTGGCGTCGACGGTTTGCTGGATGGCTTGCTGGATGTCGCTCATGGGTTTTCTTTCTTGTGGTTTCTGGCGTTTCTGGCGTTATTCGGGGGCTTTGGTGGTCAGGGCGAGGGCGTGCAGGGCGCCGCTCGATCCGGCCATGGCGTCTTTCAGGGTCGCGTAAACGGCGCGTTGTTGTTGCACCCGGTTTTTGCCGCGAAAGCTTTCGTCCACCACTTCCGCCGCCCAGTGATTGCCGTCGCCTGCGAGGTCGGCGATGGTGATCTCGGCATCGGGGAATCCGGCGCGGATCAGGTCTTCGATTTGCTGGGCTTCGATGGGCATGCGGCTCTCCTTCGCGGTTTGTTCAAACTTAGGCGCAAGCGCTGCGGGGCACAAGGGGGGCGAGGGAGCGCAGGAAGGTGGCGAGGCGGGTTGGCAGGTGATCGGCGTCGAAACGGGCGAGGCTTTCGGGGGTCCACGGAGTTTCGGGCAGGTAATGGGCGGTGATTTTGGCCAGTTCCGCGCGTTTATCGGCGGGGAGGGGCAGTTTTTCGGCGGTCTGGATCAGTTCCAGCCCCTCATGCACCCGGCGCAGGGTGGCGAAGGCGTCGAGGATGTCGGCTTTGCGGCTTGGGGTATCGCGCCAGTTTTCATGGGGGAAGACTTCGGTGCTGATGCGCTGGCCCGCGCCTTTGCAGTCGTAGCGGGTGCAGCCGGGGAAGCCCTGTTGGGCGAGGGTTTCGTGGATGGTGCAGGTGAAGTTTGGCGCGAGGTTTGGGCAGGGGGTTCCGGCGGCTTTGTCGAAGGCAAAGGAGGGGCCGTGATCAAAGGCCAGCGCCATGCAGCACAGGCCGGTGCAGGCGGTGCAGTCGGCTTTCAGGCTGGGCAGGGCGGGCATGGTGGCGCCTTCGGGGTTTGAGTATTTATTCTAAGAAGAAGTTAGCCGACTTTGGTTTCGAAGCTGGTGCGGTAGGTCTCGGAAAGCTCGGCTAAGGGGGCGTGGCTGGTGCCGAAGGTGACTGTGTTGCCTTCGAAGCGGCCGATGGTTTCGATGGGCACGCCGGCTTTTTGGGCGGCGGCGATCAGGGGGGCGGCGTTTTCGGGGGCGCAGGCGACGAGGTATCGGGCCTGATCTTCGCCGAAGAGTTCTGCGGTGTCGGCTGTGGTCAACGTGACGCCGACATTGGCCGTTTCGGCCATTTCAAAGGCGGCGAGGGCCAGACCGCCATCGGAGAGGTCGGTGCAGGCGCGGATCTGGGCGCGGTTGGCTCGGATGAATTCGCCGTTTTGGCGCTCGGCGGTGAGGTCCACGATTGGTGCGTCGCCTTCTTCGCGGCCGAAGGCTTCGGCCAGCAGGGCGGATTGGCCCAGATGGCCCTCTGTTGTGCCGATCAGCAGGGCGGTGTCGCCTTCATGCGGCTTGGTGCCGATGATATCGGTGGCGGTGTTTTCGATCAGGCCTACGGCGCCGATGGTTGGGGTGGGCAGGATGCCCTTGCCGTCGGTTTCGTTATAAAGCGAGACATTGCCGGACACGATGGGCATGTCGAGGGCGGCGCAGGCTTCGCCGATGCCCTGAATGGCGCCGACGAACTGGCCCATGATCTCCGGTTTTTCCGGGTTGCCGAAGTTGAGGTTGTCGGTGGTGGCCAGCGGTTTGGCGCCGGTGGCGGTCAGGTTGCGGTAGGCTTCCGCTACCGCCTGTTTGCCGCCTTCGACCGGGTTGGCGCGCACATATCGTGGGGTCACGTCGGAGGTGAAGGCTACGGCTTTCGGCGTGCCATGCACCCGCACGATGCCCGAGCCCATGCCCGGCGCGCGGGCGGTGTCGGCCATGACCATGTGGTCGTATTGTTCATAGACCCATTGTTTGGCCGCGTAATTCGGGCTGGAAATCAGGGCGTTCAGGCCGTCGATTGGGTCAATCTGCGGAATGTCCGTCAGCGGGGCGGCTTTCGGGGTTGGGGTCCACGGGCGGTCATATTCCGGGGCGTTGCCGGAGAGGGCGCGCAGGGGCAGGTCGGCTTTGCATTCGCCTTTGTGCAGGATCAGGAAGCGGTCTTCGGCGATGGTTTCGCCGACGATGGCGAAGTCGAGATCCCATTTTTCGAACACGGCGCGGGCGGCGTCTTCTTTCTCGGGGTTCAGCACCATCAGCATGCGTTCCTGACTTTCGGAAAGCATCATCTCATAGGCGGTCATGTTTTCTTCGCGTTGCGGCACGTTGTCGAGGTTGAGGCGGATGCCTAATTCGCCCTTGTCGCCCATTTCGACCGCCGAACAGGTCAGGCCCGCCGCGCCCATGTCCTGAATAGAGATCACCGCGCCAGTCTGCATCAGCTCGAGCGTCGCTTCCATCAGGCGCTTTTCGGTGAAGGGGTCGCCGACCTGCACGGTGGGGCGTTTTTCCTCGATCGTGTCGTCGAATTCGGCGGAGGCCATGGTGGCGCCGCCGACCCCGTCGCGGCCGGTTTTGGCGCCGAGATAGACCACGGGCATGCCGATACCGGAGGCGGCGGAGTAGAAGATTTTGTCGCTGTCGATCAGGCCCGCGGCGAAGGCGTTGACCAGACAATTGCCGTTATAGGCGGGGTGGAAGCGCACTTCGCCGCCGACATTGGGCACGCCGAAACAGTTGCCATAGCCGCCGATGCCTTCGACGACGCCGTGGACGAGGCGGGTGGTTTTCGGGTGGTCCACCGCGCCGAAGCTGAGCGCGTTCATGGCGGCAATCGGGCGGGCGCCCATGGTGAAGACGTCGCGCAGGATGCCGCCGACGCCGGTGGCCGCGCCTTGATAGGGCTCAATATAGGAGGGGTGGTTGTGGCTTTCCATTTTGAACACCACCGCCTGTCCGTCGCCGATATCGACGATGCCCGCGTTTTCGCCGGGGCCGCAGATCACTTGCGGGCCGTCGGTCGGTAGGGTGCGCAGCCATTTCTTCGAGGATTTATAGGAGCAATGCTCGTTCCACATGGCGGAGAAGATGCCCAGCTCGGTGAAATTCGGGGCGCGGTTCAGGATGCGCAGGATATTGGCGTATTCCTCGGCATTGATGCCGTGGGCTTCGATCAGCTCTTCGGTGATTTCCGGTTCCTGAATGCTGGTTTGGTGCGCCACGACGGTTCCCCCTGTGAGTCTTGCTGGGTGTTTCATAGGCCAAGCGGGGAGGCGGGGGAAGGGCGTTTGGCGGGGGAGCAAAAAAAAGCCGGGCACGCGGCCCGGCCTAGTCCAACAGGGAGGTAAAAGCCCGTCAGAGCGGAAGCTCCATGATTGGCTTTGAATTGAATTTAGGCCGGGGGCGGGGTGGCGACAAGCGACGATGCTGCATTGCCGCTATGCGTTTGCTGCATGGCTTGGGGTGGCCGGGGACGTCTGGCGGGTGGCACGGGTGTGGGTTTGAGTATTTTTGCTAAGAAGAAGGGGGGGCGGTTTGCTATTCGATATTGTAGGTTAAATTGAGTTCGTTTTAAGAAGAAAAGTCTATTCAGGAAATGAGGAAAAGATGGGGTTTTCGTTAAACGCGCTGTTTTCGGTCTATAAAGAGGAAAAGAGCGGGGGGATTTATAACCTGCTGGGGGTGATTGCCATTGTCGTGGTCTGGGTGGTTGCCGGGGGGATTTTGGAGGCTGTGATCCAGAATTATGTCACCCGGCATTACGGCGTGCAGGATATGTCGTATATCACCATTATCCATAATGTGATCACCACGGGGTTCAGCCTGTTGGTGGTGTTGTTGGGGGCGCGGTTTTTGCTTCGGCATTCCTTTGGCAGCCTTGGCTTTTCAGCGCAAAACCTGTTGGGGCATTACGGTAAGGGGATCGTCATCGGGCTGGCGATGTTTTCCTTTTGCGTGCTGGTGGGCGTTTTTCTGGGCACGCAGACCGTGTCGCTGAACGATCAGAGCATTGCCTGGGGCATGTGGCTCGCCTTTTTCGGCCTGTTCTTTGTGCAGGGGTTGAGCGAAGAGGTGATGTTTCGCAGTTTTCTTCTGCCCGAGATCAGCGCCAGATTTGGTCTGTTGGCGGGGCTCATCGGCAGCAACATCCTGTTTGCGCTGTTTCATGCCGGGAACGCCGGGTCCGGGACGTTGCCGGTCGTCAATATGTTCCTGTTCGGTCTGGTGATGTCGATCCTCTATTATTACACCCAAAGCATTTGGGTTTCCGGCGCGGTTCACAGCATCTGGAATTTCGCAGAAGGCAATATCTACGGCATTTCCATTTCTGGCCATGAAGTCAGCAATGAAACGCTGTTCAAGAGCCGGTTTTCCGGCAGTGAGTGGCTTACGGGCGGGGCGTTCGGGCTGGAAGGCGGGCTGATTTGCAGCTTTGGGCTGATCGTGGCCGGGGCGGTGTTGATTTACGTCTATCGCGGTCGCAGGGGTTATGGGGCTACGCCCTAAGGACGCAGTTTTTTGCGGTATTCGGCGATTTCTTCGACCACGAAGTCGCGGAAGGCGGCGACGCGTTTGGATTGGCGCAGTTCTTCGGGGTAGGCGAGGTAGACCGGGACTTCCTTGCTTTCCTCGCCTTCCAGCACCTGCACCAGATCGGTGAAGTCGGCGGCGATGTAATTGGGCAAGACGCCGATGCCGAGATTGTTCAACACGCCTTGCAGGGCGCCGAAATAGGAATTGACCGTCAGGATGGATGGGATGTCGTGTGTCAGCAGGCGTTCGACGAAGGCGGAGCCGGCGGAGACCTGGGTGGAATTGGCGCTGTGGCAGATCAGGCGGTGGTGGTGCAGGTCGGCGGTGGTTTCGGGGGTGCCGTTCTGGGCGAGGTATTCCGGCATGGCGTAGAGCCGCATTTTCACCCCCATCAGGCGTTTGCGGATCAGGTCGGCCTGCGAGGGTTCTTTCATGCGGATGGCGACGTCGGCTTCGCGCATGGGCAGGTCCAGCACCCGTTCTTCCAGAATGAGGTCGATTTTCAGTTCGGGGTATTTTTCATAGAGTTTTGGCAGGCGCGGGGCGAGCCAGAGCATGCCGAAGCCGTTGGTGGTTGTCACGCGCAGTTCGCCGAAGATTTCATCGCGCGAATCGCGGATGCGGGCGGTGGCGGCTTCTAAGCGTTGCGACATGGCGGTGGAGGCATCGAACAGCAATTCGCCCTGTTCGGTCAGGATCAGGCCGCGGGCGTGGCGGTGAAACAGGGTGGCGTTCAGGGCTTCTTCGAGGCCGCGGATCTGGCGCGACACGGCGGACTGGCTCAGTCCGAGCGCCTCGCCCGCATGGGTCAGGCTCCCGGCATCGGCCACCGCGTGAAATATGCGTAATTTGTCCCAGTCCATCGCGTTTGCCTCTCCGTTCGCGGGCATGGTAGCGGGTTTTGGTTATTTTGGAAGCAAAAGCGCGGGGTTATGCACAGGTTTTTGCGTGTTGCACGGCGGGGTATGGATTTTGCCGCCAAACGGGCCTATGGCTGGGGCAACGCATTTTGGCGAAAGGGACGGATATGGCGGTCGGGATTTTCGATTCAGGTTTGGGCGGGCTGACGGTGTTTGATGCGGTGGAGAAGCGCCTGCCGGAAGTGCCGCTGGTCTATTTTGGCGACAATGCCCATGCGCCTTACGGGGTGCGCGATGCGCAGGATATTTTCGAGTTGACCACGGCGGGGGTGGAGCGGCTTTGGCAAGAGGGCTGCGACCTTGTGCTGCTGGCCTGTAACACCGCGTCGGCGGCGGCGCTGCGGCGCATTCAGGAGCGCTGGTTGCCGGAGGGCAAGCGGGTTCTCGGCGTGTTCGTGCCGCTGATCGAGGCGCTGACGGAGCGCGACTGGGGCGACAATTCGCCGCCGCGCGAGGTTGGGGTGCAGCATGTGGCGCTGTTTGCCACGCCAGCGACCGTCGCCAGCCGGGCTTTTCAGCGCGAATTGGCGTTTCGGGCCATCGGGGTTGATGTCGAGGCGCAAAGCTGCGGCGGCTTGGTTGATGCGATCGAGGAAGGCGACATGATCCTCGCGGAAGCGCTGGTGAACAGCCATGTGGACGCGCTCAAGCGCAAGATGCCCGCGCCGCAGGCGGCGATTTTGGGCTGCACGCATTATCCGCTGATGGAGGCGGAATTTCAGAAGGCGTTGGGGCCGGAGGTGAAGGTGTTTTCGCAGGCGGATTTGGTGGCGCAATCGCTGGCATATTATCTCAAGCGCCACCCGGCGATGATCGGACCCGGCACCACGCGCAAGATGCTGACCAGCGGCGATCCGCTCAAGGTTTCGGCCCGTGCGACGCAGTTTTTGCGCCGGGAAATCACTTTCGAAGCTGCTTGACGATCGGGAGATAGGCATTTGAAAAATATCGCAATTCTGGGCGCGTCCGGTTATACCGGCGCGGAGCTTGTTCGCCTGATCGCCACCCATCCGGGGATGTGCATCAAGGCGCTGTCGGCGGATCGCAAGGCGGGGATGGAGATGGCGGAGGTCTATCCGCAGTTGCGCCATCTGGAGCTGCCGAAGTTGGTGAAAATGCAGGAGATCGACTTTTCCGGCATTGATCTGGTATTTGCCGCCTTGCCGCACGGGTTGAGTCAGGCGCTGGTGCGCGATTTGCCGCGCGAAGTGCGGGTGGTGGACCTTGGGGCCGACTTCCGGCTGCGCGATCCGGCGGCTTATGAAAAATGGTATGGGGCGGCGCATGTGGCGGTCGAATTGCAGCGCGAGGCGGTGTATGGGCTGACCGAGTTTTACCGCGAGGAGATCCGGGGGGCGCGTTTGGTGGCGGGCACGGGATGTAATGCGGCGGTGGTGCAATATGCCTTGCGACCGTTGATTTCCGAGGGGCTGATCGACCTCGACACGATCATTTGCGACCTGAAAAACGGGTTGTCGGGCGCCGGGCGCAGTCTGAAGGAAAACATGCTGTTCACCGAGCGCGCCACCGATATTGCGGGCTATGCGCAGGGCGGCACGCACCGGCATCTGGGCGAGTTCGATCAGGAGTTTTCTGCCCTAGCGGGGCGGCCGGTCGAGATCATTTTCACCCCACATCTGGTGCCGACCAACCGGGGCATTCTCGCCGATTGTTATGTGCAGGGCGATGCGGCGGCGATCCATGCGGCGCTGGTGGCGCGGTATCAGGACGAGCCGTTTGTCACCGTGTTGCCGTTCGGGCAGGCGCCGGGGACGGGGCATGTGACCGGGTCGAATCAGTGTCACCTCGGGGTGATTGCGGACCGGGTTGCGGGGCGGGCGCTGGTTGTGTCGGCGCTGGACAACCTGACCAAGGGATCGTCGGGGCAGGCGGTGCAGAATGCGAATTTGATGTTGGGGTTTGAGGAAACGGCGGGGCTTGGGCTGGCGCCGGTTTTCCCGTGATGGAATGTGGAGCGTAAGATGGCGGGTATGCGTGGATTGAAGAAGCGGCGGCGGTTGCAGATTGTGCTGCTGTCCTTCCTGTTTCTGGTCATTGCGACGGGGCTGATTGGCTATGCGTTGCGCGATGGCATTAACTATTATCGTTCGCCGGCGCAGGTTCTGGAGGAGCCGCCGGAGGTGGGCGAGGTTTTCCGGCTGGGCGGGCTGGTTGAGGCCGGATCGCTGGTGCGCGGCGAGGGGGAAACGGTGCGCTTCGTGGTGACGGACGGGGCGGCCAGTGTGCCGGTGGAATTTACCGGCATCCTGCCCGATCTTTTCGGGGAGAATCAGGGCATGATCGGCATGGGCACTTTGGTGGACGGGGTGTTTATTGCTCAAGAAATTCTGGCCAAACATGATGAGGAATACATGCCCGCCGAGGTGATCGAGAGCTTGAAGGAGCAGGGGGTTTACGAGCCGCCTTCGGAATAAGACTTTCAGATCAAGGGCTTGAGTGGCGCGCGCTGGTTTTGGCGCGCGTTAACTTTTTTGGCGCAGGGTTCTCGCAACTTAGGAGAACGCCATGCAGACGCCAGCCCGGATTGCCGATGAAATCATTGCCCGCGAGGGCGGGTATGTGAACGACCCGGATGATCCGGGCGGGCCGACCAAATACGGGGTGACGCTGCACACGATGCGTCGCCTCGGGCTTGATCTCGACGGCGACGGGCGGGTCACGGCGGGGGATGTGCGCCGCCTCAGCCGGGGGCAGGCGCGCGAGATTTTCCTTCAGCATTACTTCGAGAAGCCCCGGATTTCGACGTTGCCGGAGGCGTTGCAGGCCTCGGTTTTCGACATGTTCGTTAACGCGGGCGCCAATGCGGTGCGGCTGTTGCAACGGCTGTTGATCCGTATGGGCTACCCGCTGGTGGTGGACGGGGTGATCGGGCCGAAAACCGCGGCGGCGGCGGCGCGGGCGGCGGCACAGGCGCCGGATCACATTGCCGACGCCTACGGCATCGAGCGGCGCAATTATTACTACCGGCTGGCCGATGCGCGCCCGGCTTCACGCAAATATGCGCGGCGGCGCGATGGGGGAAAGGGCGGCTGGATCCGGCGGGCGGAGGCGTTCATTTCGCCGAAATTTCACTTAACGGAGGCCGAGCATCGCGCTCGGGTAGCACATTGGCATTGATCGACGGGTTGAGCGGGCTGTTATTTGGCACGGGGCGTAATGTCGTCACGGAAACGGCGGAAATGTTTTGGGAAAATGCGGAAGCGGGGGCGCAGCGGGAGGCCGATTGGCGGGCGGCGGCGCTGGCGCAGTTTGGGGCGGAATTTACCCGCGAGGGGCGCTCGGGATTTGATCGCTTCATGGATGGGGTCAACCGATTGCCGCGTCCGATGCTGGCGCTTGGCACGTTGGGATTGTTCGGGGCGGCGATGGTGGCGCCGGTGTGGTTTGCGGCGCGGATGCAGGGGCTGGCGCTGGTGCCGGAGCCGCTTTGGTGGCTGATGGGGGCGATTGTCAGCTTCTATTTTGGCGCGCGGTTTCAGGCCAAGGGGCAGGAATTTCAGCGCTCGCTGGCCGAAACCATGGCGCGGTCTGGGACGGTGATGCGCAATCTGGCGGCGCTGGAGGCGTTTGGGGCCAGCGCTACGGGCGGTGCGGAGCGCAATGCGGCGTTGGAGGAATGGCGCGGTGGGCACTGAGTTTTTCGTCAAGCTGGCGACGGAACACGGGCCTTGGGTGGTTTTGGTGTTTTATCTGTTGTGGCGCGATTTGCAGAAGGATCAGGCGACGCGGTCGGTGCTGGATAAAAACAGCGCCATTCTGGTGGAGATCACCACCATCATTCGCGAGCGGCTACCGGCGGCGGGGCGGGGGCTGTGATGCGCAGATTTTTTAAGTTTTTCAAGCAATTAGCGGAGGCGTTGCGCGGGGTGAAGCTGGCGCGGGCGGTGCAGAAAAACCGCGATGCGGCCCGTGAGCTGGACCGCGCGGTCAGGGAGGTTCTGGATCTATGAAACAGGCGGTTTTGTTGTTGGCACTGGTGGTTTCCGGCCTGGAGATGGCCTTTTTCGCATGGGGCTACGGGCCGGTATCGGTGGTGATTTATGGCGCGATTGCCTTGATGGCGCTGATGATTGCGGGCACGTTTCTATGGCTCTGGTTTGCGCAGGCGACGCCGCTGGCGCTGGGGATGGTCTATAGCTGGGCGGGGATCGGGTTGGTTTCCGGCTGGTGGTGGGTCTACAACCTCATGGGGCAGCCGCTTTGGGCGGAGCGGCATCCGGGGATGTTTTCGGTTTTGGCGCTCTACGTCGTCGGGGCAGTGTTGCATTTCGCGGTTATCCATCGCTCGTTTGGCTATCACGGGGGCAGTTTCGTCTGGCCGGTCGGGGCGGCGTTGGGGTTGTCGGTCGGGGTTTTTCTGCTGGTTTAGGCGGGGTCTGTGGCGCTTCGGTGTTGTGAGTATTTTTGCTAAGAAGAAGAGGGGCGTTTTCGGTCTGTGGCGGCGGTGGTGTGTCTGGCAGGGCGCAGGATTTTGCGGCGTGTGTTTCTCGCTTTGACAATGGGGGCTAATCCCGGTAGTCACACAAGGGACTGGGATGTTTGTCTGAAAGAACACAAGATGACGTATAACGAGCGGCGCGGCGCAGGTCGAAAGGGACTTGCAAAATCCATTCTCAAACCGGCGGGTCTGGCGGTTTTTCTAGGGCTTTCAGGGGCTTCCGTTGTCCCTCAGGCGGTTTTGGCGCAGAGTTATGCTTTCCGCTCGGTGCAGATCGAGGGGCTGGAGCGCATTGATGCCGCTTCGGTGATGGCGCATCTGGGAATCGCTTCCGGGCAGGCGATCAGTGCGGCGGAATTGAATGAGGGCTATCAGCGGCTCGTGGCAGCGGGGCTGTTCGAGAGCGTGAAGATCGTGCCGCGCGGGTCGGTTCTGGTGGTCAAGGTGACGGAATATCCGTCGGTCAACCGGATCAACATCGAGGGCAACCGGGCGATCAAGGATGCCAGTCTGTTGAAGTTGCTCAACACCCGGCCGCGCTATGTGTACAATCCGGCGCAGGTCGAGCGCGATGCGCAGATCATCACCGAGGCTTATCAGGCGCAGGGGCGTCTTGCGGCGACGGTGACGCCGAAGATCATCCGCCGGTCGCAGAACCGGGTGGATGTGGTGTTTGAAGTGGCCGAAGGGGCCAATTCGGAAGTCGAACGCATTTCCTTCACCGGCAACCGCGCGTTCTCCGATGCCCGACTGCGGCGGGTGGTGTCTTCGAAGCAGGCGGGGCTGTTGCGCTGGCTGGTGCAGTCGGACACGTTCGATCCGGGCCGGCTGGAATTTGACAAGCAGTTGCTGCGCGATTTCTACGCCTCGCATGGCTATGCCGATTTTCAGGTGCGCGCGGTAACCTCCGAGGTTCCGGCTCAGGAAGATGGGTTCTTCGTGTCTTTCCAGGTGGTGGAAGGGCAGAAGTTCACCTTCGGCAAGGTGACGACGATTTCCGAGGTTGAGGGCGTTGATGCGGCGGCGTTTGAGCGGCTGAACACGGTGCGCGCGGGCACGACCTACAATCCGGCGGTGATTGAGCGCACCATCGCCTTGATGGAAAACAAGGCGGCGAAGATGGGCTACGGCTTTGTGCGTGTCGATCCGCGGGTGACGCGGGACGAGCGCGCGGGCAAGCTCAATATCGAGTTCGCCATTGTGCGCGGGCCGCGTATCGTGGTCGAACGCATTGATATTGAAGGCAATTCGACAACGTTGGACCGGGTTGTGCGCGGGCAGTTCACGACGGTTGAGGGCGATCCGTTCAACCCCCGCGCCATTCGTGCGGCGGCGGAGCGTATTCGGGCGCTGGGCTTCTTTGCCAATGTGGAAGTGGATGCGCGTCAGGGCTCGGCGCCGGATCAGGTTGTGGTCGATGTGGACGTTGAAGAGAAGGGCACGGGGGCGTTTGAAATCGGGGCGACCTATGCCTTTGGCGAGGGGGCGGGTTTCTTTGCCTCTTTGAGTGAAAGCAATTTCCTCGGTCGTGGGCAATATCTGAAGGTTGGTGTCTCTGGTGGATTGGATAATCAAAACTACACGTTGAGTTTTGCGGAACCCGCGCTGTTCGGGCGTGATTTGCGGCTTGGGGTGGATTTGTTTTACGCCAAGGGCAAGCATTCTTCCGGTCTCTTCGAAACGACCGATTTTGGCGGCAAGCTGTCGCTGGAATTCCCGGCCAGTGAGTTGGCCCGTTTCTCCGGTTACGTCGGTTTTGATGGCATGGAAATGTCGAACTACACCGGCACCAGCGCCATTATTACGGCGGAGACCGCGCGTGGATTGCAGTATGGAGCAACGGCGGGCTTTGGCTTGACCTACGACACGCGGCGCAACGGGTTGATCAATCCAGTGAATGTCTATCTGCGTGCCAATGCGGAAGTCGGTGGGTTCGGGTCGGATAACCGCTATTTCGGCGTGTCTGGTCTGGCCAATCTGACCACCAACTTGTTCTCCGATGATATTACCCTGTCGGCAACCGTTGAAGGCGGGGCAATTTTCGGCTTTGGCGGCGGCGCGGGAACGCGCATTACCGATCGGTATTTCCTTGGCCCGAACCAGCTTCTGGGCTTTGCGCCGCGCGGCGTTGGGCCGCGGGACATGGCGGCGGCAGATCAGGACGCGCTGGGCGGCAACTTCTTTGCTTCTGCGCGGCTCGAAGCGCGCTTCCCGATCGGTTTGCCGGAAGAATACGGCATTCAGGGCGGGTTGTTTGCCCATGCCGGGTCGGTCTGGGGGCTGGACAATCCGGGCGGTGTGGATGACAGCTTTGGGCTTCGCGCCTCGGTCGGTGCGGCGATCCATTGGGATACCCCGGTCGGACCGCTGCGCTTCAGCTACGCCATTCCGGTGGTCAAGCGTGGCACGGATATCGAACAGCGCTTTGGTCTGACTTTCTCTACTGGTTTCTGATCCCATGCGGGGTCGGATGACGGGATGGGACGGCGCGCGGGGGCTTCTGCGCGCCGTTTTTGCTGCCATGCTGTTGGGTATGTCTCCGGCGGGGGCGCAGGATTTGGGCTCCAAATTGGGGGTGGTGCAATCGCCGGTGCTGGTTCTGGACCGGGCGCGGCTGTTTAACCAGACGCTCTACGGGCGGCGCATCTTGTCGGAAGTTGAGGCGGCCAACGTGGCTATGGCGGAAGAAACGGCGGCCATTCAGGCGGAATTGGCGGCGGAAGAACAGGCGCTGACACAAAAGCGGGCTGAGATGGAGCCGGCGGCGTTTCGGGCGCTGGCAGAGCAGTTCGACGCGCGGGTGCAGCAGTTGCGCGAAGAGCGGGAAGCGGCGCAAAACGAGATCCGGGCGGTTCTGGAAAGCGCGCAGTTGCAGTTCTTTAACGTGGTCGGGCCGATCTTGGGCGCCATTGTGCGTGAACGCGGTGCGGTGATGATTGTCGATCAGCGGGCTTTGGTCTTGAGCGCCTATAATATAGACATTACCAATGACGCGATTGCGCGTATTGATGCGGTTTTGGGGGATGGGGCGCAGGAAGCACCTCCCTTGCCGGATGGGGTGGGCGACGACGGACGGGACGTGATCGACGCGCCGACGCCGGAAGGAGCGGGCGACGCTGTTCCGGTAGATGATCAATAAGGCCTGAGGGGCTGGGAGGAAGAGATATGAGCGACGTGCCGAGCAGGGCCGATATTGATCTGATTAAGCAGTGCATTCCGCATCGCTACCCGTTTCTGTTTCTCGACCGGGTAGAAGACATCGTGCCGAATGAAAGCGCGGTGGGGATCAAGAATGTCACGGTGAACGAGCCACATTTTCAGGGCCATTTTCCGAGCGCACCGATCATGCCGGGGGTAACGATCGTGGAGGCGATGGCACAGACCTCGGCGGTGATGGTCGCCTTGTCGCTGGACTTGGTCGGTAAGGACGCGCTGGTCTATTTCATGGGCATTGATAAGGTGAAATTCCGTCGCAAGGTTGTGCCGGGCGACGTGTTGCGCATGGAGATCAAGACCCTGCGCGGCGGGGCTGGTTCGAAGGTCTGGAAGTTCGAGGGGCGGGCCAGCGTGGACGGCCAAGCGGCCTGTCAGGCAGAATTTTCGGCTATGATTGATCTGGGTGCGTAAGAAACCGGCAGCGCCGGACCAGAATCCGTTTTAGCGCGCCGCGTGGTTCTTCTTCTTAGTTTAAATACTCATAACGCCGCGTTTGCCGTAAGCGCTGTGGTGTGAGTATTTTTGCTAAGAAGAAGGAAGGGGCGGGGGTTAATACCCGCGCCAGATCCAGCCGCCACCGAAGACGCGGGTGCTGTCCATGTCGTAGAAGACGCAGGCTTGTCCGGGGCTGACGCCGGCTTCGGCGCTGAGGAGTTCCACTTCTGCTTCCGTTTCCGAGATTGGGCGCAGGATGGCTTCGCGCGGGGGGCGGGTCGAGCGGATTTTTACGCCGATATGCCATTCGTCGCGGCTGGTCAGGGGGGTGTCGCCGAGCCAGTTGACTTCGCGGATCGGCACGGTCCGGGTGGAGAGCATTTCCTTCGGGCCGACGATGACCTGCTGGTTTTCCACATCGAGGCGCACGACGTAGAGCGGCTCGGATAGTCCGCCAATGCCGAGGCCACGCCGTTGGCCAATGGTGTAGTGAATGACGCCGGTATGGGTGCCCAGAATGCGGCCATCGGCGTGGACGATGTTACCCGGTTCCGCCGCGCCGGGGCGCAGTTTTTCGATCACCTGTGCGTAATTGCCGTTGGGCACGAAGCAGATGTCCTGACTGTCCGGTTTGTCGGCCACTTCGAGGCCGAACTGGCGGGCCAGCGCGCGGGTCTCTTCCTTGGTCATCAGGTGGCCGAGCGGAAAGCGCAGGAAATCGAGCTGTTCCGGCGTGGTGGAGAACAGGAAATAGGACTGGTCGCGATTCGGGTCGGCGGCGCGGTGCAGTTCCGGACCCGCCGGGCCGACGAAACGCTGAATATAATGGCCGGTCGCCATGCAATCGGCGTCCAGATCCTTCGCCGTGGCCATCAAATCCTTGAATTTCACCCGCTCATTACAGCGGATGCAGGGCACGGGGGTGGCGCCGGCGAGGTAGCTGTCGGCGAATTCTTCGATCACCGCTTCCTGAAAAATGTTCTCGTAATCCAGCACATAATGCGGAAATCCCATGTCTTCCGCCACCCGGCGGGCGTCATGGATGTCGATCCCGGCGCAACAGGCGCCCTTTTTGGCCAGCGCGGCGCCGTGATCATAGAGTTGCAACGTGACGCCGACGACGTCGTAGCCCTGACTTTTCAGCAGGGCGGCGACCACGGACGAATCAACCCCGCCCGACATGGCAACCACCACGCGGGTTTCCTCGGGCGGTTTTTTGAACCCGAGAGAATTTACCGTTTCCTGCATGACACCCATATTTTTAAGGCCTTTCGCGCCCGTTTGGCGGATAAGGATCGGAATATAGGAAAATTTGAACAAACAACAAGGGCGGCTTTCACGGGTTTTTAACATCTCGCGGCGAATCTGGGCGCATCAAGACGAGGAATCGATATGTATCTGAAAAAAGTTGATGGCCCGCGCGCCGTTCAGTTGCCCGATGGAACCACCATGACCCGAGCGGATTTGCCGCCCGAAGACACGACCCGATGGGTCGCGCGCCGCAAGGCTGCTGTGGTCAAAGGGGTGACGTTTGGCCTTATTTCATTGGCGGATGCGCTGAAAATCTATGAACTCTCGGAAGAGGAATTTGCCGAGTGGCGCGCTGCGGTTGAAAAGCACGGCGTGGGGGCGCTGCGTGCGACGGCACTACAAAAATATAGACAACCATAGGGAGAATTGTCAAAAAGTTCCACGCCGGTAACGAGATGTTAACCATTTCGCTGCAAAGTGTGTCGCAACGGAACGGTAATTTGTGGAGAAATTAAACAATGCGCATCCTACTCGTGGAAGATGATCCGACCACCTCCCGCTCAATCGAGCTGATGCTGACGCATGCCAACCTGAATGTCTATTCGACGGATCTGGGGGAGGAGGGAATCGATCTCGCCAAGCTCTATGATTATGATCTGATTCTGTTGGACCTGAACCTGCCGGATATGAACGGGCTGGAAGTGCTGCGGCAACTGCGTGTGGCGCGAATCGAAACCCCGATCCTGATCCTGACCGGGTCGGACGACACGGAAGACAAGCTGAAAGGCTTTGGTTTCGGGGCGGATGATTACATGACCAAGCCTTTCCACCGCGAAGAACTGGTCGCGCGGATTCACGCCATCGTCCGCCGCTCGAAAGGGCATTCGCAATCGGTGATCCGCACGGGCAAGATCGAGGTTAATCTCGACGGCAAGTCGGTGACCGTGAAGGGGAAGCAGGTGCATCTGACCGGCAAGGAATATCAGATGCTGGAGCTTCTGAGCTTGCGCAAGGGGACTACGCTGACCAAGGAAATGTTCCTTAACCATCTCTATGGCGGCATGGACGAACCGGAACTGAAGATTATCGACGTGTTTATCTGCAAGCTGCGCAAGAAATTGGCAAGTATGACGGATGGTGAGAATTATATCGAAACCGTCTGGGGCCGCGGCTACATCCTGCGCGATCCGGAACCGGCCGAGTTCGAAGACAAGATGGCTATGGGTGCCTGATTTACGGCCCTTGAGGATGTCATTTGCGCATTCTGCCGGCGTCGGATTTCTGATGCCGGCCTTCCCCTGCTGCGACAATGTTGGCAAGTGCCTTCAGAGCGCGTAATCTTGGGGCCTGATGAGAGGTCTGTGACCGAGATGCTTTGAAGCCATGGGGGGAAGATGTCTGAGAAGGCGGTGCGGGAAGAGGCTGCGATGAAGGCGGTGGAGGCGTTGTCACGGGAGGAGGCGCGGCAGGAATTGGCGCGGCTGGCCGATCTGATTGCGCGGGCGAACCGGGCTTATCATGGCGAGGATAACCCGTTTATTTCCGATGCGGAATTTGACGCGGCGCGATTGCGCAACATGCAGATCGAACAGCGTTTCCCGGAAGAAAAACGCGCCGATTCTCCGAGCGAACAGGTTGGGGCCGCGCCCCGCGAAGGTTTTGGCAAAATACGCCACTCGCAGCCGATGCTGTCACTGGCTAATGCGTTCAGTCAGGAGGACTTGCAGGAATTTGACGCTTCGGTGCGCGCGTTTCTGGGGCTGGAGGACACCGCTTCGCTGACCTATTTTGGCGAGCCGAAAATCGACGGGCTTTCGCTGTCCCTGCGCTATGAGGATGGTGAACTGGTCTCGGCGGCAACGCGTGGGGATGGGGAAACCGGCGAGGACGTCACGCCAAACGCCCGCACCATCGCCGACATTCCGCACCAGATCGCCAAGGCTCCCGCGATTTTGGAGGTGCGCGGCGAGGTTTATATGCGCCACGATGATTTTGCCGCTCTGAATAGACGGCTGGAGCATGCGGGACAAAAAACGCTCGCCAATCCGCGCAATGCCGCCGCCGGTTCGCTGCGCCAGTTGGACAGCCGCGTCACCGCATCCCGCCCGCTCCGGTTTTTCGCGTACAGCACCGGCGAAATCTCCGAGCCCATTGCGAATAGTCAAAATGACTTGATGCAAACTTTTGAAAATTATGGCTTTTCCATCAATCCCTTGGCGCGGCAATGTGCGGATGCACAGGATATGGGCGCGCTGTTTGACGAGATATCCCAATCGCGCGCCGATCTGGCCTATGACATCGATGGGGTGGTTTTAAAAGTGGACGATCTTGCGCTGCAAGCCCGTCTGGGCGCGCGGGCCAACTCGCCGCGTTGGGCCATCGCGCGCAAATTCCCGGCGCAAAAGGCGTGGACGCGGCTGGAAAGCATCGACATTCAGGTCGGCCGCACCGGCGCCCTCAGTCCGGTCGCGCGTCTGAAACCGATCACCGTCGGCGGGGTCGTGGTGTCGAACGCGACCTTGCATAACGAGGACTATATCGCTGGCCGTGACAATTCCGGCGGAGAAATTCGCGGCGGCAAGGATATTCGGGTCGGCGATTGGGTGGAGGTCTATCGTGCGGGCGACGTGATCCCGAAAATTTCTGATGTGGATATGGCGCGCCGCGAGGGTAATCCGCCCCGGTTCGCGTTTCCTAAGACGTGCCCGGAATGCGGCTCTGAGGCTTTGCGCGAAGAGGGGGATTCTGTGCGTCGGTGTAGCGGTGGATTGATTTGCCCGGCGCAAGCGGTTGAAAAGCTGAAACATTTTGTCTCTCGTGGCGCGTTTGACATCGAGGGGCTGGGGGCAAAACAGGTGGAGTTTTTCTACTACGACACACAACTTCCGCTGCGCGAACCGGCTGATATTTTCACCCTTGCCGCGCGCGACGCCGCCAATCTGGCAAAACTGCAAAACCGTGACGGCTGGGGCAAGGCTTCGGTAGAAAATCTGTTTGCCGCCATCGAGCAACGGCGAAAAATCCCGCTCCACCGGCTGCTATTTGCGTTGGGGATGCGTCATGTCGGTGAAGTGGCGGCGAAAACGCTGGCGCGGCATTACCTTAGCTGGGAGAATTTTGCGGCGGCGATGCAGGATTTGGCGCCGGGCACAGCGGCTTGGGACGATCTGATTGCGGTCGACGGGATCGGTGAGGTTTTGGCCGGGTCGCTGGCCGCGACCTTCCGCAACCCGACCGAATGGGCGATGATTTCGCGGCTCGTCGCGAAGTTGGAGATCGAAGCGGATGCGGGCGCGGCGCAGGTCGACAGTCCGGTCGCGGGCAAGACGCTGGTCTTCACCGGCACACTCGAAAAAATGACGCGGGCGGAAGCCAAGGTGCGGGCGGAAGCTCTGGGCGCCAAGGTTTCCGGTTCCATTTCCAGGAAAACCGACCTGTTGATCGCGGGGCCCGGCGCGGGCAGCAAGGCGAAAAAAGCGGCGGATCTCGGGATTGAGGTGATCGACGAAGCGGCGTGGCTACGTCTGATCGGGGCTGTGTGAGCAGCCGACCGGAAATACTGTTCCCCCTGTTTGCCGGGGTGACGACGCTGGGCGGGATTGGCGACAAGACCGCGCGCGCTTTGCAGGCGCTTGATATCACCACCCCGCGCGACTTCCTGTTTGCCCTGCCGACCGGGGTCATCGACCGGCGGTTGCGCGATACGGTCGAGGGGATGGCGCCGGGCAGTCACCTGAGCGTTGAGGTGGAAATTCTTGGACACGATCCGCCCACGCGGCGCAATGGACCGTATCGGGTCGCGGTTCGGGACAGTAGAGCCCTGTTTTCATTGGTGTTTTTCCACGCCAATCCGAAGTGGATCAGCAGCCAGCTTCCCATCGGTGAGCGGCGCGTCGTGTCGGGGAAGGTGGAAATCTATGACAATGCGGTGCAGATCGTGCATCCGGACCGGATTTTGCGGCCCGGTGAAGCGACGGGTCTGCCCGATTTTGAGCCGGTTTATCCGCTGACGGGCGGGGTGTCGTCCAAGCTCTATGGCCGGGCGGTGCGCGAAGTTTTGGAACGGTTAACACCGCTGCCGGAATGGATCGATCCGCACTTGAAGGCGGAGCAGGGCTGGGCCGATTGGCAGGAGGCCTTGATGGATGCGCATTTGCCGTTGGGGGAGGCGGATTTGGCGCCACAGAACCCGGCCCGGATGCGACTGGCCTATGACGAGTTTTTTGCGCATCAACTGACGCTGGCACTGGCGCGGGCGAAAATCCGGCGCGGTAAGGGGGTGGCGACGGTGGGCGATGGGCGCTTGTCTGCGCAACTTCTTGAAATCATGCCGTTTTCTCTGACCGGCGCGCAGCGGCACGCGATTGATGAGATCACGCAGGACATGGCGCATGGCCAGCGGATGAACCGTTTGATGCAGGGGGATGTTGGCTCGGGCAAGACCATTGTGGCGTTGATGGCGTGTCTGGCGGCGGTCGAGGCGGGTGGGCAGACGGTGATGATGGCGCCAACAGAAATCCTCGCGCGCCAGCATTTCGCCGGCATTCGCGGTCTGACCGACCGGCTTGGCTTGCGGGTCGAATTGTTAACCGGGCGCGATCGGGGGCGGGCGCGGGCGGATAAGCTGGCGGCGCTGGCGTCGGGCGATATCGCCATTTTGATCGGCACCCATGCGGTATTTCAGGAGGATGTGCATTATCACGACCTGCGGTTGGCGATTGTCGACGAGCAGCACCGATTTGGCGTCGATGAGCGGTTACGCCTGAGCAAAAAGGGCGGCGTGACCGATATGCTGGTGATGACGGCGACGCCAATCCCGCGTTCCCTCGCCCTCGCACAATATGGCGACATGGATATTTCCGTGTTGGATGAAAAACCGCCGGGGCGGCAAAAGGTGACGACGGCGGTTCTGCCCGATAGCCGGGTGGACGAGGTCGTTAACCATATGCGTCGGGCGATTTCTGAAGGGCGGCAGGCCTATTGGGTCTGTCCGCTGGTCGAGGAAAGTGAGGTTTCGGACCTCGCCTCAGCGGAAAATCGGTTTCAGTATCTGCGCGCCGAACTTGGGGAAGGCGCGGTCGGGCTGGTGCATGGACAAATGCCGCCGGAAGAAAAGGACGCGGCGATGGCGGCTTTTCTGGCGGGCGAAACGGCGGTTTTGGTCGCGACCACGGTGATCGAAGTCGGCGTCGATGTGCCCAACGCGACGATCATGGTGATCGAGCGGGCAGAGCATTTCGGCCTGGCGCAACTGCACCAGCTGCGCGGTCGGGTCGGACGCGGCTCGGAGGCCTCTACCTGCCTGTTGCTCTATCAGCCGCCACTCACGGAAAGTGGGCAAAAGCGCCTTGGCATCCTGCGCGAAACTGAGGACGGGTTCAAAATCGCCGAGGCGGACCTTACGCTACGCGGGGCCGGGGATATGATCGGTGTCGCACAATCCGGCTTGCCAAGGTTTCGTATTGGCAATCTGGAACATCAGGCGGGCCTGATGAAAATGGCGCAGGACGACGCGCGCAATTTCTTGCGACAAGACCCGAATCTACAGACCGCGCGGGGCTTTGCGGTCCGTGTTCTGCTTTGGCTCATGCGACAGGATGAAGCTATTCGTTTGATTTCAGTGGGTTAACCTCTCGATTCGAAATTTTCGCCTTATGTTCGCAAAAAGTTCTTTACAAATGGTTAATAAATGTGAGAACAAAGCACCAACAAAGAACATAAGTCGAACAATAGCCGAGCAGGTGATTCCCATGATGAAAGACATCCGCGACATTCTGGACCGCAGCCACGCCACGATCTGGCAAGACGTGCTGGGCGTCGTCGCTTTGAAAATCATCCTGCTGGGCGGCCTGTATCTGCCCGGACTGATCTGAACCGAATTCTGCCTGCGGAAATCGGGGCCATGCATCCATTCCACGATGCCGACGGCACCCACCGTCGCCCGGCGCTTTGCCTCTGTCCTGCCGGACCGGCCCCCAACCGCAACTTGCCGCCGCCTCGTTATGAGTGCGGCGGTTTTTTTCGCGGGGATCACGATTTGACGTCGAAGCAACCGATCAGGGCGTCCCAGGCGAGCAAAACAGACGGGTGCCGGTTGGGAAATTCCGCCGCCGGGCGTAACACTTCCAAGGCTTCGAAGGGTGCGGGCGGCGTCGGTCCATTTTCCGACAGCATGGCAACGAGCGCCGCGCGCGCTGCTTCAAGTTCCGTTCGGGTGCGGCCCAAGGCATGCGCGCCCAACACCGAAGCGGACGCCTGTCCCAGCGCACAGGCCCGAACCGTTTGGGCAAAATCCACCACGCGCCCGTCGGCAATTACTGCGTAGGCCGTGACGGTTGAGCCGCAAAGGGGCGAGCGTTTTTTGACCGGCGTAACGCCTTCTAGGATCCCGGTATGAGGGATGTCCGCGGCCAGCGCGAGGATGCGTTTCGAGTAAAGATCGGTCAGGTCGGTCATGGCATTCGCTCCGGATCGTCTGTAAATAGGGGCGACAAAGAGGGAAAGCAATGCGATTTGATGCGACAAAATTAACGTATAATGACGATGGGCTGTTGCCGGTCATCGCGCAGGATGCACAGACGCTGGAAGTGTTGATGCTGGCATGGATGAACGCGGAAGCGGTGCAACGGACGCTGGATAGCGGGCGTGTAACCTACTGGAGCCGCTCGCGGCAGGCCTATTGGGTCAAGGGCGAGACCTCTGGCCATGTGCAGGAGTTGGTGGACCTGCGCTTTGATTGTGACCGTGATTGCTTGTTGGTTATGGTCAAGCAATATGGCCCCGCTTGCCATACTAACCGGCGTTCGTGTTTTTATACGGCGGTGCGTGGGGGCGAGGAAACAGAGCTATTGAAACCACAGTCCTGATTGCCCTGCCGCTTTTTTGAGTATTTGTGCTAAGAAGAAGGGGCCACCCGCGCCCTACTGTCTTCTTCTTAGCATAAATACTCACAACACGGCCGATCCGCTGGCACGGCGCTAGCCCGCTACGCCCCTACAGCCCCACCATGCGGCGAATGTCAGCGGGTGTCGCTCCGGCGGCGCGATAGGTTTCGAGAGCGCGGGCATCGTCGCGTTTGGCCAGACGTTTGCCAGCTTCGTCGCGGATCAGGCGATGGTGATGATAGATTGGGGTTGGTAGCCCAAGGAGCTGTTGCAGGACAATGTGTATCTGTGTCGCCGCAAACAGATCCGCGCCCCGCACCACTTCCGTTACCGCTTGCTCCGCATCGTCCAGCACCACGGCAAGATGATAGGACGCCGCCATATCCTGCCGCGCAACCACAATATCGCCGGTGGTGTCGATCAGGTCGCGGGCGGCAAACCGGATGTGACCGGGCGCGCTGCCGGTTTCGGTAAAGGCAAGGTCTGGCTCCATCGCGCGAACCGCGGCGGCCATGTTGAGGCGCAGGGTCTGCCCCTCGGGACGCGGCCCCTGCGCGGATGGATGCGCCACACGGCAGGTGCCGGGATAGATCAGCCCATCCGGACCGAGCTGCGGTGCGCCTTCCTGCGGCGCAGATGCGGCAGCGGCAATGTCGCGGCGGGTGCAGGTGCAGGGATACAGCAGGTCGCGCTCCCAAAGCGCATCCAGGGCGGCACTATAGGCCGCGCCCCGCTCAGATTGGCGCACAACCGGCTCCTCCCAGCGAAGCCCGAGCCAGGCGAGATCCTCGTAAATCTGCGCCTCCCAGTGCGGCCGGGCGCGGGAACGGTCGATGTCTTCAATGCGCAGCAGAAACCGACCGCCGCACGCCTGCGCCCGGTCCCAGGCGGTCAGGGCCGAAAAGGCGTGGCCCAGATGCAGCGGCCCGGTTGGGCTGGGGGCAAACCGGGTGACGTAGCTCATGCCTCAAGCCAGCGCCCAAATTCCGCCTTGGCGCGATCGGTGTAGGTTTTATAGCGCTCCTTGCGCCCGCGCCGCCCGCCTTTCAGCTCCGCCACCGGCGGGAACAGGCCGAAATTGACGTTCATCGGCTGGAACGTCTTAGCCTCCGCGCCGCCGGTAATGTGCGTGACCAGCGCGCCCATGGCGGTGGTATCCGGGATTGACGGCAAGCTGCGGCCCTGAAGCTCTGCAATGGCATAACGGGCGGCGAGCAGCCCCATGGCCGCGCTCTCGACATAGCCCTCAACCCCGGTCACTTGCCCGGCAAAGCGCAGGTTGGGTCTCGATTTCAGGCGCATTTCATGGTCGAGCAGGGTCGGCGAGTTCATGAAGGTATTGCGGTGAATGCCGCCAAGCCGGGCAAAACGGGCGTTCTCCAGCCCCGGAATGATGCGAAACACCTCCGCCTGCGCGCCGTATTTCATCTTGGTCTGAAAGCCGACGATGTTGAACAGCGTGCCCAATGCGTTGTCGCGGCGCAGTTGCACTACGGCGTAAGGCTTGTCCTCGGGGCGGTGAGAATTGGTTAATCCGATGGGCTTCATCGGACCGAAACGCAGGGTCTCGCGCCCGCGCTCCGCCATGACCTCAATCGGTAAACAGCCGTCGAAATACTTCGCGGTCTCGCCCGCGTGAAACTCGGTTTTCTCGGCCGCTAAAAGCGCGTCGATGAAGGCCTCATATTGCGGCCTGGTCATGGGGCAGTTGAGATAGGCGCGCCGCTCGTCCTCGGTTTCGCCCTTGTCATACCGCGACTGCGCCCAGACCACATCCATGTCGATACTGTCCGCATGCACGATGGGGGCGATGGCGTCGAAAAAAGCCAGCCGGTCGGCGCCGGTCTCCGCCTGAATGGCCTCGCCCAGAGCGGGGGAGGTGAGCGGGCCGGTGGCGAAAATCCAGTGCCCCTCGCGCGGCAATTCGCGGATTTCGCCCGGCACGATGCGCAGGTTCGGCAGCGCACGCAACGCCTCTGATACCGCCGCCGAAAACGCCTCGCGATCGACAGCCAGCGCCCCACCCGCCGGAACCCGGTGCCGATCCGCCATCTGCATGATCAACCCGCCCGCTGCGCGCATTTCCCAGTGCAACAGCCCGACCGCGTTCTGCTCGTCATCATCTGAGCGGAAGGAATTGGAACAGACCATCTCGGCAAAATCGCCGCCCTGATGAGCAAAGGTTTCCACCTCGGGGCGCATCTCATGCAGCACCACATCCAGCCCGGCCCGCGCCGCCTGCCAAGCCGCTTCCGACCCGGCCAGCCCGCCGCCTACAATATGCAATTCATTGGTCATGAAGCGCGTTTAGGCGGTTTCGGTGCGTTTGGAAAGGCCCGGACCGGGGCGCTGCCCCGGACCCCGGAGTATTTTCACTAAGAAGAAGGAGGGGCAGGGCGCGGGTTTTCTCTTCTTCTTAGGATAAATACTCAAACAGCAGCCTGTCAGCCCTTGGCGCGTGCCGAATTGGGTAGACGCCAGCGCAGCTTGCTCCAGTCGCGCTGCCCCAAAATCATCGATACGGTGGCGAATTGATAGCCTTGGTCCAGCAGCCCATCCAGCGCGGGTGGCATGGCGCGGATGGTTGGTGGATGGATGTCGTGCGCCAGAATGATCGCGCCGTTGTGACTGCGACGGACGATTCGGTTGGCGACCACCGAAGCGCCTGGACGGCGCCAGTCCTGCGGGTCGACGGACCAGAGGATGGTGGGCATGTCGCGCTCGTCATGCACCAGGCGTTGCTGGCGCTGGGTCAGGGCGCCGTAGGGCGGGCGCATGGTGACCGGGATGCGTTGCACGGTTTTGTAAACTGCGTCCGAGGTGCGGTCGAGTTCGCGCAGTACACTGGCATTGCCGAGGCGTGATAGGTGCGGGTGGGTCCAGGTATGGTTGCCTAACTCATGTCCCTCATTCACCATGCGCTTCACGATGTCCGGGTATCGCAGCACGTTGCGCCCAATGACATAGAAGGTCGCGCGAATGCGGCGGGCTTTCAGGATATCCAGCAGTTTAGGCGTCAGCACCGGGTGCGGTCCGTCGTCGAAGGTCATGGCAACCGTATGGCGCCCGGTGGGGGCCGCCGTAATCCGGATCAGCCGCTCCCGACTGGCCGCTAATGCCGTTGATGGCGCCAAGGCCATCCCGCCGAGCGCAGCACCCGATCCCACAATCAATTCACGTCTGTTCAGCACAATACCCCCCCAGGCAGCGCCTTGAATTCGATCCAGCTATTGCGATCTTCTTCTTTATTTGCAAGGCGTTGGCGGTGTTTTCCTGTTTTGCTCAGGGTTTTTGTGGCTTTGCTGCCAGATTGTGCGATGCAGATGTTCGAATAGTGCAATTTTCTTGGCGAATATCTGTTTTTTTGCCGGCTGTGCGGCCTCTCAAACCGGAGAAAGTCGCTGCAAGCTGGCGGTTTTCGAAGTGATTCGCCTGTTTTGAAGCTTTTACGGTCGGTCTGGAAAAGGATCGGCGAAAAAAATTCCGCTCCGATGCGTTATCCGCTTGACGCCCCCGTCTGCCGCTTCTAGAACCCCGCCACGGCCTTCGGGCCGGGCAGTGGGCGGTTGTAGCTCAGTTGGTTAGAGTACCGGCCTGTCACGCCGGGGGTCGCGGGTTCGAGTCCCGTCAACCGCGCCACCGCTGCAAAAAACGCCTCTCCTTTTGGAGGGGCGTTTTTGGTTTCAGGTCGTTTGAAGGTGTTTTTGTTGTCCGAGGCTTTGGTCCTTTGGGGCGGCGGTGTTGTGAGTATTTGTGCTAAGAAGAAATTGATTTGCCCTGCGATATCGAGCGTCAAAATTTGCGTTTGAAATCAGCATGTTGCTGAACCGGGGGCAGAGGCTGACCCGGAGGCAGAGAATTCTGATTCCGATTTAGCCATTTCTGCTCTATCTGCGGCACCATTACGCCGGGCAGTGTTTCGGTAGCCGATAACCACACTGTCGATCTGGCCGATGCCAGCTGACAGGTGTGTCAGCTGACAGGTGTTCGGTCAGACGTTCAGCAGCAGGTGTTCGCGTTCCCACGGGCTGATCACGGCGAGGAATTCGTTGTATTCGGCGCGTTTGACGATGGAATAGACGCGGGCGAATTCCGGGCCGAGGATGTCGTGCATGCCGGTTGCGGCGTCGAACAGGTCGAGGGCGGCGGCGAGGTCGCGCGGGATGGCTTCTTCGCCTTCATAGGCTTCGCCGCGATATTGGGCGTCGGGGCGTTCCTGTTCGATCAGTCCCAGAAAGCCTGCGGCCAGCGAGGCGGCGATGGCGAGGTAGGGGTTGGCGTCCATGCCTGCGAGGCGGTTTTCCACCCGGCGCGCTTCCGGGCCGGAGAGGGGGATGCGGATGCCGGTGGTGCGGTTGTCGCGGCCCCATTCGAGGTTGATCGGGGCGGCGTGGTCGCGCACATATCGGCGGTAGGAATTGACGTAGGGCGCCAGCATGGCGATCACCGAGGGCAGGTGGTTTTGCAGCCCGGCGATGTAGTGGAAGAAGGCGTCGGTTTCGCCGCCTTGCGGGCCGGAGAACAGGTTCTGCCCGGTCTCGATGTCCACGACGGAATGGTGAATGTGCATGGCGGAGCCGGGTTCTTCGGCGATCGGTTTGGCCATGAAGGTGGCGAAGCAATCGTGGCGCAGGGCGGCTTCGCGGATCAGGCGTTTGAAGTAAAATACCTGATCGGCCAGCGCCACCGGGTCGCCGTGCAACAGGTTGATCTCCAGCTGTCCGGCGCCGCCTTCCTGCGTGATGCCGTCGATCTCGAAGCCCTGATATTCGGCAAAGTCATAGATGTCGTCGATCACCGGGCCGAACTCGTCGACGGCGGTCATGGAATAGGCCTGACGGGCGGCGGCGGGGCGGCCGGAGCGGCCCATCATCGGTTTGATTTTTTCCGCCGGGTCGAGGTTGCGGGCGACGAGGTAAAACTCCATTTCCGGCGCGACGACCGGCTCCCAGCCCTTGTCGCGGTAGAGTTTCACCACGCGTTTCAACACGTTACGCGGCGAGAACGGGATCGGCTCATTGTTGCGGTCATAGGCGTCGTGGATCACTTGCAGGGTCCAGTCGCCGGTCCAGGGCGCGGCGGAGGCGGTGGCCATATCCGGCTTCAGGATCATGTCGCGTTCGATGAAGCCGTCCTTGCCCGCGGCGTCACCCCAATCGCCGGTGATGGTCTGAAAGAAGATGCTGTCGGGGAGGTGGAAATAGTCCTGCCGGGCGAATTTCCCCGCCGGAACCGCCTTGCCGCGCGCAATGCCGGGCAGGTCGGAGATGATACATTCCACCTCGTCGAGCCGGTGCGAGCCAAGGTATTCGCGCATGGCTTCCGGCAGCTCGGCGTGCAGTTTGTCGAGTTTGGTGGTCTTCATTTTGCCGCTCCGCTTTTGAGGATGGTGGCCATTTGTTCGGCGATCATGGGGTTGTCGACCGGGGCGTCCAGCGTGGCGGTGGCTTGCGCCAGCAACGCGTCGGGCACCCCGCCGCCCCGGTGTTCGATCAGCGCGCCGGTCATCTCGGCGCCGAATTCCGGGTGTGGTTGCAGGGTGAAAATCCGCCCGTCGATCAACATGCCCGCATTGGCGCAGAAATCGCTTTCGGCAATGATTTCCGCCCCTTCCGGCGGGCGCACGACCTGATCCTGATGCCAGGCGTTCAGGGCGATTTCCTGTCCGTTCATGCGGTAGGTCTGCCGCCCGACGGACCAGCCGCCCTCGAATTTTTCCACCTTGCCGCCGAGCGCCTGCGCGATGATTTGGTGGCCGAAACAGATGCCGATCAGCGGTAGTTTTGCCGCGCGGATGTCGCGGATCAGGGCTTCCAGCGGGGGGATCCAGTCGTGGTCCTCATAGGCGCCGTGTTTGGAGCCGGTGATGAGCCAGCCATCGGCAGCCTCCGGGCCGGTCGGAAATTCGTTATCGACCACGGAATAAATCTCGAAGTCAAAGCCCCGTCCAGCCAGCAGCCGGGTAAACATATCGGCGTAATCGCCAAGGCTGTCTGTTACCACATCCGGGCTGTGCCCCGCTTGCAGGATGCCAATTTTCATGCGTCACCTGAATTTGATCAAATTTCAGGCCGACCCTAGCAGCCCATCGCAGGCCGGGCAAGCTCAGCGCATCATGCGCATACGGAAGCGGGTCGGTTTGCGCAGCTCGGCGGGCAGGTGTTTGTTCAGCCGCCGCCCGATGGCGCCAAACAGGGTGATCACCACCAGCACGAGGAGGATGAAATACATCGACAGGATGGGGTAGGGGATGAAGGGGTTGAAGGTCTTGTCGGCGAAATAGCTGGCATAATAGAGCGCGTCGCCGCGTTGTTGCCAGGCGGGGAAGCCGGAGAAAAACACCAGCGCCGTGGCGTGAAACAGGAAGATCGCTTCGTTGGTATAGGCGGGCCAGGCGAGGCGCATCATGGTGGGGAAGGTGATGCGGCGGAAACGGGTGAAGCCGGTGATGCCGTAAGCGTCGGCCGCTTCCAGATCGCCGCGCGGGATCGAGCGCAGGGCGCCGTAGAAAATCTCGCCGGCATAGGCGGAGGTGTTGAGAAACAGCACGATCAGCGCGCCGAGCCATGCGGAGGTCAGAGAATCGAAAATATCGTAATTCTTTTTTAACGCAAGGAAGGCAAAATAGCCGAAGAAGAACTGGATGAAGAGAGGAGAGCCGCGGAAAATGAAGATGAACCAGTCCGCCGGTTTGCGCAGCCAGAGCTTGTCGGAGGCTTTGGCCAGCGCCACGGCGGTGGCGAGGAAGAAGCCTAACAGGAGGGCAAGGGTGCCGAAATAGATGTTCCAGATCATGCCGGAGCCGATCAGGGTGAACTGCTCGCATAGCGTGATGTCGGATTTGGGCAGCAGGCGGGCGCCGATGCCGATGGAGCGCAGGCCATAATCGGCGATGGTTTCGAGACAACTCATGGCGTGACCTTCTTCGGCTTGCGGGCCTTGCGCTGGCCTTCGCCGGCGGAGGTGGCCTGTCCGATGCTCAGACGGTGCGACAGGCGGGCGATCAGCTTCTCGGAAACCCAGGTCAGGATGAGGTAGAAGATCAGCAGCGCGCCGAAATAATAGAGCCGCCAGTCGCCATGCGGGTATTCCGAAATGCGGCTGGTTTTGGTGCCGCCCAGCTCGCGCGCCCAGTAAACGATGTCTTCGACGCCCAGCAGGAACAGCAGCGGCGTGGCCTTGATCAGGATCATCCACAGATTGCCCAGCCCCGGCAGGGCATAGACCCACATTTGCGGCACGAGGACGCGGCGGAAGACCTGCCTTGGGGTCATGCCGTAGGCCTCGGCGGTTTCAAGCTGCGCGCGCGGTACCGCCTTCATCGCGCCGAACAGGACGTTGGCGGCGAAAGCGCCGAACACGATGGCAAAGGTCAGCACGGCGATGAAGAAGCCGTATATCTCATGCACCCATTGCGGGGAGCTGGACAGCGGCAGTTTGGCCGCGTCGCAGACCACGAAATCGTTGCCCTGTCGCACGGGTTCCGTCCAGTCCGGGCACAGCACCTGATGGCGCAGGAACTCGAAGCCCTGATCGAGGGCGATGACGAAGAACAGGAAAAAGGCGATGTCGGGCACGCCGCGCACGATGGCGGTATAGCTCTTGCCGATCCAGCGCAGGGGCGGGATGTGCGAACGGGCGGCGGAAGCGCCGAAAAAGCCGAAAAGCAGGGCGGTTGGTGCGGTGATGGCCAACAGCAGCAGCACCGTCCCGAAGGAGCCGTAAAATGCCATATGCTTGCCGGTCGTCAGCAGACAGGCCAGCCAGCTTGCGCCTTCAAGCGCGGAAGGGTCGGTGCAGAATGAAAACATGATGCAGGGGCGGGGCCGCGATGGCCCCGCCGAAACCTCTTAGAAGGTTTTGCCGATTTCGTGCTTGACGATCAGCGCGTTCAGCGAGCCGTCGTCTTTCATCGACTGGATCGCCGCGTCGAAACGGGCGCGCAACTCGCCGTCGCTCTTGCGCAGGCCCATGCCGATGCCCTCGCCGAGCATGACGTCTTCACCGATGAACATCAGCTCACCGTTGCTGTCGGCCACGAAGCTGTCGAGGAAGGCCTTGTCGGCCAGAACCGCATCCGCTTCGCCGTTGCGCACGGCGGCGAGGGTCTCGTCCGGGGTGGGGAACTCTACCAGCGTGGCGCCGGAAGCGGCAACGTGGCCCGCCTGAATGGTGCCGGCCTGCGCGGCGATGATGCCGCCTTTCAGGTCAACATCTTTGGAGAGTGCGACATAGGCGGAGGGGTCCGGCAGGGTGTAATTCTGCGTGAAGTCGATCACGGCCTTGCGCTCTTCGGTGATGGACATGCCGGCGATGATGGTGTCGTAGTTGCCGGAAACGAGGTTGGGGATGATCGAATCCCACTCGTTGGTGACCCATTCGCATTCCAGCTTGGCGCGTTTGCACAGCTCGTCGCCCAACTCGCGCTCAAAGCCCGCGACCTGACCGCTGTCGTCGATGTAGTTATACGGAGGGTAGGCGCCCTCGGTGCCCATCCGCACCACATCGGCGGCCGCAACGCCCGCAGTCAGTGCCAAAGCGGCAGCGCTCAGAAAGAGTTTCTTCATGGTTTTCTCCCAGTTGATTATGCCGGCACGGTGGCCGACAGGAATTGTTGCAGCCGCTCGGATTGGGGATTTTGGAAAATCTCCTCCGGCGTGCCTTCTTCTTCGATTTTACCCTGATGCAGGAAAATGACGTGATCGGCAACGTCGCCTGCCATGCGCATGTCATGCGTCACGATGACCATGGTGCGGCCCTCGGTGGCCAAATCCTTGATCACCTTGACCACTTCCTGTTCCAGCTCCGGGTCGAGCGCCGAGGTCGGCTCGTCAAACAGCAGTGCTTTCGGCTCCATGCACAGGGCGCGGGCGATGGCGGCGCGCTGTTGCTGGCCGCCGGAAAGCTGCGCGGGCCAGGCGTCGCATTTGTCGCCGATCCCGACCTTGTCGAGATATTTGCGCGCATCCGCTTCGACCTGCCGCTTGTCGCGGCCCAGCACCGTCACCGGCGCTTCCATGACATTTTCCAGAATGGTCATGTGTGACCAGAGGTTGAATTGTTGAAACACCATCGACAGGTTGGTGCGGATGCGCATGACCTGTTTGGCATCGGCCGGGTGCCGGTGCAGCCCGGTGCCCCGCCAGCGGATCGGTTCGCCTTCAAACAGGATTTCGCCCTGCTGGCTTTCTTCCAGCAGGTTGGCGCAGCGCAGAAGCGTCGATTTGCCAGAGCCGGAGGAGCCGATGAGCGAGACCACATGGCCACGCGGTGCCACGAGGTCCACCCCCTTGAGCACTTCCAGATTGCCGTAGCATTTATGCAGATCGCGGATTTCTATTACCGGCGTGTCGGTGATGTCTGCGTCCTCCCCTTTATCGGGCCCTTTATCGGGCCCTTTATCGGGCAGAGTAGGGCTGAAAATTTGTGTAATTGCAACGGGGTCTTACGCTGCGGCGCAGAAAAGCGGGGAAAACAAGGGAAAACCGTATAAGTTCCGGTGTGTTGCGCGGGATTGTCTTGCGCAGGGCGGGGGCGTGTGCGGGGATTTTGTGCGTTTTCCTGCGCCTTGCAGAGAATCAATTCACCCGGCGTTGAGCCGCGCCTGATTGCTGTCGCGGTCGGACACGCCGAGGAGCGAGGCCACCAGCCGCATCAACGCGTCTTCCTCATCTGCGCGCTGGCCATCCGCCAGCACCACGGACCACGCCGCTTCCACCACGGCGATCCGCGCGTCAATGTCGACGCTGTGCTTGATGGCGCGGGTGAAGCGCACGGTGTCGGGCGCCTGTGCTTCCAGCGCTTCCGCCTCCCGGCGCAGGGCTTCGGTTTGTTCGGCGTTCAGGCCGTAGCGGGCGGCGAGGGCGCTGTCGATGGCGGTGATTTCGCTGGCGGCGTAGTCTCCGTCGGAACGGGCAATGCGCACGAGCAGGGCGGAGAGGGCGAGGCGGGCATCGGGTTCGGGGAGGGGTTTGGGCTCGGGGCCGAACAGGGAGTTGAGCAGTTTGTCGATCATGGGGGGTGCCCGGTGTTTTGTTGGGTTCGGGGGAGGGGCGCTGCCCCTCTTTGCTGCGCAAATTCACCCCGGAGTATTTTTGCTAAGAAGAAGGTTCAGACCAGTCGTTCGGTTTCGATGGCGGCGCGGATGAAGTCGCGGAACAGGGGGGCGGGGGCGAAGGGTTTGGATTTCAGTTCCGGATGGAACTGCACGCCGATGAACCACGGGTGGTCGGTCCATTCGACGATTTCCGGCAGGCGGCCATCGGGGGACATGCCGGAGAATTTCAGCCCCTTGGCTTCCAGTGCTTCGCGGTATTTGGCGTCGACTTCGTAGCGGTGGCGGTGGCGTTCTTCCAGCTGGGTCGTGCCGTAGATTTGGGCCACGCGGCTGCCTTCGGCGAGGGTGGCGGAATAGGCGCCGAGGCGCATGGTGCCGCCTTTGTTGTCGCCCACCTGACGGCGGATTTTGTAATTGCCCTGCACCCATTCTTTCAGGTGATACACCACGGGGGTGAAGCGGGTTTCGCCGGCTTCGTGGTCAAATTCCTCGGAGCCTGCATCGGGGATGCCGGCCACGTTGCGGGCGGCTTCCACCACGGCCATTTGCATGCCTAGGCAGATGCCGAGATAGGGCACTTTATGTTCGCGGGCGTATTGTGCGGCGCGGATTTTTCCTTCGGTGCCGCGTTCTCCGAAGCCGCCGGGCACGAGGATGGCGGAGAATTTTTCCAGATGCGGCGCGGGGTCTTCCTGTTCGAAGATTTCCGCCTCGACCCATTCGACATTGACCTTGACCCGGTTGGCGATGCCGCCGTGGGTCAGGGCTTCCTTGATGGATTTGTAGGCATCTTCCAGTTGCACGTATTTGCCGACGATGGCGACGGAGACTTCGCCGTCCGTGTGATGGATGCGGTCTTCGACGTCGGCCCAGCGGGAGAGGTCGGGTTTCGGGGCCGGGGCGATGCGGAAGGCATCCAGAACGGCCTGGTCGAGGCCGACATTGTGGAAGGAGAGGGGGGCTTCGTAGATGGATTTCAGGTCATAGGCCGGGATCACCGCGTCCGGGCGCACGTTGCAGAAGAGGGCGATTTTGGCGCGTTCTTTCTCCGGGATTTCGTGTTCGGAGCGGCAGACCAGCACGTCCGGCGCGATGCCGATGGAGCGCAGTTCTTTTACCGAGTGTTGTGTCGGTTTGGTTTTCAGCTCGCCGGAGGCGGCGAGGTAGGGCAGCAGGGTCAGGTGCATGAAGATACACTCGCCGCGCGGACGTTCCTGCGAAAACTGGCGGATGGCCTCGAAGAAGGGCAGGGCTTCGATGTCGCCCACGGTGCCGCCGATTTCGCAGAGCTGGAAGTCCACCTCGTCGTCGCCGATGGCGATGAAGTCTTTGATTTCGTTGGTGACGTGCGGGATGACCTGAATGGTTTTGCCGAGGTAATCGCCGCGGCGTTCTTTTTCCAGCACGGTGGAGTAGATGCGGCCGGAGGAGACCGAATCGGTGGCGCGGGCGGCGACGCCGGTGAAGCGTTCGTAGTGGCCCAGGTCGAGGTCGGTTTCGGCGCCGTCATCGGTGACGAAGACTTCGCCGTGTTCAAAGGGCGACATGGTGCCGGGATCGACGTTGAGATAGGGGTCGAGTTTGCGCAGGCGGACGCTATAGCCGCGCGCTTGCAGCAGGGCGCCCAGAGCCGCGGAGGTGAGACCTTTGCCGAGCGAGGAAACCACGCCGCCGGTGATGAAAATGTAACGCGCCATGCCGCCGCTCCCGTTCGTTGTTCTGGTGAGCCCCTGCGGCGAACCGGTGCCGGGCTGGGCAGAATGCGGGTCCGGGCCAGAGGCGCGCGCCGCCGACCTTTTCACACGTTGCATCCGGGGGAATTCACCGCTCCGAATCTGCCTCGTCACGGGATTTCTTCATAGACGATTCCCGGCTCCCGTGCAACCGGATCGCAGCATGTTGTGGGGCGCTTTTGGCGCTCTACAATCGGTTGTTCAGGCGATTCTGCCGTATCCGCTCGCTTATTCGGCGCGCGGCGGGGCGACCGGGGCGTCGGTATCCGACGGCACCACGGGCATCATGTCGGTCACATCCGGCAGGGCGGGCGCTTCGATCGGCGCTTCAATATCCGGCACGGTTTCGACCACGGACACCCCCGCCGCATTGCGCGCGCCGACGATGGTCAGGGTGATCGAGGTGCAAAGAAACGCGATGGCGAGGAACCAGGTCAGTTTGGAGAGCGCATGGGCCGCGCCGCGCGCGCTCATCACGCCGCCGCCACCGCCACCAATCCCAAGGCCGCCGCCTTCCGATTTCTGCACCAGAACGATACCGATCAGGCTCAGAGCCAGCAGCAGGTGAATGGCAAGAATGACGTTTTCCATGGGGCGCCCCGGTTAGTGTCTTGATGGGGCTATCTAGGGGCAAGTGCCGCCCATCGCAAGCCCAAAGGCGCGCTCTTGTGGCAATGGGCGGAAAAATTGCCGCGAAAAACCGGTTCTCACCGGGCGCGCCTGTGTGTATAGGGGTTTGGGTTTATCCAATACCGAGAGGATCATCATGGCCAATGTGGTTGTTGTAGGCGCGCAGTGGGGCGACGAGGGCAAGGGCAAGATCGTGGACTGGCTCAGCGAGCGCGCCGATGTGATTGCGCGCTTTCAGGGCGGGCATAATGCGGGGCATACGCTGGTTATTGATGGCAAGGTTTACAAGCTGCACGCGCTGCCTTCGGGGGTGGTGCGCGGCGGTAAGCTCAGCGTGATTGGCAATGGGGTGGTGCTGGATCCGTGGCACCTGCTGAAAGAGATCGAGACCGTGCGCGGGCAGGGGGTCGAGATCACGCCGGAGCGGCTGATGATTGCGGAGAACACGCCGCTGATCCTGCCGTTTCATGGCGAGTTGGACCGGGCGCGCGAGGAAGCGGCGTCGAAGGGCACCAAGATCGGCACCACCGGGCGCGGCATCGGGCCGTGTTATGAGGACAAGGTCGGGCGCCGGGTGATCCGGGTTGCCGATCTGGCCGACGATGCGACGCTGGAGGCGCGGGTGGACCGGGCGTTGCAGCACCACGATCCGCTGCGCAAGGGCTTGGGCGTCGAACCGATCGACCGTGATGCGCTACTGGCGAAGCTGCGTGAGATTGCGCCGCAGATTTTGCAATATGCCGCGCCGGTCTGGAAGGTGATGAATGAAAAGCGCAAGGCGGGCAAACGCATTCTGTTCGAGGGGGCGCAGGGGGCGCTGTTGGACATTGATTTCGGCACTTACCCGTTTGTCACCTCGTCCAACGTGATCGCCGGGCAGGCGGCGACGGGCGTCGGCATCGGGCCGGGGTCGATTGATTATGTGCTGGGCATCGTGAAGGCCTATACGACGCGGGTCGGCGAAGGGCCGTTCCCGACCGAGCTTTTGCAAGCCGATGGCACGCCGGATGCGGACGGCCAGCGCCTTGGCGAGCGCGGGCATGAATTTGGCACCACCACCGGGCGGCAGCGCCGTTGCGGCTGGTTCGACGCCGCTCTGGTGCGCCAGACCTGCGCCACCTCTGGCATCAAGGGCATCTGCCTGACCAAGCTCGACGTGCTGGACGGGTTCGAGACCCTGAAAATCTGCGTGGGCTACGATCTCGACGGCAAGCGCCTCGATTACCTGCCCACGGCGGCGGAAGAGCAGGCGCGTTGCGTGCCGGTATATGAGGAAATGCCCGGCTGGTCGGACACTACGGAAGGGGCGCGCAGCTGGAGCGAATTGCCCGCCAATGCGATCAAGTATGTCAAGCGGGTCGAGGAGTTGATCGACTGCCCGGTGGCGCTCTTGTCGACCAGCCCGGAGCGCGAGGATACCATCCTCGTCACCGACCCGTTCGCGGATTGAGCCGATGGCATTGAAATGGAAAACCCGGCGCAAATTGTCGCTGCTCGTTCTGCTGGTCTGGATGCCGCTCTACATCTTTCTGGTGTCGCTACTCGCTGCCATCGTGCCGCGCCCGCCGGAGATGGGGCCGATTGGTGTCTTTATCGAGCTGTTCATCTATATCGTGCTGGGCTTTATCTGGATCCTGCCGCTCAAGCCGATCTTCATGGGCGTGGGCAAGCCAGACCCGGACGCGCCGAAAGAAGACGAATAGAGCAGAAATCGCCAAATTTGCATTAAAATTCACTGCCTCTCCATCAGCCTCCGGCTGATTTCGAACGCGAATTTTGATGCGCGACAATGCAGACTAAGTCGATTTCGCTTTAACGCATTGATTTAAAAGAAAAAAGCCGCCCCGGTTTCCCGGAGCGGCTGTTTCGGCCCTTGGGCAGCGTTTGGACCGAAGGGTCACGCATCCGGGTCGTAGAACCGGCTGTTCTCGGACAGCGCGAACAGGCGCGGTTTGGTTTTGACGATGGTCTTGCGCTGCAACGCGGTGCCAAAGGCGACCATGGCTTCTTCGCGGTCGATGCCGGGATTGGCGGCTTCCAACATGACGATGATTTCCCAGCGCGCCACGCTCGGGCGCCCGACTTCCTGCGTCACAAACGCCACGGCGGCTTCGACTTCCTCTTCGTGATCCGCCGCGTTCTGGTCCTCCAGATAGGAGAGGAACCCGGCGATCAGCGCTTCGTGGCGGTCTTCATCGCTCTCTGCTGCCGTAACGGCTGCGGTGACGGTTTCCGCCGCGATTTCCGCCGCGATTTCCGGGGCCGCCTCCTGAGCCGCGCTGGCGACTTCGGCGGTGAGCGGGCTTTCCATCGGCGCTTCCACCGGGCGGGCCGTGGGTCGGCTCACCGCGAGATTGCCACGGGCCACCCGGCGCGGCATGACCGGCGCGTGCGGCTCGGCGGGGGTTTCCTCGATGCGTTGCTCGGAGACCAGCACCAGCGGCGCGAGGCGGCGGGTCCGTTTCTTGGGACCGGATACCGGGCGGTTCGGATGCACCGCGCGGTTGAGGTCGTTGCGATAGTCGTCGGCCTCGTCGTCCTCCGGTTCCGGGCTTTCTGCCGATTCCGCATCCGCGCGGGTCGCCTGCACAGCGGCTTTCAGCTGGCGAATGGCGAAGTGGCGGCGGCTGGCATCGTCGCTTTCCAGCTTGGTGTTGGCCTCTTCCAGCAGGCGGTCCATCGCGCCTTCCGGCTGGCTCAGGCCTGCCTCTTCAAACATATTGGCGCGGTCGGCCTTCGATGTCTCGCCTTCCGGCTGGCTCAGGCCTGCCTCTTCAAACATATTGGCGCGGTCGGCTTTCGACGGTTCGGCGGGGGCGGGAGTGTCGTCTGCGCCCGCCTCCTCATGCGCATCCAGCGCGGCGGCCAGCGCCTCTTCGATGCTACCCGTTTCTGCGGTTTCAGCCAGCTCCGTGGCCTCAGCCGGTTGCGCCGGGGGTTCCGGGTCGGCATCGCTTTCCATGTGGATGGCCATTTCGTCGGCTTCCACCGCGGCCAGTTCCGACATCAGATCGGCTTCGTCTTCTTCCGACAGGCTGCTGACGGGGGCGGTTTCTTCCGCGACCCGTTCCGGCGTCAGTTCCGGGGCCGGTTCCGGTGCTGGTCTCGGGCGGCGGCGCACATGCACGATGCGCGCGGCGGGACGTTTGGGCATGCGCGGCGCTGCCGCTTCTTCCGGCGTGACGTCTTCGACTTCCGGGGTTTCCACCGGCGGCAATTCGGCCTCTTCGGCGGGGCGGGCTTGCGGCGCCTCTTCCTGCGTTGCCGCTGCGATGGCGGCGAGCGTGGCGTCGTCCTCAGCTTCTTCCTCGACGGCGGCCTCGACCCGTTCGCGCGCCTCTTCGGCGGCCTTGGCGGCCCGTTCGCGCGCGGCCCGCGCTGCCGCTTCTGCCCGCTCGGCGGCGTCGGCAATCGGGTCGGCTTCCGCTGCAGGGGCTTCGGCCACCTCTTCCGCGACTTCTTCCGCCTCCGCTTCGGCGGCGTCTTCCGGCTCCAGCGCAGACATCACCGAAGCGATGGCATCCCCGTCGCCCTCTGGGATCTCTTCCGGGGCCGCTTCCGGGCGATCTTGCGAGACCGTTTCGGGCGCTTCCACCGGAGTTTCGGCTGCGGTTTCGGCTCCGGTTTCTACAGGGGCTTCGACAGCCTCGGCGACCTCTTCGGCCGGTGTGTCAACCGGCGCTTCGATCACCTCTTCAACCGCTTCCTCAACCGGAGCGGCCGCAACCGCGTCGGGCCTATCCGTTTCCGGCAGGGTTTGAGCGAAAACCTCTTCCGGTTCTTCGTCGAAGGCGTCGTCGATCGGGTGTTCGGCGATGAAATGCTGGCGGGCGAGGGCGTCGGCTTCCGGCGCTTCCTCTTGTCCCTGACGGGCGCGCAGGGCGGACAGGCGCTCCGCCGCGCTGGCTACTGCGGCGCCACCTGCCCCGGCGGCAAGCGCCGCCGGGGCATTATCGGTGCCGCCAGCTTCTTCGGCTGGCATGTCGGCGGGGCCACTCTCTATAACAGGGGCTTTCTCTATAACAGGGGCTTTGACCGGCGTTTCGGCAACAGGCGCCTGAGCGGTTTTTTCGGCAGCGGGGGCTTCCGGCGCGGCGAGGCGCTTTTCGGGCTCCTCGGCGGGGCGCAGGACCACGCCATGCTCGCTCACCTTCGCTTCGACGCGCTTTTGCACCTCGTATTCGGCGATCCGGTGCAGCATCTCGGCATCCGGCTGCGGCGGCTCGGCGCCGAAATAGCGGTCATTTGCCGCCAGGTCGCGGAAATACTCGGCGATGCTCTTCATCGTCGAGAAGGGATCGTCAAATCCCTCTAATGTGCAGACAAAAGTGCCATAGGATACCGTAAGAATTCTGCTCGTGCTTACCATGTTCTACTCGCTCTTTTTCCCCCATCCGTCTTGCTCTTTCTAACACAGTTCGTCCATGGAATTTGAACTATTCGTAGAAAAATACGGTATTTTTCCGTGGCAGCATTGTGAAGTGTTTCGCATTCGGCAACAAATGGCCGTATGAGCGAGGAACGTTTTCATTTTACCCGGGGAGTAACGCTTCTCGGCGGCGGTGACGTCGGGGCAGGGGACATGGAATCAGCGCTGGAATACGCGCCGAATCTGGTGGCGTGTGACGGGGCGGCGGCTTTGGCACTGGCGTCGGGGGTGGTGCCGCAGAAGGTGATTGGCGATCTCGACAGCCTCGATGCGCCGACCCGCGCGCGGCTGGATCCGGCGCATATTGTGCAGGTTTCGGAGCAGGACAGCACCGATTTTGACAAGGCGCTGCGGGCTTGTGTTGCGCCGCTGATCCTCGGGGTCGGGTTTCTTGGCGGGCGGCTCGATCATACGCTGGCGGCGCTGTCCAGTCTGGTGCAACACCCGCGGCGGGTGGTGCTGATCGGGGCGCGGGATGTGTGTTTTCACTGCCCGGAGCGGCTGGCACTTGATTTGCCGCCGGGGAGCCGGGTGTCGCTGATGCCGATGCGGGAGGTGCGGGCGGTTTCGCGGGGATTGGTCTGGCCGACGGACGGGCTGACCTTGGCGCCAGCGGGGCGGATCGGCACTTCGAACCGGGTCTGCGCAGACTGGCGCGGGCCGGTGGAGATCGTGCCGGAGGGGCCGGGCTTGCTGGTGATCGTGCCACGCGCGGCTCTCGGGGCGGTGGTCTCAGCGCTAGCCTGATCTGGTGTTATAGGCTGTGAGCGCGACTTGGTGCGGAGGGCAGGCAGGCGCAGCCCGGCGGGGCCGCCGGGCAAGGGGGCGCATGCGTGATTTCAGTCCGGGCGGGTAAGCACGAAGGTGGCGGCGCCGAGCAGGACGGTTCCCTGACAGGCCAGCGCCCAGACGGGAACGCCGATAAAGACCGAGAAGGTAAAGACCGCGATCATGGTGCCGACACCGAGCATTTTGGCGCGCCGGGAAATGGCGCCGCGTTCGTTCCAGTTGCGGATCGGCGGGCCGAAGAACGGGTGGGTGATTAACCAGTAATGCAGCCGGTCGCTTGCCTTGGCGTAGAAGAAGGCAGTGAGCAGCAGGAAGGGGGTGGTCGGTAATACCGGCAACACCACCCCGATGACGCCCACCAGCAAAAACAGGGTGCCCAGGATATAATATATGGCGCGTTTGGCGTGTCTGGCTAACATGACGCCCGGATATAAAGCAGGGGCGCTGTCGTGCAACCCGGCGAACCTGCGGCAAAATCTCCTCGCGCCTGTGCGTGTCTGTGCTAAAAGGGGGCGTTTCTGGTTTGGGGGCGAAGATGAACAGGTTGTCACCGATTGATACGGCGAAATTCGTGGCCGCGCGCAAGGCGGTGGAATTTGTCGAGGATGGGATGAAGGTCGGGCTGGGCACCGGGTCCACTGCGGCGTGGATGGTGCGGTGTCTGGGCGAGCGGGTGCGCGAGGAGGGGCTGCGCGTCACCGGCGTGCCGACTTCGACCCGCACCGCCGATCTGGCCGCTTCCGTTGGTATCCGGGTGGTGGCGCTGGACGAGGCGCGCTGGCTTGATCTGACCATTGACGGGGCGGACGAGTTTGACCCGGATCTGAACCTGATCAAGGGCGGCGGCGGGGCGCATCTTCTGGAGAAAATCGTCGCCACCGCCTCCGATCAGATGATTGTCATCTCGGATGCGACGAAACAGGTCGAACATCTGGGCGCCTTTCCGTTGCCGGTGGAGGTGGTGCCGTTTGGCTGGCAGACCACCAAGGCGCTGGTGGAGGAGAGCCTTGCGGGGTTTGACGTGATGGGCACGCGCTCGGCGCTACGGATGAACGGCGATGCACCTTTTGTCACCGATGAGGGCAACCATATTCTCGACCTGTATCTGACCCGCATCGGCGAGCCGCGCAAGCTGGCGCTGGTGCTTAATCAGATCCCCGGCGTGGTTGAAAACGGCCTGTTCATTGATATTTGTGACAAGGTGTTGATCGGGCATCAGGATGGCCGGGTGGAGCTGATCGACATCAATGAGGGCTCTTACACCGAAACCATGGTGGCGCTCGATCAGGAAGACAATATTTTTGCCGATCTTTAACGGATCATTAAGGGATGACGTGCTATGACTTATGATTATGACCTGTTCGTGATTGGCGGCGGCTCTGGCGGGGTGCGCGCGGGCCGGGTTGCGGCAGAAGGTGGCGCGAAAGTGGCGCTGGCGGAGGAGTTTCGTATGGGCGGCACCTGCGTCATTCGCGGCTGCGTGCCCAAAAAGCTGATGGTGTTTGCTTCCGGCTACGGCCCGGCGGTGGAAGCGGCGCGCGGTTATGGTTGGGAATATGGTGAAGCGCGGTTTGACTGGGGCCGGTTTCGCCCGAAGCTGCATGCCGAACTGGAGCGGCTGGAGGGGATTTACCAGACCAATCTCGGCAAGGCCGGGGCGGATATTTTCAAGGCCCGCGCCGAGGTGACGGGGCCGCATTCGGTGCGTCTGTCGAGCGGGGAAGAATTCACCGCTAAACATATCCTTGTGGCCACGGGCGGGCGGCCGTTTTTGCCGGACACGCCGGGGGTGGAATTGGGCATTACGTCCAACGAGGTCTTCAATCTGGAGACCTTCCCGGAACGCATTCTGATCGTTGGCGGCGGCTATATCGCCTGTGAATTTGCCACGATTTTCAATGGCTTGGGCGCGCATGTGGCGCAGTGGTATCGTGGCGAGCAAATCCTGCGCGGCTTTGACGGCGAGGTGCGCGGGCATCTGGCGGAACTGATCCGCGGACACGGGGTCGACCTGCATGTCGGCCTTGAAGTCGAGCGCATGGAACGGCGCGACGGGCGAATCTGGGTCAAGGGCACGGATGGGCGCGAGGAGCTGTTCGATCAGGTGCTGTTCGCCACCGGGCGCGTGCCGAACACCGAGGGGCTGGGCCTTGAGGCGGCGGGCGTCGAGCTGGGCCGTTGCGGCGAGGTGCCGGTGGACGATTTTGGCGCCACCAATGTGCCTTCGATCCATGCGGTCGGCGACGTGACCAACCGCATCACGCTCACCCCCGTGGCGATCCGCGAGGGCATGGCTTTTGTCGAGACTATATTCAATGACAACCCGAGCAAACCGGACCATGAACTTGTCGCCTCCGCCGTGTTTACCCAGCCGGAATATGGCTCGGTGGGCCTGACGGAAGAGGAAGCGCGCGAGCAGGAGCCGGTGGACATCTATTGCGCCGCCTTCCGCCCGATGCAGAAGAGTTTTATTGGCGCCGACGAGCGGGTGTTGTTCAAGCTGATCGTGTCGCGCGAAACGGATAAGGTGCTGGGCTGTCATATTGTCGCGGACGGGGCGGGGGAGATGATCCAGCTTGCCGCCGTGGCCATCAAGATGGGCGCGACCAAGGCCGATTTTGACCGCACCGTGGCGGTGCATCCGACCATGAGCGAGGAAATCGTGCTGATGAAGACGCCGGTGCGTTCGTATTAGGGAAATATTAGGGAATCAGGGCTAAGACGGTCGGGGATGGTGCCGGAACGGCGGATTGGCCTTGAAAAATCAGAGCGTTGGGGCCAGATGTTGTCCCAACGACACGACTTGGACCAGAAGGAAGACGCATGGCCAGTGATAATGGCGGCCCTTGGGGCGGCGGGGGCGGCGGCGGAGATCGCCACGACCCCAATAACGATTCCGGCAATCGGGGCGGCAACCGTCCGGGGCGGGGGCAGAACCCCGTCGAAATCGACGACCTGATGCGCAAGGGGCAGGAACAGCTCAAGGTGTTTATGGGCGGCAAGGGCGGCAATGGTGACGGCGCGCCGCAGGGGCCGGGCTTTGGTCGCGGCACCATCGTGCTGATCCTCGTGGCGCTGCTGGGCGTTTGGGCCTATACCAGCTTTTACCGCGTTGATACCTCGGAACAATCGGTCGAATTGCTGTTTGGCGAGCGATACCGCGTTGGGCAGGAGGGTCTGAACTTCGCGCCCTGGCCCTTTGTGACCAAGGAAATTTACCCTGTCACCCGTGAAAATACCATCGACATTGGCGCCGGGCTGGACGAAGGCCTGATGCTGACCGGCGACGAAAATATCGTCGACATTGATTTCCAAGTGGTCTGGAATATCGGCAATATCGAAGACTTTGTCTATAATCTGGCGGACCCGGTGGATACCATTACCGCCGTGTCGGAATCGGCCATGCGTGAGATTATCGGCCGCTCCGCTCTCGCCCCGATCCTGAACCGGGATCGCGGGGCAATTGCGCAGGAATTACAAGAGCTTATCCAGGCAACGCTCGACAGTTACGCTTCCGGTGTCAACATTGTGCGCGTCAATTTCGACCGCGCCGACCCGCCGCGCGAAGTGATCGACAGTTTCCGCGAAGTGCAGGCGGCGGAACAGACCCGCGACACGCTGCAAAAACAGGCCGATGCCTATGCCAATCAGGTGATTGCGGCGGCGCGCGGTGAAGCGGCGCAGATGCTCGAACAGGCGGAAGCCTACCGGGCGAAAGTGGTTAACGAAGCCGAAGGGGAAGCGGCGCGTTTCATCGCGGTTCTGGAGGAATATGCCAAAGCGCAGGACGTGACGCGTAAGCGCCTCTATCTGGAGACCATTGAACGCATTTTCGCCGATGTGGACAAGGTGATCATCGACGAAGGGGCTTCCGGCTCGCAGGGCGTGGTGCCCTACCTGCCGCTGAATGAACTGAAGCAACCGGCGAATACGCGGGGGAACGAATGATGCGACGCACACAAATCCTTCTTGGTGCGCTCGTCGTGCTTGTGGTGTTGGGCCTGAACAGCTTCTACATCGTCGACGAACGCGAAAAAGCGCTGCGGCTCTGGTTCGGTGAAGTCACGGCGGAAATCCGCGAGCCGGGCCTCTATTTCAAGGTGCCGCTGTTCCATGAAATTGCCCTGTATGACGATCGAATTTTGCCGCTCGACACCAAGCCACTTGAGGTGACGCCCGCCGACGACCGTCGTCTTGTGGTAGACGCGTTTGCCCGCTGGCGGATCGTGGATGCGACCCAGTTCCGCAAGGCGGTTGGTGCTTCCGGTATTTCCGGCGCTCGCTCGCGGCTTGAACGCATCATCAATGCCGAGCTGCGCGAAGTGCTGGGCGCGGTTGATTCCGGCGCGGTTTTGTCGTCCGAACGGGTGGCGCTGATGAATAAGATTCGCATCCAGTCGCGCGATCAGGCGGCGGGGCTGGGTATTGAGGTGATCGACGTGCGTATCAAGCGTGCTGACCTGCCGACGCAGAACCTCGCGGCTACTTTTGAGCGGATGCGTGCCGAGCGTCAGCGCGAGGCGGCCGACGAGATTGCCCGCGGTAAGGAAGCGGCGCAGCGCCTGCGCGCGACGGCAGACCGGACCGTGGTTGAAACCGTATCCGAAGCGCAGAAACTGGCGGAAATCGTGCGCGGTGAAGCCGATGCCCGCCGCAACGCCATCTTCGCCGACGCCTTTGGCCGCGACCCGGAATTTTTCGCCTTCTACCGCTCCCTCTCCGCCTATGAGAAGGGTCTGAAAGGCGAAAATTCCACCCTCGTCATTTCGCCGGATAGCGAGTTTTTCGACTTCTTCAAGTCCGGCAGTGGCGTGACCGAATGAGCCTTGTTTTATTAGGTATCGGGCTTGTGCTCGTGATTGAGGGGCTGGTGTTCGCACTGGCCCCTTCGCGCCTCGAAGACTTGGTGCGCGCTTTCGCTGCCCTGTCGCGCGACCAACGTCGCCTTATCGGTCTGATTGCCATCGCGCTGGGCACATTTCTGGTGTGGATTTCGCAGGGAATGTGAGGTTTTCGATGGGTGTTAGCAAATTGTTAGGAAATTGGCGCTATCCTGACCGCGATTGAAACCATCGGAGCGCCCGAAACCCGCTAGTGATTCCATGCCGCAAACACATATCCGTGAACCTTTTCTCTTCCGCTTGCATTAAGCCGCTTGCACCTTAAGTCAAAACCGAGTGCTATAGAGAGGCGGCTGATTTGCCGTCACAGGAGGTTGATTTGAACGCACAGACAACGAGCATCGCCCGACGCGCGCCCGGAACCGTTCCGGCGCTGCAACGGCTTTTCATTTTCGCCATGTCCGCCATGGCGCTGGTTTTGGCCCTCGCCGCAAGCCCCGTGCGTGCGGCGCCGGATAGCTTCGCCGACCTGGCCGAAAAGGTCAGCCCCGCGGTGGTGAACATCACCACGTCCACTCTGGTGGAATCGGGCGGGCGCGGCGAGCGCATGTTGCCGGAAGGCTCGCCTTTCGAGGATTTCTTCCGCGACTTTTTCGACGATGACGGCAATGTAAACCCGCAGCCGCGCCATTCGCAGGCGCTCGGTTCCGGTTTTGTCATTTCCGAGGACGGATTCATCGTCACCAACAATCACGTGATTGAAGGTGCCGACGAGATCATGATCGAGTTCTACGACCGCTCCGTGTTGGAAGCAACCGTCGTCGGGACCGACCGCAATACCGACATCGCGCTTCTCAAGGTCGAGGCGGACGAGCCGTTGGCTTTCGTGCCCTGGGGCGACAGCGACGTGATTCGCGTGGGCGATTGGGTGCTGGCCATGGGCAACCCGCTGGGGCAGGGCTTCTCCATCTCCGCCGGGATCGTTTCGGCGCGCGGTCGGGAATTGTCCGGCAATTATGACGATTACCTGCAAACCGACGCGGCCATCAACCGCGGCAATTCCGGCGGACCGCTGTTCAATATGGACGGTGAGGTTGTCGGGGTGAATACCGCGATCCTTTCGCCCAATGGCGGTTCCATCGGCATCGGCTTTGCCATGGCTTCCAATGTTGTCACCAAGGTGATCGACCAGTTGAAGGAATTTGGTGAAACCCGCCGCGGTTGGCTCGGTGTATCCATTCAGGATCTCGATCCGGAAATGGCCGAAGCGCAGGGGCTGGATGCGCCGCGCGGCGCCCTCGTGCAACAGGTGCCGGATGGACCGGCCAAGGAAGCGGGCATTCTTGCCGGTGACGTGATCCTGTCCTTTGACGGGAAAGACGTGGACGATGTAGGCCATTTGGTGCGCATCGTGGGCGACGCGGCGGTTGGGGCAACGGTGCGTGTTGGCATTCTGCGTGATGGCGAGACCCAGACTATCCTCGTTACCCTCGGGCGGCGTGAAGATGCGATGGCCGAGCGTCGGCCGGGACCGGGTGAAGACCCCGCGCCGGAAGTGGCGCCGGAACCTGTTGAAGCCGTTGAATTGGGGATGCGTCTGACGGAACTGACCGACGAGATGCGTGCGGCGCTGAACCTTGATGCAGGCGTGACGGGTCTCGCCGTGGTCGAGGTAGAAGACGACTCGGAGGCCTTTGAGAAAGGGCTGCGTTCCGGGGATGTGATCGTGGAGGTTGCACAGCACAAGGTTTCGACCATCGCTGATCTTCGGATGCAGATGGAAGCGGTGCGTGAAAGCGGCCGTGGTGCCATCCTGCTCCTCGTGCGTCGCGATGGCGCTCCGCGCTTCGTCGCGTTGTCGCTGGACTAATTCGGTTCGCAAAGGCTGAATTCATACAAACCGGAAAAGGCCGCCCAAGCCGGGTGGCCTTTTTGTTTGCTGCCCACCTTCTGAACCATAAAGACGTGTTATGCCGTTTATTCACTGTTGCATTGGAAACCCCTTCCCCATGTTCACCTTTCGTGCTAATCCCCGAGGGGAGCAGAAAAGGTAAAAACATGCGTATCATTGGCATTGATCCGGGGCTGAGAAATATGGGCTGGGGGGTGATCGACGCAGACGGGCCGCGCTTTCGCCATGTGGCCAACGGCGTCGTGCATGGTGAAGGCACCGCCTTGGCCGATCGGCTTTTGATGCTATATCGCGGCCTTGGCGCAGTGATTTCCGAGTTTTCTCCGAAGGCGGCGGCGGTGGAGCAAACCTTTGTGAACCGTGATGGGGTGGGCACTCTGAAACTCGGACAGGCGCGCGGCATTGCACTTCTGGCTCCGGCGGAAGCGGGGTTGAGCGTGGGCGAATACGCTCCAAATCAGGTGAAAAAGACCATTGTTGGCAATGGTCACGCGGATAAAAACCAGATCGCGCATATGGTGGCGCTGCAACTGCCCGGCGTGAAATTTGCCGGGCCCGACGCGGCGGATGCGCTGGCCATTGCGCTGACCCATGCGCATTTCTCCGGCGCGGGCGGCGGTTTGGCGGTGGCGTTGGCCAAAGCGGAGGCGCGGGTATGATTGGCAAACTTTCCGGCCGTATCGAGATAAAAGCCGCCGACCACGTTCTGCTCGACGTGCGCGGCGTGGGCTACCTGGTCTTTTGCTCTGATCGCACCCTTGCCGCCCTGCCGCCTGCGGGGGAGGCGGCGTCGCTTTATACCGACCTCTTGGTGCGCGAAGATTTGTTACAACTTTTCGGCTTTACGTCCCCGGCGGAAAAGGAATGGCACCGGCTGTTGATGTCGGTGCAGGGCATTGGCGCTAAAGCCTCGATGGCGATTTTGGGCGCGCTCGGCGCGGATGGGGTGTCGCGCGCCATCGCGCTTGGGGATTGGAATGCGGTGAAAGTGGCCAAGGGGGTCGGGCCGAAAACGGCGCAGCGCGTGGTGAACGAGTTGAAAGACAAGGCGCATTCGGTGATGGCGATGGAAACGCCTGCCGAGGCGGCGCCGGTTTTGCTCGAAGATGCGGCCCCCGCCGCAAGCCCCGCGCCGCCGCCCATCGCGCAAAAAGCCAACATGGCGCAGCCGGAAGCGCTTTCCGCCCTGTCGAATTTGGGCTATGGGCCGGGGGAAGCGGCTTCCGCCGTGGCCACCGCGCTGGGGGAAAACCCGGAGCATGACACTCAAAGCCTGATCCGCGCGGCGCTGCGGCTTCTGGCGCCGAAAGGGTAACCATGAGCGAACCGGACCCGACCTTGCGCCCCGCGCCGCGCCCTGAGGATGCCGATCGCGCCCTGCGCCCGGAGCGGCTCAGCGAGTTCATCGGTCAGGCGCCCGCGCGCGCCAACCTTTCGGTCTTTATTGAGAGCGCGCGCAGCCGGGGGCAGGCGATGGACCACGCCCTGTTCCACGGCCCGCCGGGCTTGGGTAAAACCACGCTGGCGCAGATCATGGCGCGCGAATTGGGGGTGAATTTCCGCATGACCTCGGGGCCGGTTCTGGCCAAGGCGGGGGATTTGGCGGCGATTTTAACCAATCTCGAAGCCCGCGACGTGCTGTTCATCGACGAAATTCATCGCCTGAACCCGGCGGTGGAGGAGGTGTTATACCCGGCGATGGAGGATTTTGAGCTGGATCTGGTGATCGGCGAGGGGCCGGCGGCGCGCACGGTGCGCATCGAATTGCAGCCCTTCACGCTGGTCGGCGCGACCACGCGGCTGGGCTTGTTAACCACGCCGCTGCGCGATCGTTTCGGCATCCCGACCCGGCTGGAGTTTTACACCACCGAGGAATTGCACGAAATCGTCACCCGCAACGCGATCAAACTCGGTGCGCCGGCGGATCCGGAAGGGGCGTTGGAAATCGCCCGCCGCGCCCGCGGCACCCCCCGGATTGCCGGGCGGCTGTTGCGCCGGGTGCTGGATTTTGCCGTGGTCGAGGGCGAGGGGCGGATCACCCGCGAGATTGCCGACATGGCGCTGACCCGGCTGTCGGTCGACCGACTTGGGCTCGACGGCGCCGATCGGCGTTACCTCACTTTGATGGCGGAGCATTATGGCGGCGGGCCGGTGGGGATCGAAACCCTCGCGGCGGCGCTGTCGGAAAGCCGCGACGCGTTGGAAGAAGTGATCGAGCCGTATTTGCTGCAACAAGGCTTGATCCAGCGCACCCCGCGCGGGCGGATGCTGGGGCAGAAAGCCTGGGGCCACCTTGGCCTCGAAGCGCCGCGCGCCCCCAACCAAACGGACCTGTTCGATGATTGATTTAGCCACGCCCGAGGGCATCGAAGCCGCCTTCACGCAGGACGGAACTTTTCGCTTCGCGCGCTGGGGTCGTCCGATTGCGCCCATCGTTTTCGGGGTCGAAGACCCGACGATCGAGACCCTGAAAGGGGCGATTGAGGCGGTGACGGGCATGGTCGGGCATCCAGTGGCGGAGACCGACCCGGAACTTGGTTCAAATTTGATGTTCTTTTTCTTTCGCGACTGGGACGAGCTGCTGGCAGTGCCTGATCTGGGGCGGATGATCCCGGATTTGGCGGGAACGGTCGGGCGCTTGAAAGCGGCGGGGGCGCAGCAATATCGCGCGTTTCGCTTTGATGAGGCAGGCGCGATTCAGGCGTCGTTTGCCTTTCTCAACATGTCCGGCCCGCTGGCGGAGTTGACGGCGGATACCATCGCTTTGGGCGAGGCGGTGCAGTCGATGTTAACCTTTTCCGGCGCCGCGTTTCGTGAACAATCGCCACTGGCGCTGCACCCGGAAACCGGCGTGACCATTTTGCGCCCGGAAGTGGCCCGGCTGATCCGCGCGGCTTACGATCCGGTGTTGCCCGCCGCCGCGACAGACCCGTCGCACGCCTTGCGCCTATTCGCCCGCCTTCATTGAAGCCTTTGATTTTGCGAGGAAAACCTGCCCCATGAGCGAAACGCATTATTTCCCCGTTCGGGTCTATTACGAAGATACCGACCTCGCGGGCATTGTCTATTATGCCAATTACCTCAAGTTTATCGAGCGGGCGCGCACGGAATTTGTCCGCGAACGCGGCGTTGATCAGGGGGTGCTGAAGGCGGAAACGGGCATTGTTTTTGCGGTGCGGCGGGTCGAGGGGGACTATCTCAGCCCGGCGAAATTTGATGACGAATTAACCATTCGCACCCGGCTGACCGGGCTGACCGGCGCGCGTATCACGCTCGATCAGGACGTGCTGCGCGGCGATACGCTGTTGTTTGCGGGTAAGGTGACGCTGGTCGCGCTGTCGGAAAGCGGCAAACCCGCGCGTATTCCGGCGGAAATCCGCCAAAAACTCGCCTGAGGGCCGCAAAGCACCGCCAAAACGTGCGACGGGTTGGCAATCGCCTTGTTTCTCGGTTATCCTGCCGCCAATCACGCCCGCAAGAGGCGTCACTGAGGCAAAGGCAGATCGCATGGAAACCGAAACTCTCGCTTTGGCGCAGGAGATAGATTTCTCCTTTTTCGCCCTGTTCGCACGGGCAACGCTCACGGTCAAACTGGTCATGGCGCTGTTGATCGCGGCCAGTTTTTATTCCTGGGCCATCATCATCACCAAATTCGTACAATACCGCCGGGTGCGGGCCATGGCGGGGGAGTTCGACCGGGCGTTCTGGTCCGGCGAACCGCTCGACGAGCTGTATGATGCCGTCGGCAGCAACCCGACCGGCCCGGCGGAGAAGGTGTTCGTCGCCGGGATGCTGGAATGGCACCGCTCGCACCGCGCCGATGGCGGGTTGATCGCCGGGGCGCAATCACGCATCGACCGCTCCATGGACGTGGCCATCGCCAAGGAAGCGGAGAAGCTGAACAAGGGGCTGTCCTTCCTCGCCACCGTCGCTTCCTCCGCGCCCTTCATTGGCCTGTTCGGCACGGTCTGGGGCATCATGAATGCTTTCATCGAGATTGCGCAGCAACAAAATACCAACCTCGCCGTGGTCGCGCCGGGCATCGCCGAGGCGCTTCTGGCCACCGGCCTTGGCCTGCTCGCCGCGATCCCCGCGCTGATTTTCTACAACAAGCTCACGGCGGATAGTGACGCGATTACAGCGGGTTACGAGGCGTTTGCCGACGAGTTTGCCACCATCCTTTCGCGCCAGTTGGACAGTTGAGATGGGGGGCTCGGTCGCACAATCGAAGCCGCGCGCGCGTCGGGGACGGCGGCGGGGCAAGTCGCGGGTGATGGCGGAAATCAACATTACGCCCTTCGTGGACGTGATGCTGGTTTTGCTGATCATTTTCATGGTCGCGGCGCCGCTGATGACGGTTGGTGTGCCGCTGGAATTGCCGAAAACCGCAGCAACCCCGCTGCCCGCCGTTGAGGAAGAGCCGTTAACCGTGTCGATCACGGCGGAGGGCGGTCTGGCGCTGATGCAGACGGAAATTGCTGACGCGGATTTGATCGGCAAGTTGCGGGCGGTGGCGGCGGAACGCTCGGATGACAAGATTTTCCTGCGCGCCGACGGGGCGGTGCCCTATGCGCGGGTCGCGCAGGTCATGGGCGCGCTCAACGCGGCGGGCTTTCGCAACATCGGGCTGGTCACGGATACCGGCGGGCCGGATATGAACGGGCAGTAACCACTTTGCCAATGCGGATCGGCTATATCGTTTCGGGTCTGGCGCATCTGGCGTTGATCCTGGCGCTCCTATTTGGGGGGCTGTTCCAGTCGTCGCGCGATGAGCCGATGCTGGCGGTGGCGGAAGTGTCGTTTGTTTCCGCGGCGGAGTTTGAGGCGTTGAGTGCGGCGGCGTCGGAAGCGCAGCCCGCGCCTGAACCTGAACCCGCGCCGGAGCCAGCGGCTGAACCCGAACCGGAACCTGCGCCCGAACCCGCGCCAGCGCCTGCGCCGGAACCCGCGCCCGAACCGGAGCCGGAACCCGCGCCGGAACCGGAAGAAATCACCCCGCCGGAAGCGGAGATTGTCGCCTCAGAGGTGGTCGAAGCGCCGGAGGAGCCGGCGGAAATCGCGCCGGTGCCGGTGGAAGAAGTGGCGCCGGAAGTGGCCGAGGAACCAGCGGAAGTGGTGGAGCCGGTGGAAGCGGCCGCGCCGGAAGCGACCACGACCGAGATCGTTACCGAAGCGGAAACGCCATCGACCGCACCGGACAGATCGCCGCGCCCGCCGTCGCGTCCGTCGGCCCCTGCGCCGGAGCCAGAACCGGAGCCGGAAAACACTGCTCTGGCCGATGCGATCAACGATATTGCGGCGGAAGTTGCGGCGGAAAATACAACGGAATCAGGGGGTTCTACCCCTTCCGGTCCCCCCCTGACGCGCGGCGAGCGCGACGGGCTGCGGGTTGCGGTCGGGCGGTGCTGGAATCTTGGCTCCACCTCGACCGACGCCATGGCCACCACCGTTGTGGTCCTTGTGAATATGGGGCGCAACGGCAAGCCGACCGGCGTCAAGCTGGTCTCGTCCGACGGGGCCAATGACACCGCGACCGGCATCGCTTTTGAGGCCGCCCGGCGCGCGGTTTTGCGCTGTGGGGCGCGCGGGTTTGACCTTCCGGCGGAGAAATACGACCATTGGCGCGAGATCGAGATGACCTTCAACCCCCGGTCGATGCGGATCCGATGAGGCAAACCGGCGCAATTTTGCCCATTGGCGGGTGTGGTCTTGGGGATGGCGCGCTATTAGGGAATAAGCGTCACAAATCGAAGCAGAAAATGCGTAAAGGCAAAGAGGCAACATGACAATTTTCCGGCTCCTGACATTGGTATTGGCAACGCTCGCCCTGACTTTGCCTGCCCGCGCTGAACCGTTGCGCATCGAGATCACCGAGGGGGTGATCGAGCCTTTGCCCTTTGCCTTGCCGGTGTTTCAGGCGGAAGGCGGCGGGGAATCGGCGCAATACGCGGCGCAGATCAGCCGCGTTATCGCGGCGGACCTTGCGGGCACCGGGTTGTTTCGCGAGATTCCGGCGGACGCGTTTATTTCAAATGTGACGAGTTTTGCGGCGCCGGTGGCCTATGCGGACTGGAAGGCGATCAATGCGCAGGCGCTGATCACCGGCGCGGTGTCGGTTTCGGGCAACGCGGTGAACGTGAAGTTTCGTCTGTTTGATGTGTTCAACGATGGGGCGCTGGGGCAGGGGTTGCAGTTTAGCGGCACCGTTCAGGGCTGGCGGCGCATCGCGCATCAGGTCGCGGATGTGGTGTATTCGCGCATCACCGGCGAGAGCGGGTTTTTCGATAGCCGGGTGGTGTTTGTTTCCGAAGAGGGGCCCAAAAATGACCGTCGCAAGCGGCTGGCGATCATGGATTATGATGGGGCGAACGTGTCTTATCTGACCGATAGTTCCTCCATCGTGCTGGCCCCGCGGTTTTCGCCCGATGGCAATCAGGTGCTTTATACGTCTTATGAGACTGGCTCGCCGCAGATTTACCTGATGGACGTGGCGCGGGTTTCCAAGCTGGCGCTGAACAATCAGGGCGGCAACATGACCTTTGCGCCGCGTTTTACCCCCGATGGGGCCGGCGTGGTGTTCAGTCTCGAAAATGGCGGCAATACGGATATTTACGCCATGGGGGTGAGCGGAGGCAACTTGCGTCGTCTGACCTCTTCGCCCTCGATCGAAACCGCGCCGTCTTTGTCGCCCGATGGTCGCTCGATGGTGTTTGAGAGCGACCGTTCCGGCACCCAGCAACTCTATATCATGCCCACCAGCGGCGGCGAGGCGAAGCGCATCTCTTTCGGGCAGGGGCGCTATGGCACGCCTGTCTGGTCGCCGCGCGGCGATCTCATTGCCTTCACCAAGCAGATCTCCGGCCGGTTCCATATCGGCGTCATGCGCACCGACGGCTCCGAAGAGCGCCTGCTCACCGCGTCCTTTCTGGACGAGGGTCCGACCTGGTCGCCCAATGGTCGTGTCATCATGTTCACCCGCGAAAGCCGCGGCGCGGATGGGGCGCCGAGCCTGTACTCGGTTGATATTTCGGGCCGCAACCTGCGCCGGGTGCCCACCCCGTCGCATGCCTCTGACCCTTCCTGGTCGCCGCTCCAGCGCTGATCTGGATTGGTGTTAGGAGAATACCGGCGCATCTGTTAAGATCAGGTAAACACGAAGCAAAAAAACACAAAAAAGCACAACGAGCAGAAAACGGATCTGAAGATGAAAAAACTGACCTTTGCCCTGATGATTGCCGGCGCCCTCGGGCTTGCCGCCTGTGAAAAATCCAGCCCCTTTGGCGACGATCCGTCGGCGGGCCTGAATGCCGGGGCGGGCACCGCTTCCGACCCGACTTCGCCCGCCTATTTCCAGCAGACCGTTGGTGACCGGGTGTTGTTTGCGGTGGACCAGTCGACCCTTTCCGCGGAGGCCAAGGTGGTTCTGACCCAGCAGGCGGCGTGGTTGATGGAAAATTCGGAATATTCCGCCGTGATCGAGGGCCATGCCGACGAGCAGGGCACCCGCGAATACAACCTTGCGCTGGGGGCGCGCCGGGCCTCTTCCGTGCAGGGTTTCCTGATTGAGCGCGGCGTGTCGCCTGCGCGGCTCAAGACCGTGTCTTACGGCAAGGAGCGCCCGCTGGAAGTGTGTTCCGATGAGACCTGTTACGCGAAAAACCGTCGTGCGGTTACCGTGTTGACCGCTGGCGTGGCCCGGTAAGCCCATGCGCCGTGTTGCCGTGATTTTCGCTCTCGCCGCCGGGCTGCTCGCCAGCCCGGTTACGGCGCAGGACCGCGCGCAGACTCTGGCCGATATTCGGCAGGAGTTGACCGTGCTTTATGTTGAAATTCAACGCCTTAAGGGGGAGTTGAACACGACCGGAGCGGCGCAGGGGGTGGCTACGCCCGGTTCGGCGCTGGATCGCGTGAACGGCTTGGAGGCGGCGGTGACGCGGCTGACGGCGAAGACGGAAGAGCTGGAATTTCGCATCAATCGCATCGTGAAGGATGGCACCAATCGCATCGGCGATTTGGAGTTTCGGTTGGTTGAACTGGAGGGTGGCGACATTGCCGCCCTGGGCGATACGCCGAGCCTCGGGGGCGGCGATCTGCCTGCGGCACCCACTGCGCCGGTCGCGTCCGATGGCGGCACGGATTTTGGCCAGTTGGCGGTCGGCGAACAGGCGGATTTCGATGCGGGTATGGTCGCGATGGCGGAGGGGGATTTTGCCCGCGCCGCCAGCCTTTTTGCAGGCTTCGCCCAGACCTATCCCGGCTCGCCGCTCACCGGTGATGTTGAATTCATGCGTGGCGAGGCGCTGTCGAAACAGGGCATGACAACGGAAGCCGCCCGCGCGTTCCTGTCGGCCTACACCCTCGCCCCCCAAGGCGCGCGCGCCCCGGAAGCCTTGTTCCGCCTCGGAGCGGCTTTGGGCGAGTTGGGTCAGAAATCCGAGGCCTGTGCGACCTTGAGCGAGGTTCTGAAACGCTTCCCGAGCGCCGCAGCGGCTTCGCGGGCGCGCGAGGCGATGGCGGGATTCGCCTGCAACCGATGAGGCGCGTCGGTGGGTGATTCGTTTGAGCCCCTATATATAGAGAGTGTGGCGCGCGACTCGTTGTGGTCCGATTTGTCGCGTCTTGGGGTCGCGGTGTCCGGCGGGTCGGACAGCGTGGCTTTGTTGCATCTTCTGGCCCCGCTGGCGCGCGAGCGCGGTGTGGCGCTGTCGGTGGCGACGGTGGACCACGGTTTGCGCCCGGAAGCGGCGGCGGAAGCGGCGGCGGTGGCCCGGCAGGCGGCGGCGTTGGGGCTGGACCACACGATCTTGCGCTGGGACGGGGCGCATCACGGAAATATGCAGGCTGAGGCGCGGCGCGCGCGGTATTGGTTGCTTGGCGAATGGGCGGTGCGGCGGCGGTTGGATGCGGTGGCGCTCGGGCATACGCGCGACGATCTGGCGGAGACTTTTCTCATGCGGTTGGGACGGCGCGCCGGGGTCGATGGGCTGGCGGCGATGGCGCCGGTTTTTACCCGCGACGGGGCGCGATTCTGGCGACCTTTACTGCATTGCGGGCGCGCGCAGTTGCAGCAGATCTTGCGGGAAGCGGGGCTGAACTGGGCCGAAGATCCGAGCAACCGGGATGCGCGATTTGATCGGGTACGGGTGCGTAACGCATTGAAAAACCTAGGGGAATTTGGTTTGGGGGCGGAGGTGTTGGCCGATGTCTCGCGCCACCTTGCCCGCGCTTCTCACGCGCTGGATGAGCATGCCGCCCAAGCGGCGCGTGCCCTTTTCGAGACCCGCGCCGGGTCACTCACCGCCCCGCGCGACGGGTTTCTGATCGAACCTCAAGAGACCCGCCGCCGCCTGTTGTCTCATGCGATTCGCTGGCTGACGGGGGCGGAATATGCGCCGCGCGGCGAGGCGTTGGGGCTGGCGTTGGAGGCGGTTCGGGACGGGCGGCGGCATACGCTGGCCGGGGTGTTGATCGAGACCCGCAGCGAACAGCTTTGGTTGCACCGGGAGGTGGCAGCGCTGGCTGGGCTTGAGGCGGCGCCGGGTGCGCTTTGGGACGGGCGCTGGCGCTTGCAGGGGCCGCCGGGCGCCGTCGTGCGGGCCTTGGGGGAGGGGGTGGCGCGCTGCCCGGACTGGCGCGAAACCGGCCTGCCGCGCGCCGCTCTTCAGGCCAGCCCGGCGCTCTGGCTTGATGATGAATTGCACGCGGCGCCCCTTGCGGGGCTTTCGGCCGGAGTTAGCGCCGATTTTACGCCTCCGACCGCCGATTTCATTTCATTTATTTTATCGCATTGAACCTTTTGTTAACTTTCCTATTTTAGAAGGAACTCGGGCCGCATGGGCGGCTCCAAATCTTCTCGGAGGAAAAATCTTGGGAAACGCGAGAAATTTCGCATTCTGGATCGTGCTGCTTCTGCTGGTTCTGGCGCTGTTTAGCCTGTTTTCAGCGGGTCAGAATTCTGCCGCCAGCGCGCGGGTCAATTATTCCGACTTCATCTCGAAAGTTGAGGCGGGGGACGTGGCGCATGCGACGCTGGACGGGGAAAATGTGACATTCGAGACCGTCGATGGCGCAAAATTTTCCACCATCGTGCCGGGGGATGCGGATGTGTCCGACCGGCTCGTGGCGCGCGGCGTGTCGATCACGGCGGAGAAGCAGGAGCAATCCGGTTTCTTCTCGCTGGTGAGCCTGCTTCTGCCGGTGCTTTTGCTGATCGGCTTCTGGTTCTTCATGATGAATCGGATGCAGGGCGGCGGCAAAGGCGGGGCCATGGGATTTGGTAAATCCAAGGCCAAGATGCTGACCGAACGCGAGGGGCGTGTGACCTTCGACGATGTGGCGGGCATTGATGAAGCCAAGGAAGAGCTGGAAGAAATCGTCGAGTTTTTGCGCAATCCGCAGAAATTCTCGCGTCTTGGCGGTAAAATTCCGAAAGGCGCGTTGCTGGTTGGCCCGCCGGGCACGGGTAAAACCCTGTTGGCACGCGCCATTGCGGGCGAGGCCGGGGTGCCGTTCTTTACCATTTCCGGCTCGGATTTTGTCGAAATGTTCGTCGGTGTCGGCGCGTCGCGGGTGCGCGATATGTTCGAACAGGCGAAGAAAAACGCGCCTTGCATCGTGTTTATCGACGAGATTGACGCCGTGGGCCGGCATCGTGGTGCAGGTTATGGCGGCGGTAACGATGAACGCGAGCAGACCCTGAACCAGCTTCTGGTGGAAATGGACGGCTTTGAAGCTAATGAGGGCGTGATTATCCTTGCGGCGACCAACCGGAAAGACGTTCTGGACCCGGCTCTGCTGCGTCCGGGCCGGTTTGACCGGCAGGTCACGGTGCCCAACCCGGACATCAAGGGCCGCGAAAAGATCCTTACGGTGCATGCGCGCAAAATCCCGCTTGGTCCCGATGTGGACCTGCGCATCATCGCCCGCGGCACGCCAGGTTTTTCCGGTGCGGACCTTGCCAACCTGGTTAACGAAGCGGCGCTGATGGCCGCTCGTGTGGGCCGCCGCCATGTGACGATGGAGGATTTTGAGCAGGCCAAGGACAAGGTGATGATGGGCGCGGAACGCCGTTCCATGGTGTTGACCGACGAGCAAAAAGAACACACCGCCTATCACGAAGCGGGGCACGCGGTGGTCGGTCTGGCGCTGGAAAAATGCGACCCGGTATATAAGGCGACGATCATCCCGCGCGGGGGCGCGTTGGGTATGGTTGTGTCTTTGCCGGAAATGGACCGCCTGAACTGGCACAAGGATCAGTGCAAGCAAAATCTCGCCATGACCATGGCGGGCAAGGCCGCAGAGATCCTGAAATGGGGCGAGGAGGAAGTCTCCAACGGTCCGGCGGGCGACATCATGCAGGCCTCCAATCTGGCCCGTGCGATGGTGATGCGCTGGGGCATGTCCGATAAGGTCGGCAATATTGACTACGCCGAGGCCGCGGAGGGCTATCAGGGCAATACCGGCGGCTTCTCGGTTTCGGCCCATACCAAGGAGCTGATCGAGGAAGAGGTGAAGGGCTTTGTGCAGCAAGGCTACGAAACCGCCGTTCGTATCCTGACGGAACGCAACGAGGAATGGGAGCGGCTGGCGCAGGGGCTTTTGGAATACGAAACCCTGACTGGCGATGAAATCAAGCGGGTCATGCAGGGCTTGCCGCCGACGCCTGACGACGACGAAGACGGCAATGCCGGGGCGGAGGCGCCATCCGTCGCGGCGATTCCCAAGACCAAGCCGCGCCGCAAACCGCGTTCAGACGGGTCGATGGAACCGGAACCCTCGGCGTAACAGCAACAGATCAGCCCCCGAAACCAGGCGCGTTTCCGGGGGCTTTTCTTTGCCGCGCATAGACGACAGAGTGTTCCGATCCGGCGCAACCGGCGTGCTGATAGGCGCAGAAAACCTGCCGGACGCCGCATTTGCCCCTTGGGTTTTGCGCGCAACAGGGGCAAACAGGCGAAAAATACGAGGAAAACATGGCCTACAAGACCGACATCGAAATCGCCCGCGAAGCCAACAAGCGCCCGATCCGCGAGATCGGCGAGAAACTCGGCATCGACTTCGAGCATCTCGTTCCCTATGGCCACGACAAGGCCAAGGTTAATCAGGACTTCATCGACAGCTTACAGGACCGTGACGACGGGCGGCTGATCCTCGTCACCGCCATCAACCCGACCCCCGCCGGTGAAGGCAAAACCACCACCACCGTCGGGCTGGTCGATGGTCTCAATCGCATCGGCAAAAACGCCGCCGTTTGTATCCGCGAAGCTTCGCTCGGGCCGAATTTCGGCATGAAAGGCGGGGCTGCGGGCGGCGGGAAGGCGCAAGTGGTGCCGATGGAGGACATGAACCTGCATTTCACCGGCGATTTTCACGCCATCACCTCGGCCCATTCCCTGCTTTCGGCCATGATCGACAACCATATCTACTGGGGCAATGAGCTGCAAATCGACGAACGTCGCGTGACCTGGCGGCGCGTGGTGGACATGAACGACCGGGCGCTGCGCGATATCGTGACTTCGCTCGGCGGGGTGGCCAACGGCTTCCCGCGCCAAACCGGCTACGACATCACCGTCGCTTCCGAGGTCATGGCCATCCTGTGCCTCGCTGAAAATCTCACCGACCTCGAAGCGCGCCTCGGCGATATTATCGTCGCCTATCGCCGTGATCGCAGCCCGGTTTATTGCCGTGACATCGGTGCCGAAGGCGCTATGGCAGTGCTGTTGAAAGACGCGATGCAGCCGAACCTGGTGCAGACGCTGGAGAACAACCCCGCCTTTGTGCATGGTGGTCCCTTCGCCAATATTGCCCATGGCTGCAACTCGGTCATCGCCACCAAAACTGCGCTGAAACTGGCGGATTATGTGGTGACGGAAGCGGGGTTCGGCGCCGATCTCGGGGCGGAAAAATTCATGAATATCAAGTGCCGCAAGGCCAGGCTGGCCCCTTCTGCCGTGGTCATCGTCGCCACGGTGCGGGCGCTGAAATCCAATGGCGGCGTTGGCAAGGATGCGCTGGGTGAGGAGAATGTCGCCGCGGTCACGGCCGGTTGTGCCAACCTTGGCCGTCACATCGAAAACGTTAAAAGCTTCGGTGTGCCGGTCGTGGTGGCGATTAACCATTTTGTCACCGATACCGAAGCCGAAGTCGCGGCGATCCAGACGTATGCCGAACAGCACGGCGCGCAGGCGGTGCTGTCGCAGCATTGGGAGCATGGCGGCGCGGGAGCGGAGGCGCTGGCCCGCAAAGTGGTTGAAATCGCAGAAAAAGATGCCAGCCATTTCGCGCCGATCTACCCCGATGCCATGCCGCTTTTCGAGAAAATCGAAACCATCGCCAAGCGGATTTACCGCGCCGACGAGGTGCTGGCCGACAAGAAAATCCGCGATCAGCTGCGCGACTGGGAGGCGGCGGGCTATGGCGATTTACCAATTTGCATGGCCAAAACCCAGTATTCTTTCTCCACCGACCCCGCCCTGAAAGGCGCCCCGACCGGCCATTCGGTCCCGGTGCGCGAAGTGCGGCTGGCGGCGGGGGCGGGGTTCATCGTCGTGGTCTGCGGCGCCATCATGACCATGCCCGGCCTGCCCCGAAAACCCGCCGCCGCCAATATCCGGCTGAATGCGGCGGGCGAGGTTGAGGGGCTGTTCTGAGCCCGTGCAAACCGGGGCGCCAGATGAAACACCGGCGCCCCGCTTGCTGGCGGGAATGAGAGTGGCCTTTGCCAGCAAGCCCTGATGAGAGGAACAACGCTAAACCTAAAAAAAATCCCCGGCCTTTCCATCTGTATCCTGTTGGGTTTGAACGAAACTCTAAAGCTCGGCGTCGCGGGGTGAACCGCTTTCATTCTGGGAAAGGGCGAAAGAAGAGGCACAGCATGGCTTACGGATTTGACACCCCTTCAACCTACGGCAGATTTCGACCGGATGGTGAGTTTCTCGGCTTTTATGACGACTATCTGGAAGCGCGCTTCCAGGAACTATCTGCCAAGGGAAAGGCCGAGCAGGAGTTCTTTACTCAATTCAGGATTGACCTGCTTCGGGACATGCATCGAGGTACTGATCCTATCGCTGAGGACCTGTTGCCCAAGCGGTATTCTCTTGCAAAATATTATCAGTCGCTCGGGGACATTATTGATCTCGGATATGCGATCGCGGTTTCGCCACCACTTCTCAAACTTATCGCGGATCTGGAGCCTGGGCGTCATCAGATCTGGCCCGTTGAGATTATCCAACGTTCGGGAGAGGCTTATCCCACGGAGTATTTTATGCTCCGGGTCCTGAGCCAACTGGACCCCTTCGACAAAGAGAAAAGCGATCCCAGTTGTTGGAAAAAATCCGGCCGGATAATAAAAATGATGCGCCCCAAGGAAAACCATGCACATGGAATTGCTTTGTCGCGCAGTGTGATCGGGGATCATCATATCTGGCGCGGACTTGTCACGCCCGAGACCGGCATTTCAGGGTTCAATTTCTATGTGTCGGACAGGCTGAAGGCTGCGATTCACGAGGCCGGTCTGAAAACGCCGCCATTTTATCGGTTGAAAGAGGTTTAAAAGCCCGTCTGCGGGGCGGTCATTGTGATGCCCCATGTCTGCGCGATTACGCCGCGAGTTGGGTTGGGGCGCAGGGCGGCAGAACCGGGCGGTGGTTTTTCCTGTGGCGGGCGATGAGGCGGCTTGCTTTCGTGCCTTGAACCAGCAGGCGGGCGGGCTGGGTCTGGTGCTGGCCTTGGCGCAGGGCGGCGAGGGACAGGTCGAGGATGGTTTCGATTTCCTGCAACGCGGCTTGCGGGATTGAGGTCAGCGCCTGTTGGCCCAGATAGAGGCTTTCGGTCGGGATACCGTTGGCGAAGAGGATTTCGTGGTTTTGCAGCAGGATGTGGTAATATGTTACCGGCTGCGGGGAGAAATCGAGATGCACCCCCGGCAGGCCCAGCAGCGCCTTGGCCGGGATCAGCACTTCTGGGCGTCCGAACATGCGTTGCGCGATGGCGCTTTGCACTAAAACCCGGTGTTGTTGCGACAGGCGCAGGTCGCGGGAGGGCAGGCCGGGGCCGAGCGCCCCCTGCCGGATATGCACCGCTGCGAGATTGGGCGCCTGAGCGATCTGTTCCGGCGCCCAGGTTTTGGCGAAAACCCAGCGGATTTTACGCGCGCCGTGGTCGCTGGTGATGACCTCGTCGCCGACCTTGAGCGTTTCGATGGCGCGGGCGCCTTTCGGCGTCAGCAGGAAAGTGCCGTTGGCGAAGCAGATATTGGTGTTGCCCGGCGTCGGGGTGCCGCTGCCAAAGGTATCGGCCCCGTCGCCGGTGCGTTGCAGGGACTGGCCATCGGTATCATTGCCGAAATCTTCGCCGTTGCCGATACGGGTCGCGGTGGAGGAAAAGCCGGAATAGCCGCCATTGCCCGCCGTTGGATCGTCGAGGCTGTCGCCGTTGAAGGTCGCCTGAATGAAGGTGTCGCTGTTCGGGTCATAGACGGTGACGTTATCGCCGCCATTGTTGATCAGTGGGCTGCCGCGGCCCGCGTCAAAAAACAGGTCATCCGGCCCGCCGGTCGGCAGGGAGCCGCCCGGTTGCACCCCGGACATGACCATGGCATGCCCGCCGGGTTGCAGGATGGTGCCGGGCGGGAAGGTGAACCAGTGCCCGACGCCCTGATCCCAGAGCTGAAGCCCGGAAATGTCGATCGGGCTGTCCGAACTGTTGTACAATTCGATATATTCATCCGTGGCGGCGGCGGTGCCGTTGCCATCGGTATCGAAATTCTGCGCACCGTTGGGATCAACGAGAATTTCGTTGATGACGATGCCGCCGAGGAGTGCGTCTGCCATGGGTCAAACAGGTCTGTGCCTGCTCCAAACTACGAATCAACTTCCTCCAGGAAGGGGAGGCTTGTTTCCGCTAAAATATTCATAAAATTTGTTTAGAATATGTCTGATGTTGGAGCGGAATTTGATGCTTCAGGCGGTTTTGTGGCAGAGAAAGCTGCCCTGCCTGCGGGCCGGATGTTTTGGCGGTTTTCTGGCGGCGGGTGGCGGCGTAGAGTGTTCGCATGATCCTGTCGCGCGGCCGCAAATATATCTTTCTTCATGCTCCCAAAACCGGGGGCACGGCGCTCGCTTTGGCGTTGGAGGCGCGGGCGATGGCGGAGGATGTGATGGCGGGGGATACGCCGAAAGCGCGCAAGCGGCGGCGGAAGCTGGCCTCGGTCAAGAGCGTGGGGCGGTTGTGGAAGCACTCAAAACTGGCGGACCTAGAGGGGTTGATCACGCGCGAGGAGGCGGTGGCGTTTTTCGTTTTCACGCTGGTGCGCAATCCGTGGGACCGGCTGGTGAGCTACTACCACTGGCTGCGGGTGCAGCGCTTTGACCACCCGGCGGTGGGGCTGGCGCAGCGGTTGGACTTTGCGGCCTTTCTGGCGGCGAAGCCGATACAGGCGGGGTTTCGGGCGGAGAGCTATACCGATTTCGTGCGCGACGGGGCAGGGCGTGATTGCGGCGATTTGTTCATCCGGCTGGAGCATCTGGCGGAGGATATTGCGCCGCTGGAGGCGCATCTGGGCTTCAGGCTCGGGCCGATTGCGCGGGTTAATGCCAGCGACCGGCGGGCGGATTACCGGGGCTATTACACCGATAAAACCGCGGCGATTGTGGCCGATATTTGCGCGGAAGACATTGCGCGCTTTGGCTACGGGTTCGATCGGCAAAAGTCGTAATAAGATAAGAAAACCCCGCCCCAAGAGCCTCGGGACGGGGGTAAATGTTCGATTAGTGCAAGTCGCTTACTTGCCCGGCGCGAAGCGGGCGTAGAAGGTGTCGCCCTTCTCAGCCATGTCGCGCAGCAGGTCCGGGGTGGTGAACCGTGCGCCGTGACGAGCGGTCAGATCGTCACAGATCGCCGCTGCCTTGTCCGCACCGATCATGTCGAGCCAGCAGAGCGGCCCGCCGGACCACGGCGCGAAGCCCCAGCCCAGAATGGCGCCCACATCGCCTTCGCGGATGTCGGTCAGCACGCCTTCTTCCAGCGCCCGCACCGCTTCCAGCACCTGCGCCATCATCAGGCGGTTCTGCACCTCTTCAAGCTCCGGCTGCTCGGCGGCCAGCGGGTATTGCGCCGCCAGATCCGGCCATAGGCCCGTGCGCTTGCCGCGGGCATCGTAGTCGTAAAAGCCCTTGCCAACCTTGCGGCCCATCCGGCCCTGATCGGCCATCCAGAACACCACCTTGTCAACCTCGCCGTCCGGGTAGGCGTCGCCCATCGCGGCGCGGGTCGCCTTGGCGATCTTGACGCCGAGGTCGATGGAGGTTTCGTCCACCAGTTGCAGCGGTCCGACCGGGAAGCCCAGAAGCTGCGCCGCGCCTTCGATCAGCGACGGGTTCACCCCCTCGCCGACCATGCGGATCCCCTCGTTGATATAGGGGATGATGCAGCGGTTGGCGTAGAAGAAGCGCGCGTCGTTAACCACGATCGGGGTCTTGCGGATCTGGCGCACATAGTCGAGCGCTTTGGCCACGGCCCGGTCGCCGGTCTTGGCGCCCTTGATGATTTCCACCAGCAGCATCTTCTCGACCGGCGAGAAGAAGTGGATGCCGATGAATTGCTCCGGCCGCGCGCTGGCCTGCGCCAGTTCGGTGATCGGCAGGGTCGAGGTGTTGGAGGCAAAGATGCAGTCCGGGCCGACGATGGCTTCAACCTTCTTGGTCATTTCCGCCTTGACCGCCACGTCCTCGAACACCGCTTCCACGATCAGGTCACAGCCCTTGAGCGCCTCGAGATCGGTGGTCGCGGTGATGTTGGCCAGCAGCGCTTCCTTCTTCTCCGGCGTGGCCTTCTTGCGGGCGATGCCCTTGTCCATATAGGCCTCGGAATAGGCTTTGCCGCGATCCGCAGCTTCCTGATTCTGGTCGATCAGCACCACTTCGATGCCCGCCTTGGCGGAGACCAGCGCGATGCCCGCGCCCATCATGCCCGCGCCCAGCACGCCGACCTTTTTGACCTTCTGATCCGCAACGTCCTTCGGCCGCACCGCGCCTTTTTCCAGCGCCTGCTTGTTGATGAACAGCGAGCGGATCATCGCCTCGGAAGACGGGTTCAGCACGACGGAGGTGAACCAGCGCGCCTCGACTTCCAGCGCCGTGTCAAACGGCACCATCGCGCCTTCATACACCGCCGCCAGCAGCGCCTTGGCCGCCGGATAAGCGCCCTTGGTCTTGGCGTGGATCATGGCAGCGGCGCCGATGAAGGTCTGGAAACCCGCCGGGTGATAGGGGGTGCCGCCGGGCATTTTGTAACCCTTGGCGTCCCACGGCTTGACCAGATCGGCGTCCTTGGCGGACAGCACCCAGGCCTTGGCGGCATCCATCAGCGCGTCGGGTGCAACGACCTCATCGACCAGCCCGGAGGACTTGGCCTTGGCCGGGGCGAGGGTCTTGCCTTCGAGCAGGAAGGGCGCCGCGCTCATGGCGCCGAGCTTGCGCACCATCCGCGTGGTGCCGCCTGCGCCGGGGAAGATGCCAACCATGATTTCCGGCAGGCCAACCTTGGCCTTCGGGTTGTCGGCGAGGAAGATGCGGTGTGTCGCCAGCGGCAGTTCAAAGCCGATGCCCATCGCGGTGCCGGTCAGCGCCGCCGCAATCGGTTTGCCGCCCTTCAGCGTCTTCGGATCCATGCCCGCGCGTTCGATCTTGCGCAGGATGTGGTGCATCTTCATCGTGCCTTCAAACACGCCCTTCGCGGGGTTGTCGCCTGCGGCCTTTTTGAAATCGGCCAGCACATTGAGGTCCATACCCGCGGCGAAGCTGTCCTTGCCGGAGGTGATGACGATGCCCTTGACCGCATCATCGGCCAGCGCCTGATCAATGCAGGCTTCCAGCTCGCCAAGCGCCTCGAAGCTCATGACATTCATGGACTTGTCTTTGCAGTCCCAGGTAATGACGCCAACACCGTCCGCGCCGGTTTTCAGAGTGAAATCAACCATTTGAGCTTCTCCTTACACGCGTTCGATGATGGTTGCGGCGCCCATGCCGGAACCGATGCAGAGGGTGGCGAGACCGGTTTCCTTGTCGGTGCGCTCCATCTCGTCGAGGAGCGTGCCGAGGATCACCGCGCCGGTTGCGCCGAGGGGGTGGCCCATGGCGATGGCGCCGCCGTTGACGTTAACCTTGTTGGTGTCGGCGTCAAAGGCTTGCAGGAAGCGCAGCACGACCGAGGCGAAGGCTTCGTTGACTTCGAACAGGTCGATGTCGGAGAAGGCCATGCCAGCGGCGTCCAGCACCCGCTCGGTGGCCGGAACCGGGCCGGTGAGCATGATGGTCGGGTCGGTGCCGATGCGGCTGGTGGCACGCACGCGGGCGCGCGGCTTGATGCCGTATTTCTCGCCAAATTCCTTGGTGCCGACCAAAACCGCGGCGGCCCCGTCGGCGATGCCGGAGGAGTTACCGGCGTGGTGGATGTGGTTCACCCGCTCCAGTTCCGGGTATTTCAGCAGGGCAACCGCGTCGAAGCCCGGCATCTGCTCGCCCATCATCTTGAACGAGGCGTTCAGGCCGCCAAGCGCTTCCAGGGTGGTTTCGCGGATCATCTCGTCCTGGCTGAGAATTTCCAGCCCGTTCTTGTCGCGGATCGTCATCACCGACTTGTCGAACCGGCCTTCGGCGCGGGCCTTGGCGGCGCGCTTCTGGCTCTCGACCGCATAGGCATCCGCGTCTTCGCGCGAGAAGCCGTATTTGGTGGCGATGATGTCGGCCCCGATGCCCTGCGGCACGAAATAGGCCTTCATGGCGAGGTAAGGATCGGCGGCGATGGCGCCCCCGTCAAAGCCCATCGGCACCCGGCTCATGCTCTCGACACCGCCCGCGATGAAGGCCTCACCCGCCCCGCCGCGCACCTGATTGGCCGCCATGTTGACCGCTTCCAGACCGGAAGCGCAGAAACGGTTGATCGACACGCCGGGGATGCGCTCGTCGAGGTCGGAATAGAGAACGGCGGACCGCGCGAGGCAGGCGCCCTGCTCGCCGACCTGGGTCACGTTGCCCCAGATCACGTCTTCGACCGCGTGGCCGCTCAGGTTGTTGCGCCGCGCCAGCTCGTTCAGCACTTCGGCGGAAAGGGCGACGGCGGGCACCTGATGCAGGCTTCCGTCCTTCTTACCCTTGCCGCGCGGGCTGCGCACGGTGTCATAAATATAGGCTTCTGTCATGGGGGGTCCTCCTCCGTTAAGCACGATCCGCCGGACTGCCGGGCATCAGATCATACGGGTGTTTCCAGCCGGGCAGCCGCGAAATGCGGTTGAGCCAGGCATCAATGGCGGGCCAGTCGGCGCGGTCGAAACCGAATGGCTCGGGGTAGTAAAGGTAGCCGCAGCAGGAAAAGTCGGCCATTGTCGGGCCGTCGCCCACCAACCAGTTGCGGTCGCTCAGCGCGCCTTCCAGCACCTTGAACGCGTCCTTCAGGCGGGCCTTCTGAAACGCGATCACCGGGGCAGGGCGCTTTTCCTGCGGCAGGAAATTGTTGAGAAACCGGGTGCTGCCGGCGACGGAGGACATCTTGTGATTGTCCCAGAACTGCCAGCGCAACACCTCGCGCGCCTGCTGTTTATCCGTCCCGCCAAACTTGCCGGATTTCTCGGCGATGTAATGCTGCATGACGCCGGATTGGGTCAGGGTCACGTCGCCATCGACCAAGACCGGCACCTCGCCCATGGGATTCAGCGCGCGGTATTCCGGGCTGCGGGTCTCGCCGTTGAAAAAGTCAACGTAAACCGGCGTCCAATCAAGACCGGACAGTTCCAGCGGCAGCGCGGCTTTGTATGAATTTCCGCTTTCGCCGAAGCAATAGAGCTTGATGGTCATGCGTCCTCCCCCAAAGCCGCTTATCCGGCAAATGCCGTGTTGTGAGTATTTATACTAAGAAGAAGCACGCATTTACTCTTTTTTAACCCTTGGTGGGGTAGAGTGATTCTGCGGAACAGGCTGGAGAGCCGATGGCCGCCTAAGGAGAAGCCCCACTGAGCGCCCTTGCCGATGAGGAACGGCGCTTGGTGGGGTAACCTCGTCGGCTTTGGGCTATGGCCTTGCGCCGACTGGTTATGCTTTAACTGGCCACGCCCCAACGGGCCCTGCGCTGGCATATGCCATCCGTCCCCGGCGCGCCCCTTCTTCTTAGTAAAAATACTCCCGCCGGAGGCTCCCGGCCTTGCAACCTTCACCGCGTTCATCGTTTACGCGCCTCCAGTTCCGAATTGAACAGGCGCAACCGATGGGTCAGTTTTTCCTCATCGGTCACGCTGTCGAAATGTTCGAACAGGAAGGACAGCGCCTCGCCTTCGTCCAGCCCCGCCTCATTGGCGAAGCGGCGCAGCCGGCGATACCCGTCTTCGGTCATCGCCGCCTGAAACCGGCGTGTCAGTCGAAACCGTTTTGGCATCTGTCCTTCCCGTCCTTACGCTCAGAACGCCTCTGCGGGCAGGTCCATTACCGGCGCCGCGCCGCTTTCAATGCGGGCGAGGTGCATCTTGGTCGCGGGCAGTTGCCGCGCCATGTAGTAGCGGCCGGTGATGACCTTGGCTTCGTAGAAGGCGGTGTCGCCTTCGCCTTTCGCCAGTTTTTCCAGCGCGGCTTTGGCCATTTGCGCCCACATGTAGCCCAAGCAGACATGGCCGAACAGGTGCATGAAGTCGACGGAACCTGCCAGCGCCGCGTTCGGGTCTTTCATGCCGTTTTGCATGAAGAACATGCCCGCGGCCTGAAGGTCTTTCGAGGCGGCTTTCAGCGGGGTCACGAAGGGTTCCATCCCCTCTACGTCGCTGTTTTCCTTGCAGAAGTTTTTCACCAGCTCGAAGAAGGCCATGACCGGCTTGCCGCCCTGCGCGCCCAGTTTACGGCCCACGAGGTCCAGCGCCTGCACGCCGTTGGCGCCTTCATAGATCATGGCGATCCGGGCGTCGCGGACGAACTGGCTCATGCCGTGTTCTTCGATGAAGCCGTGCCCGCCGAAGACCTGCTGCGCCATGACGGCCATGTCGAAGCCCTTGTCGGTCAGGAAGCCTTTCAGCACCGGGGTCAGCAGGGAAACCAGCCCTTCCGCATCCGCGTCTTCCGAGCGGTGTGCCTGGTCGATCAGCATGGCGCCCCAGAGCGCGAAGGCCCGTGCGCCCTCGGTGAAGCTCTTCTGGTCCATCAGCATCCGGCGCACGTCCGGATGCACGATGATCGGATCCGCCGGGCCGTCCGGGTTCTTGACGCCGGTCACGTCGCGGCCTTGCAGGCGGTCCTTGGCGTAGACCACCGCGTTCTGATAGGCCGCTTCCGCCTGTGCCATGCCCTGCATCGCCACGCCGAGGCGGGCTTCGTTCATCATGGTGAACATGGCGCGCATGCCCTTGTGCATGTCGCCCAGCAGGTAGCCGGTGCTTTCGTCGTAGTTCATTACGCAGGTCGAGTTGGCGTGGATGCCCATTTTATGCTCGACATTGCCCACGGACACGCCGTTGGACGCGCCTACATTGCCCTCATCGTCGACGATGTATTTCGGCACGATGAACAGCGACACGCCCTTGATGCCTTCCGGTCCGCCGGGGATCTTGGCCAGCACCAGGTGGATCACGTTGTCGGACAGGTCATGGTCGCCGGCGGAGATGAAAATCTTGGTGCCGGTGATCTTGTAAGACCCGTCGTCCTGTGGCACGGCCTTGGTGCGCATCAGGCCCAGATCGGTGCCGCAATGCGGTTCCGTCAGGTTCATGGTGCCGGTCCATTCGCAGGAAATCATCTTCGGCAGCCATTTCTGCTTCTGCGCCTCCGTGCCGTGGGCGAGGATGGCGGAAGCGGCGCCGTGGGTCAGGCCGTGATACATGGCAAAGCTCTGGTTTGCCGAGGAAAACATCTCGTTGACCGCCGCGCCCATGACGTAGGGCATGCCCTGACCGCCATATTCTTCCGGCATGTCGAGACCGGGCCAGCCGCCCTCTTTCACCGCTTCAAACGCTTCCTTGAAGCCCTTCGGCGTGCGGATCACCCCGTTTTCGAAATGGATGCCCTCCTGATCGCCCGACAGGTTCAGCGGCGCGATGACGTTGTTGTTGAGCTTGCCCGCTTCTTCCAGCACGGCGCTGGTCAGGTCGCGGTCCAGATCGGCGTAGCCGGGGATCTTGCTGTCGGCAATCTTCAGCAGGTCATGCAACACGAAATCCATGTCGCGGGTCGGGGCGGTATATACGGGCATCGGTTTCCTCCATGCGATGCGAGTGCCTTGCGGCACGAAAGGGGGCGCGTTACTGCGCGGCGGTGTCCTGATCCATGGTGGCAAGCATCTTGTTGCCCCATGCGATCTGTTCGGCGAGATCCTCGATGGCCTCGTCCAGCTCCTCGCGCTGCTTGCGCAGTTCTGCGAGGTGATCGGCGGCGGCGTCCATGGTCTCTTTATATTGGGTATATTGCTGGTCGCCCACGTCATAGAGGTCGAGCAACTGACGGATCTCCTCCAGCGGGAAGCCGAAGCGCTTGCCGCGCAGGATCAGCTTCAGCCGCGCCCGGTCGCGCCGGGTGAACAGGCGTTTCTGCCCCTCGCGGATCGGGCTGAGAAGTTCCTTGGACTCATAAAAGCGCAGGGTGCGTGCGGTCACTCCGAAACTGTCACACATCTCGCGAATGGTCATCACGTCCTGAGTCATGGCTTACCTCCGTCACTCCCTGCCGGGGATTCCGGCGGGTCAGACCATAAATAAGTAAGATTACGCTTACGTCAACGTCAAGGGTGAATAAAATTTGTCGTAACGTAAGGTTGCGGCCAGCGCGCAGGGCGGCCTTTGCCGTCTAACCTGTTGGATTCCGGTCCAAAACCCGGCGGATCATTTTTTTAGCGATTTTAGCACATCGTCGTGCAAAATCTGCAAATCCGCCCGCGCTTCTGTCAGCTCAGTGATCTGTTCGTCGAGTTTTCCTAACTGCCGGCGGGCAATCTCGACCCAGTTTTCCAGCTGCGCCTGCGTGCCCTTTTCATCGTAAATCAGCAGCCACTGGCGCAGCTCCTCCAGCGAAAAGCCGAAGCGCCGCCCGCGAATGATCAGGGTCATGCGGGCGATCTCGCGCGAGGTATAGAACCGCGAGCGGCCCTCCTTTTCCGGCGCCAGAAGCTCGATATATTCGTAATAGCGCAGGGTGCGCGGGGTCACGTCGAACTTCGCGCACATCTCTTTGAAGGTAAGCCGTTCCGTCATGTGTTGCTGCCGTTTTCTCTGTCGCGGTTTCTATCGAGATCAGGGGGCAAATGCCGTAATTCCACAGCCTAGTGCGGGATGGGCGCGCGTGCAACCGTCGGTTTGGGCTTTTCCCCCGCGTGCGGGTCGGGCAAGATGGGGAAAAATGGAGGTCAGATGTCAGACGATACCCCGGATTCGGACAAGATGGCGCAGGTCGCCATGCAGTTCATCAAGGCGATTCCCCATTCCGTTGCGCTGGGCATGGAGCTGGAGGAGATCGGCAGCGGCGTAGCGCAGATTTCCATGCCCTATGATCCGCGCTTTATCGGCGATCCGCGCACCGGGGTGATTTCCGGCGGTGCCGTGTCGGCCCTGATGGATACCTGTTGCGGCGCGGCGGTGATCAGCCATGAGAGCGCCCCGTTCCCGACCGCGACCATCGACCTGCGCATCGACTACATGCGCGCCGCCACGCCCGGCCAGCGCATCACCACCCGCGCCACTTGTTACCACGTCACCCGCTCGGTCGCCTTCGTGCGTGCCGTGGCCTTTGACGATGACGACACCAACCCGGTCGCCACCGCCACCGGCGCCTTCACCACCGGCACCGGCCCCGCGCCGCTCCCCTCAACGGAGGCCCGCACATGAGCCGCAAACCTGAAGATATTGGCGTGATCAAAGCCCGCCGCGATGCCGCCATGCAGGCCTTGACCTCGGGCGTGCCTTATATCGGCTTTCTGGGCGTGCGCTTTGACCGGCGCGGCGACGAGTTGACCGCCGTTCTGCCCTTTGCCGAGAAACTGATCGGCAACCCGACCCTGCCGGCAATTCACGGTGGGGTCACGGCGGCGTTTCTGGAGATTGCGGCCATTATCGAACTGTCCTGGGCGATCCTGTGGCCCGAGGTCGAGGCGGGGCGGATTGCGCCGGAAGACCTGACGCCTAAGACCCTGCCACGGTTGCCGAAAACCATTGATTTCACCGTGGATTACCTGCGCTCCGGCCTGCCGCGCGACGCCTATGCCCGCGCGCGGGTCAACCGCTCCGGGCGGCGCTACGCCTCGGTGCATGTGGAAGCGTGGCAGGACAACCGCAGCAAACTCTTCGCACAGGCCACCGGGCATTTCCTGATGCCGCAGGGGGAGTAGCGGGGGAATAGCGGGGCGTTTTGCGGTCAAGATCGGCAAGGGGGAAACGGGTTTTCTGCCCTGTCATGCACATCCCGTTGACTTAAAATGCGAATTTTGGCGTCTGATGTGGCCGGTTTATCCGGTTTGCCCTTGAAGCTGCGCGTGTTTTTTCACCAGCCACGGGTCGTTGAAAAACGTGCCGAAGGGGATGAAGCATAGCGCGGTGCTGCGCGCCCAGGCCCAGAGCGACCACGGGCGGGCGGTGAAGGCGATGACCATGGTGATCAGGTAGGCGGTGAAGGCGGCGCCATGCAGGTTGCCCCAGACTTTGACCCATGCGGGATCGCCCAGCACGTATTTGATCGGCATGGCGGCGTAAAAAAGGCCCAGCGTGGTGCAGCCTTCGACCAGCGCGGTGATGCGAAAGAGGTCGAAGCGCAGGTCGCGGGCGCGCATCCGGGTCTCGAAAGCCTGCCATTTGGGCCAGACGCGCGGCGGGTTGGCGCGGTGTTTGGCCCGCAGCCACGGGTCGTTGAAGAAGGTGCCGAAAGGGATCAGGCACAGCACCGAGCTGCGCAGCCAGGCCCAGATGCCGAAGCCGCGGTCATAAAAGGCGACGACCATCAGGATCAGATAGATGGTGAAGGCCGCGCCATGCACGTTGCCCCAGACCTTGACCCATGCGGGATCGCCCAGCACGTATTTGATCGGCATGGCGGCGTAGAACAGGCCCAGCGTGGTGCAGCCCTCGACCAGCGCGGCGTAGCGAAAGGCTTCAAAGCGCCAGCTACGCCCGTTTGCGACCCGCGCGCGGGGGGCGGTGTCGGCGTCTGAGGGGATATGGGCGTCGCGTGCGGTCATGGTCAGGTCGGTGTGTTGCGCGGGTTTGGGCCACTATGTTGCGGGCGCGGGCCGGGTGCAAGGCGGAGGGCTGCGACAGATGGCATCATATTGCCGCAGCGGCAGAAAAATGGCGCGCCCGAAGGCGCGCCAGCTCAGGGAGGTGCGGACCGGGACAGGGCCCGCAACCATATCCGACGCTCGTGTCAAACGTCGAATTTCTGCATTTTAGCCGTCGTAATCGACTTCCTGCGTGATCTTCAGCGCGGTCGGGCGCAGCTTGGCGAGATCCATCAGGTTCACGTCATCGGCGGTGAAGGAACCCCAGCCAGCCACCAGATCGGAAGCGGGCACCTTCGGGTTCACCGGGTATTCATAGACCAGCTCGGCGTAGATTTTCTGCGCCTGATCGGAGGCGAGGAATTCCATGAATTTCAGCGCGTCTTCCTTGTTCGGCGAATACTTGGCCAGCGCCATGCCGGACACGTTGATATGGGTGCCGCCGCCTTCAAATACCGGGAAAACGAGGTTTACGCTGTTGGCCCAGGCCTGCTGCTCTTCGTTCTCCAGCATCTTGCCCATGTAATAGGTGTTGCCCAGAGAGATGTCGCATTCGCCGGCCCAAACGGCCTTGACCTGTGCGCGGTCGTTGCCGGAGGGCTTGCGGGCGAGGTTGGCTTTCAGGCCGGCGAGCCACTCTTTCGCGGCTTCTTCGCCGTGGTGGTGGATGACCGCAGAGGTCAGCGCGACCATGTAGGCATGGGTGCCGGAACGGGTGCAGATGCGGCCCTTCCACTTCGGATCGGCCAGATCTTCATAGGTGGTGACTTCGCCGTCCGCCACGCGCTCTTTGGACGCGTAAACGATGCGCGCACGGTTGGTCAGGCCGAACCAGTGGCCTGCCGGGTCACGGTTAACGGCGGGGATGTTGTCGTTGATGATCGGGTCGTTCACGGCCTGCGTGTAACCCGCATCGACCACACCGGCGAGGCGGGAGATGTCCACGGTCAGGATCACGTCCGCCGGGGAACGCTCGCCCTCGGCTTCGAGGCGCTCGATCATGCCTTTCTTCAGGAACACGACATTGGTGTCGATGCCGGTTTCCTTGGTGAAGGCGTCAAGCAGCGGCTGGATCAGGTCGATCTGACGGTAGGAATAGATGTTGACGTCAGCGGCCGCCGGAACGGCGGTCGTGGCCAGCAGCGCGGCAAGAGCGAGTTTCTTCATTACGTTTCTCCATAGGTTCGCAGAATTTCGACTGCCCGCCTTAAATCCGAGTCTTTTCCTCAGGTCAAGGGGCGGGTGGTCTTTTTCGCCCATAGGCAGAATGTCGCACATAATCCGCCTGATCGGGGCGGCACATGCAAAAACCCCCGCCGAAGCGGGGGCTTTGAACGCAGATCGGAGAGCGGATCAGCCCAGAAGTGCCTTCGCCTTGGCGACGACGTTTTCGGCGGTGATGCCGAATTTCTCATACAGGACATCCGCCGGGGCGGAGGCGCCGAAGCCGGTCATGCCGACGAAGTCCGCCTTGGCTTCGCGGCCGCGTTCGCCCAGCAGCCAGCGGTCCCAGCCGCCGTTTCGCACCGCCGCTTCGATGCCGATGCGCACCGGGCCGGCGGGCAGGACTTTGCGGCGGTAGGCCGCGTCCTGTTCGGCGAAAAGCTCCATCGAGGGCATGGAGACCACGCGGGTGCCGATGCCCTGCGCTTCCAGTGCGGCGCGCGCCTCCATGGCGAGGGAGACTTCGGAGCCGGTGGCGATCAGAATGACCTGCCGCTTGCCCGCGGTCGCGTCCGCCAGCACATAAGCCCCTTGGGCCACAAGGTTTTTCTGTTTGTATTCCGTGCGCAGCGTCGGCAGGTTCTGCCGGGTCAGCACCAGCGTCGAGGGCCGGGTCTTCTCGGTCAGCGCGATTTCCCAGGCCTCGGCGGCCTCGGCGGTATCGGCGGGGCGGAAGGTCAGGGAATTGGGCGTTGCGCGGCAGATGGCGAGATGTTCAACGGGCTGGTGCGTCGGGCCGTCTTCGCCGACGCCGATCGAATCGTGGGTCATCACGAATACGGTCGGGATGCCCATCAGCGCGGCGAGGCGCATCGAGGGGCGGGCGTAATCGGTGAAGCAGAAGAAGGTGCCGCCATAGGGGCGCATCCCACCATGCAGCGCCATGCCGTTCATCGCCGCCGCCATGCCGTGTTCGCGGATGCCCCAGTAGACGTAGCGACCGGCGCGGTTATCGGTGTCGAAAACGCCGAGATCGCCGGTCTTGGTGTTGTTGGAGCCGGTCAGGTCCGCCGAGCCGCCCACGGTTTCCGGCAGCACCGGGTTGATCGCCGCCAGCGCCATTTCCGAGGCTTTGCGGGTGGCGACTTTCGGTTGCTCTTCGGCCACCTGCTTCTTCAGCGAACGCACCACGGCGGCGAGCTTTTTCGGCACGTCGAGCGTGTAGGCGCGGGTGAAATCGCTCTGTTTGCGGCCCGACAGGGTGGCGAAGCGGGTTTCCCATGCGGCACGGGCTTCCTTGCCGCGCGCGCCGATGGCTTCCCATTGCGCCTTGACCTTGGGGTCCACCTCGAACGCCCCGGCGGGTGCGCCGTAGAGCGCTTTGGCGGCGGCGAGTTGCTCCGGGTCGGTCAGGGCGCCGTGGCCCTTGGACGTGTCCTGCGCCGCGTGGCCCAGAGCGATATGGGTCTTGCAGGCAATCATCGAGGGTTTCTTCGCGCTTTTCGCCTTGGTCAGCGCAGCGTCGATGGCCTCCGGGTCGTGCCCGTCCACCTCGATCACCTGCCAGCCGGACGCCTTGAAACGGGCGACCTGATCGGTGCGATCTGACAGCGAAACCTTGCCGTCGATGGTGATGTCGTTGTTGTCCCACAGCACGATCAGCTTGCCCAGCTGGTGCCGCCCGGCCAGCCCGATCGCCTCCTGCGAAATGCCTTCCATCAGGCAGCCGTCGCCCGCGATGACATAGGTGTAGTGGTCCACGGCCTTTTTGCCGAACCGGGCGCGCTGCATCTCCTCGGCCATGGCGAAGCCGACCGCGTTGGCGATGCCTTGCCCCAGCGGGCCGGTCGTGGTCTCCACGCCGGAAACATGGCCATATTCCGGGTGCCCGGCGGTGATGGCGCCCCACTGGCGGAAATCCTTGATCTGTTGCAGGGTCACGTCTTCGTAGCCGGTCAGGTAGAGCAGGGAATAGATCAGCATCGAGCCGTGGCCCGCCGACAGGATGAAGCGGTCGCGGTCGGGCCAGCGGGGCGCGGTCGGGTCGAATTTCAGATGTTTCTCAAACAGAACCGTCGCCACATCCGCCATGCCGATGGGCATGCCGGAATGGCCGGAATTGGCCTGCGCGACCGCGTCGAGGGTCAGGGAACGGATGGCGGCCGCCTTGTTCCAATGGTCGGGGTTTTTCTCACGAAGGGCTGCGATATCCACCTGGCGGTTCCTTTGCTTGTTGGGCTTCCCGGCGCTGCGGGGTTGGTGGGTTGATAGCAGGCGCGGGGCGCGGGTCAAGCGGTCCGGGGGCGCTGCGGGCCGGAATGGGGCTTTCTGAGGCGAATCCCCGCCCAATACGGTGATTTTGGCGCGCAATTCGGGGAAGGACGCGCTAATGTGGGGCGAAGCGGCGTCGAATCGCGTGTCAAGCGCGGGGGCAAGCCGCCGGTTGAGGAGGGCAGCATGGCCGATATGACGGAATTTCAAAGCCGCCTGACCCAGGCGCTGGACCGCATCGGGTCCGGGCTGGAGGGGCTGGAAAAGCCCATCGTGGGCGAAGGCGAAGAGGCGCTGCGCGCGGCGTTGGAAGAGGAGCGCACGGCGAATGCGCAGCTCGAAGAACGGGTGCGCGCGATCAAGGAAAAGCAGGATACGACCGTGGCCACCCTCGCCGCCGAGGTCGACCGGCTGCGCGAATTGCTGGGCCGCGAAGAGGCGCAGCTTTCGCGGCTGTCGCGGGTCAATGAGGAGTTGCGCGGCAACAATCAGGCGCTGCGCGACGCGATGACCGCCGGGGTGGCGGAGCCGCACCTGATCAACAAGGCGATGATGGCGCAGCTGGAAAGCGTGCGCGCGGCGCAGGCGGCGGACCGGCTGGAGCTGGACGGGGTTCTGGGCGAGTTGAACGCACTGGTGCAGGACGCGGCGGCGAAGGCCGAAAAGGGGGAGCAGCAGGATGCCTGAAGTCACCATTACCATCGGCAACCGGGACTTTGAGGTTGCCTGTCAGGAGGGCGAGGAGCATTTCCTGAGAACCGCCGCCGAGATGCTCGACACGGAAGCGCAGGCGCTGGCGGATCAGATGCGGCACCTGACGGAAAGCCGGATGCTGCTCATGGCCGGGCTGATGCTGGCCGATAAGACCGCCGGGATCGACGACAAATTCCAGATCGCACAGAAGCAGATCGCGGCGCTGGAAGCGGAACTGGCGGAGACCAAACAGGCACTGGCCAAGGCCAAGGCCGGGGCGGAGCTGTCCGGCGACCTCGCGGACGGCATGGCCGAACTCGCGGCACGGGCGGAAGCGATTGCCGACGTGGTCGAGGCGAAGCTGGACCACTGAGCCGGGCGCCGGTTATCCGATCGGCTCAGCGCCAAGAAAGGCGCGGGCGGTTTCCTCAAAGGCGCGGGGGGCTTCGGCGTGCAGCCAGTGGCCCACGCCCGGCAGTTTCGCCTGACGCGCGGTAGGGAAGTGGCGTTTGATGGCGGCGCGGTGTTCGGCCAGCACATAGTTTGACGCGTCGCCGGCGAGAAACAGGGTCGGGCCGGTGAATTGCGCGTCGGTTTCCGGCCAGCCGAGAATGCGCGGCAGGTCGCGTTCCAGCACCTCAAGGTTGAGCCGCCATTTGCGCCCGCGCAGGTCCAGCGATTGCAGCAAAAAGGCGCGCAGGGACGGGTCGTCAATGGAGGCGGCCAGCGCCTGATCCGCCGCGCTCCGGCTGTCGATCCGGCTCAGGTCGAGGCCGCGCATGGCGGCAATCAGCGGGGCGTGGCTGTGCGTGTATGTGACCGGCGCGATGTCGGCGACCAGCAGGCGTGCGACCCGTTCCGGTCGGGTCAGCGCCAGCATCATCGCCGCCTTGCCGCCCATCGAATGCCCGATCACATCCGCCTCGCCCCCAAGCGCCTCGATCACCTCCGCCAGATCCGCCGCCATGCCGGGATAATCCTGCCGATCCGCGCGCGGCGAGGTGCCGTGATTGCGCATATCGACCGCCACCACATGCCGGGTTTTCGCCAGCCGTTTGGCGATCACGCCCCAGTTGCGCGCCGAGCCGAACAGCCCATGCGCGATGAGAATGGGGCGGGTGCCGGGGGTGCCGTGATGGATTTCCGTCAACATGCGCCCGGTGTAACGCAGCGGCGGGCGGGGGGAAAGCGGGGCTTGGGGATTTTTGCGCCGCGCGGTATAAGCCGGGGGAAGATGGGAGAAAAGATGGACCTGACCCACCGGCTCAACGCGATTTCCGACCTGATGGGCGAGAAACTGGGGGTGCATGGGGCGGGCCTCGCGGTGCGGCTGGTGCGCGCCGGGCGGCTCTTGCCGAAACATCTGCGCCGGGAACTGGCCTATGCGGTAGCGGCGGAGCGGCTGGCGCAGCATCCAAAACTGGCGCGGCAGATCGACTGGGACCGCATTGCGCGCGCCGAGGCGGAAGCGCATGCCTATCTCGACCCGATCAACCCCTGGGAACGGCGCAAGAACCAGATCATTGACTGGGCTTCCGGGGTGATTGTCAGCCTGCTGCTGCTCGCCGGGCTGGTTTATCTAGTCCTGCGCTGGATTGAGGCTTAGCGCGCCGCGAAAAACCAACGTGACCGTGGCAAAACTGACGTAAAGCAGAAGATACCAACTGCCCATTTTCGATAGCGACACCCAGTCGAGCGCGGTGCTGCCCGCATAGACCCAGGTGCCGGTTCCGGTGCCGATATTCTCGGCGATCCAGAGGAAGAAGCTCGAAAGAAAGGCGGCGAGCGGCAGGGGCATCCAGTAGCGCCGCCCGATGGTGAACCAGATCCGGGTCCGGCCATAGAGCAGCACGGTCAACGCGAACAGGGCGAGGCGGATGTCGGGCAGGAAGTGATGCGCGAAGAAGTTGATATAAATGGCAATCGCCAACGCGAAATGCGCCCAGAGCGGCGGAAAGGGGGCGAAGCGCATGTCGAAAATGCGAATCACCCGCGCCATGAAACTGCCGACGCTGGCATACATGAAGCCGGAAAACAGCGGCACGCCCCAAAGCTTGAGCAGGCCCGGTTCGGGATAGGTCCAGCTACCGCTGTGGATTTTGAAAATCTCCATCGCGGTGCCGGTGAGGTGAAACAGCAAAATGACCCGCGCTTCCGCCCAGCTCTCAAGGCGTAGCCAGAGGAAGGCGGCCTGTAGCGCCACCGCATAGAGGGTCAGCGCATCATAGCGCGCGATGGGCCAGCTTTCCTGCCAGATGGCCCGGCTGCCCAGAATGCCCAGCAGGATCAGCCCGCCAAACAGCGCGGCCCAGCCCTGTTTCAGCACAAACATGACAAATTCCGCGATACCAAACGGCAACCGGCGGCGCATCCAGTCGCCGAGGCGTTTCTCGATCGGGAGCGGTTTGGGGGTCATGCGGGCGCGTCCGCCGCCCCGTGCGGGGGCGGCGGGAATGCTGGCTTACAGGTTCGGGTAAAGCGGGAAACGGGCGCAGAGATCGGCCACTTTGGCGCGCACTGCGGCTTCCACCGCCGCATTGCCCTCTTCGCCGTTTGCTGCCAGCCCGTCGACCACCTCGACAATCAGATCGGCGATCTGGCGGAACTCGGCCTCGCCGAAGCCGCGCGTGGTGCCCGCCGGGGTGCCGAGGCGAATGCCGGAGGTGACGAAGGGTTTTTCCGGGTCAAACGGGATGCCGTTCTTGTTGCAGGTGATATGGGCGCGGCCCAGCGCCTTTTCGGTCGCGTTGCCCTTCACGCCCTTGGGCCGCAGATCGACCAGCATCAGATGCGTGTCGGTGCCGCCGGTCACGATGTCCAGCCCGCCCTTCATCAACTGATCCGCCAGCGCCACCGCATTGGCCCGCACCGCTTTCTGATAGGTCTTGAATTCCGGGCGCAACGCCTCGGCAAAGGCCACCGCCTTCGCCGCGATGACATGCATTAGCGGCCCGCCCTGAATGCCGGGGAAGATGGCGGAGTTGACCTTCTTGGCGATGGCCTCATCGTTGGTCAGGATCATGCCGCCGCGCGGACCGCGCAGGGTTTTGTGCGTCGTGGTGGTGACGATATCGGCATGGGGGAAGGGGGAGGGGTGTTCGCCCGCCGCGACCAGCCCGGCGAAATGCGCCATGTCGACCATAAGATAGGCGCCGACCGCATCGGCAATCTCGCGGAATTTGGCAAAGTCGATCTGACGCGGGATGGCGGAACCGCCCGCGATGATCAGCTTCGGCTGATGCTCGCGTGCCAGCGCCTCGACCTGATCGTAATCCAGCAGGTTATCGCCCTCGCGCACGCCGTATTGCACCGCGTTGAACCACTTGCCCGATTGGTTCGGCGCTGCGCCGTGGGTCAGGTGGCCACCGGAGGCGAGGTTCATGCCGAGGATGGTGTCGCCGGGCTGGATCAGCGCGTTGAAGGCGCCCTGATTGGCCTGCGAACCGGAATTGGGCTGTACATTGGCGAAATCGCAGCCGAAAATCTCCTTGGCGCGCTCAATGGCGAGGTTTTCCGCCACATCGACATGCTGACAGCCGCCATAATAGCGCCGCCCCGGATAGCCTTCGGCGTATTTGTTGGTCAGAACCGAGCCCTGCGCTTCCATCACGGCGGCGGACACGATGTTCTCGGAGGCGATCAACTCGATCTCGTCGCGCTGGCGGGCCAGCTCGTCGGTCATCGCGCCCCAAAGCTCGGGGTCGCGGTCGGCCAGTTTCTCGGTGAAAAATCCGGGGTCGCGGATGTCAGACATAGGGGTCTCCTGATACTTCTTTGCGCCTCTATAGGGGAGGGCGGCGCGCAGAAAAAGCCCAAGTAGCGGCCATTTGCCAAAAAGCGCGCCCGGCTCTGGCGCTTTGAGGGAACTTGTGCCACGTTTCGGAAACATTGGGCGCGTCCAGAGAGAACGTGGTGGGGAAGTCATGGCACCAAAGCGCAAAATCGCATTTGCCGCCTCGCGGGCGGAACTGGCGCAGGAAGCGCTGGCGGCACTGACCGCGCGGTATGGCAATTGCGCGCCGGAGGCGGCGGAGGTCATCGTGGCGCTGGGCGGCGACGGCTTCATGCTGCACATGCTGCACGAAACGCAAGACCTGCCCGCGCCGGTTTATGGCATGAACCGGGGCACGGTTGGCTTTCTGATGAACGATTACGCGGAAACGGGGCTGGAGGCGCGGCTGGAAGCGGCGGAACTGGCGGTGCTGAACCCGCTGCGGATGCGCGCCAGATGCGCCGATGGCACGGAGCGCGAGGCGCTGGCGATCAACGAGGTGTCGGTGCTGCGTGCCGGGCCGCAAGCCGCGCGGCTGGCGATTTCCGTCGATGGCAAGTTGCGGATGGAAGAGCTGATCTGCGACGGGGTGCTGGTTTCAACCGCCGCCGGCTCCACCGCTTATAATTACTCCGCCCACGGCCCGATCCTGCCCATCGGCTCCGAGGTTGTCGCCGTGACCCCGATCGCCGCGTTCCGCCCCCGGCGCTGGCGCGGCGCGCTGTTGCCCAAACGCACCCGCATCGACATCACGGTGTTGGACGCGGACAAGCGCCCGGTGATGGCAGATGCCGACAGCCGCCCGGCGGGACGCGTGCTGTCGGTCCGCGTCGAAAGCGCCGCCGACGTGGAACACCGCGTGTTGTTCGACCCCGATCACGGGCTGGAAGAACGCCTGATCCGGGAGCAGTTCGTTTGAGGGGGGGGCTGAGCGGGTGCAATCGGTTAGCGGTGGCGCCTTTGGGTGAGGCCGATGCCGTTGCGGCCGATCAGCAGATCCCAGCCGCCGAGCCATAGTTTGTAATTGATCTCAAGGCATTTGTCGTGTGCGGGGGGGTGGTAGATTCCCGTGATCCAGTCGCCAGCGTAATAGGTGTTCCATGCTGCGGTATAGAGTGGCTCCCTCAGGAAAAGCTCTGCGGCGATTTCCGCCAGCTTGTCGTCCGGGTCCGGTTGAAACAGCGGTTTTTCAAAGGCTTCCCGCAGGCCGCATTCCAGCCCCAGAGCTTTGTGTGCCGCCTCATCGTCCTCGTCGACCACGGCGATATGGTCCCAGTTGCCGCGATAATTGGCCCAGCAATCCTTGAACGCCTTGCGCATTTCTTCGGCCAGCGCGATGGCGGCTTCCGGGGGGATGTCCTTGTTGCGTGTTTCGTAGAATTGCTCGAACCGTTCGGCCAGTTGATCGCCTTTCGGCAGGAGAGCAAAACAGGCGGCGCGGGTTTCGGCGGTGACTTCGCAGAACCCGAAGATCAGCCGGTAATCGCGGTCGAGGTCGTCCGGGATCGGCTCGGTTTTGGCCGCGTTATCGGCGGTGGGCTGGCCGGGGTCCTGATCGAACAGCGCGTGCCAGGCCAGTTGCCATTCGCGCAGTTTGGCGTTGATCCAGCGGCCCTGGCGCTGTCGGGTTTCCTCTTTGGTCTCGGTTGGGCGTTTGGCGGAAAACAGGTGGAGCAATTTGTTCAGTGCCATTGGGCCATTTCCTCGCTGTGCGGCCTGAGCGCAGGCCCGGAGCCGCGTTTTCAGGTCCCGGAAAGGGAATGCGCGTCGTCCTCGGGGAGGGGGCGGCGCGCGGGATGGTTAACCGCCGTAGCCCAGACTTTGCAGCGCCTCGGTGATTTCGTCGAGGATGGCCGGGTCGTCGATCGTGGCGGGCATTTTGAAATCGCGCCCGTCGGCGATGGAAACCATGGTGCCGCGCAGGATTTTGCCGGAGCGGGTTTTGGGCAGGCGGTCGACCACGACGGCCAGTTTGAACGCCGCGACGGGGCCGATCTTTTCGCGCACCAGCTTGACGCATTCCGCCACCACCTCGCCGTGGTCGCGCTCCGATCCGGCGTTGAGGCAGAGGAAGCCCAGCGGCAACTGGCCCTTGAGTTGGTCGGTGACGCCGATCACGGCGCATTCGGCCACGTCCGGGTGGCTGGCCAGCACCTCCTCCATGGCGCCGGTCGAAAGGCGGTGCCCGGCGACGTTGATCACGTCGTCGGTGCGCGACATGATGTAGAGATAGCCGTCCTCGTCCTTGTAACCCGCGTCGCCGGTCTCATAATAGCCGGGGAAGGTGGTCAGATAGGAAGAGCGGTAACGCGCCTCGGCGTTCCACAGGGAGGGCAGGGTGCCCGGCGGCAGGGGCAGTTTGATCGCGATGGCACCCAGTTCTCCGGCGGGCATAGGGTATCCACCTTCGTCGAGAATATCGACCTGAAAGCCCGGCATCGGCACGGAGGGGGAGCCGAGTTTGACCGGCAGTTCCTCGATGCCCAGCGGGTTGGCGGCGATGGCGTATCCCGTTTCGGTTTGCCACCAATGGTCAATCACCGGCACGCCAAGCTGGTCCTGCGCCCAGACGATGGTGTCCGGGTCGGCGCGTTCGCCGGCGAGATAGACTTGTTTCAGGCAGGACAGGTCGTATTTTTTCACAAACTCGCCTGTGGGGTCTTCGCGTTTCACAGCCCGGAAGGCGGTTGGCGCGGTGAAGAAACTCTTGACCTTATGCTCGGAAATAACGCGCCAGAAGGTGCCCGCATCGGGGGTGCCGACGGGTTTGCCTTCGAAGACGATGGTCGGGTTGCCATGCACCAGCGGCCCGTAGGTGATGTAAGAATGGCCCACGACCCAGCCCACATCGGAGGCGGCCCAGAACACGTCACCGGGATCGACATTATAGACGTTTTTCATCGTCCAGTTCAGCGCCACCAGATGCCCGCCGGTATGGCGGATTACGCCTTTGGGCTGGCCGGTCGTGCCGGATGTGTAGAGGATATAGGCCGGGTGATTGCCCTCGACCGGCAGGCAGGGCACCGGATCGGCGGCTTCGATTTCGGCCCAGTCCAAATCCTGCGGGTTGGATAGCTCGGCCGGGTGTTCCTCACGCTGGAATATGACGCAGAGGTCGGGCTTGTGTTTGGCCAGTTCAATCGCCCCGTCCAGCAGTGGTTTATAGGCTACGACCCGGTTCGGCTCCAGCCCGCAGGAGGCGGCGAGGATGGCTTTGGGCTGCGCGTCGTCGATGCGCACCGCCAATTCGTTGGAGGCAAAGCCGCCGAACACGACCGAATGGATGGCGCCGATCCGCGTCACCGCCAGCATGGCGATTAACGCCTCGACGATCATCGGCATATAGATGATCACCCGGTCGCCCTTGCCCACGCCGCGCGCCGCCAGTCCGCCCGCAAATTTCGACACTCTTTCGTGCAATTGCGCATAGGTGATCTTCGCCTGCCGCCCGGTGATCGGGCTGTCGTAAATGACGGCGACCTGATCGCCTTTGCCCGCTTCGACATGCCGGTCCACGGCGTTGTAACAGGTGTTTACCAAGCCATCGGAGAACCACTCATACAGCGGCGCGTTTTCGTCAAACAGCGCTTTTGAGGGCGGTTTGTCCCAAGTGATTGCGCGCGCGGCGTCCATCCAGAACTTTTCCGGGTCTGCCTGCCATTGGCTGTAAACGTCTTTATAGGTCATGCCGGTCTCCTCCTCGGTATCGCGGACAGGTTAGAGCGAAACGGGGGCGCTCTGCAATGACGGGGATTGGGGGAGATGCGCCAAGTGAGCGGCGCGGCCCGCCATTTGGTGCCGTTTCGGGGGCGCGGGGCGGGCAATGCGGCTCCGGCGCGCCAGAAAAGCGCAGCGGGCAGCGCCATGCAGGTCAGCCAGAGCAACTCTGCGCAAATATGAAGCCAATCGTGCAACGGACGCTTCCTTTTTCAACACTTCCGTCCTCTTTCTATCCCCGATTCCTTTACAATCCGTTACCAGCAACGCAGTTTTTGGCTTTCCTTATAAAAAAGGAGTAGAAACAAGGCGCCGGGGCGTAGAATCACGCTGCGGACGGAGGTTTGATGCGTTCTTTTCTGGCCATGTTCCTGACCCTTTTGGCTCTGCCCGTCATGGCGCAGGGCTGGGGGGTGGTGGAAGAGGGAGAGCGGGTTCGGGCGGAGGTTTGCGCGGGGGAGATATGCCTTGGATTTGGCTGCATTGGCGCGCCGCTGGGCTTTGAAGTCGCCGGGGCGGAGGGGGAGGTTTCGCTGGCGGTGGATGGTCGTGCCGCAGGGGTGTTGCGCCTTGAAAATGGGCGGGCGCTGTTTGATCCAGACCTCGATGCCGGGCTGATCCGCGCCTTGCGATATGGCAACCGCCTGCGGCTGACGGCGCCCGATCAGGAGCCGCGCGACTTCCGGCTGACCGGCTCTAACCGCGCCATTTCCCGCGCCCTCGCGACCTGTCCGCGCGCCGCCATTCCGCTTACCGATCCGGGGCGCAAGGTGTTGGCCGAGATCACCCGCGATTGCGCGGCGCTCGGCGGGGAGATTGGCATGGAGCCGGGCTTTGTGCGCTATGACGATCTTGATGGCGACGGGGTGCGCGATATCGTGATTGACTACGCCGCTGCCGTTTGTTCGCGCCGCCCGAGCCTGCATTGCACCGCCGGGGGGTGTCGCGTTGGCGGGTATCTGGCGCGCGGGGAGGTCTATGTGCCTCTTTTTACTGAGATTTTGCGCGGTTATGAGGTCGGTGCGGAGGGGTTGACGCTCGATCTGGAGGGGACGGCTTGCGGGCTGTATAGTTTTGAAGCTTGCCGCAAGCGCTACGGGATTGAGGGGGATGCGCTGGTGCTGCGGGAGCTTTTGTCGGAGGAGGCGGAGGAAGCGCCCGCCGCCGAGCCGGAGGCCGAACCGGAACCGGAACCGGAAACCGTCGCGGAGCCCGAGCCGGAGGCGGAACCCGTTGCGCCCCCCGTAACTCCCGCAACTCCTGCACCACGGGCCAGCGGCATTCTCGAATGGCGCGCCGACGATGTGGTAGTGGATTTCGCGCCCGCACCAGAGGCGGCGGGGCAGGGGTTCTAGGGCAGCAATACTGGCTTTTCTTTGCAGTTCGCTCGGGCTAGTCTCAACCAACTGGTAAAACATCGCGAGGCGCAAATGTCCCTGTTAGATGCGGCGAAAAAGGTGCGGGAAAATGCCCATGCGCCCTATTCCAATTTCAAGGTCGGTGCGGCCCTGATCACACCGGACGGGCAGGTGTTCAGCGGCTGTAACGTCGAAAACGCGGCCTACCCGGAGGGCACCTGTGCCGAGGCCGGGGCCATTGCGGCGATGGTGGCGGCGGGGGCGCGTGAGATTGCGGCAATTGCGGTCATTGGCGACGCGCCCGCGCCGGTCAGCCCTTGCGGCGGGTGCCGGCAGAAAATCGCGGAATTTGCCCCGAAAGGCGTTGTGGTCAGCATGCACAACATGGCGGGGGCGACGCTGGAAATGAAGATCGAAGACCTCTTACCCGAGGCCTTCGCCAAGGCACAGATGGAGAGCTGATATGGCCCGTGCATTCCTGCTTGTAATCGATTCGGTTGGCATCGGCGGCGCGCCGGATGCGGATACGTTTTTCAACGAAGATCGCCCGGATACGGGGGCCAACACGGTCGGCCATATCGCGCAGGCTTGCGCGCGCGGCGAGGCCGATGAGGGGCGCAGCGGACCGCTTTCGGTGCCCAACATGGATGCGATGGGGCTGGGCGCGGCACTGAAACTGGCCTCGGGGGCGGAGGCGGAGGGTCTGGGCGCGGCGCCGACCGGGCTTTGGGGCGCGGCAACGGAAGTGTCGCGCGGCAAGGATACGCCCTCGGGGCATTGGGAAATTGCAGGCCTGCCGGTGCCGTTCGACTGGACCTATTTCCCGGACGAAGACCCGGCCTTCCCGCCGGACCTGATCGCGGCGCTGGAAAAGGCGGCGGGGACCGGGCTTTTGGGCCTCAAACACGCTTCCGGCACGGTGGTTCTCGAAGAGCTTGGGGCAGAGCATATCGCCACCGGCAAGCCCATCGTTTACACCTCCGCCGACAGCGTGGTGCAGATCGCGGCGCATGAGGAGCATTTCGGGCTGGAACGGCTGTTGGATATGTGCCGGGCCGTGGCGCCGATGCTGCATGAAAGGCGGGTGGGGCGCGTGATTGCCCGGCCGTTTATCGGCAGCGCCGAAGAGGGATTTTCGCGCACCGTGAACCGGCGCGATTTTGCGCTGGAGCCGCCGAAGCCGACCCTGCTCGACTGGGCGCATGATGTCGGGCGCAAGGTGCATGCTATTGGAAAGATTGGCGATATTTTTGCCCATCGCGGGGTGGATACCCTGTGCAAAGGCACCGACGACCAGCTTTTCGACTGCCTGCTGGAGCGGGCGGACAGCGCGGGCGCAGGCGATCTGGTCTTTGCCAATTTCGTCGAATTTGACTCCAAATACGGCCACCGCCGCGACGTTGCGGGCTATGCCCGGCATCTCGAATGGTTTGACGCCCGTCTGCCGGAACTGTTCGCCAAAATGGGGCCGGATGACCTTATGATCATCACCGCCGATCACGGCAACGACCCGACCTGGAGCGGCACGGATCACACCCGCGAGCGGGTGCCGGTCATCGGCTACGGGCTGGGCGCAAAGCCGGTGGGGCAGGTGGCGTATTCCGACATCGGCGCTTCGGTGGCGCAGCATCTGGGGCTCTCGGAGCGCGGTGCGGGGAAGAGCTTTCTGTGACGTTACAAGACCGCAAGAAAATCGAGCTGCACCACCATCTTGAGGGCGCGGCCAGCCCGGAATATGTGCGCCGGGTGGCGGCGCGCAAGGGGCTGGAGCTTGGGCCGATATTTGACGCCGGTGGCCATTACCAATACGGAAATTTCGGTGAGTTTCTCGCCACGTACGAGGCCGCGACCGCGCCGTTCAAGTCGCCTGAGGATTACGCCGATTTGACGGAAGCGGTGCTGTCAGACGCGGCGGCGCATGGGGTGGTTTATGTCGAGAGCTTCCTGTCGCCGGACTTTTGCGGCGGGCGGGACGTGGCGGCGTGGCGCGACTATCTGGCGGCGATGGAAGAGGGGGCGGCGCGGGCCGAGGCGCAACACGGCATCACCCTGCGCGGCTGCGTCACCATCATCCGCCATTTCGGCCCGGAAGGGGCGCGCGAAACCGCCCGCTGTGCGCAGGAAACGGCGGGCCGGTTCATCACCGGCTTCGGCATTGCGGGCGACGAGAACGCGCACGAACTGGCCGATTTCGCCTATGCTTTTGACATGGCGCGCGAGGCGGAGCTTGGCCTGACAGCGCATGCGGGCGAATGGCGCGGGGCGGACGAGGTGCGCGCGGCGCTGGCGCTTGGGGTGAGCCGGGTGGGCCACGGGATCGGCGCCGCACAAGACCCCGACCTGATGCGCGAATTGTCTCAGCGTGGCACCGTGCTGGAGGTCTGCCCCGGCTCGAACGTAGCGCTGGGGGCGGTTGCGGGCTGGGAGGCGCATCCCATTGAAATCCTGCGCAAAAACGGGGTGAAACTCACGGTTTCCACCGACGATCCGCCGTTTTTCCATACCGACATGACCCGAGAATACGAAAAACTGATCGAGATTTTTGGTTGGACCGCGGCCGAGTTTGATATTATCGACAAGACCGCGCTGGACGCCGCCTTTTGCGACTCGGATACCCGCGCCACCATCGCCAAACGGCTGGCAAGTTGAGGAAAACCGGATGTATGAACACCTGACCATCGTCGATCACCCGCTGGTGCAGCATAAGCTGACCCTGATGCGCCAGAAACACGTTTCAACCGGCGAATTCCGCAAGTTGCTGCGCGAGATTTCCGTGCTGCTGGCCTATGAGGTCACGCGCGAGCTGGAGATGACCACGAAGCGGATCGAAACCCCGATTCAGCCGATGGACGCGCCGATTCTGGCGGGTAAGAAACTGGCGCTGATCTCGATCTTGCGCGCGGGCAACGGGCTGCTCGACGGGGTGCTGGAACTGATCCCCTCGGCGCGCGTCGGCTTTGTCGGCCTGTATCGCGATGAAAAAACCCTGAAGCCCGTGGAGTATTATTTCAAGGTGCCTTCTGAGCTGGAGGACCGCCTGGTGATCGCGGTGGACCCGATGCTGGCCACGGGCAATTCCTCGGTCGCCGCCATCGACAAGCTGAAGGAAGCGGGGGCGAAAAACATCCGGTTCCTTTGCCTGCTGGCCGCGCCGGAAGGGGTTGAGCGGATGCAGGAGGCGCACCCGGACGTGCCGATCATCACCGCCGCGCTGGACGAAAAGCTCAACGAGAACGGCTATATCCTGCCCGGTCTGGGCGATGCGGGCGACCGGATGTTCGGTACCAAATAGGGGCGGTTTATGGCGGCATTCAACGATTGGCACCAATGAATTTTGGTGCCCTTTCAAGCACATGCCGATTTTTTCCTAGACAGATTTGCCGAAATGCGCCAAGGTGCTCCCACTTTCTTTTTGTGTGGGGGCACGGAATGAAGCTGATTAAAACACTTGGCGCGGCTGCTATTGCGCTCACTGGCTTGGCCAATTCGGCCAATGCGTATTCATTGGCACAGGCGGCAACGCCGAAGGAGTTGCCACCATCTTCTTACACCGGCGATGTCTGGGTCGATAGTCGCGGCTGCGCCTATGTGCGGGCCAATATCGGCAATGCGGCCAATTGGGTGCCGCGTCTGTCGGGAAATCGCAAGAGCGTGATTTGCGGACTGACGCCGACGATGAAAGTCACCGGCGGACGGCCCGTCGCGAAACCGGCACCGTTGCCAGATTTGCCGGCGCCAACGCCTGTTCCGGTCACGGCGCCTGCGGCTTCGTTGCTTGCGCCCAACCCGCTGCCAACAACCGCTCCGGCGGCACCCGCAGCGCCTGCGGTCATCCGCACGCTGAATGTGACTTGCCCGGCAGGTGAGAGCAGCGCCCGCGTGCGCATCGGCGCCCAAACGGTCAGCCTCGATTGCCGCCCCAGCACAACGCGCTATCTGGTGCGCATGGGCGATGCGACGACGCGCGTCGTGGTCAACCCGGCGCCCGCCATCCGCTCGGCAGAGGTCGCGCCGATTGCGCCTGCAGCCACCGCCCCGGCCCCGCGTGCAACGACTGGCTCGGGCCGCGTGGTCATCGGCGGTCGGACGCCCTCCCATGTTGGCTTCGGCTATGGCGGCGTTCTGACCCGTCCGAGTTCGCCAAGCGCGCCGGTCCGTTCCCCGAGTTCAAACCGCGTGTTTATCGGCGGCAAACCTCCGGCGCAGCCAACGATTGCGCCGCGCCCGGTAACGGTGCCGGATGGCTATCGCCCCGCCTGGCGGGACGGTCGGCTGAACCCGAATCGCGGGCCGCAAACCCCGGCCGGCAACGCCGCGATGGGCCAACACCTGACCATCGGTGAAGTGCCGATGCGCGAGGTGAACCCGCCAACGCCGCGCGGCCTGTCCGCCGTGCCTGCCAGCGCCGTTGCCACGCGCAGCGCCCCGGCAGCAACGCCCCGCTCCGGTTACGTTCAGGTCGGCGCCTTCGGACAACCCGGCAACGCGAAAGCCGCCGCACAGCGCCTCGCCGCGCTCGGCCTGCCGGGCCGCGTCGCAACCACGCGCTCCGGGCTGAAAGTGGTCCTCGCCGGGCCGTTCAACTCCGCGTCCGCCCTGCAAAACGCCCTCAACCGGGCGCGCTCCGGCGGCTTCTCAGACGCCTTCGCCCGCCGCCGGTAACACGCGGAAAATCCAAGAAAAAACCCCGTTCCCATCCCGGAGCGGGGTTTCCTCTTCTTCTTAGTAAAAATACTCACAACACCGAGCCTGCAACAAGCGGCCTACTCCCCGCAAATCCCCTGCAACCGCACCCAATCGGCATCCGGCAATAACGGCTCCGCCCGCGCCAGCGGCACCGGGTCCGCTTCGATTAGGCCGAGCGTGGTTTCGCCGGTCATATCCAGCGCATAGGCGTAGGGCGTAGACCGAATCCCCGCCGCTTTGAACCGTGCCAGCAGCGCGGCGTCGGAGAGCGGTACCGGCGCGGCGGTCAGCAGGGTTTCGGTATAGCTGTCCAGTGTCGCGCCCGGCAGATGGCCGGTGGTCAGCAAGCGAAATGTGCCGGAAATCCCCGTGAATTCAAGCAGTTGTGCGACCGGGTCACGCGCCTGTGCCCGTGCGTCTTCCGCCAGCAAAAACCCCGCCGCCACGTCCGGTTCCTCGAAATCTTCCAGCACGGCGCGGTTGAGCAACACGATGCCGCCGGGCAGATGTGCCGCCTGTGCGATCCCTGCCGAGAGGATCACGGCCCGTCCCGACACCTCCGGCAACACCCGCGCGTGCAGCGCCGCCAGCGCCCGCTGCCCCGCCGGGTCTTCGCAAGGCTGCCCGGTCACCCGGCGCAGCCGGTCCAGAAGCTGCGCCCCGATCTCCGCCCGCGTCACATCGGGCAGCACCGAGAGGGTGTAGCGCTGCAACGCGCCGGGCAGCCAGAAGACGCCGAGCCCCAGCGCACCGACCAGCACCGCCCCCGTCAGCCAGAGCCGCAACCGGCCGCGATGCGGGCGGCGCCGCTCAATGGCCCGGCGCAGCTTTTCCACCGCATCGACCATGATTTCATCTTCAATTTCAAGGCTTTCCGCCTCACCCGCCGCATCTGAAGGCGCAAAAACCGCCGGGCGCTCGCCGGGATTGAGCCGCACCACCGCCGGCAGGGACCACGCCGTCAAAGGCCGGTCCGCCATGTCACAGATGGTCAGGGTCGCATCGCCCAGCGACACAACCACATTCTGCCGCTGCGCACCGTCCTGCGCCCGCCACAACCCGGCCGCTTCCAGCCGGTCAAACTCTTTAAGCGCCGTCATGCCCTGCCTTTCCGTTCCCCGCCCATAGGGTAGCGCGTAGCGGAGAAAGCGACAAGCGGGGCGGGGCTACGCCTCAGAATTGTTTGCGCAGCTCGAATTTCTGGATCTTGCCGGTCGAGGTTTTGGGCAATTCCTGGAAAATCACCGCTTTCGGCGTCTTGAACCCGGCGAGGCGTTCGCGGGCGAAGGCGATCAGTTCCGCTTCCGTGACCTCCGCGTCCTCTTTCAACTCGACAAAAGCGCAGGGCACCTCGCCCCATTTGTCGTCCGGCCGCGCCACCACGGCGCAGAGCGATACCGCCGGGTGGTGCATCAACGCGCTTTCGACCTCCACCGACGACACGTTCTCGCCGCCGGAAATGATGATGTCCTTTGAGCGGTCGGTGATCTTGATATAGCCGTCCGGGTGCTGATAGGCGATGTCGCCGGTGTGGAAATACCCGCCCTCGAAGGCTTGCGCCGTGGCCTCCGGGTTCTTCAGATAGCCCTTCATTACCACATTGCCGCGCGCCATGATCTCGCCGACCGTGGCGCTGTCCATCGGCACCTGCCGCATCTCTTCGTCCATCACCGTGACATGATCCATCATCACCTGCGAAATGCCGGTGCGGGCTTTGCGCCGGAAGCGCTCCTCGTCCGGCAGATCGGCCCATTCGTCGCGCCACTCGCAGGTCACCACATGGCCATAGGTCTCGGTCAGCCCGTAGGCCTGCGTGACCTGAAAGCCCAGCGGCTCGATGCCGGCGAGAATGGCGGCGGGGGGCGGGGCACCGGCGGTGTAGACCTTCACCAGATGATCAAACTCGCGCCGGTCCGTGTCCGGGGCGTTGAGGATCATGTTCAGCACGATCGGCGCGCCGCCAAAATGGGTCACGCCCTCATCGGCAATGGCGTCATAAATCGCTTTCGGCGTGATGTCGCGGCAGCAGATCATCTTGCCCCCGACCGCCGGGATTGACCAGGTATGCACCCAGTTGTTGCAGTGAAACATTGGCACGATGGACAGATAAACCGTGTCGCGGCTCAGCCCCCAATCGAGCGACAGGCCCATCGTGTGCAGATAGGCGCCGCGATGGGAATAGACCACGCCCTTGGGCCGCCCGGTGGTGCCGGAGGTGTAGTTCAGCGCGAGGCTCTCCCATTCGTCCTCCGGCAGGTGCCATTCGAACTCCGGGTCGCCGTTGGTGATGAAGTCCTCGTATTCCGGGTGCCGCCCGCTGGCCGTCAGGCCGGAGCCGGGGTCGCAGACCTCGACCACAAGCGGCGTTTCGCCCTCCATCCGCGCCAGCGCCGCTTCCGCCAGTTCGATGAACGCCGTGTCCACCAGCACCACCTTCGCTTCGCCGTGGCCGAGAATATAGGCGATGGTGTCAACGTCGAGCCGGATGTTGATCGTGTTCAGGATGGCGCCGGTGGCGGGCACGCCGAAATGCGCTTCCGCCTGCGCCAGAATGTTGGGCAGGATGGTCGCCACCACGTCGCCGGGCTTGACGCCCGCCTGCACCAGGGCGGAGGCGAGGCGGCTGGCGCGGCGGTAATACTCAAGGTAGGTGAAGCGGCGGGCGCCGTCGACGATGGCGGTTCTGTCCGGGAAATGCTGCGCGGCGCGGATCAGGTGGCTCAAGGGCGTGAGCGGCACATAATTCGCGGCGTTTTTCTCCAATCCGGTTTCGTCCTGCATCCAGCCCATTGGCATCCTCCCTGTCATTGGTTCGAACAGATTGGCAGCAAGCGGGGCAGGGCGCAAGATCGGCGCACGATTTTTACGGGCCGCATGGGCAAGCTGGGCGAATGTTAGATTTGTTCAATTATTCGCACGTTTTTCAGCTCATGCAGGCGGTTAAAGTCGTCATAGTATAATTCGGTCAACTCATCGACCAGCGCTTGCGACCAGCCGGGCAGGTCGATTTCTTCTTCCAGCGCCTCTTCGATGCAGAAATATTTCAGGAAAGTGGCGCGCACCTGTGCCTGATGTTTGGCGTCGAATTTATGCTCGGCGAGGTATTTTTCCAGCCGCGCCGTGCCTTCCGCCGAGATCACCTTGCCGATCACGTCATTGGCGCCGAGGAAGGGGTATTCCGCCGGCATGCCGCTGACCGCGCCCAGAACTTCCGGCCAGATCATCGGCGTTTCTTCCTGCGCCCAGACGGTGATCGGCACGTCGGGCAGGGCTTCGGAAATGTCGGCGATGACGTCGGACCAGAACAGTGAACCAAGGTCGGCGCCGCGCAGAAAGCCCTTCCAGTCGACCGAGGATTGCGCTGCGAAAACCTCCGGGATCAGGGTCGCCGGGTTCTGGATCGACAGGAACAACTCGACCTGACCGGGGTAAAACAGGCTGGCGAGGTTGGAAATATTGCGCGCCGCGTTGCGAAACAATTGCCCACCGCCCAGCATCCAGACCGGCAGGCCGAAATAAGAATTGTCCGACAGCACGATGCGCGACATTTCCTGTCCCTTGACCATGCTTTGCAAAAACTGGCGGCGGTCGTCGTCGCTTGGGGGCGTTTTGGACGCGGCTTCGGCCTTCGATTTCAGGTCTTGGCGATACAGGCCGGGGCGGCGCACCAGAACGCCCTGCTTGTGCAAATCGTTGGCGTTTTTGCGCAGCGACCAGATGATCTGCCCGTCATCCGCCCCCGGCGCGCCGATATTGATCGCCACGCGGATGTCGTGCGGGTCGCGTTCTGCTGTGGTTTCGGTCATTTTTTCTGCTGCATTTGCCATATTGGAAACAATGATGCCGGGATGGGGCGGATTTGGTGCCGGATTGTGACATTTTCGAGAAAATTTGCACCTGGATTTGCCGCGGTTTATTGCACCGGCGGGGTTTGGCTCACGCGGCTTTCGGGCTATAGGTGGTGCAATGAGGGGTCTGCTCCGGGCGGGATTTGGTAAATGGTTGAAAAGAAACAAAAATCCGAGTTGAGGCATCTGGTTCTGCAAACGGAGAGCCATGAGGGCGCGACATTGCTTGCGGCGGTCGAGACCGGCGCGGGCGAGATCGCAATGTTTTGCAGCCACGATACGCCGGTCGAGGCGCTGGCCTCCGGGCCGGGGCTGCGCATGGACGAGGTGCGCACGGTGGGCGGCGGGCCGTGGGTCACGGCGCAGCGGCTGGCGGACGGGCCGGTGCATCTCCGGCTGGCGGGCGAGGAAGTCACCGTGCCGCTGGCGCCGGTCGAGCCTGCGTTTTTTGCCGGGCGCAACGCGGCGCTGGCGGTGCGCAACGGCGAGCGGGCGGAGCTGGTGCTGGAATGGCTGCGCTACCACCGCGACACGCACGGAATGGACGCCGCCTTGATCTTCAGCCGGGGGCGACCGGGGAAGGACAAGGCGTTTCTGCCCGAGTTGAAAGCGGGGCTGGCGAAGCAGAAATACAAGGGATTTCAGGTGCTTGTGGTCGAGGTGGACTTCCCGCTGGGTCATATGCACCTGCCGCGGGAAGCCCATCCGTTCTGTGTTCCCGGTGCGCCGGGCAAGGACCGGATGCAGATCCCGGAGCCGGACCCGTGGCACTCCCCGATGGCGGGCATGATCCTTTACGAATGGGCCCGGCTGCGCTTTCTTTCCCAAGCCCGTGCCGTGGCCAATATCGACGTGTTTGACTTTCTGGCCGACGAAAAACACACCGGCCAGGGCTCGGTTTTCGACCGCGCGCTGGCCTCGGAAAGCGGCTATATCCTGCTCGAAGGGCGCCATTGTTACCCGTGGCGCATCCGCGAGCCGAACCGCCCGGAAATCACCGATCACCTCTGCGTGCAATTCGATGCAACGCGCCACCGCAAACGCTGGGCCATCGCGCCCTCGAAACTGCGCCCGGACGCCACATGGCGCGGCATTCGCATCGGCGGCGCGGCGCCGGAACCGGGGCCGCCGCAGCTTTTTTACCGCATGATGTCGCTGCGCCACCCGTCCGAGAGCGTATCGCTGATCGTGCCGAAAACCTCGCTGGTTGAACAGCCCAAATTGATGGCGATGCTGGGGCGGCATTTCAGGCGCTACAAGCCGGTTCTGCCGCCGCCCGAGGAGATGAAGCTCGAAACCAACGGGCGGCGCGCCATCGTCACGACGATGAAAAACGAGGGGCCGTTCATCCTCGAATGGATCGCTTATCACCGCGCCATCGGGGTCGACGACTTCCTTGTTTACACCAACGATTGCACCGACGGCACCGATACCCTGTTGGAATTGTTGCAAAAAAAGGGGATCGTGCAGCACCGCGACAACCCGTTCAAGGGCACCGGGCTGAAGCCGCAACACGCCGCCCTTGCCGCCGCCGAGGAGGAGGAGATCATCTCGGAGGCCGAATGGATCGTCTGCATGGACGTGGACGAGTTCATCGACATCAAGGTCGGTGACGGCACGCTGGATGCGCTGTTTGACGCGCTGGGCGAGGTGAACCTGATCTCGATGACCTGGCGGCTTTTCGGCAATGGCGACGTGCATGAATTTGACCCGGATTTCATCACCCGGCAGTTCGTGCGCTGCGCTCCGGAAATGGCGCGCAAGCCGCATCAGGCCTGGGGCTTCAAGACGCTGTATCGCAATACGGGGATTTTCAAGAAGCTGGGGGTGCATCGGCCGAAGGGGCTGAAGCCGCAGCTTTGGGAGCATATCCGCTGGGTCAACGGGTCTGGCAAGCCGATGCCGCGGGAGATGTATCGCAATGCGTGGCGCTCGACGGTGACGTCGGTCGGCTATGACATGGTGCAGCTCAATCATTACGCGGTGCGCTCCGCCGGGTCGTTTCTGGTCAAGCGCGACCGGGGGCGGGTCAATCATGTCGACCGCGATCAGGGGCTGGCCTACTGGTTTCGCATGAACAACAACGCGGTGGAGGAGCGCTCGATCCAGCGCATGATCCCGAAACTGCAGGCGGAATTTGACCGGCTGATGGCGGATGACGAGATCCGGGCCTGTCACGAAGCGACGGTGGCGGCGCATCAAAAGCGCATTGCAGAGCTGATGGCGACGGAGAATTACGCCAAGTTTTACAAGGAGCTAACCGGCCCGCGGCTGGAAAAACTCTCGCGGATGCACACGTTTTTCGGCGCCAATGTCTTTCTGCGCGGGCCGGGCTCGGTTCCTGATGAAATCGTTGCCCGCCCGCTCGATCAGCCGTTTTTCTTCACCGTGGAGCGCGGCGATACGGAGCATTAGGGCTCTAATTCCTTCATCCCCAGCCGCACCGCGCGGTTGGGGTTTTGTTGCAGGATATGCCGGCCCAGCCCATAGGCCAGTTTCCGGTGCCCCTTTTTCACCGCGCGTTCAAACAGTTCGCGTTGGTAGCGCGGGAAGGATTTGCGGGCTTTCAGCAGGCGATAATATTCCGCCGGTTCCAGCGATCCGTCCAGCGCGCCGAGGATGATCGGGCTGAGAATGCCCATCTGGTTGAGCGAGGAGCCTAAGCGGTGGCCCAATAGCGGGGCGCGTAGTTTGACCACGTTTTTGCCAGTGAAACGATCGGCATGGCCCGCGTCCAGCGGCTCGTAGGGGTCATAAAGGATGGTGACGCGGCGGGCAAATTTCGAGACCTTGGCCGCATCGCCGTATTTACCGGAAAAATCGCGGTCCCACACCACTTTATAGCGGCTTTCCCACGGCACCAGCTTTTTGTCCACGGTGGATTGCGGCGAAATGGCCACCACGTCACAGCCCGGCGCGGCGGGGGAAAAGGCGGCGGCGGCATATCCGCCCATCGAGGCGCCGTAAAACACCACCCGCTTGAACCCCTTGAAAAAGCCGGATTTTTTCAGCTCGTCGAATTGTTCATAGACCCAGGGTTCGCGGTACCACGTCCAGCCCCCGGCCAGCACGCCCAGCATCGACCAGCCTTGCTGCTCGATGAAGGAATAGCCCCAGGGGCGGCGGTCGTCGCGCTTGTTCATCGTGATGTCGAGATTGTCGAAGGTCACGACCAGCGTGTCCTTGTCGCGCGGCATATAGAGGAAGGAATGGCCGTTGGTGCCGGGGCGATACCAGCCTTCGCTCCCCGCCAGCCGCCGCGCGACCTGATCCCACCCGGCGGCGTCGCCCTTGGGCGGGGCGGGGGTGAAGCGGATGCGGGTCACGGGCTTGCCTTCGACCTCATTGGTCGAGATCTGTTCGTTGCTGCCGAAATCCCTGAGGAAGGGGAAGGCGCCGGAGCCTTTTTTCACGTCGGAAAACATCACGCTGTCGGAATGCAGGCAGTGTTCGAGGAAGGGCGTCAGGAAGCGGACCTTGAACTTGTCGCCAAAGCCTTCGAGGTTGCACAATACATCAACCGGGCGCAGGCGTTTGGCGTCGCGCACCACTTCGATCCGCTCCGGGTCGACCTCGTTATCGGTCAGGAATTTGCTGTAGGGCGCGATCCAGTCCTGATCTTCTGCCTGCAATTCGCCGCGCGGATTGGTATTGATCAGCTTGATATCGCAGTCATATTTGTGGTGCAGCGCGAGGAGGAAACTGCGCGCGCCGCCGCTCAGATCGGCCACGCTGTCGATGCTTTCCGCCGCGATCTCGTCGATCAGCGCGCCGTCATAGGCCTTGCCGCCGCGCGCCTTGATCGGGGCCAGCGCCGGGTTGATGCCGTGTTCTTTCACCAGAAAATCGAAATAGCTGCCCTTGGGCGGCAGGCCGTGATGCATGTTGCCCAGCTGTTTTTTATTCGAGGCCCAGAGGTGCAGGGCGGTGGTGTTTTCGGTCAGGAGCGGCTGCACGGTTTCGGTCGGGCGCAGGAATTTGGTGCGCTCGCGGAAGGTGATCGGGTAAAAGGCGTCGATCGGCTGGACGTGTTTTTGCAGGCCGAGTTTGTGGACGTAATGCGTCACCATCATCGGCCCCCAGACGCCCCAGGGCTGTTCGGAAACGTGCATCGGTTTGCCCGCCGCGCGCGCCTTTTCCATCTCGCGCTGTTTTTTCTTCGGCAGGAAGGGGGCGATGGAGAAGCGGTCTTCGGTGAAATCCAGCATCTGGGCGAGAATTTCGCTATCGGCGGGCAGGCCCAGCACCGCGTTGTTGACCCGGTATTCGCCGGGCAGTTCGAAGCCGAAGACGTAATCGCTGTCATATTCCATCGGGCGGTAGCAATAGACGTCGGTGTCGATCCAGATCATGCCCGGATTCTGGTGGATCATATGCAGGCGGAACCAGTCGGCGAAGAGGGCGAAACTGTCCTTTTTCTCGTATTTGATGAAGTCGTCGGTGTCGATGATCTCGCGCCCGTCGCGCCGGATCACGCCTTCGGGCACGTTGGGGATGTCCTCATAGGAGAAGAGGGTGATTTTTTGCCCCTGATCGACATAGGATTTCAGGCAAAGCTGTTCCATCCAGCTCAGAGGGCCGCCGATCCACAGCGTTCCGACTTCACGTTTGCGTGCCATTTGCTTCCCCGTTCTTGCGATCTGCGGCAGTTTATGCGGCAATCGGCGGCAAAAATCTACGGATTTTGCGGGGTTAGCGCACGACGTATACCGAGCATTCGGAGTGGCGCACCACGCGGGCGGCGTTCGGGCCTAACAGGTAGTCCTTCAGGTCCGGGCGGTGTGCGCCGATGACGATCAGGTCGGCTCCGTCCGCCTTGGCGCAGTGCAGCACCTCTTCGTAGACATTGCCGGTGACGACGATATGGCGGATGCTTTTGTTGGCCTCGGCGCCAAGGGCTTCGATGCAGGCTTTTTCCACCAGTTCCTTGGCGTGTTGGCGCATGGTGTCGGCTTTGTGGTCGCTGAAATAGGCGGCCACCATTGAAGAGCCGAAATCCGGCATGACGGTGATGACGTCGAGTTTTGCCCCGTCCAGCTCAGCCAGTTGGGCGGCGCGTCTGAGGATCTTGTGATCGTCGTCGGGGCGGTTGATGTCGATGGCGCAGAGGACGGTTTTCATGCGGCTTCTCCTTGTGTGGCGGAAACGGCGGGGGGCGTGTCGTCTTCGGCCCGGCGTCGTTGCAACAGGGCGATGAGGCCCAGAAGCAGAAGGGCGGGGATGAAGATCAGCTCTTTCGGCCATTGGTCTGCGGGGGCGGAGGCGGCGGAGATATGCACCGCTTCGTCACCGTAGAAGTCGAAGGAAGAGAGCTTATCCGACAGGGCGGTGCCGAACATGGGTTCGTCGATGTTCAGCTTGTCGCCTTCCGGCATCAGGGTCAGGCCGAGCGCGTTCAGCCGGGCGTCAACGCCTTCGGCATCCGGCACGGTCAGGACTGCGGTCAGGTCCTTCATTTCCAGCGTGTCGAAATCCGGGCCGCTGAAGACGAGGCGCAGCTCGGCGCCCGCTTCCGCTTCGCCGAGCGCGGTGGCAAATCCGGCGGGTTCGATCGTGTCGAAGGGCGGTTGGAGCATGTCCATGAAGAAGCCCGGCCGGAACAGGGCGAAGGAGATCAGCAGCATGGCCACGGTTTCCCAGATGCGGCTTTTGGTCAGGAACCAGCCTATCGTTGCGGCGGTGAAGATCAGGATGCCGATGGTGGCGATGATGAAGACCAGAATGCCCTGATACCAGGTGACGTCGATCAGCAACAGGTCGGTGTTGAAGATGAAGACGAAGGGCAGGGCGACGGTGCGCAGGCTGTAGAAAAAGGCGATGAAGCCGGTGCGGATTGCATCGCCGCCCGAAACGGCGGCGGCGGCGAAGCTCGCCAGTCCCACCGGGGGCGTCACATCGGCCATGATGCCGAAGTAGAAGACGAAGAGATGCACGGCGATCAGCGGCACGATGAGGCCCGATTGGGCGCCCAGTTCCACCACGACCGCGACCATCAGCGAGGAAACCACGATGTAATTGGCGGTGGTGGGCAGGCCCATGCCGAGGATCAGCGACAGGATGGCGACGAAGACCAGCATCAGCACGAGGTTGCCGCCGGAGAGGAATTCGACGAAATCCGCCATGACCTGCCCGATGCCGGTCAGCGACACGGTGCCGACGATGATGCCGGCGGTGGCGGTCGCCAGACCGATGCCGATCATGTTGCGCGCCCCGTCGATCATGCCTTCGGTGAGGTCGATCACCCCGTCTTTCAGCCGCGCGACCGGGTTGGCTTCGCCCCGGAAGAAGGCTTTCAGCGGTTTTTGCGTGATCAGGATGCCGAAGAGCAGGAAGCTGGCCCAGAAGGCGGAGAGGCCGGGGGATTTGCGCTCGATCATCAGGAAATAGACCACCACGATGATGGGCAGGAGATAGTAGAGGCCGGTTTTGTAGATCTTGGCGACGTCCGGGAGTTCGACCACGGCGGAACGCGGGTCGTCCGGTTCGAGGTCGGGCACGGTGGCGGCGAAGCGCACGAGGGCGATATAGACTGCGAAGACCAGGAGCGACAGCACCCAGCCCGCCCCGGCGGGGACCAGCGAGGTAACCAGCATGACCGGGTATTGCGTGACGTAGCACAGCGCGGCGAACCCGGCGAAGAAGGCGAACATGCCGCCCACGGTTTTGCCCATCGAAACCGTGCGATCCCCGATGGTCGGCATGCGGTTTTTCACCGCTTCCAGATGCACGATATAGACCAGCGCGATGTAGGAAATCACCGCGGGCAGGAAGGCGTGCGTGATGACTTCGACATAGGAAATGCCGACATATTCCACCATCAGGAAGGCGGCGGCGCCCATGACCGGGGGCATGATCTGGCCGTTGACCGAGGAGGCCACTTCGACCGACCCGGCCTTTTCGGCGGAGAAGCCCACGCGTTTCATCAGCGGGATGGTGAAGGTGCCGGTGGTGACGACGTTGGCAATGGAGGAACCGGAGATCAGGCCGGTCGCGGCGGAGCCGACCACGGCGGCTTTCGCCGGGCCGCCGCGCAGATGTCCGAGCGCGCCGAAGGCCATCTTGATGAAATAACCGCCCGCGCCCGCCTTATCGAGCAGCGCGCCGAACAGCACGAAGAGGAAAACGAATTTGGTGGACACACCGAGCGCGATGCCGAACACCCCTTCCGAGGTGATCCACATATGCGACATGGCCTTGCGCAGCGACGCGCCTGCCCAGCGGATCTGATCGGGCACCATTTCGGAACTGCCCCAGAAGACATAGGCCATGAAGACCATCGCCAGCACGACCATCACCGGGCCGAGGGTGCGATAGGCGGCGATGAAGAGGAAAATGACCCCGGCCAGCGCGAACCAGGCGTCGCTTTGATCGGCCAGACCGCCATTATTCACGATTTTATGATAGAAAAAATAGCCGTAAAGCGCCAGCGCCGCGCCGCCCAGCCCCAACACCCAGTCATACCACGGGATGCGGTGGCGCGGGGAGGATTTGAACAGCGGATAGGCCATGGCGGAGAGAAAAATGGCAAAAGCCAGGTGGATTTGCCGGGAATTGTTGATCAGGTCACCGGGCAAGACGTAATTGGAAATCGGCGAGGCCAGCAGCACCTGAAACAGCGACCAGATCAGCGCGACGGCGGCGATGAAAACACCCATCATGCCGGGCAGGCTGCGCGCACCGCTATCGGACGCGGCGACCATTTCCTGCAACTCGGCTTCGCTCAGCCCGCTATGATTCTCGTCTTTCCCGGTCATATCAGCCCCCTTTTATCCCCTAACACTTAAATTCCGGTTAATCCGGTTATGACGAACCGGGGCGCGCGCGGCGTCCCGGCTCTTGTTTGCAAGGGTGGATTATTTGATCCAGCCCTGTTCGCGGTAATACTTGGCCGCGCCGTCATGCAGCGGGGCGGACAGACCGTCCTTGATCATCTCTTCCGCCTTCAGGTTGGCGAAAGCCTGATGCAGACCTTTGAAGTCTTCGAGGTTTTCAAACACCGATTTGACCAGCGTGTAGACCGCGTTCTCGGACACGGCGGCGGAAGTCACGAGGGCCGCGCCGACGCCGAAGGTGTGCACGTCTTCGTCATTGCCGCGATACATGCCGCCGGGGATGGTGGCGGTGCGGTAGAACGGGTTGTCGGCGATCAGTTTCTCGACCACATCGCCGGAGACCTCAACCAGCACCGAGTCACAGGCGGTGGTGGCTTCCTGAATGGAGCCGGACGGGTGGCCGACGGTGTAGACCATCGCGTCGATTTGGTTGTCGCACAGGGCGGCGGATTGTTCGGAGGCTTTCAGCTCGGTGGCCAGCGCGAAATCGTCGGTGGTCCAGCCCATCGCGGCGACCAGCATGTCCATGGTGCCGCGCGAACCGGAACCGGGGTTGCCGATGTTGACGCGCTTGCCGCGCAGGTCTTCGAACTTGGTGATGCCGCTATCGGCGCGTGCGACGACGGTGAACGGCTCCGGATGCACGGAGAACACGGCGCGCAGGTCTTTGAACGGACCAGCGTCGGCGAATTTCGAGGTGCCGTTATAGGCGTGATACATCCAGTCGGACTGCGTCACACCGAATTCCAGCTCGCCTTCGCGGATGGTGTTGATGTTGTAGACCGAACCGCCGGTCGATTCGACCGAGCAACGCACGCCGTGGTCGCGGCGGCCCTTGTTCACGAGGCGGCAGATTGCCCCGCCGGTCGGGTAATACACGCCGGTCACGCCGCCGGTGCCGATGGTCACGAACTCTTCCGCATAGGCGGCCGGGGCCATCAGGGTGGTGGCGGCGATAACCGCAGCGGCTGTCTTGATTTTGTCGAACATATAAACTCCCTTTCGTTCGATGAACGCATACCCCGCCCGGCAAAAACCGGGAACAAAGCGGTATGGTTACACAACCCGTGCGCCTGTCAGGCGGGCGCAAAACCGGGTTGGATAGGGCCAGCATGCCCGTTCCCGCCGCTTTTTGCAATGCTGGAGATGGGGCGGCTCAGAGCCGGTCGCGCAGGGAATACCACAGCATCGCCAGCACGAGGAGCGGCGAGCGCAGGGCCGGGCCGCCGGGAAAGCGGCGCGCCGGGACCGAGGCCATCAGGTCGAAGCGTTCTGCCTGTCCGGCGATGGTCTCTGCTGCGATCTGTCCCGCCAGCGTCGCCATGGCCAGCCCGTGCCCGGAATAGCCCGACAGCGACAGGATGTTGCCCGTGCGGCGGGTGAAATGCGGCATCCGGTTCATGGTGATGCCCAGCGTGCCGCCCCAGGCATGGTCGATCCGGGTGTCGCGCAATTGCGGGAAAATCTCCAGCATTGGCACGCGCACCTTGGCGGCGATGTCGCGGGGGAAGCGGTAGCGGTAGCTCTCCGTGCCGCCGAAGAGCAGGCGGTGATCATCGGAAAAGCGGAAGTAATTGACCACGAATTTGCTGTCCGCCACGGCCCGGTTGTCGCGGATCAGCGCTTCCTGACGCTCCGGCCCCAGCGGTTCGGTGGCGAGGATATAATTGTTGATCGGCATGACATGCGCCGCCACCTCGCGGTCCAGCCCGCCAAGATAGCCGTTCATGGCCTGCACGACGTATTGCGCCCGCACCTTGGCATTTTCTGTAACGATTTCAGCCGGTTGCCCCTCGCGGATTTGCGTCACCCGACTGTTTTCAAACACCCGCACCCCGGCCTTGACCGCCAGCCGCGCCAGCCCGAGGGCAAATTCCAGCGGGTGGATATGTCCCGCGCCGGTGTCCAGCGTGCCGCTGTGATAGGCGGGGGAGGCGACGAGGTGGCGCATCTCGTCGCGCTCGACAAAGCGGATGCGCTCGTAGCCGTATTCGGTGTTGAGCTTGTCGGCATAGGCGCGCGAATGGGCGGTGAAGCGGGGGCGGTGATCGGCGTGGAGGATGCCCTCGTGAAAGGTCGCGCGCACCTCTGGTCTGGCGGCCAGATCGCGCACCAGATCGACCGATTGCGTGGCGATGTTCCACAACCCGCGCGCCGCGTCGACCCCCATGAGGTCTTCGAGTTCGTCCTGCTCCAGCCGCTGCCCTTGCCCGGCCTGCCCGCCATTGCGCCCGGAGGCGCCAAAGCCCACGCGCGAGGCGTCGAGCAGCACCACGTCATAGCCTGCTTGCGCCAGATGCAGCGCGGCGGACAGCCCGGTGAACCCCGCGCCGATGACGCAGATATCGCAGCTCAGTGCCCCCTCGGCGCGCGCGAACGGCTCCAGCGGCTCGGCGCTGGCGGCATAATAGGAGGCCGGATAGACGCCGGGGCGGTCGTTGACAGTCAGAAGATCCATGCGCGTATCGTAACCGGCCCGGCGACAACCGCAAGGCATTATCGCATGCTTGTTCCGGCGCCGTAACAGGCCCATATATATAATGACTGCAATGACAGGAGGTCGCCATGTCCGCCAGAAACACCCCTTCCAGCTATGGCAGCGTGTCACGCATGTTGCACTGGCTGACCGCTTTGCTGATTATCGCCCTGTTCCCGCTGGGGATGGCGGCCAACAATATGGGCTACGAAACCGCCGACGAACTGGCCCTCAAGGCGACGCTGTTCTCGGCGCACAAGACGGTTGGCGTCTTGCTGTTCTTCGTTGCGCTGGCGCGGGTGTTCTGGTCGCTGGTGCAGGAGGGGCCGCGCCCGCTTTACCCGGATCGGCGGGTTGAGAGCTTCGTCGCCGTGCTGGTGCATTGGATGCTTTACCTGTCGCTGATCTTCGTGCCGCTGACCGGCTGGGCCGAACACGCGGCCAGCGAGGGATTTGCGCCGATCTGGTGGCCGTTCGGGCAGGGGTTGCCGCTGGTGCCGAAATCGCCGGAGTTGATGGAACTGTTCGCCGGGCTGCACTGGCTGTTGACCAAGGTGATGATGGTGTCGATCCTGCTGCACATCGCCGGGGCGGTGAAACATGCGGTGTTTGACCGCGACGATACGATGAAGCGCATGGGGTTTCGCAGCCACAAACTCGCTACCCCGCCCGCCGCGCGTCACAGCGCCGTGCCGGTTGTGGTCGCGATCGTGCTGTATGCGCTGGCCATGGGCGCGGTTTACATGAGCGCGGGCAGCGATGCGGCGCGCGGCGCGGCGGGCCCGGCTTCGGCGCCCGGCGCGTGGCAGGTGACGGAAGGCGCGCTGGAGTTTACCGTCAATCAGATGGGATCGGAAGTGACCGGGCATTTCGAGACCTGGGACGCGGCGATCACTTTTGATGAAATGCAAGACCCGCCCGGCGCGGTGGAGGTCACGATCAACATCGCCTCCCTCCGGTTGGGGTCGGTGACGAAAGACGTTCTGGTGCCCGAGTTCTTCGATCCGCAGAGCTACCCGACCGCCATCTTCGCCGCCGATATCCTGCGCTCGGGAGCAGGCTATGTCGCGCAGGGCACGCTGACCCTGCGGGGCGCGGCGGTGCCGGTTTCCATGCCGTTTGACCTGTCGATTGATGGGGATATCGCCACCATGTCCGGCGCGGTGACGCTCGACCGGCGCGATTTCGGCATCGGCGCGAGCTACCCGGACGAAAGCATGGTTGGTCACGCGGTCAACGTTGCGGTGCGCCTGAGCGCACAGCGTTAATCCGGGGCGTTGCCCGCTGCGCAGCGGGCGCGCCAGATTGTGGTCTCGGTCGGGGCGCGGGTGTCGTCATGCAGCGCCTCGCAAGAGCCGTAAATGCCAAAACGCGATGCTTCGGCGACGATGATGCGCTGTGTTTCGCCGTATTGCGCGCGGTAGGTGACGCGGGTCGGGTCGCGCTGAAGCTCGTGCAGCTCCGGGCGCTGCGGCGCGCGTTCCAGCCCCATCACCCGCACCGCTTCCGCCTCCGCCGCCTGTCCCGGCCGGTCCAGATCCGCATTGCCGCGATAGGCTGGCCAGTAGGGATGCCCGGCTGCTTCCGCCGCCAGAAATGCCGGGATCTGCTCCGGCGTCAGGCGACCGTATTTGTGCCGCGCGGGCAGGGTCAGGGCCACGGCGGCGGTGCGGCAACCGCCAAGATGGCTGCTTTCCCAGACCTCGAAATCCGAGCCTTCCGCCGCCGCGCGCAGCGCCTTGTAGACGGGGAAGCCGAAACGGGCGCAACAGCGGTCATGCTTGCCGTGGGTGCAACATAACAACAGCTTTTGCGGCGCCTGGGGCAGGGCGCTCAGGTCCAGCGTGCCGCGCAACACAGACAGCAGGAAGGGCGTGAGCTGCCGTGGTTCAAGATCGGCCTGCCGCCCCTCGGGGTAAAGATAAACCCGCATCCGTCCCGGCGGTTCTTCCTTGCGGTCGATCAACCCGACGCGCAGCCCGGCCGCCGCGGCAGCGCGCAGCGCCAGCGCCTGACTGAGCGACATATCCGCCGCGATGCGCGGGTGGTTGCCCCATTTGGCCTTGGGCCAGCGGATCAGCAGGTTGCGCTGGGGATGCACCCCCAGCCCGACCAGCGGTTCCCCGACCCCCGCCGAGCGCTCGGCGCAAAAGGGAAAGGCTTCGCGGAAGTCCTGATCCTGCGTCATGGGAACCTCTTTGGACGGTTCAGGCCGTCATGGGCGCGCCGGACCGTGTTTTCGGTCAGCGCGCCGGTGTTTTGCAGCCGGTCCGGTTACAGGCCGATGGCGCGGTAGAAGTCCGCGATGCGCAAAATCGTGACGATATAAGCCGCCGTGCGCAGGGTGACATCGGGGGTTTTCTGTTTCTGCTCCATGATGTCGTCGAAGGCGCGGACCATGATCTCTTCGAGGCCGGAGCGCACGAGGTCGATCTCGCGGCTTTCGTGGCGGATGATGGCGCGCTGACGGTCGGGCAGGCGGCTGCCGGTGATGTTTTCCAGCGCATCCACCACCGCCTCGCCGACGGTGATATTTTCCCGCCGGTCCATCAGGCCAAAGGACATATGGGTGATGTTTTTCACCCACTCGAAGTAAGACACGACCACGCCGCCCGCGTTGACATAGAGGTCCGGCAGGATCTGCACCCCGCGCGCGGTAAGCCGGGTTTCCGCATCCGCCGTAACGGGGCCGTTGGCCGCCTCGACGATCAGGTCGTATTTCAGGTCGTCGCAGTTTTCGGTGGTGACGGCGTTTTCCTTGGCGGCGGGGATCAGCACGTCGGCGGCCATATGCGTCAGGCCGGCTGCGCTGCTGGTGGTGGTGGCGCCGGGGAAATCGCGCACGGAGCCGGTCTCGGTGCGGTGGGCGTGAAGGGCGTCGATGTCCAGCCCGTCCGGGTTGAAAACCGCGCAGTCATATTCGACGATGCCGACGATTTTTGCCCCGTCCTCGGCGCAGAATTTGGCCCCGTGATAGCCCACATTGCCGAAGCCCTGCACCACGATGGTCAGCCCTTCCATGCTTTTCTTGCCCGCAACCGGCGGCGTGTCCGGGTGCGTCAGATAGGCGCGCAGGGCGTATTGCAACCCGCGGCCCGTGGCCTCAACCCGGCCTTCGATGCCGCCGCGCGCGACCGGCTTGCCGGTGACACAGGCCGCGTTGTTGATGGCGTCGGCGCGACCGATCTTGCGGTATTCATCCGCCATCCACGCCATTTCCCGCTCGCCCGTGCCCATATCCGGCGCGGGCACGTTGCGGCCCGGATGGATCAGGTCGCGGCGCGCCAGCTCCTGCGTGAAGCGGCGGGTGATGCGGTCCAATTCGTCTTCGGTCCAGTCGTTCGGGTCAATCTTCAGCGCCCCCTTGGAGCCGCCGAACGGCACGTTGACCAGCGCGCATTTCAGGCTCATCAGCGTCGCCAGCGCTTCGACCTCTTCCTGATAGGCGTCCGGGGCGTAGCGAATGCCGCCCTTGACCGGCTCGATATGTTCCGAATGCACCGAGCGCCAGCCCTGAAAGGAATGCACCTTGCCATTGAGGCGCACGCCGAAATTCACGGAATAGGTCGAGTTACAGGCCGCAATCCGCGTCGCCAGCCCTTCGGGCAGGTCGGTATGGGCGATGGCGGTGTCGATGAATTGCTGCACGCTGTCGAGGAAAGCCTGTTCGGGCATCGCGGGGGAATCCTTTCGGTTTGAATTTCCTTAACGGAAAGGACAAATCGCGGGCGAAGTCAAATACAGATTGCGACAAATTTTGTCGGGCGGGCGTTTCGAGCGTCTGACACTTTGTTTCAGGCGGCTTTTGGCAAAGCCCATTGCACCCCCCAAATACTGCCTGTAATTGGGGCGGGACACTGAGGAGTACCCAAATGCCCTATTACCGCTCTCGCCGATCCACCCATGGCCGCAATATGGCAGGCGCGCGGGGGCTATGGCGCGCCACCGGCATGACCGACAGCGATTTCGGCAAGCCCATCATCGCCATCGTCAATTCCTTCACCCAGTTCGTGCCCGGCCATGTGCATTTGCAACATCTCGGGCAGATGGTGGCGCGTGAGGTTGAGAAAGCGGGCGGGGTGGCCAAGGAGTTTAACACCATCGCGGTGGATGACGGCATTGCCATGGGGCATGACGGGATGCTTTATTCCCTGCCGTCGCGCGAGTTGATCGCCGACAGCGTTGAATACATGGTCAACGCCCATTGCGCCGATGCGATGGTTTGCATTTCCAACTGCGACAAGATCACGCCGGGCATGATGCTGGCCTCGATGCGGCTCAACATTCCGACCATCTTTGTCTCCGGCGGGCCGATGGAAGCGGGCAAGATCGACATTGCCGATCTCGACATGAAGAAGGTTGACCTTGTTGACGCCATGGTCGCGGCGGCGGATGACAGTTTTACCGATGAACAGGTGCAGCATATCGAGGAAAACGCCTGTCCGACCTGCGGTTCCTGCTCCGGCATGTTCACCGCCAACTCAATGAACTGTCTGGCCGAAGCGCTGGGGCTGGCGCTGCCGGGCAATGGCTCGACGCTGGCGACCCATGCCGACCGCAAGCAGCTCTTCCTTGAGGCGGGCCGCAGGATCGTAGACATCACCAAGCGCCATTATGAGGGCGAGGAAAAGGGGCTTTTGCCGCGTGAAATCGCCACCTTTGAGGCGTTTGAGAACGCGATGGCGCTCGACATCGCTATGGGCGGCTCGACCAATACGGTGCTGCACCTTTTAGCCGTCGCGCATGAGGCGAAAGTCGATTTCACCATGGCCGATATGGACCGGCTGAGCCGACAGGTGCCCTGCCTGTGCAAGGTCGCGCCCAATATCCACAACGTGCATATGGAAGACGTGCACCGCGCGGGGGGGATTTTCTCCATTCTGGGCGAGTTGCATCGCGGCGGGCTGATTAACCCGGACGTGTCCACCGTGCATTCCGCCAGCATGGGCGAGGCGATTGCCAAATGGGACATCGCCATTGCCAACAACCCGGCGGCGGAAGAACTGTTCCTCGCCGCGCCCGGAGGGGTGCGCACGACGCAGGCCTTTTCGCAGGCCAACCGCTACAAGGCGCTGGACAAGGACCGCGAGAACGGGGTGATCCGCTCGGTCGAGCATGCGTTCACCAAGGAAGGCGGGCTGGCGGTGCTGTTCGGCAATATCGCCCGCGATGGCTGTATCGTGAAGACGGCCGGGGTCGATGAAAGCATCCTGAAATTCACGGGCAGCGCAAGGGTTTACGAGAGCCAGGACGCGGCGGTGAATGGCATCCTGACCGGCGAAGTGGTTGCGGGGGAGGTGGTGATCATCCGCTATGAAGGGCCGCAGGGCGGGCCGGGGATGCAGGAAATGCTCTACCCGACCTCCTATCTGAAATCGAAGGGGCTGGGCAAAAGCTGCGCGCTGCTGACCGACGGACGCTTCTCCGGCGGCACCTCGGGCCTTTCCATCGGCCACGCCTCGCCGGAAGCGGCGGAGGGTGGAGACATCGCACTGGTGGAAACCGGCGATACGATCGAGATCGACATCCCCAACCGCTCGATCCACCTCGCCGTGCCGGACGACGTGCTGGACGCGCGGCGCAAAGCCCTCGGCCCGCTGCCATGGCACCCCGCCCAACCGCGCGCGCGGCAGGTCTCCACCGCCCTCAAAGCCTACGCCGCCTTCGCCTCCTCCGCCGCCAAAGGCGCCGTGCGCATCCTGCCGGGCGAGGCATAAACCTGCCCTTGCCCATTTTGTCGCACCGCCTTGTGGGTCGGGGGGTGCGGCGCTATCTGTGCGGGGTATTTCAGGAGCGGATGAATGTCGCAAACGCGTAAAGAGAACCCGGAAGACCGGCAGAAATCGAAGCAGATCGGCGCGCTGGTTCAGCTGGCGCCGTTTCTAAGCCCTTATAAGGGCATGATTATTCTTGCCGGGCTGGCGCTGATCCTGACGGCAGGGATTTCGCTCGTCATGCCGGTCGCGGTGCGCCAGATCGTCGATGAATTCATGGGCGGGACCGAGGAACTGCTCGACTGGTATTTCGGGGCGGCGGTGCTGGTGGCGCTGCTGCTCGCGCTGGGAACGGGGCTGCGCTATTACCTCGTGACGCGGCTGGGCGAGCGGGTGGTGGCCGATATTCGCGCCGCGGTTTTTGATCGCACCATCGGCATGTCGCCCGCCTTTTTCGAGAAAATCATGACCGGGGAGGTGTTGAGCCGGATCACCACCGACACGACGCTGGTGCTGACGGTCATCGGTTCGTCGGTCTCGGTTGCGCTGCGCAATATCCTGATCTTTTTCGGCGGCATGGTGATGATGCTGCTGACCTCGGCCAAGCTCACGGGGCTGGTGCTGCTCCTCGTGCCGCTGGTGCTGGTGCCGCTTCTGGGGCTGGGGCGGCGCTTGCGGGCGCTGTCGAAGCAGAACCAGGAATGGATCGCCCGCTCGTCCGGTTCGGCGTCTGAAACCCTGCTTTCGGTGCAGACGGTGCAGGCCTTTACCCATGAAGACCGCTCCCGCGCCGCCTTCCGCGAAGTGACGGAGAAGTCCTATAAATCGGCGCTGACCCGCATCACTGTGCGGGCCTGGATCACCATGATCGTCATTGCGCTGATCTTCACCGGCATTGTCGGCGTGCTGTGGATCGGGGCGACGGATGTGCGGGCGGGCAGTATGAGCATGGGCGCGCTGGTGCAATTCGTGATTTATGCCGTGATGTCCGCCGGGTCGGTCGCCGCGCTGTCGGAAATCTGGTCCGAATTGCAGCGCGCGGCGGGGGCGACGGAGCGGCTGGTGGAGCTTTTGGGTACGCAGGACACGGTTCTGGATCCGGGGGTGCCACAGAGCTTGCCGGAGCCGGTTCGGGGGCGGATTGCCTTTGAAAACCTGAGTTTCAGCTACCCGTCCCGGCCCGATGTAAAGGCGCTGGATGGGGTAAATCTGACCATCGAGCCGGGGGAGACCGTGGCGCTGGTCGGGCCGTCGGGCTCGGGCAAATCGACCATGGTGCAACTGTTGCAGCGCTTCTACGATCCGACCGACGGGCGCGTGACCATCGACGGGATTGACCTGCGCAACCTGCGCCGCAGCGATTTTCGCCGTCAGATCGCGCTGGTGCCGCAGGATGCGGCGGTGTTTGCCGATACGGCGCGCGAAAACATCCGCTTTGGCCGCCCGGAGGCGAGCGATGCGGAGGTTGAGGCGGCGGCAAAAGCGGCGGCGGCGCATGAGTTTCTCACCCGGTTGCCGCAGGGCTATGACAGCTATGTCGGCGAGCGCGGCGTGATGCTGTCGGGCGGCCAAAAGCAGCGCATCGCCATCGCCCGCGCCATCCTGCGCGACGCGCCGATCCTGCTTCTGGACGAGGCGACCTCGGCGCTGGACGCGGAAAGCGAGCGGCTGGTGCAGCAGGCGGTGGACACCATGGCCGAGGGCCGGACCACCCTGATCATCGCGCACCGGCTGGCGACGGTGAAGAAGGCGGACCGCATCATCGTGCTGGAAGAGGGGCATGTCGTGGCGCAGGGCACACATGACGAATTGGTGCGCGAAAATGGCTTGTATGCCCGGCTGGCCCGGCTGCAATTTGCCGCCAGCGAGATGGATGAAAATGTCAGTCCGCTTCACGTGGCAAAATAGCCGCGCAGGTCGCAGTTACGTTACACTTGACCCGCGCTTGGGAAATGTTCACCTTCGGGGGATGCACATGACAGAATGCGCCAGTCAGAAACGGGGAGGGTTTCATGGCAAGATATGAGTATATAACACCGGCGGTGCGCGACCAGATCGAACAGGAAAAGACCTGGGAAGAACGCAAGACGCCGGTGACGATCTATGAATTGCTGGAGCGCACCCGCGCTGAGCATGGCCATCGCCCGGCCTCGAGTTTTCAGATCACGTCCGGGCCGAAGGATCCGGCGGAAACGGTGACCTGGAGCGAGTTGGCGGACAAGTCGATTCAGGCGGCCAACCTGTTTCGCAAGCTGGGCGTCGGGGAAAACGACGTCGTGGCTTTTATCCTGCCGAATTGTAACGAGGCGCTGTATACGCTGATCGGCGGCATGATCGCGGGGGTCGTCAACCCGATCAACCCGCTGCTGGAGCCGGAACAGGTTGGGGCGATTTTGCGCGAAACCAAGGCCAAGGTGGTGGTCACGCTGAAGGGGTTCCCGAAAACCGATGTGGCGCAACACGCGCATGAGGCGGTGGCGCTGGCGCCGAATGTCAAGCATGTGCTGGAGATCGACCTCAACCGCTACCTGACATTCCCGAAAAACCTCATCGTGCCGCTGATCCGCCCGCGGGTGAAGCCGACGCATCAGGCGAAGGTGCAGGATTTTGTCAGCGCCTGTGCGGCGCAAAGCAAGACGCTGGATTTCGAAGATTGTGGCGTGGATCGGGTTGCGGCGCTGTTCCATACCGGCGGCACCACGGGCATGCCGAAAGTGGCGCAGCACAAATATTCCGGCATCGTCTATAACGGTTGGCTCGGGGCGAACCTGCTCTTTGGCGAGGAGGATGTGATCATCTGCCCGCTGCCGCTGTTCCACGTTTTCGCGGTGCATGTGATCTTCATGGCCTGTCTGTCCTCGGGCGCGCATATGATCTCGCCGACCCCGGCGGGCTATCGCGGCGACGGGGTGTTCGACAATTTCTGGAAGCTGGTGGAGCGCTGGAAGGTCACGTTCATGATCACCGTGCCCACCGCCGCCGCCGCGCTGATGCAGCGCCCGGTCGATGCGGATCTGTCGACGCTGAAAGTGGCCTTTTCCGGCTCGGCGCCGTTCCCGGTTGAGCTGTTCAACCGCTTTGAATCGACAACGGAAGTGACGCTGGTCGAGGGCTATGGCCTGACGGAAGCAACCTGCCTTGTGTCCTGTAACCCCTTGGGCGAAGGGCAGAAAAAAATCGGTTCCGTCGGCGTGCCGCTGCCCTATACGGATGTGAAAATCCTGCATTGCGACGATGACGGCAACGTGCTGAACGAATGCGCGGTCGATGAGGTTGGCGAGATCTGCATCGACAATCCGGGGGTGTTCGAGGGCCAGACCTATACCGAGGTCGAGAAAAACACCGGCCTTTTCGCGCATCACAAATTCCTGCGCACCGGCGATCTTGGGCGTTTTGACGAGGACGGCTATCTCTGGATCACCGGCCGGGCCAAGGATCTGATCATCCGCGGCGGGCACAATATCGACCCGGCGGAGATCGAAGAGGCGCTGGCCGGGCATCCGGCGGTGGCCTTCGTGGGCGCCATCGGCCAGCCGGACGCTTTCGCGGGCGAGTTGCCCTGTGCCTATGTCGAATTGGTGGAGGGCGCGAGCGCCACGCCGAAGGAGCTGCGCGATTTCTCCAAGGATCGCATCCCGGAGCGCGCCGCCATTCCGAAGCACATCACCATCATGGACGAGTTGCCGAAAACCGCGGTTGGCAAGGTGTTCAAGCCGGACCTGCGCAAGGAAGCGATTGCGCGCATTTACAACGCGGCGCTGGCCAAGGCGGGTCATGCGGCGCAGGTGAAAGAGGTGATCGACAGTAAGAAGCGCGGCCTTGTGGCGCGGCTGGAGCCCACGGGCGATGTTGATCGCGAGGCGGTGTCGCATGTGCTGGGCGAGTTCACCCGGCCCTATGAGTGGATCGAATAACGCGGTCCTGAACCGTGAATTCGGCCCCGCTTCGGCGGGGCCGTTTGCGTTTGGGGCGTTTGCGCAAGAACCGGGTCGACGGCGCGCGCCGGTCGCGGCTTGTTGGGGCAAAAATGGAGTCCCAAATGTCGCAAAGCTTTTTCGCCCTGATCCTTTTTCTGTTCCCACTGGCCTATAGCCCCGGCCCCGGCAACCTGTTCTTTGCCGCCAACGGCGCGCGTTTTGGCGTCCGAGCGACGCTGCCCGCCAGTTTGGGCTACCACCTCGCGACATGGATCGTAACGGCGGCGATTGGTATGGGCTTTGTTGCCACGCTGGAACCCTTCCCGCGCCTTGCCTTGATGCTCCGAATAGCCGGAGCGCTGTACGTTCTGTGGCTGGCGTGGAAATTTTACTGGGCGGGGGCGGTTAAGAATGGCGGCGAAGCGCGTCCGGCAGGGGTTTGGGCCGGGGCCATCCTGCTGCTGCTCAACCCCAAAGCCTATGTCATCATCGCCCTGATGTTTACCCAGTTCCTTGGCCAGACCCGTTTGCCACACCTGTCCGAAGTGCTGTGGATCACCAGCATTTTTACCCTCAATAACCTCGTCGCCTTCTCCCTTTGGACCTTGCTTGGCGACCGGCTCGCAGCCCTGTTTCACAATCCGCGCCACGCTCGCCAGTTCAACCGCCTCTTTGCCGCCGCGCTGGGGCTGGTGGCGGTTTGGATGCTGGTGGGGTGATGGCGGACGAAGTTGAGTTGATTGGGTAAGGGGGCAATTTGTAACTCATATGGAATGCGGACCTTGAACGGATGGGGCGCGTGTTCGTATCATGGGGCTTCATCGGGGCCGGGCGGGGCCTCTGTTGGGTCCGGGATCATTGCCGGGATTTCCGGGGAATGGGCCAGTTTTGCGGTTTCTGTGGGGGGTGCTACGGCTGCAAGCGGAGGGTCCGGCGGGTTGATGCGCAGGGCCTGAAAGCCATGCGCCTGTCCAAGACGACCCTTGGCGACCGGGTTTTGATGGCAGTCTTCGAGGGTGATTTGACGGATAGCCTCTTGGGGGATGTCCAGTTGCGCGCCGATTTCGAGCCGATTTACCGCCGCCAGCGGCAGGGTGACGCGGTGCAGCACTGCCGTTAGCTGCGCCTCAACCCGCATCATGCGCTGTTGGTAGGCGGCGCGGCGCTCCGGGTCTTCCGCTGCCGCGCGCGGTTTCGCGGCGAGCTCTGCGGGCAAAATCAGGTGCAGATGCCCGGTTTTCGCCCCGTTCGCCAGATCCAGCGGTGCGGCGAAGTGGCGAAACGGGATGTCTTCCAGCGTCAGTTGCACCGCGCGCAGGTCCGGCAAAGCGAGCGCGTAGCGAAAGCCGGTGAGCGCAGGGGCATCCGGCAGGGCCGCTTCCGTCACCCGCCCCTCCAACAGTTCCAGCACCCGGTCGATGAAATCGGCGCACATGATGGCGTCCGTGCGCGTAGGCACGCGCGGAGGGGCCGGACGGGGCAAAACCCGGCCCATGGTCTGCATTTCGATCAACGCAGCCAGAGCCTGCGGGTCCAGAACCAGCAGGCCGAAACGCCCCTCCGGGCCTTCGAGCAGCGCCAGCAACCCGTTCTCCGGCATCTCCTCCGGCAAGCGCGCCAAAGTCATGCGCCCGCGCGCGACCGTTCCGGCGGACACGACCAGCGCGGCCACATCCTCGCCCGCCTGCGCCACCGCCCCGCGCAGCGCTTTCTCCGCCGTCAGCGCCGCAATTTCCGGCGGTGGCCGTCCCGCCCCGGCCAGGCGGCGCATCACACTGATATTGTCCTGATCCAACATTTTCCCGTCCTTCGCCCCGACTATGGCAGGACAAAGTTACCAAAAGGTTGACGCGGGCAATAAAGTTCCGGTTAAAGCGGCCCCGCCCGGCGTTCTTCGCTCAAAACCACGTTGGCTTCGACATTGCCCACGCCGGGCAAAGTCATGATACGTCGGCGTAAAACCCGTTCAAAATCAGATAGATCGCGGGCGACAACCCGCAGTCGGTAATCATACAGCCCCAACACATGGGTGACGCTTTGCACCTCCGGGATCGCCACCACGGCGCGCTCGAAATCCTCCAGCGACACCCGCCCCTTGACCGCCAGTTTGACGCCGAGAAACACGGTAACGCCGAATCCCAGCGCCTCGCGGTCGAGATCCAGCCGCCGCCCGGCAAGGATGCCCGTTTCGGTTAACCGATTCACACGGCGCCACGCGGCGGGTTGGCTGACCCCGACCCGTCGCCCGATTTCGCCGGAAGAAAGGGTCGCATCCGCCACCAGAAGCCGCAAAATCTCACGGTCAATTTCATCCAGATTGGCGCTCACAGCGGCAGCGCCTCCTCGGATTTGATCTCCGACACCGCGACCAGCGCTTCGATGTCGGTAATGTGTGGCAGGGTCAGAACGCGGGTGCGGTAGAGGTGCTGATAATGCGCCATGTCGCGGGCGAGAATCAGCAGGCGCACGTCGACACGCCCGAGAAAGGTTTGAATTTCAATGACTTCCGGGACTTCTCGGGCTTCTGCGATAAATTCATCAAAGGCGCGGGGATCGGTTTTGTCGAGGGTGACGCGCAGGGCGACCTCAACCTCGTAGCCCAGCGAGGGCCAGTGGATCACCGCCGATTGGCCGCGCAAAATTCCGGCGCGGGCGAGTTTGTCGAGCCGCCGCGCGCAGGTCGCCTGCGTTACCCCGGCCAGTTCCGCCAGCTCCGCCACCGGGCGCGCCGGGTCGGCCTGCAAGCGGCGGAGGATTCTGCGGTCTGTGTCGTCGATCTGCATGAAAGGCCCGAAAAATACGATATTGGCGAATAATAATATGAAGAATACCCGTATTTCAATACATTTTGAAAAGCTTATGCGCCCAAAGGGGCTAGATTAACCGCAGAAACAAACCAAGAGGACGTTATGCGCGTTTACTACGACCAAGATTGCGATGTGAACCTGATCAAGGAAATGAATGTGGCCATGGTAGGCTACGGTTCTCAGGGCCACGCCCATGTGCTGAACCTGCGCGATTCGGGGGCCAAGAACCTCGTCGTGGCTCTGCGTGAAGGGTCGGCTTCGGCCAAGAAGGCGGAAGCGGAAGGGCTGACCGTGATGGGCATCGCCGAGGCCGCCGCCTGGGCCGATGTGATCATGTTTACCATGCCCGATGAATTGCAGGCCGAGACATACAAGAAATATGTCAAGGACAACATCCGCCCCGGTGCGGCGATTGCGTTTGCCCACGGTCTGAACGTGCATTTCGGCCTGATCGAAGCACCGGAAAATGTCGATGTGATCATGATGGCGCCGAAGGGTCCGGGGCACACGGTGCGCGGCGAATACACCAAGGGCGGCGGCGTTCCCTGCCTCGTCGCGGTGCATAATGACGCCTCCGGCAAGGCGCTCGACATCGCGCTGTCCTATTGTTCGGCCATCGGTGGCGGGCGTTCTGGCATCATCGAGACCAATTTCCGCGAGGAATGCGAAACCGACCTGTTCGGCGAGCAGGCGGTGCTGTGCGGCGGCGTGGTTGAGCTGATCCGCATGGGGTTCGAGACCCTGACCGAAGCGGGCTACGCGCCGGAAATGGCTTATTTCGAGTGTCTGCATGAGATGAAGCTGATCGTCGATCTGATCTACGAAGGCGGCATTGCCAACATGAATTACTCGATCTCCAACACCGCCGAATATGGCGAATATGTCTCCGGCCCGCGCGTGCTGCCGTATAACGAGACCAAGGCGGCGATGAAGGACGTGTTGACCGACATTCAGAATGGCAAATTTGTGCGTGATTTCATGCTGGAAAACGCGGTGGGCCAGCCGCATTTCAAGGCCACTCGCCGTATCAACGACGAGCATCAGATCGAAGAAGTGGGCGAGAAACTGCGCGGCATGATGCCGTGGATTTCCGCTGGCAAGATGGTCGACAAAGCGAAGAACTAAAGCGGGAAACGGCTTGCATCGGGGCGCCTTCGGGCGCCCCTTTTGCGTTTGCGTTTGCGTTTGCGTTTGCGTTTGCGGTTATGATCTGTTGGTTCTTGCCCTTTGTTTAAAGCAGATTGAAGGGGTTTCGCCTTTTTCGCGGCTGGCGACGGGCGGGGCGGATTTCGCGCATGACGTCGAGCATGCCGATGGCGAGGCTTCTCGGGGTTGGGGCGGCCATGTAAAGGGTTTCCCAGCGGGGGGCGAAGCTGGATTTGAACTGGCGCAGCCCTGCGGCGCCGGCGGCGGTGTTGATGCGTTGGCGCAGGATGCGGAAACGCCAGGGGTCTTGAGCGCGGTATTCGACGGGCACGGCGGCGAGCGAAAAGCGGGTCAGGCCGCGGGTTTTTGCGGTCTCGATGGCGCGGGTGACCAAGAGGTGCATCAATCCGTCGGGTGCGTTCGGACCGGGACGCAGCAGGTCCAGCACCGCTTCGTTTTGGTTCAGATGCACGGTGATGAAACCGGCGACGCGGCCTTGTTCGTCGGGGCAGCGGGCGAGCAGGACAAGGGCGTGGTGCAGCCCATCCGGGTTCCATTTTCCCATGGAAAAGCCGCGCTCGCCGCCGCGTTCGCGCTGCCAGTTTTCGGCGATTTCCGCCATCTCGGCGAGGGGCAGGGGGGCGGTGCTGCCGGGGGGGATGATTTCGATGTGCAGTCCGGCGCTTTCGGCCTTGCGCAGTTTGCGGCGCAACTGGCGGCGTTTGGGGCCGTTCTCATCGAAGGATTGCGGATTGACCCAGGCTTCGCGGGCGATGGCGAGGACGGACCAGCCGCGCGCGCGGGCGCGGGCAGCGATGCGGGCGGGGGCTTTATAAAGCACCGGGGTGCGCAGGCGGGTGCGGGCGGCGTTGCTCAGGGTGTCGAGGAAGGTATCCGGCGGGCAATCGCTATAGAGCGGGCCGAGCAGGCTGACGAGGCTTTGCCCGGCAGGGGCGGCCATGGCGGCGGGGCGCTGGTTCGCATCGTTGAGCAGCTGCAGATGCCCGTGGCGCAGCAGGGCGGTTTCGGCGCGCGGGGCCTGGTCGATCACCGCTTCGATCAGCATGGGCAGGTTGTCCGGCGCGGGCAGGCGGTTGAGGGCGGGTTGCTCTGGTTTGTGTTCTTGCAGCGGGCCGCGGATCAGCACGGCGGCGCCGATGAGGGCGGGCAGGGCGTAATACAGGGCGCGGTAGGCCAGCACGGCGGCGAGCAGCGGCTCGGCGGGCACGGCGGGCAACAGGGCGAGCAGGGCGACTTCAAAGGGGCCGACGCCGCCGGGGGTGGTCAGGATCAGTCCCGCGCCGAGGGCCAGCAGATAGGCGGCGATCAGGGTCAGGGGTGGCAGGGCGATTTCGGCGGGGAGGAGGGTCCACAGCACCATCCCGGCGGCGAAGGTGTCGAGGGCGGTGAGCATCACGATGGCGCCCATTGCACGCAGGGGCGGCAGGGTCAGGCGCGCCAGCGGGGCACTAAACAGCAATTGGGGACGCACCAGTTGCGGGCGCAGCAGGGCGGTGGCGGCGAGCAGGGCGGCGGCGAGCAGCACCATGAGCGCGATGGGGCGGGCGCCGGGCAGGGGAAGATCGACGAAAAGCAGGGTGGCGGCGGATACCACGGCCCAGCCCGCGAGGAAGGAGATGGCAACGAAGATTGATAGTTTGGAGGCGGTGACGAGGTTGAGCGAGGGCAGGAGCCGCCAGCGCACGAAGGCGCCGGTCACCGCGCCCATGCCGACGGTCTGCGCCACGGCGATGGCGGCCATGCCGGTGCGCACCGCTTCGCGCGGGCCGATGCCGGTGCCCATGACCTGATGCACCACCCGGTCGTAGCGCCCGAGCGCCCAGAAGGAGAGGGCGGTGAACAGGGTGCCGAATAGCCATTGCAGCGGGGAAACCGTTTGTAGCGCGGCGAAGACGTGTTCAAAATCAAGGGCTTGCAAGCGGTCCCATAGGACGAGCAACAAGAGGGCGATTACTGCCAGCGGCAGGGCTTGTCGCAATAGGAGCGTGCGCAGCCCCGGCAGCGGGGCGTCGCCGGTTGGCGGCGGCAAGGCCCGTTCACGGGCGCCGATCCCGGCGCCTCCCCCGGCATCCAGTTCCGACGCACCGCGCCGCACCGGGTCAAACCCCGCGCCGGATCGCCGATTACGTCGGAGAACACCTATCATACGCCGCCATACCTTTTTCATACCGATTTCGTGGTCTCTGGGTTTGGCACAGGAAAATGAAGATGCGGTTAATATTTTGAATTTTAGCTATTTTCCGCCGCAAGGGCCGGAAAACGGGGCGTTCCGTGTGAAACGCCCCGCAAAGATCAGGCGTTCATCAGCTCGTGTAAGATGTCGGAGCGCAGGGCGCGGCGCTTCTGGCGAATCTCGTCGGCGCTGGCTTTGCCTTCGAGATCCTTGGCGACTTTGCGCACCACGTCTTCGTGTCCGGCCTCTTCAAAATCGGCGTGAATCACCTCTTTGATATAGCCCGCCAGCTCGCCTTCGTTCTTGCCGAGCTGTTTGGCGGCCCAGAGGGCGAGCTTTTTGTTGGTCATGGCCTCGGCGCGGAACCGGGTCTCTTCGTCATGGGCGAATTTCGCTTCGAATGCGCTTTCGCGTTCGTCAAAAGTGGTCATACACACCCCCTCTATAGATAGCTTCCATTCTCATATGCCCGCCTGAGGCCGCGCGGGCAACCCCCCGTGAGCGCAACCAGCGCCAAAACGCGGCTCTTGCGCGTGCCCATGCTTGCCCGGGCGGGCCGCAGGCGCTATAGCCCGGACAGGTAGCCCGCGCGTTGGCGGGAAAATCCGGGGGATCAGGCGCAGATGGCACGCAGGAAAAAGCTCTACGAAGGCAAGGCAAAGGTTCTGTATGAAGGGCCGGAGCCGGGGACGCTGGTGCAGTATTTCAAGGACGACGCCACCGCGTTCAACGCCGAAAAAAAGGACGTGATCGACGGCAAGGGGGTGCTGAACAACCGCCTGTCCGAGTTCTTCATGAACGGGCTGACGCAGATCGGTGTGCCGAACCACTTCATCAAGCGGCTCAACATGCGCGAGCAACTGATCCGTTCGGTCGAGATCGTGCCGCTGGAAGTGATCGTGCGCAATTATGCCGCCGGGTCGATGGCGAAGCGCCTCGGGCTGGAAGAGGGGATGCGCCTGCCGCGGCCCATCGTGGAATTTTCCTATAAGGACGACGCGTTGGGCGACCCGCTGGTGCCGGAGGAATATATCATCGCTTTCGGCTGGGCCTCGCAGCAGGACATGGACGACATCGTGGCGCTGGCGCTGCGGGTCAACGATTACCTGTCCGGGGTGATGTATGGCGTCGGCATCAAGCTGATTGATTTCAAGATCGAGGTCGGTCGGGTCTGGGAAGGCGATTTCATGCGCCTGATCGTGGCGGATGAAATCTCGCCCGATAGCTGCCGGCTCTGGGACATCGAGACCGGGCAGAAGCTCGACAAGGATGTGTTCCGGCAAGACCTCGGTTCGCTGTCGGACGCCTATACGGAAGTGGCCCGACGCCTGCGCGTTCTGCCCTCCAACGTCACCCACACCACCAAACCCACCCTCATCAACTGAGCCAGCCCAAGGGGAAAATCAATGAAAGTTCGCGTCGATATCATGCTGAAATCCGGTGTGCTGGACCCGCAGGGGGAAGCGGTGCGCCACGCGTTGGGCTCGCTGGGCTTTGCCGGCGTTGAAAAGGTGCGTCAGGGGAAGGTGATTGAGCTGGAAGTCGCGGCGGGCACCTCGGAGGCAACCATCGTCGAGATGTGCGAAAAACTGCTCGCCAACACGGTGATCGAAAACTACCAGATCGAGGTGCTGGAACAATGAAGGCGGCGGTTCTGGTCTTTCCCGGCTCCAACTGCGACCGGGATATGGCGGTGGCGTTCGAGAATGCCGGGGCCGAGGTCACGATGGTCTGGCACAAGGACGATCATCTGCCGCAAGGCATTGATATCGTTGGGGTTCCCGGCGGGTTTTCCTTCGGTGATTACCTGCGCTGCGGGGCGATTGCGGCGCAAAGCCCGATCTCGCGCTCGCTGGTGCAGCACGCGGAGCGCGGCGGGTTTGTGCTGGGGGTGTGCAACGGCTTTCAGGTGTTGACGGAAACCGGCCTGTTGCCCGGCGCGCTGATGCGCAATGCCAACCTGAAATTCATCTGCAAAAACGTCGGCCTCAAGGTCGCGACCACCGACAGCGCTTTCACGCGCGGCTACGCGGCGGGGCAGGAAGTCGTGGTGCCGGTGGCGCATCACGACGGCAATTATTCGGCGGATGCGGCGACGCTGGAGCGCCTGCGCGGCGAGGACCGCATCGCCTTCACCTACTGCGATAACCCGAACGGCTCGACCGCCGATATTGCGGGCGTGTTGTCGGAAAACCGGCGGGTGCTGGGCATGATGCCGCACCCGGAACGCGCGGTGGATGCGGCGCATGGCGGCACGGATGGCACGGCGATGTTCCGCACGCTTGTGGAGGCGCTGGCGGAAGCCTGACCTGTTGCCCGCCCGCATCACTTCGCGGCCCTGCATGGCCCGGATGCGCAATTTTCCGCGCGCGCAAGGGGGCGGATCGCGGGCGATTGTCGCCTCCCGGCCCCGGCGCTAAGTTGCCGCCATGTCTCAGGGGGAAATCATCCAGTCAGACGGGGGATCGGCGGGCGTCTTTGCCGATTCTGCGGCGCCGAAAGAGGCGAGGCGCTTACCGGCGACTCTGTCGCTGCCGGTGCGCCTCCTGTTTCTCGCCGCAACCCTGATCGCGGCGGGCATTGTCTGGTATTCCAACGGCTTTCTGACGCAGCAATATACCGAAAATACCCGCAACCGCGCCGAGCTGCGCATCGCGCTTTACGCGGGCAACCTGATCTCGGAATTGCAGCGAAACTCGGTCGTGCCGCTACTGCTCTCGCGCGACCCGAACCTGATCGACGCGCTGACGGAAGACGATTATCTCTTTTCAACTCAACGGCTTATCTCCTTTCGCGACGAAATCGGCGCCGCCGCCATCATGCTGCTCGATGAGGAGGGCCGCGCGGTGGCCAGCACCCGGCGCGAACTCCTGGGCACGCTGTATCGCTCGCAACCTTTCTTCGTTGATGCGCTGCGCTCGACGGAAACCACCTTCAACATCACCTCCAACGAGGTCGGGCTGCACGCCTTCACCTATTCGCGCAAGATTGAGGCGGCGGGGCGGCTGATCGGGGTCATCGTGGTCGAGGTGGACCTCGCCAAGTTCGAGGAAAGCTGGTCGGGGATTTCCGATGCGGTGATGGTCACGGATGCCAGCGGCGAAATCCTGATCTCGACGGAGCCGCTCTGGCGCGGGCTGAAAGAGGCGGATGCGGTCGCCGCCCTTGCCCCGCCCGGCGCCATTGAGCGCGCCTTGGATCGGACGAATAACTGGACTGCCATCAACCCGGACGGGCTGTTCGCTGGCGATGACGTGATTCGGCAGGAAATCCGCATCCCGTTTCAGGGCTGGCGCGTTGTGTCCTTCACGACCTATGCCTCGGTGCGCGAGGCGGTGAACGGCATTCTGGCGCTGGAAATCATGGCTTTTGCCGTGCTGATGGCGCTGGCCTTTTACCTGATCTCACGCCGCGCCACCTATCAGAGCCGCGAGGCGCGGGCGGAAAGCGCCGAATTGCGGGTGCTGAACGAAGCCTTGAGCCGCGAAATTGCCGAGCGCCAGAAGGCGGAAGCGCATTTGCAGGTCGCAGAACAGACGCTGGCGCAAAGCTCGAAACTGGCGGCGCTGGGGGAGATGTCGGCGGCGGTGAGCCACGAGTTGAACCAGCCCCTCGCCGCCATGAAGACCTACCTCGCCGGGGCCAAGCTGCTCCTGCAACGCCGCCGCCCGGAAGAGGCGCTTTCCTCCTTTCAGCGCATCGACGACCTGATCGAGCGCATGGGCGCCATCACCCGCCAGCTCAAATCCTATGCGCGCAAGGGCGGCGAGGCGTTTGAGCCGGTGGACCTGCGCGACTGCGTGTCCTCCGCCCTGTCGATGATGGAGCCGCAACTCAAGCGCCGCCATGTCGATATTACCCGCAAAATGCCGCGCGCGCCGGTGCGGGTGATGCTCGACCGGGTGCGCATGGAACAGGTGCTGATCAACCTGTTTCGCAACGCGATGGACGCGACCAAGCAGGTTGAGCAGCCGGAAATCGAGATTATTGTCACCGCAGGCGACCTCGCGCATCTGATGGTGCGCGACAACGGGCCGGGGGTGCGCGACCTCGAACAACTCTTCGAGCCGTTCTACACCACGAAGGCGCCGGGCGACGGCGTGGGCCTCGGCCTTGCCATCTCATCGGGCTTCGTTTCCGAGTTCGGTGGGCGGCTCACCGCCCGAAATGCGCCCGAGGGGGGGGCTGTATTTGACGTGGAACTCCCTATCTATCAGAAAAGTGAAGAGAAACCGGGCAAGGAAGCGGCGGAATAAGTCGCATTCCCGGCGAAGTTGGGATAGCTTCGGATGAACGGCTCCGGGGAGCCAGAGGGGTGTAAGAGAATGGCACAGGCTATGAAAATCGCCATCGTTGACGATGAACAGGACATGCGGCAGTCGATCAGCCAGTGGCTGGCGCTGTCGGGATTTGACACCGAGACCTACGCCTCCGCCGAGGAAGCGCTCAAAAGCGTCGGCGCGGATTTTCCCGGCGTGGTGATCTCCGATATCCGTATGCCCGGCATGGACGGGATGAAATTCCTCAAGAAGCTGATGAGCCTCGACAGTTCGCTGCCGGTCATCATGATCACCGGGCATGGCGACGTGCCGATGGCGGTCGAGGCGATGCGGGTCGGCGCCTATGACTTTCTCGAAAAACCGTTCAACCCGGACCGGATGACCCAACTGGCCAAGAAGGCCACGCAGAACCGGCGCATGGCGCTGGATGCGCGCGCCCTGCGCCGCGAATTGTCCGATGGCACCACGATCATGAAGAAACTCATCGGCGCCAGCCCGATCATGGAGCGTCTGCGCGAGGATATTCTCGACATCGCCCAGTCGGAGGGCCATGTGCTGATCGACGGCGAAACCGGCACCGGCAAGACCCTCGTGGCACATGCGCTACATGCGGTCGGCGCCAAAGCCGGGCGCAAATTCGTCACCGTGCGCTGCGGCGGCGATGATGAAGAAGCTCTTGGCAAGAAGCTGTTCGGGCCGATGGAGGAGGGGGGGCAGCAACCCTATGTCGAAGAGGCGCGCGGCGGGACGCTGGTGCTGGAGGACATCGAGGCGCTGCCCATGGGGCTGCAAACCCGCCTGCTGGCCTGGATCAACGAGCAGGGCGAACCGGCGGAAACCCGCGTCGTCGCCATCTGCAACCTGCAGGACGCGGAAAAATCCTGCGAAGATTGCCTGCGCCCGGATCTGTATTACCGGCTGGCGGCGATGAAACTGGTGCTGCCTCCGCTGCGCCAGCGCGGCGAGGACATCCTGATGCTGTTCACCGGCTTCGCGGACCAGTTTGCCGAAGAATATGGCTGCGCCGCCCCGAAAGTCACCGCACAGGAAGCGGCCCAGCTTCTGCAAGCTCCGTGGCCCGGCAATATCCGCCAGCTGATCAACATCGCCGAACGCGCCGTGCTGCAAAGCCGCCGCGGCACCGGCACCATCTCCTCGCTCCTGATGAACGACCACGAGGACGTGCAGCCGACCACCATGACCACCGAAGGCAAACCGCTGAAAGAATATGTCGAAGCCTTCGAACGCATGCTGATCGACAACACGATGCGCCGCCACAAAGGCTCGATCGTCGGCGTGATGGAAGAACTCTGCCTGCCCCGTCGAACTCTGAACGAAAAAATGGCCAAATACGGCCTGCAACGCTCCGATTACCTCTGATCCCCCCTTCTTCTTAGGGGAAATACTCCGGGGGTCTGGGGGCTGGCCCCCAGTTAAGAGTGAGGTCCGGGGGGCTGGCCCCCCGGTTTGTTGTGAGGGGGCCGGCTCCCAACTCAACAGGAACCCAAAATGACCTACCCCAAACTGCGCGTCGCCCGCCCAACCGACAATATCGAAGCCCTGATCCCGTTCCAGAGCAGAAATCGATAAATCTGAATCAAAATTCGCTGCCTCTCCATCCGCATCCTGCTGATTTCGAACGTGAATTTTGATGTGCCCTGTTACAGATCAAATCGATTTCGCTCTATGTCGACGGGCGCGGGCTGGAAATCCTCGGGCAATTCACCGATCATGACGGTTTTGACGGTATGATGCTGGGCGACCCGCGCAGTCCCTACCATTTTGAATTTACCAAAAATGCGGCCCATACCGCAGGCCGCGCGCCGACCGAAGACAACCTGCTGGTGTTTTACCTGCCCGACCGCGCGCAGTGGGAAGCGGCGGTTCGGCGTATGCAACGCGCCGGGTTTTCGCCCGTCTGCGCCTTCAACCCCTATTGGGACCGCTTAGGGCGCATCTTTGAAGACCCCGACGGCTACCGCGTTACCCTGCAACAGGCAGCATGGGGCGATGCGCTATGACTTGCACAAATCGAACATTCTGGCGGTCAAAAGCGGAAAAAATGCAGGAAAAATTATACTTTTTCAACAATCAGCCGAGAAAAGGTTGAAAACCTGCAAGCCTCACAGATTACCGAACCGATCCAGCGCGCCTTGCAGGATCAGCCCGGCGGCGATGTGGTCGATGCGTTCGGCGCGGGCGGTGCGATTCATGTCGGCTTCCAGCATGGCGCGTTCGGCAGCGACGCTGGAGAGGCGTTCGTCCCAGAAGGTGATTGGTAATTCGGTCTTGTGCGACAGGTTGCGTGCGAAGGCGCGGGTGGCCTGACAACGCGGCCCTTCTGAGCCGTCCATGTTGCGCGGCAGGCCCAGCACGACGCCCCCCGCCTGACGCCCCGCCGCGAGGCGCAGGAGTGCTTCTGCATCCGCGCCAAACTTCTTGCGCCGGATGGTTTCCAAAGGCGAGGCCACGCGCCAGCCCTCGTCAGAAATCGCCACGCCGATGGTCTTGGTGCCCAGATCGAGCCCCAAAAGCGCCCGGCGCGGCGGGCAGGCGGCGCGAAACTCGGCCAGATCCTCGAAGATCACGGCGTGACCTCCAGCCCCACCGACGCCGCCGCGCGGTTCAGCACAATAAGCGCCGCGCCGTCCTCCGCAAACTGCGCCACTGCTGCGTCAAGCGCCGCTTGTGCCCGCGCCGTGTCGCCGGTTTTTGCCAGCGATGTCAAAAGCATCGCCCAGCGGTCCACCGATCCGCCTTCCGCCATCAACTCCGCTTCCAGCCCGTCGATCATGCTGGAAATCATCGCGTTGCGCTCCGCTTCTGACAGATCGCGCGCCGCTTCCACCGTCGCTGCATCCGGCCCGCGCACCGGGTCTTCCGGCAGGCGCACATGGACGCTCCGGGCCGCCTGATCGATCAGGGCCAGATCCTGCGGACGCAGGGCAAACACGGTGCGCGCTTCGCCGTAAATGGCGCCCGCCCGTTCCTGCTCGCCCAGAATGCCCAGAGCGTTGATCAGCCGCGCCCATTCCGACGCCTCGCCGCCGCGCTGCGCCAGCCGGTCCATCAACTGCGACGCCATGGCCGCGATGGCCGCGAGGCGCTGGTCCTGTGTCAGGTCTTCAGCCGCCAGAATATCCGCCGCATCGGGCAGGCGCACCAACTCCGGCAGGCTGTATTCCACCCCCGCCAGATTTGCCACCAACGGCAAATCCTTGCGCAGCGGCACGACCCACGGATCATCCGGCTCCGAGCTTTCCCACAGGTCGCGCCAGATGCGGAAAGCAAGGTCCGGGCGCGCGGTTTGGGCAAAGAGCAGGCCGGAATAATAGCGCGCCTGCGGGTTGGCCGGGTTGCGCGCCATCGCCCGTGTCAACAGACGCTCCGCTTCCGGCGACACATAGCCCCCGGCGGCGAGGATCATCAGGTCGGCATATTGCGCATAATCCCGATCCGTCGCGGTTTCGCCTTTGATTTCAATGACTTTCGCCATGGCCTGATAGGCGGGAATGTAATTGCCGAGCGCGCTTTCATGCGTGGCCAACAGGTATTGCCCCTGCAATTCGCCGGGGCGCTCGCGCATGGCGGCGCGCAGTTCCGTGACCAGTTCGATATATTCCGGGTCCGTGCCCTCCGGTGGGCCGGACCAGACCGGCATATCCGCTTCCGCCTCTTCCTGCGATGGCCGGTTTTCGCGCAAGCTGTTGGCGGCGGAGAGCCGTTCGGTCAGCGGCAGGTCCGCATAGCCCGGCGCGCCGAGCCGGGTATAGGCCAGCGCCCCGCCGCCCAACAGCAGCGCCGCCGACGCGACCAGCGCCAGCGCATTGGCCCAACGCGGGCTGTCCCCCGGCAGATGCGCCGAGCCTGCCCGCCGGTCCGCTTCCAACAGCCGCCGCCCGATCTCGATGCGCGCGCGTTCTGCTTCCTCCGCGCCGATCACCCCGCGCTCCGCATCGCGCGCCAGATCCGCCAGCTGCGCCTTGTAAACCTCGATGTCGCTGGCTTCATCCATGCGCCCATCCGCGCGCCCATCGCGGCGTGACAGCAGCGCGGCGGCCAGCATCGCCACGCTTGCCCCCCCGGTCAGAATTGCCAAAATCCAAAAGCCCATGATGCCTCCGTTTCCCTCGCGCCACGCCGGGTTTTCCCTCCTGCCATACAGGAGCCGGAGGCGTAGCAAAACCCCGCCTTTGGCGTCAAACCGGGTCATACACCGACAAAATGTCGCGCAAATGAGGCAAAACCGGGCGGCGGGGGCTTGACCTTACGCCCGTCTGCCCCCCATTTACCGGCGAGAAACCAACAACGAACAGGGGGCCCTGATGGCTTTTGAACTTCCCGATCTTCCGTATTCCCATGATGCGCTGGCCGATCTCGGCATGTCGGCGGAAACGCTGGAATACCACCACGACCTGCACCACAAGGCCTATGTCGACAACGGCAACAAGCTGATCGCCGGCACCGAGTGGGAAGGCAAGTCGCTCGAAGAGATCGTCAAGGGCACCTACGCCGCGGGCGCCGTCGCGCAGAACGGCATCTTCAATAACGCGTCGCAGCACTGGAACCATATGCAGTTCTGGGAAATGATGGGGCCGAATGGCAAGGCGATGCCGGGCGCGCTGGAAAAGGCGCTGGTTGAGAGCTTTGGTTCGGTCGACAAGTTCAAGGAAGAATTTGCCGCTGCGGGTGCGGGTCAGTTCGGCTCCGGCTGGTGCTGGCTGGTGAAAGACACCGATGGCGGGCTGAAAGTCACCAAGACCGAAAACGGCGTCAACCCGCTCTGCTTCGGCCAGACCGCGCTTCTGGGCTGTGACGTGTGGGAGCATTCCTACTACATCGACTTCCGCAACAAACGCCCGGCCTACCTGTCGAACTTCCTCGACAAGCTGGTAAACTGGGAAAACGTCGCCTCCCGCCTGTAATCGTAGCGAGCGCAAGACAAAGCGGCCGCCCTTCGGGGCGGTCGTTTGTGTTTGGGGGGCTGCCCTAGGCTGAATCGACATTTATCGCATCCAAAGCATTGCTGATGCGAGGTGTATGAAGCTGAGAAAGTAGACGGCGCGTCTGTCGAAGCGGGTTGCG
>PDWI01000558.1_pt1:107500-158717 | contig 158717 bp, 132 predicted proteins | sample 1430891 | NCBI WGS metagenome assembly PDWI01 (sample SAMN01162508, study PRJNA174530) | Oral metagenome, whole genome shotgun sequencing project. | biome: Marine environment; feature: Marine mammal; material: Swab sample of the gingival sulcus; isolation source: swab sample of... | reverse complement strand
TCTTGCCGTCGATGAACGCACGAAGGTCTATCAGGAAGAGACGCAGGTGGTGGCAGCCGAGGCAAGCCCGTTCAGTTTCGACGCCCACCGCTCGTCAGACCGCCATGCCCTGAAGACCGGCCATGGGGGTGAAGAAAGCTCTGAAGACGGGTGACGGATTCCTTCCGTTGCGGAAGAACCTTCAGAACAGTGATCCGGGAGATCTCATGGAAATCTACGGTGTCGACTGGCAGAAGGGTCTGATACTGCCGATCGCCGGGGGTGAGAACTGGGCGGCGTGGATCAATACGCTCCAGCCAGATCGAGGCAGTCATTTCTGGTTTGCGGTGCTGTTCAACCAGATCACGCCGGAGAACGAGCTTCTGGAAGTCAGGGGTGCATTCAATGATCGTTCAGATCTGACCATAGGCGAGGTGATGGATTTCTGGGAACCGCTGGTGAAGAAGTATTCGGGTGTCGAGTGGTGACGGGTGATGTTTCCGGGTGGCAATGCCGAGAAGAGCCATGGATGGGTTCTCGGCCCCGCGCGCCCGGGGAGGTCGAACTGGTTGACAGCGGCGGCTCAGGGTGAAGACTCGGATTGAGCGTGAGCGAGTAGGGTGTCCCAGCCAGTGGGACGCGGTGTGTCGAACGGCAGCCTGGTTCGTACCTGATCCGAGGTCATGTGTTCCTGACACGCCGTTCTGCGGCATCGATGACTGGACATGCCGAGTTTCCCGGCCGTGCCGACAAACACTCAACTCAGGAACAGTGGTCGGAACTGATCCCTGGCAGGACTGCGACGCGAAGCTGATCTTTCGCCAGATGACGTAGCCGCGCAGGACCTGCTTGCCGATGTTGCCGGTCAGCGGAATGCGCTTGCCGCCGAGGAAGGTCCGGCACCTCGATTATCGCCCCTGTCAGCGCCGGGCGCCTGATTCGACTGACCGAATCGGGCTTTTCTCCGGTGGCCGTACGTCCGGACGATACCGCGCAGTTGTTGCAGACACTGCAGTCCTTCACGCTGTCGGGTATCGATTTCGTGCCGGTTCAACGCCGTACGGATTTTCGCTACGACGGGAACCGGCTGGTCGAGATCGACGGTCCGAGACAGGACGCCGATGACAGGGTCCGATTCGAGTGGGATCAGCACAATCGCCTGGTATCGGTGAAGCCCTCGCAGGCACCCGAGTTCCATGTTGCCGGACATGATGCTCTGGGCAGAGCGAATCGTTTCGGCTGGGGCGAACGTACACCGGTCGAACTCACCTACGACGACCGGAGTCAGGTACTCAGTGCACGTCAGGGCGAGAATGTCGTGCAGTACGAGTACGATGAAGATGGCCGGCTGATCTCGGTCACCGACACCTTCGGCCGGCGCCGGAGCATCCGCTACGACGAAGCGGGTCGTGCAGAGGCGAGCATCGATGATCTCGGCCGAGCCATCCATGCCGAGCTGGACAGGGACAGTCGGTTGACGGGTCTGACGCAGATCGATGCCGCCGGTTCGATCGTTCGGCAATTGTCCCTTGCGCTGGATTCGGCTGACAGGATATCCGGCAGTGTCGAGCAACGCTTCGAAGAAGACGGCTCGCTCCACTCCCGACTCGCCCGGCAGTGGCCGGTTCTTCGATCCGGCTCGGTTGAACCGGCTGAAGACGATGGTGCACCGCGTTCGGTTCGTGATGGCCGGCAGTTGAGCCATGTCAGCGCCGATGGTGTCAGGACCGATGTGGAACTCGACGTACATGGCCTGCCACAACGTGTCCGTGATGCGCGCGGCAATGTCACGCTGTTGCTGCGCGATGATTTCGCACAACTGGTGGTCGAAGCCAGTGCCGACGGTGGTTGGGTGGAGCGAGCCTACGACGAGGCCGGCAATCGGACCGGTTCCGTTCTCGCTGACGGTACCGAAGTCCGTTTTCGCTTCGACGCCGCGAACCGCCAGACGGAGCGCGATGACGGCAGTTCCCGCAGTGAATGGCAATGGGACAATGCGAGCGGGCACCTGGTCGCGGCGATCAACGAAGCCACTGCCGAGCGCTATGGTTACGACCGCGATGGACGACTGAACGTTCATGAACGCTGGCTGGGCGGGCGTCAGTATGTCACTCGCTACACCTACGATGCCTTCGGACGTGTGCATGAAAAGACCCTGCCCGATGGGCGCACACTCATCCATCACTACCATGACGATGGTGTCAATCGTGGCCGTCTGCGTGCGATCACCGAAAGCCGTCTGGCGGGCTTGTATCAACAGACACTGATTGCCGAACTGGATCTCGATTCCCGCGACGGTCAGAGTGGCCATGTTCACGGAAACGGTGTTCGTACGGACGAACGCTACGATCGGTACGGTCAGCTCAGTCAGTACGAGGTCGGTGGTGAGCTTGCGCTCGACTACGGCTTCGACGATGCAGGGCGTCTGGTGTCGCTGGAGCACAATGGACAGGTACAGCGCTATCGGTATTCCGGCAATGGACTCGTCGGTGCCGATACTCGACTCGGCCAGTACGGTTATCGCTACGATGTACTCGGCAATCGGGTGAGCAAGACCGAGCCGGGGCTCGATGGCATCGAGAGAACGACCGATTATCACTTTGGTGCCGATGGCGAAGGCAATCGTCTGCAGTTGGTGCAGGACATCGGTGATGGTGCGGAAGAATCCTACGATTACCTGCCCTCGGGCGCACCGAGCCGTATCGGTGACCTGGCGTATGAATACGATTCACTGTCAAGGCCGGTGAGGGTGTATCGCAACGACGTGCTTCTGGCGGAGTATCAATACAATGCCTTCGGTGAGCGGGTCGGCAAGACGGTATACGAGTCCGCCGAGGATTCGACAGGGCGCTCGACCTACTACCTCTACGACAGCACCGTCGTTGCCGCGGAAATCAATGATGCCGGCGAAGTCGAGTCGCAGTTCGTGTATGTCGACGGCATTCGTCCGGTCAGTCTGCTGCGCAGTGACGGTGTGTACGGCATTCATGCCGATGATCGCGGAGCGCCGCGACTCGTGACCGATCACGAGGGCCAGGTCGTCTGGCAGGCTGATTACAGCCCGTACGGCGAGATCGTCATCGAGAAGGAAGCGATAACGCTGAACCTGAGGCTTGCCGGTCAGTATCACGATGAGGAAACAGGTACTCACTACAATTACTTTCGGGACTACTCGCCGTCCACGGGGCGATACCTGACGTCAGATCCTGTGGGTTTGATTGCCGGCCTGAATCGTTATGCCTATGTGGGTGGTGATCCGTTGAACGCGATCGACCCGCTGGGGTTGTTGTACCAGGAAACGTTCACGGGCAGATTGTTGTACCTGGCTCGTCTGTCGAGGCCGGCAATCGCCGCGGCAGCCGCTGCCGTGACCCTGCCGGCATGGGCCACGGTCGCTGTCGGCGTATCGGTAACGGCGCTGGCTGTCTATTATGCCGTGGATTACGGCTCGAACGAAGAAGAGTTCGCCAACGATTTCGGTGCTCGGCCCACTGCAGAAGACTACATGACTCTTCGAACGGCCATGGCCGACTACGACGTTGATCTGGCATTCGACGAAAATCTCTGGGATGGAACCTGGGCGAGCTACTTCGACATGCACGATCGTCTGCTGCAGCTGCAGCAGGAGTATGTGGATCATGTGGAAGGGCAAACCGAGCCGTGCCTGCTGCCTCATGATGATGTTCTGTACCAGCAGGCGCTGGATTCCCTGGAGGTGGCAGGCGTTTCTCGCGATGCTGCATTCGACGCCATGGCGTCCAACTACATCTCGCCTGAAGGAATCCCCTTCAGCAGCGAAGCGGAGTATCGAACAGCATTGCTGGCCTATGATCTTGCCGGTGGATCCAATACGGGCCTGACCTTCGAGGAATGGTGGCAACAGTATGGGTCCAGAGGAGAGAGTTCCCACGAGGTAACTGCAGAGGACATGGCTGCGATTGATCGCAAGATTTCCGATCAGAAACAATTTCGTCATATTTATGGCAGGATGGAGTGGGAGCGAGCAAAAAAGAACGGCTATCTCAAGAGCCTTGCTGAGGCGCAGAAGATTCTGGATGCGTTCCATGCTGGCGAAGTGACCATCCTGGGAAAAATGAAGAATGAAGGGATATTGATCAAGTACAATGGCGTGACCGGGACGAACGTCAACAGACTGCACGGGATCGAAGGGGAACCAACCAATGTGTTTATCATCAAGGGAACAAAAAAAGTCAGTGTTGTTCCCGCCAGTCCCGCGGCAAGGCCATATCGGTGAGGCGGTGCTGAATTACAAATTTAAAATGAGTTACGTATCATGGGTGACATGAAAGAGAGCGCATTTGACATCTACTGCAATGAGCTGAATCAGGCAGTGGCCTGGCTGTTGATGTTCTATCATCAGGTTTGCGATGATGGCAGGCTGGGCCTGGATCAGACTGTGTATTCTGAGAATGGCGGATTCGATCCAGAGCCGTATGTGGACATTGAAATCGAGTGTCCCAGCCTGGAGGGCAAGTACGATGTGTCGTTCATTCGACAGGCATCCATAATTCATATCCTGTGTGATCTTGCAGATTCAGTCGTTGAATCTGGTGTGGGTGCGCGAGTTGATTTCGTATATTTTCAATTGCGTGATTTGAGTTCTGCGGGTCGATTGGGTGCGGTTCCCGAAGTGGGAGAGATCATAGGTCTTTTCGGAAATAAAATGGACGATGATGAATTCGACTACGCGCGTTACAATACTCTCATTGATCGGATATATCAGAAATATGTCTATTCCTGGTGGTTGTCGGTGCCAAGGCCCAGCAGTATCGGAGAGATGATCGAGGGCTCACGGATTCCCGGTGAAAATGAGGGCGAAAAGGAGGCAGAGTTGTCTTTGCAGGCGTCTCATGTCAAGAAAGTCATGGACAAAAGTGCGGTTGACATCGATTGCAATGAATTGAATCAGGCAGTGGCGTGGTTGTTGCTGTTCTATCATCAGGTTTGCGATGATGGCAGGCTGGGTCTGGGTCAGACTGTGTGTTCCTTGAATGGCGGATTCGATCCGGAGCCTTATGTGGACATTGAAATTGAAAGGCCGGGTCTGAAAGTTGACTACGATGTGCCATTCATTCGGCAGGCATCCATAATTCATATCCTGTGCGATCTGGCAGATTCAGTCGTTGAGTCGGGTGTGGATGCACAATACGGCTTGGCGTATTCTGAATTGCGTGATTTGAGTTCTGCGGGTCGATTGGGCGCAGTGCCTGAAGTGGAAGAGATCATGGGTCTTTTCGGAAATAAAATGGACGATGATGAATTCGACTACACGCGTTACAATGCTCTCATTGATCTGATATATCAGAAATATGTCTATTCCTGGTGGTTGTCCGTGCCGAAACCCAGCGTCATCAGAGAGGCGATCGATGCCTCACGGATTCCCGGCGAAAAGGAGGCAGGGTTGTCTTGACAGGTGCCTGTCAGACCTGAGTTGCTCCCGGTCACCGGCCGGTCGCCGGGTATCCCTGCAATCGCTCGAGAGTCCATTCGTTTGATACTCAGGAACAATGCCGGGGCGATACGTACGGTATGCCGAAGCATCCGTGTCTTTCCGGTGGCGCATGGCGACGACGACAGGACAGGTGTGGTGGGAATGCCGAGAAGACTTCGTGTCGACGAGTTGCAGCTGATCATCATGATGGTCTTTTCCCCTGTTGCACTGGCATCGTCGTATTGTTGATGCCAAGGTACTGATCGGCGAAAACGCCGGGCGTGTCTGAGTGATTCGCTCGGCGAAGAGCGCATCTTCACTCGGAACAAGCCGGATGGGGGATTTCTCGCCACGTCTTCTCGAAACGGCGAGGGGCGGGTGCAGCAGTTGCCCCGCTTACCGGTTTTCGGTTCGAGTGCGACGAGTGGTCAACCTGAACTCATCGTGCGCCACAGCCTCTTTTTCGACCACACGATTGTTACGTATCTGATCGAAGAGACCGAGTATGCGGTGTATGCGTATGCGGTTCAGAGTGATCACAGCTCGGCACGACCTGGGGTGGTTTCCGACAGCGTGACGAACAGCGTCTGGCCGCGTCAGGAACTCCCTGATGACCTCGTCCCATCAGCTTCGGCATCAGCGCTCCAAGCTCCGGCAGGTGGGCTGCGAGCCGCCCCTGTTTTCGAACCGGGGGCGGATCGAGGTGATCCATCATGTCTCTCATGGCCTGCCACGGCGGATCAACCGTCTTGTTCACGATCTCTGCAGGAACATTGCCGATAGCCACGGTTTCCCGCTGCCCTTGCCGACACAGAGCGGGATTCAATGACTGGGGCTTCTGTTCAACTCCTCCAGGACGTAACTGGCTGATTCGCCGGGATGGGTGATGCGGCTCCAGATGTAGAAGCACAGGCCGATCAGCGCCCAGCCACCGGCGATGGCCCATTCATAGGGCCAGGTCAGCGCTGCCGGGCTGCCGGGCAGGTACAACAGTACGATGCCGATCGCGAGCAGCAGTGCACTCCAGCCGACCAGCCTGCCTTTGACCACGCGAAACGGGCGATGCATGTCCGGTTCGTTGCGGCGCAGGGCGAGGAAGGACGCAGCAACCGTTGCGTAGGCAACCACGATGCCCAGACCGCCGGCATCCACCAGCCAGACCAGTGCCTTGCGGCCGAACAGCGGTGCGATGATCGACAGCGAGCCGACCATCAGTATGGCATTGACCGGCGTGTTGTACGTCGGGTGCAACTTGCCGAGGAACGCCGGCAGCATCTTCGCATGGGCCATCGCATAGATCGCCCGGCTGCCACCGACCAGAAAGGCGTTCCAGCTGGTGATGATGCCGCCGATGCCGGCAATGACGAGTAGCTTGCCGGCTGCGCTGCTACCGAAGACCGAGCTCATCGCATCGACCGTAGGCAAGCTCGATGTAGCCGATTCCTCGGCCGTCAAGGCCAGAGAGACGGCCAGAATGATGCCGATATACCAGGCGACCGCCATCGCCACCGACAGGATCAGGACGCGACCGATCTGCTTGTAGGGCAGGTTGATCTCTTCGGCGGCCTGCGGAATGACGTCGAAACCGACGAACAGGAATGGTGTCATGATCAGCACTGCCAGGACACCCTTGGTGCCATCGGCGAAAAGCGGCTGCATCTTCGCGCTTTCGCCGTTGAACAACGACCCGGTGATCAGCATGATGCCGACGAGCAGGATCATCAAGGTCACGACCTTCTGCAGAAAGGCCGAGGACTTGATGCCGCGAATGTTGATCCAGGTCATCACGAGGGCGCCGATGATACCGACCATCGCCCAGGACAGATAGACATCCCAGCCGGCGACGTTCCACAGCAGGCCGACCTTGTAGTTCGGGAACAATTCCTCGACCACGGTGGGCAGGGCAACCGCCTCGAAGGCCACTACCGAGATATAGCCCAGAATGATCGCCCAGGTGCAGAGGAAGGAGCCACCCATGCCGAACGCACGATGGCTGTAGATGTGTTCGCCTCCGGTCAATGGCATGGCCGATGCCAGTTCGGCGTAGGTCAGACCGATGAGCACGATCGCAACGCCGCCGATCGCAAATGCCAGCATCGCGCCGAATGCCCCGGCGCTGTCGACCCAGCTGCCGGCGAGTACCACCCAGCCCCAGCCGATCATGGCTCCGAAGGCCAGTGCCAGAACCTCCTTGTTGTCAAGAACCCGCTCGAATTTACCTTCCTTCATGCCCTTGTCCTCATTCGCGGTTTCCCAATTGGAACAACACCAATGTAATCCGGTCAGTAAAATACCGCGATTGAAGAACTTGTGCAACAGTCTTCACAGCACGCCTGCGCGGCGAGAAGACAAACGGCAGGCACTGCGAGATCGAGGGTGCGATGACAGATGCCATCACGCGAAGCGCTGTCGGACTGTTTCGAGATGGCAACCGGCTGGCTGGCCAGCGCGGTCAGAACTGCTCTGAGCACAGCGGGGGGTCAGGTCGTGCCGATGAGCTTCGCCGCATGACGTCTCTCCGCTGTACTCATGTACAGACTTCTGCCGATGATGAGAGCAGCCCCCGCGACAGTGCTCCAGGTGGGGAGGCCATCGAACACCAGCGCATCGAAGACGACAGCCCACAGGAGCGCCGTGTAGTCAAGCACCGCGATGTAGCTTGCCTCGGCATGTCTGAACGCTTGCGTCATCGCAAGATGACCGAGAAGAGCCAGCAGCGAAAGCACGAGCAACAACAGCAGTGCCTGCGCATCCATCGCTACCCAGAGCCAGGGCAGCAGTGCGAGGGTCACGACGCCCGCAATCAGGTTGTAGCTGAATACCAGCGACTCGGCGGAATCCTCGCGCGCGAGCACGCGTCCGCTGATGAAATACAACGAGTAGCAGAGTGCGCCGACGGCGAGCAGGGCATAGCCAGGGAGTTTTTCGCCGTCGCTGCCTGCCGGCCCGACGACAAGCCAGACTCCGGCAAAGCCCACGAGGATGGCGGACCAGCGATGCACGCCGGTGCGTTCGCCCAGCAACAGCATCGCGAGAATCGTGGCCAGGAACACCGACGAAAAGAAGATGATGGTTGCGTGTGCGAGTGACACGAAGGCAAGGCCCGTGAAGAAGAGCACGGGTGCGGCCGTGCCGACGAGTCCGCGCGCGAGGTGTGCCATGGGCCTCCGCGTACGGAGTTCGCCGACACGGCCGCGTACAAGTTGCATGCCCAGAAGGAGTGGCAGGATCACGAAGGTTCGGAGCGCAACGATCTGCACGCCGCTGACGCCAGTCTGCACGAGGAGCTTCGCGAGCATGTCCATCGTGCACAGGAGCGCCACGCCGACGATGGCGTAGACGCCGCCGCGTTGCCAGTCGTGACGATCGATTCGTCGTCGCGCTGGTGTGACGACAGGTGTGACCGCAGGTGTGACCATGAGAACGGACGCGTTCGTGGACGCGCCCTGTGGAGAGCGTTCTCAGCTCATGATCGAGAAGCTGATCGGCGCGCGCGCGTCGACGCGTGGACTCATGTTCAGGATGCAGAAGGAATTGAGATTGACCTGACGGTTTGCCGCGAGGTCATCGAGAATCGAGCGAGCGTACTGGTCGGCCCAGTCGGGCAGTTCGCCGAACATCATGAACTGCGCAAACAGCAAGGTGATATCTTCATCGTCGGCGCGATCGCCGAACCAGGCGAGATAGGCTTCGCTGAACAGTCTGAACTCACTGATGTTCAGCTTGGACGCGGCTTTCGAGATCGATTGCATCAGACGGCTCCCCTGGTCGGTTTGTGTGACGCCGAAAAGTTGCTGATTGTTCCGTGCTTCCGGTCTTTCTCTGCAGTTGTTCAGTCTAGCGGCGGCGGAAGGGATCGCTGTAGAGCGCGTGTTTCCTTTCTCCCGCGAGTTCCCAGTCTACGGTGACGACAACGAACCTGTCACGGGTTTGCGACACTAATGTAACAATCAACCTCGAAAGGACGGGGCAAACATGACCGAATCCTCATTCGCCAGCCGCCTGTGGTTGCTGGGGGCGTTCCTGGGCGCTCTCGCTGGCTGTGCCGCCACGAATCCGTCGCCTCAGCCCGACGATGCCGGCAGCCAACCGGTTCTCGACGCACTCGACGTAGCCGAAGCACAACTCTCGCCGGAACGGCTGCCGGTGCGCGTGCGCTGGGGTGGAACCATCGCCTCGGTGGAAAACACGGCAGAAGGGCACAGCCTGGTCGAGATCGTCGCGCGACCGCTTGCCCGAGATGGTCGGCCCCGGCAGGTCGACACCTCGAGCGGCCGTTTCATCGCGAAGTTCGACGAGTTCGTCGATCCGCTGGTCTATACCGTGGGTCGGGAGATGACGGTGCTCGGTGAGGTTGCGGAACTGGTCGATGGCAAGGTCGGTGAAAGCCCGTACCATTTCCCGCTGCTCGCCGTCGAAAGCGCCACCTACTGGCAGGTGCGGGCGCAGCCGTGGGAGCGGTCGCGAACCCGCAGCCGGGTTTACATGCACAGTGATGATTGGCCGTATCACGGTCATGTCCATGGTTACCACGACTGGCCGTACTGGTGGTACGACCGTCCGCCGCGTCGCCGTGGCGGGTACTGGATCTTCAACGGTCAGACTGGTAATGACTGAAGATTTTACAATTTGCCGCGAAAAGATCGTCTACGCACGTATTTCCGGCAGGGTGCAAACTGCATTCAATTCAGTAAGTTGTTGAATAAACAGGAGCTTGCATCTTGCAATGTTGCGCCAAGTGGCGTCATCAATCCGACTCCTTCTGCTGTCTATCGTGAAACGGCTCTGCGTTAGACTCCTCGCCGTGCCACCCGGCTGCATCACCGTGAGCGACATCTGCCGCAAACCGTGACGGCGGCAACAGTACCGGGCCTCGCCTGTGCGAGCGTTCTTCAGTTTGCGGGAACCTTGTCGCCAAGGTCACAGCTGTGGAACGTCATCTGCAGGCACGTTCCGGATGCTGATCCGGCGGCGAATTCAGGGGAATCGGATTTGTTTCGTGTCCATCGATCGGTGAAGTCGGAATGCCTGCGCAGGGTCTGTGCGGTGGCGCTCGTGTCACTGTTCGCAGCGGGTGTGCAGGCCGATGAGCTGAAGCCCAAGGTCGAGATCGCTGCGGCCAACTCTGAATACCCGAACCGCCGTGGTCCCGAGCTGAATCGCGAAATGCTCACGGGTGAGGGCGCCGCCGCGCGGGTGCTGACCTACGACGATTCCGCCGCCGTCGATCTCTGCCGGCAGCCGGGGCGTCGCGAGCTCGATGCCATTCTCCCCATCGCCACCGATCACGGCAGTTTTGCGAGCGGCGTGGTGCTCGATCGTGATCGCGTGCTCACTGCTGCTCACGCCGTGCAGGGAGCCGATCGCTTCTTCGTGCGTGTACGTGGCGAATACCGTCGCGCACGCCTCGTGCTCGTCGATCACCAGTGGGACCTTGCGGTACTGAGAGTTGGCACGGGCAACATCCGGCCACTGCCTCTCGCCATGGGAGAGCCCGTGGCCGAGCAACGCGTATGGGCTGCGGGCTTTCCCCGCGCAAGTGCCATGACGATGACCGAAGGCGTGTTACAGGAAAACCTTGCCGGCGCGCTTCACACCAGTGCATCGATCGATACCGGGCAATCCGGTGGCGGGCTGCTGAGCTGCGCGAATGGCGAATGGCAGATAACCGGCATGCTGCGCGGTTTCGGTGCCTACCTCGAAGGTGATCACTACATCAAGCTCGAGAACCATTCGGTGTCGGTGTCGGCCGATCAGATTCAGCGGTTTCTGGCCTCTTCCGACGCCTGGTAGTTCAGGCCTTCCGGTCGCATGTCCATCAGCGTATTCGACCTCTTCAAGAGTGGTATCGGGCCATCGAGCTCGCACACAGTCGGACCGATGATCGCTGCGCGCCGGTTCGTGCTGGCACAGCATGAAGAAGGTAGGCTTTCCCGGCTCGAACGCATCAAGGTGGAACTCATGGGCTCGCTCGGCGCCACGGGCAAGGGCCATGGCAGCGACAAGGCCGTGTTGCTCGGACTCGAGGGCGAGCACCCGGTGTCGGTGGACGTCGACACCATCGACGCGCGACTCGCGCGCATCCGCAGCGACAGGCGCCTGCGACTCCCGGCGGGCCGCTCGATTGCCTTCGACGAAGCGCGTGATCTCGTCATGCACAGGCGTCGATCGCTGAACTTCCACCCGAACGGCATGACCTGCACGGCCTTCGATGCGCAGGATGAGGCCATCGATCAGCGCAACTACTACTCCGTGGGTGGTGGCTTCGTGCTGGATGACTCGGCCACGGCCGACGAGCCGGTGATTCGTGAAGACGACACGCCGCAGCCGTATCCTTTCGCCAGTGGCGAGCAACTGCTCGACAGCTGCGAAACACATGGGCTCTCGATTGCCGAAATCATGATGGCCAACGAGTGCGTCTGGCGAAGCGAAGCGGAAGTGCGGGAAGGCCTGCTCGAACTCTGGCGTGTAATGCAGGGTTGCGTTGAGCGCGGCTGTCATTCCGAAGGCACCCTGCCGGGTGGCATGAACGTCAGGCGACGTGCACCGGGGTTGTATCGGCAGCTGGGCGAGAATCCGACAGGGGCACTTCGCGACCCACTCACGATCATGGACTGGGTGAACCTCTACGCGCTGGCCGTGAACGAGGAAAACGCCGCAGGTGGACGCGTGGTCACGGCGCCGACGAACGGGGCCGCCGGTATCATTCCGGCTGTCGCGCACTATTACCGCGAGTTCGTACCCGGCGCGAGCGACGAGGGCGTCGTGGACTTCCTGCTGACCGCAGGCGCCATCGGTATCCTGTTCAAGGAAAATGCCTCGATCTCAGGTGCGGAAGTGGGTTGTCAGGGTGAAGTCGGTTCGGCCTGTGCCATGGCGTCGGGCGGGCTTGCCGCGGTGCTTGGTGGCACCCCCGCGCAGGTCGAGAACGCCGCCGAGATCGGCATGGAGCACAACCTCGGTCTTACCTGCGACCCTGTGGGTGGTCTTGTTCAGGTGCCCTGCATCGAACGCAACGCCATGGCCTCGATCAAGGCCATCAACGCGGCGCGCATTGCACTCCGTGGTGACGGCACGCATTTCGTTTCGCTCGACAAGGTCATCAAGACCATGCGCGACACCGGTGCCGACATGAAGACGAAGTACAAGGAGACGGCGCGTGGTGGGCTTGCCATCAACGTGATCGAGGTGCCGGTGAGTTTCCCGGATTGCTGAGCGGAAAGGTCACAGCGTACGCTTGAATGGATTCGGCGCATCATGTGTCGTGGCTGCTTGCACAAAGTGTACTGCGGGCACAACGTGTACTGCATGCAAAATGGGTTTCGAGCGCCGGACTGGTAGCATGACCATGACCGCAGAACCCCGTTGAAGGAGCAAGCATCATGTTCGGATTCGGCAAGCCCGTAACCATCCCCGGTGCCGACGAGGCGCTGCCCGGGCGTCGTCAGCCGATGCCCGTGACTTCCCCCCATCGCGTGTTCGGCACATCGCTCGACGGCCCCTTTGCCGACGACCTCGACATGGCCATGTTCGGCATGGGTTGCTTCTGGGGTGCGGAGCGTCTCTTCTGGCAGCAGCCCGGCGTGGTGTCGACGGCGGTCGGTTACGCTGCGGGCAGCACGCCGAACCCGAGCTACGAGGAAGTATGCACGGGCAGGACCGGTCACAACGAGGTCGTGCGGGTGGTCTACGACCCTGAGCGCATATCCTATGAGGAACTGCTGCGCCTTTTCTGGGAATCGCACGACCCCACTCAGGGCATGCGCCAGGGCCTTGATCGCGGCACGCAGTATCGATCGGGCATCTACACCTGTACGCCGGAACAGGAACGCGCGGCGAAGGCATCACTCGAGATCTACCAGGCTGCACTGGATTCGAAGGGGCACGGCACCGTGACCACCGAGATCCTGCCCGCGCCCACCTTTTATTTCGCCGAGGACTATCACCAGCAGTATCTCGACAGGAACCCCGGCGGCTACTGCAGCATGCAGGGAACCGGTGTAAGCTGCGTCATGCCCGCGAATCAATCCGAATCCGCAGCAACGAGGAGCTGATCCCGGACCATGTTTCTGCCCCCCGCGTTTCCCTGGACCGTTCCCGGCGACAAGCGTTTCGAGCGCGCATCGGTGCCGACGACACCACCCGACGACGTGGCCGACAAGAAGGCCCTGAAGAAGGAACTCAAGCGCCTGGTCGAGCGCATCAGCGATACACAGCGCCAGCTCTACGCCGACAACCGCTATTCGATTCTGCTGGTGTTCCAGGCGATGGATGCCGCGGGGAAGGACGGTACCATTCGCGCCGTGCAGAGCGGGGTGAACCCGGCGGGTGTGCACGTGTCGAGTTTCAAGGCGCCGTCAAGCGAGGAACTCGAGCACGATTTTCTCTGGCGCACCACGAAACGCCTGCCCGAGCGTGGCCGCATCGGCATCTTCAACCGGAGCTACTACGAGGAAGTGCTGGCGGTGAAGGTTCGTCCAGCCTTTCTCGCCGCGCAGAACCTGCCTGAGCACGACCCGGATACCCTCTGGCAGCATCGCTACGAATCGATTCGCGATCATGAACTGCACCTTGCGCGAAACGGCACGGTGATTCTGAAGTTCTGGCTGAATGTTTCGAAGGAAGAGCAGAAGAAGCGCTTCCTCGAACGTCTGACCAACCCCGAGAAGCACTGGAAGTTCTCGAAGAGCGATCTCGAGACACGCAGCCGCTGGGACGACTACATGGCAGCCTACGAGGATCTCCTTTCCGAAACTTCACGCCCGCATGCACCGTGGCTCGCGATACCTGCGGACAACAAGCCCTACATGCGGGTGTGCGTGGCGCGCGCGATTGCCGAGACGATGGAAGCGCTGCCGCTCGAGTGGCCGGAGAAGACGGCGGAAGAACTGGCGCTGTTCGACGAGCACATTGCGGCGTTGCAGGGAGAGTAGGCGCGGCGCGCGTTCTGTGCGTGGGACGGTTTTCCTTCTGGCCGGTTTTCCTTCTGGCCTGTTGCTGAGAACGCCAACGCGGCCTTGAAGCTGAAAGCCAATGCCGGTCAGGGTGCCTGCCGTTGGCGATGGTTTCCGTCGACCAGCGTTCTGTCGGCGGCGGCTCCGTCAGCAGCCGGCAATGACGTTACCGAGCCTTCGGAGCAGTTCCGTATACAGCGCTGCGCCCTCATCGATGCCGCTTCCGAGCGGGTCGATTTCCACCACACGGGCATCGCTGCCTTCGCTGACGAGCATCGCCAGCTGATCGCCGAACTGTGCCTCCGAGAACACGCAGCTGACGTTTTCGTCACGAATCAGCTGCCGCAGTTCGCGGACCCGTTTCGCCCCCGGTGCGAGTTCGGCCTGCAGCGTGAGGATGGCGGTGGGTTCCAGTCCGTAGCGGTTTTCGAAATAGCGGTAGGCGTCGTGGAAGACGGCATACCGCAGATCGCCGCTGGATGCGAGTGTTGCGGCGATGGATTCGTCGACATCGGCGATGCGTGCTCGCCATGCAGCGGCATTGCTTTTGTAGACGTCGCCGTTCTCGGGATCAAGTGCGGCCAGACGTTCGGCGATGGCGTCGAGCATGACGATGCCATTGGCTGGCGAAAGCCAGATGTGCATGTCGATCTTTCCCCGCTCGTGCCGTTCATCCTTTCTTGCCGATGCGTCGTGTGCTGCGTCGTCAGCGTGTGAGTGAGCGTGGGTGTCCGCATCGCTCGGCAGTTCGCGGTAGGGGAGGAGTTCAAGGTCGTCGAGTTCGATCATCGGTGCATGCGCACCGCCACGCAGGCCTACCAGGCTGCGCGCGAGAAAGCGTTCGAATTCAGGGCCGATCCAGAACACGGCATCGGCGTCGGCGATGGCGCGGGCCTGCGACGGCTTCAGGGAAAACCCGTGCGGCGAGGCGTTGCCACTGACCAGCACCTCCACCGTGGCCTTGTCGCCCGCCACGGCGCTGACCAGTGAATGCAGGGGTTTGATCGATGTGACGAGTTTGAGTTCGGCCTGTGCCGTTCCCGCGAGAAGGGAGAGCAATGGCAGCAGAATCGAAGCGGCAGCGATGCGGATCATGAAAACTCGGGCGAGGCCGTTTCGGCGAGTGCAACTAATCAATGATATATCATTGGATGGCTGACACGAGGAGTTTGATGGGCACGAACGAGAGTCTGGTTTCGCTCGACGGTGCGGGCATGTACCGCAACGGGCGCTGGCTGGTGCGCGACATCAGTTTCGAAGTGGGACGGGGTGAAATCGTCACGCTCATCGGCCCCAACGGCTCGGGGAAGTCGACGTCGGCAAGGATGGCGCTCGGGCTCGTCAAACTCGATGCCGGCACCGCCACGCAGCGCCCCGGGCTCAAGGTGGGTTATGTGCCGCAGAATCTCATGGTGGACTGGAGCCTGCCACTCACGGTCTCGCGCTTCATGCACCTGACCGGCAGGCCTGCGAATGAAGACGTGGCCGCAGCACTCGAGGAAACGGGCGTTGCTCATCTCGAAAAGGCCAGTGTGCAACACCTTTCGGGCGGAGAATTCCAGCGCGTGCTGCTGGCGCGCGCGATCGCCGGCAAGCCCGACCTGCTGGTGCTCGACGAGCCTGTACAGGGTGTCGACTTCAATGGTGAAATTGCCATTTATCAGCTCATTCAGGCCATTCGCGAACGGCTCGGTTGCGGCGTGCTCATGATCTCGCACGATCTGCACGTGGTCATGGCCGCGACTGATCGCGTGATCTGTCTCAACGGACACATCTGCTGTCACGGATCGCCCGTGGCGGTGGCAGGTAGTCCGTCCTATCGTGAACTCTTCGGGGTGCCGGCGGCAAACGCCCTGGCGGTCTACGAACACCATCACGATCACTTGCACCGGCTCGATGGCACGGTGGCAGACGTGCATCAGCTGTCTGCGGGTTGCACACATGATCACGAGCGAGCCTCCTCGCAGCTTCACCATCGTGAACACACGCACGATAACTGATGGATGCGCTTCTGGACGATTTCTTCTTGCGGGCGCTGCTCGCGGGGGTTGGGCTGGCGCTCGTAGCCGCGCCGCTCGGTTGCTTCGTGGTCTGGCGGCGTCTGGCCTATTTCGGCGATACGCTCTCGCATGCCGCGCTGCTCGGGGTCGCGCTTGCGCTGCTGCTGCAGTTGCCGCTGAGCCTCATGGTGTTCGTGGTCGCTGCCGCTGTCGCGCTGCTGCTGCGGTGGTTTCAGCGGCACGCGGGCATCGGTGGCGACGCACTCCTCGGTATGCTCGCGCACGGCTCGCTTGCCATCGGCCTTGTGGTGCTGTCGCTGATGCAGAACATGCGCATCGATTTCAATGCCTTGCTCTTCGGCGACATCCTTGCCGTATCAAGACGTGATCTTGCCGTCATCTGGGGTGGTGGCCTCGTGGTGCTGGTGTTGCTGGCCGCCAACTGGCGAACACTCTTTGCCGGTACCGTGAATCGTGAGCTTGCGGCGGCCGAAGGCTTGCCCGTGGAGCGAGCCGACCTCGTGTTCACGCTGATCCTGGCGCTCGTGATTGCCATGGCTCTGTCGATCGTCGGCGTGCTGCTCATCACGGCGCTGCTGATCATCCCGGCTGCTGCCGCAAGACGTCTGGCACGCTCGCCCGAGCAGATGGCCGCGATAGCCGCGATCATCGGTGTACTGGCCGTGGTGGCAGGGCTCTATGGTTCGCTTGCCTGGGATACGCCGTCGGGACCATCGATGGTGGTGGCGGCGCTGGTGCTGTTTCTGATGGCCTTGCCGTTCGGACAGCAGCCGTGACGACACCAGACGGTGCGTTCAGGATGACGGTCGAAGGCACTGATCAAGACACGATCGGGCCGCCTGGCATGCCCGATGGTGGGATCGTTCAGTCGTGTGTGCCTGCAAGCAGACGGTCGAGTCGCGACAACCCGTGGTCCAGCGGTTCCTCATTGGTGATTGCCAGTGCTTCGAGCGCGCGCCGTCTCACGACCGTATCCGCAAAACGATCGAGTGCATACCTCAGGTCGCGTCGAATACTGTCTCCATAGGCGCTTTCGGTTGTGGCCAACGCCGCTTGTGCATTGATGTCATTCCATGACGACACCATGAACGCCAGATCGATAAGGTCGCGTGATTGCGTACTGGCATCGCGTCCACGGTCGCTGTTCGCCAGCAGTTTCTCGACCAGGCAGGATTGATGATCGAGCACGGCGACAGGGAAATCGTCGTCGTGAACACCGCCAATGGCGGTGCGTCCTTCAAGAACGATTTCCAGCTTGAGTGGGTGGTTGTCTACCGTCAACCAGGCTCGAACACCGTAGCGGTCAGTGCGAATGTCACGCAGCAACTCGGGCTGATGTCGGAACAGGGGCCCAAAGGTGGCGGACGTGACCGTGGAACGAATGGCCCGGTATCCGGCCGTACTCGCGCAAAGAAAGTCGACATCGATCGACTCTCGATACTCGTCGATCTCCAGAGCGATTCGTGTGCCGCCGGCAAACCAGCACTTGACCTCGGCGAGAAAGGTCCGGTCCATGCTTTCGAGTACCTGCCAGACCAGTTGGTGGTGGGGGCGTCGGAACTCACGCATTGACGAGGCCTTGCCCGAATTCATCGGCCAGGGATCGCAACAGCTCGCGTTCCCGAGAGATCATGCCATCGGCGTCGATCAGGCGCCATTCGCGTTCATACAGCGCGAACGCGTCTTCCCGTTCGATGAAGTGTCCGGCGTGGTTCCAGCAGAGCAACTGCAACTCGGGATAGCGTCGAATGTCGATCCTGTCATCCCGCATGCGTTGAACCTAGCCCACCAGTTGATTCATCTCGAAGATCGGCAGCAGAATGCCGAGCACGATGGTCAGTACCACGCCGCCCATGATCAGGATCACGACGGGCTCGAAGAGGCCGAGGAACACGGACATGATGCCGTTCAGTTCCCGCTCCTGGTGCGTTGCCGCCTTGTCGAGCATGCTGTCGAGGCGACCTGACTGCTCGCCACTGGCGATGAGGTGCAGGAGCATCGGCGGGAAGTATCCGGTGCGTTCGAGCGAACCTGCCAGTGTGGCTCCTTCGCGCACCTGCCCCGCTGCCGTCTTCACGGCCTGGCGCATGGGGCGGTTGGTGACGACCTCCGAGGCGATGTCCAGCGCTTCGAGCACGGGTACGCCACTGGTGGCAAGAATGCTCAGGGTGCGTGCGAACTGGGCTGAGTTGAAGGCACGAATCAGGCGCTTGAAGAGCGGCAGTTTCAGCATCATGGCGTGTATGCGTGTCTTGAAGCCTTCGCCGCGCAAGGCGCGCCGGAAGCCCACCACGAGCACGAAGACTATGCCTGCCACCACGATTCCCCACTCGCGCACGAAATCGCTCGAGGCGAGCATGCCGCGGGTGAGAGCAGGCAGTTCCTGGTCCATGCCTTCGAATACCTGTACGACCTGCGGCACCACGTAGGCGAGCAGGAAGGCGACGATGAGAATCGAAGCGAACACGAGCATGACGGGATAGATCAGCGCCTTCTTGATGGTCGCGTTCGCGGCCTGGCGCTCTTCGGTGTAGTCGGCAAGGCGCTCGAGCACGGCATCGAGGTGGCCCGACTGTTCGCCTGCCGCGACGGTCGCCTGATAGATTTCGGGGAAAACTCGCGGGTAGTCCTTCAGGGCTGACGCGAAGCTGTGGCCTTCGAGCACGCGCGAGCGCACGGCGAGCAGCAGCGACTTCACGCGCGGTTTCTCGCTCTGACGACTGACCGCGGCAAGGGTTTCCTCGAGCGGGGTGCCGGCGCTACTGAGCGTTGCGATCTGGCGTGTCAGCAGAGCGAGATCGTTGGTGCTGATGCCGCCACGAAAGCGTGGCGTCGTCTTGCCCGCTTCGTCGCGCTTGCCGCGCTCGCGGCTGGCGGCTTCGCTGACGGTAAGCGGGGTGAGATCCTGCTGGCGGAGAAGCTGACGCGCAAGACGTGCCGTGTCGGCCTCGAGCACGCCCTTTTTCTCGCGGCCCTTGCCGTCCAGTGCGAGGTATTCGAATGCAGCCATGGAAGCCGGGGCCTGTTCTGTCGACTCAGCCTTCGCGCGTCACACGCAGCACTTCCTCGAGGGAAGTCTTGCCGGCGAGTACGAGGCGCATGCTGTCCTGATTGATGCCGGGGCTTCGCGTCCGTGCGTAGCGTTCGATGTCGTGTTCGGAGGCACCTTCGTGGATCATGGTGCGCATGTGATCGTTCACTTCCACCACCTCGTAGACTCCCTGACGTCCGACGTAACCCGTGTGCGAGCAGCGTTCGCAGCCGTGCGGAGCGTAGATCTCGGAAGTCGTGCCGGCCATGGTGCCGAGCGTTGCAAGCTCGGCATCACTCGGTGCGTGCGGGCGCTTGCAGTGCGGGCAGAGGAGGCGCACGAGGCGCTGCGCGACGAGGCCGACGAGGCTTGATGACAGCAGGAAGGGCTCGATGCCCATGTCGCGAAGGCGCGTCACGGCGCCGACAGCGGTATTCGTGTGCAGGGTGGAGAGCACGAGGTGGCCGGTCAGCGAGGCCTGTACGGCAATCTCCGCGGTCTCGACGTCGCGGATCTCGCCCACCATGACGATGTCCGGATCCTGACGCAGGATGGCACGGAGTCCGCGGGCGAAGTCGAGGTGTACTTTGTTGTTCACCTGCGTCTGGCCGACGCCGTCGATGTAGTACTCGATCGGGTCTTCGACCGTGAGGATGGTGAAGCGACTGGTGTTGAGACGTGCGAGCGCCGCGTAGAGTGTGGTCGTCTTGCCCGAACCCGTGGGGCCGGTGACGAGAATGATGCCGTGCGAGAGCGCGAGCGTGCGCTGCAGCGCTTCGAGTGCCGGTGCCGGCATGCCGAGGTGTTCGAGGTCGAGCCGGCCGGCCTGCTTGTCGAGAAGTCGCAGTACCACGCGTTCGCCATGACCCGAAGGCAGGGTGGATACTCGTACATCCACGGGACGCCCGGCAATTCTGAGACTGATGCGGCCATCCTGCGGCAGGCGGCGCTCGGCGATGTCGAGCTTGGCCATGACCTTCAGGCGCGAAATCACCAGCGGCGCGATCGCGCGTGGTGGGTCGATGAGCTTCTGCATCACGCCGTCGACGCGGTAGCGTATGGCAAGACGCTTCTCGAAGGGTTCGATGTGGATGTCCGAGGCCTGCTTGCGCACGGCTTCGGTGAGCATGGCGTTGATGAGCCGGATGACCGGTGCGTCATCGGTGGATTCGAGGAGATCCTCGGGCTCGGGCATGGATTCGGCGAGTTGGGCGAGGTCCATGCCGTCGCCGAGATCGTCCATGATGTCCATGGCCTGGCCCGTCTCGCCTTCGTAGTGGCTCGTGAGGCGAGCGTCGAAGTCGTCGGCGCTGACTGCTTCGCGGCGGAGTTTCTTGCCACCTGCCTTCCTGCGCGCTTCACTGAGTGCCGTGAGGGCCACATCGGGGCGATGCACGAGCACGGGTTTGCCCTCGGTGTCGTGTTCGAGCAGCACGCCGTGGCGCTTGGCGAAGGTGTAGGGGAGGTCGCGTCGGGCCTCGGCCGTGGTGCCGGCCTCGTTGGCCGTCGCGTTCATGCCGCCACGGCTCGTCGTCGAGCCCGCGCCGGTGGCAGGGTCATTGGCCACACCCGAGCTGCCGTAGCCTGGACTGCCTTGCGGTTCGGCCGCGTTGATGTCGATGAGGTCGCTGTTGCTCACGAACGATTCTCGTCGTCGTCCGCCGTGTCGTTGCCGGCGTCACTGCCGGTGGCCGGTACGATGGACTGGTAGACCTCGGTCACGCCGCCGACACGCTCGCCTTCGTAGTAGAGGTGCAGTTCGGGGAGGTCCGGGCGCGGTACCCCCGTGAACATGGTCTCGTCACCGAACATGCCGAATTGCCGTTGACGCAGGTCGTCGTACTTGCTCTGGCTGTAGTAGTCGGCCGTTTCGGGATCGCGGAGGATTGTCGGGTGCAGGAACACCATGAGGTTGCGCTTCTTGTTCGAGGTCGTCCGATAGCGGAAGAGACCACCGAGGAGCGGTACGTCACCAAGCAGTGGCACCTTGTCGTGGCTCTTGTTGACGTTGTCGTCGATGAGGCCACCGAGAACCAGCGTCTGGCCGTCTTCGACGAGCACGGTGGTCTTGATCGAGCGGGTGTTGGTGATGATGTCGGCCGCGCCCGAGACGGCAGCGTTGTTGATGTCGTTGACTTCCTGCTCGATGTCCATCTTGATGTTGTTGCCTTCGTTGATCTGCGGCTTCACCTTCAGGGTGATGCCGACATCGCGGCGCTCGATGGTCTGGAAGGGGTTGTTGTTCGATGACGAGAGCTGTGTGCCGGTGACGAAAGGCACGTTCTGGCCGACGACGATCTCCGCTTCCTGGTTGTCCATGGTGACGAGTGATGGCGTGGAGAGGATGTTGTTGTTGGCGTCCGAAGCAATCGCCGAGAGCAGAAAGCCGAAGTCGATATCGCCGGTGCCGAAACGCCCGAGCGCGAGCGAGAGGCCGTTGGCAAGCGTTGCGCCCTGCGAGGCCACGGTGCCGACGAGCGACTGGGTTGCGCCGCCGAGGTTGGTATACGCTGCGGGGCGGTTCGTGTCGGTGCCGTCGACGGCGAAGTTCACGCCGAGCTGCTGGGTGTTGTCGGCGGACAGTTCGGCAATGATCGCTTCGACGAGTACCTGCGCACGGCGGATGTCGAGCTGCTCGATGATGGCGAGGACGCTGCGCATCTCGTCGGGCGCGGCGGTGATGATCAGTGAGTTGGTATCTTCGTCGGCCTGGATGTCGACCTGTGGTCCGGCGTCTTCCTGTGTGGCGCGGCGTATGAGCGAGGCCGTCGGTGCTTCCGGCGTCTGTGCCGGCAGTGGTACGCCATTCGCATCGACAGCCGGTGCCTGCGCCTGTGCGTCGGCGTTGAATTCTTCGCCCTCTTCGCTGTCGCCGCCGGTGCCGATCGCAGCCTGGCCGGCCGAGACGCCGGTGAGAATGGTGAGAATGTCGGTGGCATTCGCATAGCGAAGATACACGACGCGTGTGTTGCCGCCCGATTCGACCGGTGTGTCGAGCTTCTTGACGAGTTCACGCGTACGGTCACGCGAACTCTGCTCGCCGCTGAGCAGTATGCTGTTGGTGCGTTCGTCAGCCGCGAAACGGATGGTGCCGGGCGAGCCCACGCCCTGGTTGCGGTTCTGCAGAGACTGCAGGATGCGAATGATTTCGCTCGCCGAGGCATGGCGAAGCTGCATCACTTCCACTTCCTCGTTGTCGGGGCGGTCAATGCCACCGATGATGTTGGTGAGCCGGTCGATGTTGGAGGCGCGGTCGGTGACGATGAGCGTGTTGGTAGCGGCGTAGGCGGCGAGATGCCCCTGCTGAGGCACGAGCGGGCGCAGGATCGGTACGAGTTGCGCTGCCGGCACGTTTTCGACCTTGATGACCTGGGTGACGAGCTGGTCGGAACTCGGTGCGTTCGGGTCGAAGGCCGGCACGGGGCCCTGTTTCGCATTGACTTCGGGCACGATCTTGATCAGATCGCCACTCGGTACCGCCGCATAGCCATGCACCTGCAGCACCGAAAGGAAGGTCTCGTAGAGTTCGTCGGCATTCAGGGGCTCGGCCGAAATGACCGTGACACGGGCTTTCACGCGTGGGTCGACGACGAAGTTGCGGCCCGTCTGGCGCGACACCGTCTGGATCAGCGAGTGGATATCGGCGTTCTTGAGGTTCAGCGTGAAGGTGTCCTGCTGTGGCTCCTGCTGGGCTTCGGCCACGCTCGGCGTGAGTGTGATGGGCAGCGCCAGCGGCAGGGCCAGGGTGGAGCCGAGTGTCAGGGCCAGCGTCAGCGGCCTGATGGCCGCAACGGTTGTGTGCGATCGAGTCATCGTTGTGTGCGCGTCGTCCAGAACGTCAAGTTTAGTGGTTTTCTACTGCGCAAGCGAGATCGAGACGGGAATCTCCACGCCATCGCGCAGGATGGTGACTTCCAGGTTGTCGGCCTTGACCGCGTTGCGGAGCGCGCGGATGCCCTGTTTCTGGCTGTTGAGGTCGATGTTGTTGACGCGCGTGATGACGTCGCCCGCTATGATGCCCTGCGCTTCGAGAATCTCGGGGTTCTGCTTCGGCATGATGCGGTAGCCGACGAGCTTGCCGTTCTCCTGATAGGGCTCTGCAGCCACCACGCGACCGAGCATCGAAGGGTTCTTCGCGAGGGTGTCGCGGAGTTCGCCTGGATTGGTCGGAAGTTCGATCGGGGCGTTGTTGGGATCCGCCATGGCCTCGCCGCCGCCGTTCTGGGGAGCGCCTTGTGGTGCGGCGGGTTGTGCAACTGGCTGTACCGGCTGCATGGCGATCGGTTGTACGTCGTCCGGCAGCATGAGTTTTTCGAGCTTGCCACGGTTGTTCAGAACCACGTGGTCGGCGTGAACTTCCTCGAGTGTGGTGTCGCCGCTGATCTTGTCGCCGATGCCGTAGGCGCCCTGTTCGCCATTGCCCGCGCCGATGATGGCGATCGCACGCTCCTGTGGCTGGTAGGCGAAAACGCCGGCGAGCTGGAGGTTCAGGCGTGTTTCTTCGATGCGTTTGACTGGTTTTTTCTCGGCCTCGGGAGCAGGTTTTGCCGCGGCGTCGCCGAAGAGGTGCCGCGCCGCAATGGCGCGCGCCATGGTGTCGGGCGACTGCTGGTTGGCGTTCTGACCCTGAACGGCCTCGATCTCGGGCAGGATGTTGGGATTCGGTGTCGAGAACAGCTTCAGTGTCAGGAACGCAAGTGCCACCCCGATGGCAATCACCAGAAGACTGTTCAGCCAGCGGGCCGCGCGCGCATGGCCGCCATCAGCTGTCGCCGTGGAACTCATTGTGGGTCTTGCCTCGGAATTCGGTTCATGGTTCGGTGCGCGCGGACGGCACTTCCCGATGTGTGCTGGAAGAGTGTGACCGCAAGGATACCGACAAGTTTAATGCCTGCGTCGTCAAATGGTGCCGATCCCGGCGAACAAGGCAGGAAAGCGTCCGCTGCAGCAGGGTTTCGGTACCGCTCGTGTCACCGCAGCGAGTTGCGGCGACAAAAGGGCAAATGCATCCGGGCGAGCTTCGCCCGTGTGTATCGATCACAATCCGGAAAGGGCAGGGTGTCGGGTTGCGCCTGAAAGAAAGGGAGAAGAGGGGAAGATCACCTGCCTGCCGAACGGCGGGCGCACAACAGGCAGGTGATGGCGAGGATTGATCGATGACTGCGTGCCTGTTCAGGCAGCCATGTCCTTGAGCTTCTTGAGCGGACGGATCTTGACCTGACGGCTGGCGGGCTTCGCCTTGAACATCTGCTCTTCACCGGTGAAGGGGTTGATGCCCTTGCGTGCGCGCACGGCGGGCTTGTTCTTGACGACCATCTTGGCGAGTCCGGGGATGGTGAAGGTGCCGGGGCCGCGTTTCTTGAGGTTGGCGGCAATCATGTCGTCGAGTGAATCGAATACCGCCGCAACGTCCTTGCGGGCAAGGCCGGTGGATTCGGCGATGTAGTTGAGGATCTCCGATTTGCTCGGGGCCTTGTCGCCGGCCTTGTAGGTCGATTTCCTCGCAGCGGGCTTCGCGGCGGTGCGTCGAACCGGTGCCTTCCTTGCAGTCGCTTTCCTGGCGGAGGTCTTCTTTGCTGCCGTCTTCCTTGCGGGGGCTCTGGCTGCTGTCTTCCTGGCAGCGGTCTTCTTTGCTGCTGTCTTCTTTGCAGCCGTCTTGCGTGCAGGTACCTTTCTGGCTACTGCCTTTTTCTTCGAGGCTGCCTTTTTTGCCGCCATGTCGAGTTCCTCTGATGATGGTTGGTTGATCGTGATCGTTTCGATGGTTGGACGTCGGCGCCTGCATGACCTGTTTGTGTTGACGCGAGCCACCAACGAAGCGCGCGAACCGTAGCACAAGTTCATGCTCATGGTGCGGGCTTGGTAGCCCTCTGCAATGAAAAACAGCCTGTTTTACAGTGTTTTTCGAAATTGACATCCTGAAAACACTGGTTTTGCAGTGATTCAGACGCCGATACCGAACGCCACGGCGAGTGTTCCGACCACCACCCAACGCAGCGCATAGAGTCCGATGACCGTCAGAAACAGGCTGATGTCGAGTCCGCCGACCGGCGGAATGCGATTGCGCAATGGCTTCAGCACCGGTTCGGAAATCGATGTGGCGAGATGCTGGACGGGGTTGCCGCCTGCTTGCGGAAACCAGCTCAGGATGGCGCGGATGATGAGTGCGAAGATGAACACGTTGAAGAACTGGTTGATCATGTCGAGCAACGCCAACGGCAGCATCAGAGGCAATCCCACCATGTCGAGGCGATACATGCCGCTGATGGCGGGGGCGGCTCCGAGCGGCAGAAACTTGAAGATGATGAGTTTCGCCAGCAGCACGCCGAACATCAGCACCAGTGATGCCGTGTCATAGCGGCCGATCGCTGGAACCACGCGTCGTAGTGGTTTCAGCAGCGGATCGGTGAGTTTCACCACGGCCTGCGAAAAGGGATTGTAGTAATCGGCACGCACCAACTGCATGACGAAACGCAGTGCCACGACGATGGCATAGACGTTGAACAGGATGCCGACGATGAATCCAATTGCCTCGAGCAGCGGGTTCAGCATGAAAGAGGTCCTTCGGTTGATCTTGAGGGAACGGGGTATCAGCTTGCGGTTCGCTGGCGTTTTTCGGCAAGGGATTCGAGCAGCCGTGCAAACGCCTCCTTGAACGATGCCACACCATCCGCTTCGAGCTTGTCGGTGATGCTGGCAAGCGAGATGCCAAGTTCGCTCAATGCGCTGATGTCGGCATGTGCCTGTTCGAGCCCCTGAGTGAGGCGGCGTTCGGCCACGCCGTGATCGCGAAAGGCATCCATGGTGGCCGGTGGCAGCGTGTTGACGGTGTCGGGGCCGATGAGTTCTTCGACGTAGAGCACGTCGGAATAGTTCGCGTTCTTGGTGCCGGTGCTGGCCCAGAGAAGCCGTTGCGGGCGAGCGCCTGCTGCGGCGAGTCGTTCGAACTGTTCGCTGCCGAAGAGTTTCACGAAGTGACCGTAGGCGACCCTCGCGTTGGCGATCGCGATCCTGCCGAGAAGTGCCCTTGCGCGTTCGCCACCGGCGCTCTCGAGCGCCTCGTCGACGGCGCTGTCGACACGGCTGACGAAGAAACTGGCTACCGAGGCAATGCGATCGATCGGCTGAGCGTCGGCATGGCGTTGCGCCAGTCCGCGGATGTAGGCCTCGGCAATCTCGCGATAGCGCGTCACGCTGAACAGGAGCGTCACGTTCACGTTGATGCCCATGGCGGTGAGTGTTTCGAAGGCGTCGATCCCGGCCTTCGTGCCCGGTACCTTGATCATGAGATTCGGACGCGAGACGCGTTCGTGCAGATCGACAGCCGAGGCAACCGTGCCATCCGCGTCATCGGCCAGTTCGGGCGACACTTCGAGGCTGACCATGCCATCGAGGCCGTCGGTGGTCTTGTAGGTGTCGGCGAAGGCATCGGCCGCGGCCTGGATGTCGGCGATGGCGAGTTCGTTGAAGAGTTCGAGGTTGTCGATGTCCGGGCGTGCCGCAAGAATCTCGCCCATGTGCGCATCGTAGTCGTCGCTGCGGGTTATCGCCTGTTCGAAGATGGCGGGGTTGGACGTGAGTCCCATGATCGAATCCTTCTCGATCAGTGCCTGCAGTTCGCCGTCGAGGATTGACTTTCGGATGTAGTCGAGCCAGAGGCTCTGTCCGAGTTGATAGGTCTGTGCGAGAGGGTTCGGCTTGCTCATGATTTCGCGTTCCGAGGTTGGCGGTGGGGGTTCTGGCAGTCTAACAGGCACCATTCTTCACGCCGTCGCCATGCTGCGCGTGCGCGCATGCCGAGGTGGCCTTGCGTGTTGCGGCAGGGGCAGATGTCGATCAGCCGTCGCGCGCGCCGAAGATGGCGGTACCGATGCGCACCATGGTTGCGCCTTCGGCAATTGCCGCGCGCATGTCGCCGCTCATGCCCATCGACAGCGTGTCGACGTGTGGATGTCTTTCGGCAAGGCTCGCGTACACCTCATGGATGTGCGCGAAGATCCTGCGCTGTTCGTCGTGGTCATCGCGCGGTGCCGGTATGCTCATGAGCCCTCTGAGGCGCAGTCCCGGCATTGATTCGCAGGCAGCAGCGAGTTCCTCGAGTTCGGCAACGTCGCCAACGCCGCCTTTCTGCACTTCGCCGTCGGGGTTGTACTGGATACAGACCTCGAGCGGCGCCATGTCATCGGGACGTTGCGCCGACAGTCGCTGAGCCACCTTGAGCCGATCTACCGACTGTGCCCAGTGAAAGTGTTCGGCAATGAGGCGCGAGCGGCGCGATTGCATGTGCCCGATGAAGTGCCATTCGATATCCAGATCCTGCGTGGCGAGCATCTTTGCAACGCCTTCGTCGGCATAGTTTTCACCGAAGCGGCGCTGGCCGGCGGCAAAGGCGCTGCGGACGGCTGCGGCGGGCTTCTTCTTGCTGACGGCAAGCAGTGACACCTCGGCCGCAGCACCTGCTGCGGCCGTGCGGGCCGCCTCGATTGCGGACAGTGTGGCGGCGAGACGTTGGCTGATGTCGCTGGCGACGTGGTGACCGTCTTGCGATACGTGGTCTGTGTCGTTGGGCATGGACGTGCGCTCGTGAGAGGTGTGCTCTGTGTCGTTGGGCATGGACCTGAGCTTGCGATGGATGTGCCCGTGAAGTCGAGCATGGGCACCAGTATCGCCTGATGTGACTCCGTCGAGCAATTCTCGATCAGGACTAACGAATTGGTCGAAGCGGCCGACATGGTAGCTGTAGCCTGACCAGAGCGGCGTGACTGCGCCTTCTGGAGCGGCGGCATCCTTGTCGCAGGAACGTACCCCGGCGGGCGTTCCGCACCACCGGAAACACCAGGACAGTCAGATGGATATTGCGCAGCTTCTCACCTTCGGCGTCAAGAACGGTGCCTCGGACATGCACCTCTCGGCAGGTCTTCCGCCGATGATTCGCGTCGACGGGGACATGCGCCGCGTCAACGTGCCCGCGCTCGATCATGCATCGGTGCAGACCATGGTGTACGACATCATGAACGACAAGCAGCGCAAGGACTATGAAGAGCGGCTCGAAACCGACTTCTCCTTCGAGATTCCCGACACGGCGCGTTTTCGTGTCAACGCCTTCAACCAGAACCGTGGCTGTGGTGCGGTGTTCCGAACCATCCCCACCGAAATCCTCACGCTCGAGCAGCTCTCGGCGCCGAAGATCTTCGAGGAAATCGCGTCCTACCCGCGTGGCATCGTACTCGTCACCGGCCCGACCGGTTCGGGCAAGTCCACCACGCTCGCGGCCATGATGAACTACAAGAACGAGACCGAACTCGGTCACATCCTCACCATCGAGGATCCGATCGAATTCGTGCACGAGTCGAAGAAGTGCCTGATAAACCAGCGTGAGGTGCATCGTGACACCTTCGGCTTCTCCGAAGCGCTGCGCTCCGCTCTGCGTGAAGATCCTGACGTCATCCTCGTGGGTGAGATGCGAGACATGGAAACGATCTCTCTGGCGCTGACTGCCGCCGAAACCGGTCACCTCGTCTTCGGCACCCTGCACACGAGTTCCGCTGCCAAGACCATCGACCGTATCGTTGACGTGTTTCCCGCGGGTGAAAAGCCGATGATCCGCTCGATGCTGTCGGAATCGCTCCGCGCGGTGGTTTCGCAGACGCTCCTGAAGAAGCAGGGCGGTGGGCGAGTCGCGGCGCACGAAATCATGATCGGCACGCCCGCGATCCGGAACCTCATCCGCGAAGACAAGGTGGCGCAGATGTACTCGGCCATCCAGACCGGTCAGCAACACGGCATGCAGACGCTCGATCAGAACCTCAAGCAACTGGTTGCCCGTGGCGTCTGCGATCTTGCCGAAGCGCGCAAGAAGGCACAGAACCCCGAATCGTTGATGTAAGGCGCAAGGCGCAAGGCGCGGGTGACGGGAAGGTTCGAGCCTTTCCCGAACTGTCACGAGCATTGACACGAGGCCGCCACTCACGGCGGCCTCACTCGAGCAGAACCAACGACACAGATCTCCACGGAAACACGCTGACATGGACAATTCGGTTGCCAAGAAATACATGGACAAGCTGCTTGTCAGCCTCTACGAGAAGGATGGCTCGGATCTGTTCATCATTGCAGGGGCGGCCCCTGCCATGCGCATTCATGGCAAGGTGACCCCCATTGCCGAGAAGAAACTCACCGCCGATCAGACACTGGCGCTCACGCATGCGCTCATGAACGACAAGGAACGCGAGGAGTTCCGCCGGCACAAGGAATGCAACTTCGCCATCGCGGTACCGAACATCTCGCGCTTTCGTGTCAGTGCCCTCGTGCAGCGCGGCAGCGCCGGGCTCGTGGTGCGGGTGATTCCGAACCACATCCCGTCGTTCGAGGAACTGCACATGCCGGACATCCTCACGCAGATTGCAATGACCAAGCGGGGTCTCGTGATCTTCGTCGGCGGCACGGGTTCGGGCAAGTCGACCAGTCTCGCTGCCATGATCGACTATCGCAACCGCAACTCCAACGGGCATATCATCACCATCGAGGACCCGGTGGAATTCGTGCACAGCCACAAGGGCTGCATCGTCACGCAGCGCGAGGTAGGCACCGACACCGATTCCTTTGCCGTCGCTCTGAAGAACACTCTCCGCCAGGCGCCGGACGTGATACTGATCGGCGAGATCCGTGATCAGCAGACCATGGAACACGCGATTGCCTTTGCCGAAACCGGTCATCTCTGTCTGGCAACACTGCACGCCAACAACACCAACCAGGCGATGGATCGGATCATCAACTTCTTTCCCGAGACACGTCACAAGCAGCTGCTGCTCGATCTGTCACTGAACACTCGCGCCTTGATCTCGCAGCGCCTGCTGCCCACGCCGAATGGCAAGGGACGCCGTGCTGCGGTGGAAGTGCTTCTGAACACGCCGCTCATGCAGGATCTCATCATGAAGGGTGAGGTTCACGAGATGAAGACGCTCATGAAGAAGAGCCGCGAACAGGGCATGCAGACCTTCGATGATGCGTTGTTCGAACTCCTTGATGAAAACGCCATCACCATCGAGGAAGCGATGCGCAACGCCGACTCGGTCAATGACCTGCGGCTGCGCATCAAGCTCGAGGGTGGCAGCTCCTCGGCCGTGGACGACATCATTACCGGCTCGATGTCGATCAAGGACGACGACGAGGAAGACAACGGGAAGATGTTCGGTTGAACTCTGCCGCGGGATGGTACGAGTATCTGCCGTCGGGGTCGAGAGTCCTGAAGTCCACACCATCTGCATCGGTGTCCGAAAGACTGGCCTGTCGTTATACTTCGGCCATTGGCCAGTTTCCGTCTTTCCGGGTGTCTGCAATTCATGGCGCAACTCTATTTTTATTATTCGGCCATGAATGCCGGCAAGTCCACCTCGTTGTTGCAGTCGGCGCACAACTATCGCGAACAGGGCATGCAGGTGATGCTCTTCACGGCGGCGATCGACGATCGTTTCGGACAGGGACGCATCAGTTCCCGTATCGGCCTTGATGCCGAAGCTCATGTCTTCGATGGCGATACCGATTTCCGCGCAGCAATGGTTGCGAAACACTGCGAAGAACCGCTTGCCTGCGTGCTCGTGGACGAGGCCCAGTTCCTCACTTCAGCACAGGTCGAACAACTCGCGGCCATCGTTGACGACATGGGTATACCGGTCCTCTGTTTCGGACTTCGTACCGACTTCCAGGGGCAACTGTTCGCGGGCTCGTCACGGTTGCTGGCCATTGCCGACAAGCTCTCCGAACTGAAGACGGTCTGCCGCTGCGGACGCAAGGCCACGATGACGGTGCGCTACGGCAGTGACGGACAGGTGGTACAGGCCGGGGCGCAGGTCGAGGTCGGTGGCAACGAGCGTTATGAGTCGATGTGCCGGCGGCACTGGCGAGCGACGCTGGCTGCGGGCAAGTCGGTATTCGACCAGAGTGGCAGGGCATTCTGATCGGGCCGGAAGGTATTTCCCGTCTCGAAAGCGGAGTCGTCATCGGTTGGGGCCGATATCGTCATGGGTCTGCCATTGCTGTTGCTGATAAAAAATACAGCTATGATGCGGGTGCCGGTGGAGCAAGTGGAGGCGCTGATTCGCGTGCAATGGCAGGCACGGCAAGCCCGTCCTGCCTCCGAGAGTTTTCAGTGCGACAGAGCCATGTAGTGGTTGCCTCGGCACACCGCCACTGTGCGGCCGGTGAGTACTTGAGCTTCGTCGCCGGGCAGCGGGCTGTTGTGTCCCTTGCTGAGCATGGTGGCTGCGGCAGGCAGGTATTCTGTGCTGGTGTCCAGTAATACGATGTTCGCGATGTTTCCAACGGTCAGTGAGCCTGGCTGGTCACTTGCCGTTGGTTGGTTTCGGCCTCGCCGCTCGTCGGAAAAGAGAATGCGCTCTGGTGCAAGTGCCAGCGCATCGACAAGGCGCGACCAGGAAAGGGTTTCATCGCGCACGAGTTCAAGCAGCATCGGCAGCATGAAGTCGTAGGTGGAGATGCCCGGCAGACTGCTGGCGAAAGGGGCCAGCCTTGCATCGGCGTCCAGTGGTGCGTGGTCGCTGCAGATGGCATCGACGAGGCCCTTGGCTACACCTGCGCGGAGCGCATCGCGGTCGTGTGCGCTGCGGAGCGGTACGGCGCTGTGAAAGCGATTGTCGAAGCCGACAATGTCATCATCGGTATGGAAGAGGTGACTCACGCCGACATCCGCGGTGACGCCGATGCCACGCTGGCGCGCATCGTCGACGAGCGTCAGGGCTTCTGCCGAGCTGAGCCGCGAAAGGTGCAGGCGCGCACCGACTTCGCGTGCGATCTCGAGATAGCTGGCCAGGGCGATGGTTTCGGCGGCAACGGGAATCCCGGGCAGGCCCATGCGTGTGGCGCGCGCACCGGCGTGTACGCAGCCGGCAGCACCGAGCAGGGCATCGCGCGGCGTCATGATCAGGGGCAGATCGAAGCTCGCAGCGTATTCGAAGGCGTTGTACAGCACCTGAGTGTTGGCGATGGGGCGGTCGGCCTGGCTGGCCGCGACGGCCCCGGCGGCCTTGAGTGTCGCGAGTTCGGCGAGCTGCTCGCCGTCCAGATTCCGCGTCAGAGCCGCCATCGGCAGCACCTCGGCGCCAGTGCTGGCAGCAGAGAGACGCAGGATCTGCTCCACCGTGGCCACCGAATCGACGACGGGAGAGGTATCGGGGGCCGCCAGTACGCGCGTGAAGCCTGCGGCAAGTGCCGCATGCGACTCGGAGTCGATCGTGCCCATGCGGCTGAGGCCGGGTTCCCGGAGACGCGCGTAGAGATCGGTAAAGCCGGGAAGGGCAAGCAAGCCACTCACGTCGATGATGCCGCCGCCTGCACCGCCTGCACCGCCCGCACCACTCGCACCGCCCGCACCGCCCGCACCGCCCGCACCACTCGCACCACTCGCACCACTCGCACCACTCGCACCACTCGCACCACTCGCGTCAGGCGAGGCATTGTCGGGCAGGGACTCGATCGCTGCAATACGCTCGTTTTCGATGCGAATCACGAAGCGTCCGGACTGCTCGGGCAGGGACACGCCATGCAGCGTGATGATGGTGCCGGGGTTCGCGAGCGTGCTGTCGCTGGCGTTCATGGCGTTTCCTCGCGAGCGCGTCGCCAGGCTTCGGAGTGACCGGCAACCATCGCCATTACCGCCATGCGCACGGCAATGCCGTAGGTGACCTGTTCGAGAATCACCGACTGCGGGCCATCGGCCACCGCAGCGGCGATCTCGACGCCGCGATTGGTAGGGCCGGGGTGCAGCACGATGGCGTCGGGACCGGCGATCGCCAGGCGCTCCTCGGTGAGACCGTAGCGGCGGAAGAATTCGCCACCGGCGGGCAGGGTCGCGCTGCGCATGCGCTCCTTCTGAAGGCGCAGGCAGATGATCACATCCACCCCCGCGAGCGCTTTCTCGATGCTGTCGAAGCGGCGCACGCCGAGTGCATCGACATCGACCGGCAGCAGTGTGTGCGGCCCGACCACGCGCACTTCGGCTGCGCCAAGACGGTTCAGTGCGGCGATGTCCGAGCGGGCCACGCGCGAGTGGCGAATGTCACCGATGATCAGCACCACGAGGTTGCTGAAATCGCCTTTGTGACGGCGGATCGTGAACATGTCCAGCATCCCCTGTGTGGGATGCGAGTGCTGTCCGTCGCCACCGTTGATGACCGACACACCGGGCGCGACGTGGCGAGCGATGAAATGAGCCGCGCCGGCTTCGGAGTGACGCACCACGAACATGTCGCATTGCAGGGCTTCGAGCACCTGCAGCGTGTCGAGCAGTGATTCACCCTTGGCCGTGGAGCTGCTGACCAGGTCGATGTTGAGGATGTCGGCGCTGAGGCGCTTGGCCGCGAGTTCGAAGGCCGTGCGCGTGCGCGTGCTGTTCTCGAAAAAGAGATTCGCGACGGTCTTGCCGCGCAGCAGCGGCACCTTCTTCAGTGTGCGGTCGTTGACACCGACGAACCCCTCGGCAGCGTCGAGAATCTCGGTCAGGAGATCTGCAGGCAGGGTATCGAGATCGATGAAGTGCTGCAGTTTCCCGAGCGGATTGAACTGCGGATCAGGCAGACTCATCGTGTGACGATCTCGATGGCGAGGGTGTCGGGGTCGAGCGCGACGTTCTCGTGCTTCTCGAGTGCGACCTGCCAGTGTGCGACGTCGGCGCGAATCGGCAGTTCGTGGCCCTTGCGCTCGACAAGGACGGCAAGGAGTACGCGCGCCGGTCGGCCGAAATCGAAGATCTCGTTCAGTGCGGCCCTGACGGTGCGTCCGCTCGACAGCACATCGTCGACGAGCACTACCTGCCGGTTGTCGATATCGAAGGTTACCGACGAGGGTCCGACGACCGGATGCAGTCCGCGGCTGCCGAAATCGTCGCGGTAGAAGGCGATGTTGAGTTCGCCCGGTGCGTCGGCTTCGAGCGGGTGCCGCCGGTGCAGCTCGGCAGCGAGGCGCCTTGCGATCGCGGCGCCACCGCGTCGAATGCCGATGACCACCGTGGGTACATCGGTATCGAGTTCCGCCGCCACGGATGCGGCCATTGCATCGATGGCGTGTTCGACGCTGGCGCTGTCGAGTGGAAAAGGGTGGTTGGACACCGGGCTCGAAAAGGTCTGGGCGTGGCGGCATTCTAGCCGATGCCACCCATCAAGGCAGCCAGTGACCTGCCGGATGTCAGTGGTCGTCGCCTGCGGAGCTGCCGGTGTCGGCCCGTGGGTCATTGTCGAAATACCGTTCGAGCAGGAGTGCGGCGGCGACGGCGTCGACATCGGCATGCGTTGCGCGGCGCGTCTTCTGACCGCGGCGGCGCATGGCGGCGATCCTGTGTTGCGCCTCCACCGAACTGAAACGCTCGTCGACCTCGACTACCGGCAGTTCGAAGCGTGAGCGCAGTCGTTTCGCGAAGCCGCGCACGTGAGCGCACAGTGGTGATTCGCTGCCGTCTCGCTCGAGTGGCAAGCCGACGATGAGGGTGTCCGGCTGCCATTCGGCCACTGCCTTCCCGATGGCAGTCCAGTCCGGCCTGCCGTTGTTGTTGGCAACCGTGCCGAGCGGTCTTGCCGTGGCGATGGTTCTGTTGCCCACGGCCATGCCGATACGTTTCAGGCCGTAGTCGAAGGCAATGAGGTTCATGGCGGTCAGGGCCGCTGCCGGCAGGGTGTCATGCGGTTGTGTGGCCCGAGACGCAGCGCCATCCAGGGCAGGTCAGGCATGTCCGAAATCGCCACTCATGTGTCGGATGTCGAAGCCGAGGAGTTGCCCGGCAGCTTCACGCTGCGCCTCGGCATCGGTATGGAACAGCACCTCGATGTCGGCCGGACAGGTCAGCCAGGCGTTGTCGGCGATCTCTCGTTCGAGTTGCCCCGGGGCCCAGCCGGCGTGGCCGAAGAGCACGCGCCAGGGTGCCCGGGTTCTGCCGTTGGCAATTGACGTGAGTGCATCGGCCGAACTCGACAGCGCTACCTTGTCGCTGATCGTGATCGTGGATTCGAAGCGCAGATGGCCCGAATGCAGGACGAGGCCGTGTTGGGGCGACACCGGCCCGCCGGTGTAGGTAGACGTCTCGCGCACCGCTTCATCCCGGCAGTCGATACCGAGTTCGCCGAAGACGTCGCCGAGGCGCATCCTCGCAGGGCGGTTCACGACGATTCCCGTGGCGCCTTGCTCGCCATGATCGACGAGATAGACGAGCGACTGCGCGAAGGAATCGTCACGCAGTTGCGGAGTGGCAAGCAGGAAATGGTGTTGCAGGTGCACGCTCTGGCTGGAAAGGGCAGTTCCGGATAGGCCAATGGTATATCGGCACCGCGTCGAGCGTACCGGTTTCGGCGACGTATGCTCAGCGATGAATCCTTAGGAGCTGATCGGCAGGAGGTGATCGAGTCGGTCAGGAGGCGGTCGAATCAGTAGGAGGTGATCGAATTGCCGCTCTGGAATTCCCAGGTCCGCACGATGTAGAGGATGTCGGTTTCTTCAGCAAGCTTGCCCGTCATGACTTCGAAGGGCGCTGCGAGTTCGACGATGCGTTTCGCGGCATCGTCGAGAATCTTGTGACCTGACGATTCGTCCACGGTAATGGACTCGATTTCGCCGGTCTTGTGGATGCCGACGATGAGGATGAGCGCACCGGTGAGATTGCGGCGCCGTGCTGCATCGGGGTAGTTGAGGTTGCCGATGTTCTCGACCTTCTCGACCCAGCGGTACATGTAGTCGGCGTAGGCCGCCTCGGTGGTACGTGCGTTGATGTGCTTCTTCTTCGGGCGCTTGGCGAAGGCTTCCCGCTGGCGGTCGATCTCGGCGGCCAGCTTCGCGATCTCGAGGTCCTGCTCGATCAGGTCCTTGTCCCGGTGTGCCTCGATGTGCTCGTTCTGCTCCTGTTGATCGTCGGATGCGAGTTCCTCGTCGGCGAAGACTGCCGTGATGGCGTCACGGTCACGCTGTTCGACAGGGGCCGGGGCACTGGCTCGCACGGGCTGTGGCGCCACACCGTCGGTATCGAAGTCCTGATTGCTGGCAAAGGGAGATGCAGGCCTGCTGGCCTCGTCGGACTCGCCACCGCCGTCCTGCGAGTGCTGGGCGAGGTAGTCGGCTTCTTCCGGGGCCATGCTGTCGCTGTTATTCGGCACCAGCACGACCTCGAGCGAGGGTGGGGTGCGGATGTCATCGAGCAGCGGGTCGAAACTCACGCCGAGAATGAACAGGGCATGCGCAACCGCCGCGCCGAACAGCGACAGGGTCAGCACATCGGGTTTGGGGGTGTCGATCGACACGTTGGCAACACTCGCAACGGGGGTGACATGCAGAACCCACCCTGGTTCGCACAGACCGGAATGATAGGGGATTCGTTAGCAGAGTTCAGGCCAGTGGTATCAGTCGCACCGGGACTCGAGGCGGGACTCGAGCGCGCCGAGATAGTCGTCGGCAATCGAATTCCGGCTCCCGTCCCGGCTCCCGTCCCGGCTCCCGTTCCGGCTCCCGCCTTCGTTTTGCGGGAGCGCCTGCATGTGCGCATCGAGTTCGCGCACGCAGGTCGGGCTGGTGACGTTGATCTCCGTCAATTTGTTGCCGATCATGTCGAGTCCCACGAACAGGAGCCCGCGACGCACGAGTTCCGGTGCCAGTGCCTCGGCCACGCGCCGGTTGGCGTCCGAGAGCGCTACCGGCACCCCACGACCACCTGCGGCGAGGTTGCCCCGGGTTTCGCCCGCGGCGGGTATGCGTGCCAGTGCGAAGGGCACCACCTTGCCGTCAACCACGAGAATGCGTTTGTCACCCTCGCTGATTTCGGGCAGGAAGCGTTGCGCCATGATCTGCAGACTGTCGCCCATGGTCGACTGCTCGAGAATGATGTTGAGGTTGGGGTCGTCCGGAGTCAGCCGGAAGATGCCGGTGCCACCCATGCCGTCGAGCGGCTTGATGATGACGTCGTCATGTTCGATGATGAATTCCCTGAGCCGCGCGCTGCTGGCGCTGACGAGGGTAGTGGGGCAGTGCTCCGGGAACCAGGCCGTGAAGAGTTTCTCGTTCACGTCACGCAGCGATGCCGGGCGGTTGCTGACCAGCACGCCTGCAGCGGCGGCGTGCTCGAGCAGGTAGGTGCTGTAGATGTAGTGCATGTCGAAGGGCGGGTCCTTGCGCATCAGCACGATGTGGCATTCCGCCAGTGGCGCATCTCCTTCGTCGAGCACGCTGAACCAGTCGTCGTCGTCGTCGCGCACCTCGATGGTGCGGTAGCGCGCGTGAACCTTGCCATCACGCATCCAGAGATCCTTCTGGTCGATCACGCGCAGCGCCCAGCCTCGCCGTTGCCCTGCCAGCAACATTGCCAGCGTGGTGTCCTTGCGGGGGGTGATGGTTTCGATGGGGTCCATCACCACACCAAGTGTCACTTGCATGTCGGAATCGCCGCTCGGGAAGAAGGTCCGTCGAGTATATCGGGCATCGAGCGGGCTTCGCACGTGTGTCGAGGTTCGGTTTTCGGTACGCTTGCCACCATGAACGGGAACCCGGATCAGACCGCGAAGGCAGCACCCATCGTCATCGCCGACGACAGCGACAGCGTGCGTGCAGCCCTGGCCACGCTGTTGACGCGAGCCGGTTACACTGTCGTGGCGGTGCAGGACGGCATGCAGGTACTCGAAACACTGGCAACCGAGGATTGCACTCTGCTGGTGCTCGATGCGCGCATGCCGGGGCTTGACGGGTATCAGACGGCAGCGATCCTGCGCGCCCGTGCCGCCACCCGTGACCTGCCGATCCTGATTCTCACGGGTGAAACCGGTTCGCACGAGCGTGCGATGAGCGAGCTTGCCGGTGCAGACCGGTTGCTCGGCAAGTCGGCCGACGGCAGCGCCCTGATCAGCGCGGTGCGGGCATTGCTCGGTGATGGGCAGCGCCGCGAGAGACGAACGACGACAACGACGGACATGGTGGCTGACTGAAGGTATGGCGACTATTCTTCTGGTGGAGGATTCACCGACGGCAGCACGAGCCTGCAGCGACTGTCTTCGCTCCTGTGGACACGAAGTACGTCACATCAGCGATGGTTCAGGCGCTCTCGAAGTGGCTGCCGCCGAGCGGCCCGATGGTGACGAGGCGTCTGTTGGCGCCGAGGCGGTGTTGGCCGATGCCTGACGTCTGCCGTTATCTCGCCACCGAGATTGCCGGATTGCGTCTGGCCGTGCCGGCCGAGAACGTCGCTGCAGTGCATCGCCGGCCTGACATCGTGCCGGTAGCGGCCACCACCGGCTGGTTTCTGGGCATGGCGGTGGTGCAGGGGCAGTTGTTGCCGATCTCGGATCTCGGACTGTGGCTGGGTCTGCGCCGCGGCAGTGGTACGGTTCTGGAACTCGCGCCGTCGCTTGGGCGAGCGGCGCTGCAGGTCGATGAGGTCATGGCCGTGGTGGTGCAGCAACCGGCAGCGCCAGCGGCTGGTTGCGGTGCTGATGACGCGGAAGGTGCGGCAGAGCGCCAGCGCGCGCGCGCGCTCGAACGGCTGCACGCTCTCGGACTTGTCGATGGCAGCACCATCACCCATGGCGGTGACCGCTACTTCTGCCTCGACCTTGCCGCGCTCGTGGTCTCACCGCAGTTCGTCGATATTGCCTTCGCCTGCGACGGTGAGCACGAGGTCACGGCATGAGCGCGAAAGCAGACACGGTGCATGCCGACACGATGGTTGCCGACCGGCCGCGCGCTGATTCGACAGATTCAGACGGAAACCGTACCGACATGGTGCGCAGCGACAGGGCAGGGCCGGTGGCAGGACGAACTGATCGGGAGGAGCATCACGACACGCACGCTACCGGTCGAAAACGGCGTGACCCTCGTCGAGCCGGTCGGAAACCGTATGATATCCATGGTGCCGAAACGCAGGCACGGCTCGCCCCCCGGCAGGATGCATCCGCTCGCGGGCTGGCCGCACCACTGGTGCTGGCGGCCTTCTTCGGGCTTGCCCTGCTGGTGTGTCTCGTGAACCTTCTGATCGTGTCCACGGCACTCAGACGCCAGGGGCTGGATCTCGGCGCCACGGCCAACGTGTTTGCCCACAATGCCGAGCTTGCCTGGCGCTGGAGTCAGCTCGGCATTGCGGCAGCACTGGCGACACTGGTGTCGCTCCTGTGGCTGTGGCGCTGCTGGTCGCGCAACGAGCATGAGCGCCGACTGCGCAAGCGCCGGACCGAGCAGTCCGAGCAGGCAGCAATCGTCACGCTTCTCGATGAGATGAGTCCGCTCGCGCAAGGTGATCTCGGTGCGCGTGCCACCGTCGGCAATGCGCGTACGGCCACGGTGGCTGACGCCTTCAATCACGCTGTCGATGAGATTCGCTGGCTGGTTTCGACCATCGACAGCTCGGCCACGGCCGTGTCGGCTTCGGCATCGCGCTCGCATGGTCTGGCGCGCTCGATGTCGCGCGCCTGCAACGTTCAGGCACGTGAAATCCATCGCTCGTCGAATTACATTACGGCCATGAGTGGTGCCATGACCGAACTCGCGGCGCTTGCGGCGGCATCGTCGCGGAAGTCGCAACGCGTGACTACAGCTGCCCAGGAAGGGCGACGTGCATTGACCCGCAGCCTCGAATCGCTGGATGGTGCCCAGGACGCGGCCGAAGACACCCTGCTCCTCATGAATCGTCTGGCCGAGAACACCGATTCGATCGAGGCGCGTGCCGAGACGGTACGTGAAGTGACGCGGCGTACCGATCTGCTGGCCTTGAATTCGACCATCCAGGTGGTAGCCGCAAGCAGTCAGGAAGAATTCGGTGCCGGTGCTCCCGACGATGGCTTGTCGCGCCTGGCGGCGGAAGTGCAGGAACTCGCCTCGATCCTTGCCACCGCCACGCGCGAGATCGACGCGCTCACCCGCAGCATCGCCGATGACATTGCCGCCACGGTAGAGGCGATGCGACACACCCGCAGCGTGCTGGCCACCGGCACCGCCGATACCGAAGCCGCCGGCAGACAACTCGACGGCATCGGCCGGTTGTCACAGGATCTGCAGCAGCACGTGGTCGACATTGCCGCGCGCACCGTGCGCCAGAGTGGCGTGGTAAGAAAACTCAGCGACAACATGAGTCTCATCAATGATCTGACGCGACAGACGGCAGCCGAAGTACGCGGCAATGCCGACGAGCTTGACGAATTGCATGCGCTGGCCAGCGATCTTCGAGCCGGCGTGGCGGAGTTCCGGCTGGGCGATCCGAGGGAATCGAAGCATGTCTGAGCGCGTACCCATGCCCGGACCGCGGAAGAATGGCGCGACGTCACTGGCGGAGGAGGCCGGACAGGAACTCGAGGTTCGCCTCGTGGAACTTGGCATGCATGTCCGCGCCTGGCGGGAGACGCCGTCAGAGGCAGCGCGAAGCAGGGTCTGTGAAGATCTGCAGCGCATTCGCAATACCCTCGTACTGATTGACCAGGGAGCCACGGCTTTTGTCGTCGAGGAAACGCTTGCGTTGCTTGATGCCGAGGCGCAGGGCGAGATTGCCGAGCAACGTGCGCTGCATCCACTGCTTGGCGAAGCGGTTGAATTGCTCACGGTGCAGATCCACTCCATGACACGGCGCTCCGGCGGACTCAGTGCGCTGTGGCTGCTGCCACTGGTGAATGATATTCGAGCCTGTCGCGGTGCGCCGCTGCTGAGTGCATCGCTGATTGCGGCCATGGGGGTTGAACTGCCTGAAGGCGAGGTTTCGGCTGGCATCGATCCGGTGCGTCTTGCGCCTGCGTGGCAGCGTCTGCATCAGCGTCTGCAGCCTGATCTTCTTGCCTGGTTCCGGGGTGATGCGAAGTCGCCCTCGAGTCAGCTCAAGGGAACCCTGGATTCACTGACGGCGCTCGCGCACACCGGTACCGACGAGGGCATCCTCGGCCTCATGTTTGCTGCCGCCGGTGCGGTGATGGAGGGTCTTGTCAGCGGGCAGATTCAGGACGGGCCCGCGCTCAGGCGTCTGTATGCGCAGATCGAGCGGCTCGTCGCCTACGCTGGCCAGGGCCGCAAGCTTGCGCGTCTGCTGCCTCCGGACCTCGTGCGCAACCTTCTCTACTATGCGGCGCGGGTGGAGAACGGTTCGACCCGGTTCGACAGGCTGTACGAACGTCACGAGTTGCAGCGCATCAGGCAGCTTCCGAGAAGTGGCGCGGCGCCCGCACCGGTCGAAAGCGACATCGACGGCGAAAGCGGCTTGCGTGTCAATGTCGAACATGAGGTCGCGCGCTTGCTGCAGGTGTTGTCGGCAGGGTTGTCGCGCGATGTGCCGGCACTCGAGACGATCGCCGAGATCGACGTCGCCCTGGGTGACATGGCGCCGATTGTCGAGATCCTCGGAGAAGACTACCTGCTGACCTCCATCGAACAGCTTCGGCATCGGCTCGATCCGATCGTCGGCAACGGTGTTGTCGATGATGCAGGGCGCCAGGCACTGAATCGAAGCATGGCACGCCTTGAAGCCGTGCTTGCCAGAGGCGACACGGGTGTGTCCAGGCGTCGCCGGCATCGCTTGCATGCCGTGGCACAGGAAGCAGTTAGCCCCGGGCATGCCGCCATGTCAGGGAAACGGCCAGGGGTGGACGCCGTGTTCCTGCAACTTGCCGAGGATGCCTGCGTGTGTGAGATGCGGCAGGAACTTCAGAGCCTTGCCCGCGATGGTCTCGACGAAGCAACGCGCGACAAGGCCACTGATACCTTCGCGCGGCTTGCCGGTGTCGCGCGAATGCTCGGTGATGGGGTGCTGGCAGATGCTCTCGACGAGGCTCGGGCCGGCCTCTGCGAACACACGGTGGGCGAGCTTGCAGATTCCCTGCCCGAGTTGCTCGCTGCCATTGACGCCTGGCTGCTGTTCGGGGACGCGGCGAGTGATGATCTCGACGCCGCGCGTACCGTCTTCCGGCAGACGCGCTCGGCGCTCCGTGAGGTCGCTGCACGCAAGCCTGCTGCCGCTGACCAGACCACCGCCCAGGTCCGCGACGGCACGTCGAGCGTCGTTCCCGACAAGGTGACAGCCAGGTCGACAGGTGCGCGTCGCAACGCTCGCAATGATGCGTCGCTGGCACTCTCGGTGCTGGACGTCATGGATGCGATTTCCTCGCTCCGTCAGGCGTCGCATGCCGTACCCGGTGAAGTGGGTGAGCGTGAAGCCGGTTCCGCCCTCGAACAGGTGCTCGGTGTGCTTGCATCGCAGTCCGAGGGCGACGCGGGGGACTCTCTCCTGCACGCACTGGCGGCACCGGCACGGGCGCGAGTGCGGTGCAGACTCGATGGAGCAAGCCCCATGGCCGCCGGTGAAATCACTGCCGCTGATGCAGCCGGAGCCAATGACAACGTCGATGACGGCGTTTCTGCACCCTTGTTCGACCGCCATGAGCACCGACTACTCGAAGATGTGCAGGCCATGTTGCCGCAGCTGCTTGAAGATCGCTTCGGCCAGTCGGACGAGGTGCGTGGACTCGATCAGCTTCTGGCCGCACTGGTTGAGTCCGGCCCGATTGGAATGAAGCAGGCCGGAACCGAGCAGGGCGGAGCCGAACAAGTCAAAGCCGTGCAGGTCGGAACCGGGGATTCCTCGGCCGAGACCCTGCCTGAACTTGGTGATGAGCTGGCCATGACGCTCGACAATGTCGATGCCATGGTTGATGTGATGGAGGCCTCCCTGACGCTCGAGGAAACGGGGTCGATCGAAGAGGCCGACAGGCCCTTGCACGAGCTGTTTCACGATGAATGTCGTGCCGAAATCGATTTGCTGCGGCGCGAGGTTGACGCCGCGTTGGCTGATCGCAAGCGCAGTGACGAGGGCGCTTCGGTATTGCCCAACGAAGACTATCTGCGGGTACTGCATTCGCTCGTGGGCAGTGCTCGTACCGTCGGTGCCGAGCCCTTGCTGGCACCCGTCAATGAACTGCAACGCCTGGCCCTGACGCATCACCGAAACGCGACACGGTTTGCTACCGGCGAATTGTGGTCGCTGCGGCAGGAACTGGATCGCCTGCAGCAACTGGTCGATGACTGGGTGCTGGACGTTGCGGCAAGGGCGAGTGATACTGCGGCAGACACTCATGCGCGGGTGGATGATGTGCAGGCAGATGGCAGCATGCCGGCAGGCATGGACACTTTCGCGGAGGGCGGCGACCTCGCTGTTGATGCCGAAGCGCTGGCAGGCACGGACATTCTCGCGGAGGACGGTGATCCTGCAGTCGATACCGAAGCGCTGGCAGGCACGAACATTCCCCTGGAAGGTGGTGATTCCGTTGCCGACACCGAAGTGCTGGCAGACACCGCCGCTGACACCCTCATTGACACTTTTGCTGACGCCACCGGTGGCACCCTGGGTGACACCCTGCAACATATCTTTGCCGGCGAGGCGCGAGAACTCCTCGATGCCATGACTGCAGCGATGGCGCGGGATGATGTCGATGGCGCCCTGGCGCAACTGCACACGCTCAAGGGAAGTGCCCGCATGGCGCGCATGCACCGTTTGGCCGAAGAGGCGCATGTACTCGAGTCGGAAGTCGAGCAGGTGCGACGCAGGCATTCGCTCGAGGGCCTCGACGCCGCCGAAGATGAAGTACCGCTGGAGCGCGAATGGAAGGCGCGTTCACGACAGATCGCGGTGCTCGAAAGTGGCCGTGTCAGGTTGCAGAACGCGCTGCTCGATCAGGAATCGATGCCGGAAGCGATGCAGGTCTCGGTCCCCGCCACCGGTGCGGTCTCCGAGTCCGTGGATGTGGTCGATCCAGCCGCAATGTCGAGGGCGACGGCTGGGGTTGCGGCGTCGGCATCGACGGAAGCCTCAGCGACGCCGGGAGCCTCGAGTGCACCCGACAGCAGTGCAATGGCATTGGTCAGTGACGAGTCGGATGATTCCCGGATGCTCGCGCTTGTTTCGGAACTCGCCTCGAGCCAGTCACGTGTCTCGCACAGCCTCGGTGAGTTGCGCGAACGCGGGGTCGATATCGAACAGGCCGCGCTCGTCTGGCAACGCAAGCTGCGTGACGGACAGATCGACAGCACCGAGGCGCAGGCAGAAGCCGCAGCCGATCTGCAGCTGGCGCGCGAGGGATTCGCCGAGGCGCTGCGTCAGGCCGAGCGGATCCAGCAACAGGCGGCGCGCAATGCGAGTTTTCTGCAACAGCGCCTGATTCGTGCACAGCTTGTGCGTGCCGACGCCTGGCGTGAGCGGCTCGCGCAGGTCATGGACGACACCGCCAAGGCACTCGGTGTCGAAGCAGACCTCGCCATCGTGGGTGGCGGCATCACGCTGGAGCGATCGCTGTTTCAGGATCTCAGGTCACCGCTCGAACATCTGGTGCGCAATGCCGTGGTGCACGGTATCGAAAGACCGAGCGAACGTCAGCGAAATGGCAAGCCCGATACCGGGCAACTCACGCTCAGAGTCGATGTCGATGGCACCGATCTCCTGCTGATCTTTGCCGATGACGGACGTGGTGTCAGGGACGATGGTGTCGAGATGGGCAGCGACGATGACGCCCTGTCGGCAGAGGTACAGAAGCGGCTTCTCGCCCCGGGGTACAGCACCAGCAACGAGACCAGCATGCACGGTGGACGCGGCATGGGTCTCTACGCTCTGCAGCGCGAGATCGACCGCCTTCAGGGCAGCGTTCGCCTGTTCAGCAAACCTGGCGAAGGTCTGGAAGTGCAGCTCAGGGTGCCACAGCGTCTTGCCGTCATTCATGCACTCGTCGTGCGTTCCAGCGAGCGACTCTACGCACTGTCGGTCAATTCGGTCGTGGAAGTCATCGATGCCGAAAGCTTTGCTGTCGGTGAGGCCGCCGCTGCCGTTGACGGTGAAATGTCGCTGGACGAACTCCTCGGTCTCGGCGCTGGCGAGCGGCGCGAGAAGCGTTCGAGTTCCTGTCTCACGCGACCGGCAGTGCGCATCAGCAGTGATGATGCGCAACGTGTGCTGCGCGTTGACGAAGTCCTTGGCTTTCGTGAACTCCTGCACCAGGACATGGGTGTGCAACTGGCTGCTCTCGGCAGTTACGCCGGCGTCAGTGTGCTTCCCGACGGTCGCCCGGTGCTGACGCTCGATCTGCATCGGTTGCTGGTGCGGTCCATGGACAAGGCCGTGCGCAAAGCACCACCTCCACGGTCGCGTGCGGCGTCGGCACTGGTCGTCGATGACTCGATCACGGTACGTGTCGCTCTCGGGCGGCTGCTCGCCGAAGCGGGTGTCGAGGTCAGTGAGGCGCGCGATGGGATCGAAGCGCTGGAATACCTCGATCGAGAACTCCCGAACGTCATGCTGATCGATCTCGACATGCCGCGCCTCGACGGCTTCGGACTGCTCAAGCAGGCGCGGCAACGGTTCGGAGACGCCTGCCCGCCGATGCTCGTGATCAGCAGTCGCGACGATGCGGCAAGCCGTTCGCAGGTCATGGCGCTCGGTGCCGAGGGTCTCGTGGTCAAGCCCTGCCGGCGTGAGCAGGTTCACGATGTACTGGCAAGTGTGGGGGTGCGTCTGCCTGACCTCACGATCGCCTGATCCTTCACTCTCAGGTACTGCTTGCGATTTGCCGCTATCCGAGTATAATTGGGAAAACAGTCCCAATCATTTCCCCGGAGCACCGAATCATGAATGCACGAGTCACCGGTATTTCAATGCTGCTGGCCAGTTCCCTGATGCTGGCCTGTAGTGACAACGACAACGACAACGACAACGCCTCAGCCGTCGACGCCGGAAACGGCGACGTCACGGGCGGTAATGGCGATGCCACGAACGAAAACGGCATCGAACTCAGGCGCTTCACTTCCGCGGACGACTTCGGTCATGCGCTGCGCGATGCGCTCGTCAACAACGGGCCGCAGTATGGCCACGACAATGCCTTTCCGGCAGTTGATGCAGGGGAAGCCACTGGTGACGTGGGTTCGGATTCCGCGGATTCGGATTCCACGGGGGCGGCCGTCGCGTCACCTTCGGGCAGTTCCCCTGATGGTTCGGCGAGCAACGTGACCGCCACGAATGTGCAGGAGCAGGGCGTCGACGAGGCCGATCGGGTCAAGGTCAGTGCCGATGGCAGCACGCTCTACGTGCTGCATGTCGATCAGCAATACCTGCCGATCGAGATCCCTGTCGGGACCCCTGTCGAGACAACGATCGTGACCGATGATGGTGTCTTTCCCGGTGGCGGTACACTGAACGCAACCAACACGCTGCGTGTGATGTCGCTGGATCCGGCCACACCCGACGCTGCCGAAGTTGGCCGTACCGAGATCGATGTCGGTGGCAAGGTGGCCGACGGGTTTTACCAGTACGACGCTGATACCCTGGTCCTGACGGCCTCGGGTGGGTTCAATTACTACGCCGACTGGGGCAATCCCTTCGCCTTTGTTCAGCAGAACGCCGAGATCGTCAGCATTGATGTCTCCTCGCCGTCGAGTCCGAGTCTCGCAACCCGGCTGAGCATGGAGGGCCAACTCGTGTCGAGCCGGCGCATCGGCAGCCAGCTTGTCTTCGCAACACGTTACTACCCGAACATCGAAGGTGTAGATGCATCCAGTATGAGTGCCGAAGCCTGGCAGCAAGCCGTCAACGAGGCCGACCTCGCGGACATCATGCCCACCTGGCAACGGGATGGTGGCGAGGCGCAACCATTGGCAAGACCCGACGACTGCTTCGCTGCGCCGTCATCGACGAGTGAGTCGTGGTACAGCCCCGACATCATCACCATGGGTGTCATCGATCTGGACAGCATGACCCTGACCGACAGCGTCTGCTATCTTGGTTCGAGCGAAACACTCTACGCTTCGACCGACAGCATCGTGCTGGCCACCACGCAATGGGATTACGACGATGGAGGCCTGCCCGAAACCGACCCCGATGATGTCGTTACCGACAACGACGGTGAGCCGGCAACCGCTGACACGAGCGACCTTGAAACGAACAGTTACGTCAGCACCGAACTGCACCAGTTCAATCTCGGCAACGGCACGCTCGACTACGTCGGCAGCGGTAGCGTCAACGGCCACCTCGGCTGGAACAGTGAACGCCGTCCCTACCGCATGAGCATGCGCGACGGTCTCCTGCGCGTGGCCACGATGATCGATCCCTGGAACGGCCTTGTCGAGAGCCCGATTCGACTGACGGTGCTCGAAGCCGATGGCAATGGTAGCCTGAATACCGTGGCACAGCTCCCGAGCGAGGCGCAGCCGGCACCGATCGGCAAGCCCGGAGAATCGCTCTACGCCTCGCGTTTCGTGGGTGATCGCGCCTACCTCGTCACCTACCTGCAGTCCGATCCCCTGTACGTGATCGACTTCGCCGATCCGCGTAATCCGCGCCTTCGTGGCGAACTCCAGGTCGAAGGCTTCAGCGACTACCTGCATCCGCTCGACAACGACTTTCTGCTTGGTATCGGCATGGATGCGGTAGCGGGGGACGAGGAGCGCGGCGGCATCCTTCAGGGCATGAAGTTGTCGCTTGTCGATGTGCGTGACCTCGACAACCCCGCCGAGGTGCAGGTGCTCAGAATTGGCCAGCGCGGTACCTCATCGGAGGCGCTGTCGAACCCGCGGGCGATTACCGTGCAAACGGGCACCGATTCACAGCCGACGCGCGTTGCCTTCGGCATCGACGTGTACGGCAGTGAAGCCGGTGAATACATCGGCGACCCCTGGTCTTATCCCGAATGGAGCCGTACCGCACTGTACGGCTTCGAAGTCAGCACCGGTGACAACGCAGCGATCACGTTGCGAGGTTCGATGGCTGCTGGCGATGGCGTGAATAACCCGGGCTACGGTGACGCACGTTCGGTCATGGTTGACGATGCCGTTTTCTACATCCACGACGAGAACGTCTACGCCGCTGACTGGGACGATCTCGGCAACGTGAACGGACCACGCCAGGCAAGGAATGATCGCTGACTGCTGACTGCTGACTGCTGACTGCTGACTGCTGACTGCTGACTGCTGACCGCTGACCGCTGACCGCTGACCGCTGACCGCTGACCGCTGACCGTTGGTCGGTGGTCGGTGGTCGGTGTTTGTGGTGAGAAGCCGGCCATCAACTTGCGGGTTGCTGACAGGCCCGTTGCTGGCATCGGCTGTGCATGAGCGAAGGTTCAATCACCTTCGGTTACTTCCATGTCAGTGAACGTCAGACAAGGCCTTGCGCTGGCATTGCTAGGGGCCGCAGTTGGTGTTGCCGCTGGTTGGCGCCTGGCCGATCGGCGCGCCGAGGTTCGCCAGCAGCTTGTCGTGGCCGAGCTTGCCGAGACACTCTCGCAGGAGTACGCGTTCGAAATCGATCGCTTGCGCGCGCACTCCGATGATGATGCAGAGCGTCTGGCCATTGCAGAGGCAAGCATTGCTGCGCTCGAGACGCGTCTTGCGGCGAGTCTCGAGCAGGATCTTGCCGATGCCCGTGAACTCGCGCTGTACCGACGCATTGCGGCCGCTGACATGCCCTCGGGACTTGCCGTTGACGAGGTCAGTCTTGTCGGCGGGGAGAAACCCGCACTACTCGTGACACTTGTGCAGTCGCAGGGACGCAATCGCGCTCAAGGCAAGGTCGGTCTGGATCTGCTGCTCACCGAGGCAGGTACTGTCGGCAGCGAGATCGAGGCGAGCGAGCCAGCAGTCGAAACCATTGTGCTTCTGGAGCCGGACAGCGAGGACGCGCCGAGTTTCGACATGCGCTTCTTTCAGAGCATACGGTTGCCTCTCGAGCGCACTGATTTTCCCGATAACGCCAGTCTCAGGATCACGGTGCAGCCCGAGGGCAAGCGCTACAAGCGTTTCGTCAAGCGCATCCCCTGGCAGCAGCTGGCATTGGCGGATTGAGCGTAGGCAATGACCGGGATTGACCGGAGAACAGTGCCGAATACTTGACCTTCCGAGTCGGGAAAGCGTAGTATCCAACCAGTATTTCGAGGGAAACCCATGAACACCGAAGTCAACTACGATATCAATTTCGACGACTTCAAGATGCCCGATCCGCTGGTCTTCACCGAGGCGGCAGCGTTGAAGGTCAAGGAACTCATCGATGAGGAGGGTAATCCCGACCTCATGCTCAGGGTATTCGTCTCCGGCGGTGGCTGCAGTGGTTTCCAGTATGGTTTCACCTTCGATGAAGTCGTCAACGAGGGTGATACCGAAGTGGTGAAGGAGGGTGTCAAGCTGCTCATCGATCCGATGAGCTTCCAGTATCTCACCGGTGCCGAAATCGACTACACCGAAGGCCTCGAGGGTTCCCAGTTCGTGATCAGGAACCCCAACGCCACCACCACCTGCGGTTGCGGTTCTTCCTTTTCGGTCTGATTGACGAGACAGGCGCCTGCCGTTTCGCCCCGAGTCAGATCCGTGCTCCGGCGATCAACTGTGCCGGGCCCTCCACCCGAACCCTGACATGCGTTCTTACTTGATGGTGTCAGAGTGTTCCGAGGACAGGACCGTGTCCACGTTGGTGCCGGCGACCATGGTTTCCTCCACCAGCACACTGCGCATCTGTTCGAGCATGTTCTCCGAATATTGATGCAGTTCGGGCAGGTAGGCCGTGTCCAGCGGCGCGGCGGCGGGCAGTTCCACCTTCAGCGGGTCGACGTGAGTGCCGTGCAGGCGGAATTCGTAGTGGAGGTGGGTGCCGGTCACACGGCCGGTGTGACCCACATAGCCGATCACCTCACCTTGCTTCACGCGTTTGCCCACCTGGCTCTTGTCGGAGATGCGCGACATGTGCGCGTACAGTGTGGTGATGTCGTTGCCGTGCTTGAGAATCACGGTGTTGCCGTAGGCGCCTTTCTGTCCCGAGTAGGTAACGGTACCGTCGGCCGTCGCGTAGATCGGTGAGCCGTGCGGCGAACCGTAGTCGACACCGCGATGGGCGCGACGCTCTTTCAGTACCGGGTGCAGGCGATTGGGATCGAAACGCGACGTGATGCGAACCACGTCTACCGGGTGACGCATGAAGGTACGTTGCTTGGCCTTGCCGTCTTCGGAGTAGTAGGCGGTGTGGCCGTCATCGGTGGTGAAGCGAAAGGCGCGATAGGTTCTGTTGCCGCGCACGAACTCGGCGGCGAGAATCTCGCCGTCACCGATGTAGTTGCCTTCGCGATAAAGCCGATCGTAGACGATGCTGAACTGGTCGCCCGGGCGGATGTCGCGTGCGAAGTCGAGTTCCCACTGAAAGATATTGGCCAGCGACATGATCGTCGACTGCTTGAGGTTGGCCTGTTCGGCGGCGAGATAGAGCGAATGCTGGATGGTGCCGGAGGTGACCACGCGCTCCTTTTCGATGGGAATGTCGAGGATGCTGGCCACCAGCATGCCGTTGTGATCGGGACGCACAGCGATGCGGCCAGCGCGGCCGGTATCGATCGAAGCGTCGAGGAAATGGCCATCGGCATCGTGGCGCACATCCAGTACCTGGCCGATGCGCAGGTTCACGAGCTGGGTCTTCACGAGATCCTGATCCAGAAGGCGCTTCATCTGCTCGACCTTGACGCCTTGTCTGCCCAGCAATCGAACCAGAGAATCACCGGCTTTCACTTCCACGTGAGTGAGCACGGCATCGTCAGGGCCGTTCGCCTGACGGCGCTGAGCCTTGAAAACGGCACTGTCGGCAGCGCCTTCGACGCCGGGCATTTCCAGTCGGCTGTCGATGGTCAGCACGTCGGGGAGAGTGCCTGCAGCGCGTACCGAGTGCATGGGCTTGTCGTGCGGCGCAGGGTTCGCACTCGCGCCGGTAGTCGCGCTGCGGCGATCGCTCAGTGCGTCATGATCGTCGTCGAAATAGAAGGTGGGC
>PDWI01000558.1_pt1:0-102500 | contig 158717 bp, 132 predicted proteins | sample 1430891 | NCBI WGS metagenome assembly PDWI01 (sample SAMN01162508, study PRJNA174530) | Oral metagenome, whole genome shotgun sequencing project. | biome: Marine environment; feature: Marine mammal; material: Swab sample of the gingival sulcus; isolation source: swab sample of gingival... | reverse complement strand
GGGTGACTGCGTACCTTTTGTATAATGGGTCAGCGACTTATTCTCAGTGGCAAGCTTAAGCGACTAGCGGAGGCGTAGGGAAACCGAGTCTTAAATGGGCGAGGCCAGGTTGAAGGTGCCGTAACAGGCACTGGAGGACCGAACCCACTTATGTTGAAAAATGAGGGGATGAGCTGTGGATCGGAGTGAAAGGCTAATCAAACCCGGAGATAGCTGGTTCTCCTCGAAATCTATTTAGGTAGAGCCTCTCGTCTCACTGCTGGGGGTAGAGCACTGTTATGGCTAGGGGGCCATCCCGGCTTACCAAACCATTGCAAACTCCGAATACCAGCAAGTGCAATCGAGGGAGACACACGGCGGGTGCTAACGTCCGTCGTGGAAAGGGAAACAACCCAGACCGCCAGCTAAGGTCCCAAAATACCGCTCAGTGGGAAACGATGTGGGAAGGCATAGACAGCCAGGAGGTTGGCTTAGAAGCAGCCACCCTTTAAAGAAAGCGTAATAGCTCACTGGTCTAGTCGGCCTGCGCGGAAGATTTACCGGGGCTCAAGCGGTATACCGAAGCTGCGGATGCGTCTTTGACGCATGGTAGAGGAGCGTTCTGTAGGCCTGTGAAGGTGTGTCGCAAGGCATGCTGGAGGTATCAGAAGTGCGAATGCTGACATAAGTAACGATAATGCGGGTGAGAAACCCGCACGCCGAAAACCCAAGGTTTCCTGCGCAACGTTAATCGGCGCAGGGTTAGTCGGATCCTAAGGCGAGGCCGAAAGGCGTAGTCGATGGAAAACAGGTTAATATTCCTGTACCACTGCTAACTGCGATGGGGGGACGGAGAAGGCTAGGCCAGCCGGCAGTTGGTGTCCGGTTTAAGCGAGTAGGGTGTATTTCCAGGAAAATCCGGAAATGCTTTACCTGAGACGTGATGACGAGCTCGAATGCGAGCGAAGTGGTCGATGCCATGCTTCCTGGAAAATCCTCTAAGCTTCAGGTTATCAGTGTCCGTACCCCAAACCGACACAGGTGGGTAGGTTGAGAATACCAAGGCGCTTGAGAGAACTCGGGTGAAGGAACTAGGCAAAATAGCACCGTAACTTCGGGAGAAGGTGCGCCCCCTTTGGTGACTGCCCGGTGCCGGAAGGTTAATTGATGGGGTTATCTTCGGAGAAGCTCTTGATCGAAGCCCCGGTAAACGGCGGCCGTAACTATAACGGTCCTAAGGTTAACTTCGCTAGCCTTAGTAAAACCAAGCTATATGCGGGAAACTCCTCCAAAACCAATCAGTACTCGACATCGGAAGGGATGTCAGTAACAATCTGATGGACATGGGGACAATCCGCAGGGAAGACTTTGATGCACAAAGAACCCTCAGAGACTATACGCTTGGGAATTGCCAATGAAGCTTGAATCTCAATGGATCACAGGATTCGTGGATGGTGAAGGCTGCTTTCATGTGTGGATCAATCCTCACAGGGACATGTCAGCCGGATTTCAGGTATTGCCTGAATTCACCGTTGTGCAACACGAGCGCGATGTGCAGATTCTTCACGCACTGAAAGCTTATTTTGATTGTGGTGTCGTTCGCGACCATCACGAAGATCGAATGGCTTACAGGGTGCGAAGCAAGCAACACTTGCTTGAACACATCGTTCCATTTTTTGAAAAGCATCCTCTGAAAACCAGGAAGAACGTTGACTTCAGAAAGTTTCGTTCCGTGTTACTCCTGATGGACAGAGGTGTTCATCTGACGTCGGATGGGGTCGAAGAAATTCGAGCCATTGTGGCGACGATGAGCAGAGGCAGTTCAAGATAGAGTCCGACTTTTCTGGAAACAGAAGAAGATTTGTCGAGCGAAATTCCTTGTCGGGTAAGTTCCGACCTGCACGAATGGCGTAACGATGGCCACACTGTCTCCACCCGAGACTCAGTGAAATTGAATTCGCGGTTAAGATGCCGTGTACCCGCGGCTAGACGGAAAGACCCCGTGAACCTTTACTACAGCTTTGCATTGAACTTTGAACCTATTTGTGTAGGATAGGTGGGAGGCGTTGAAACGTGATCGCCAGATTGCGTGGAGCCATCCTTGAAATACCACCCTGGTATGTTTGGAGTTCTAACTTGGGCCCGTAATCCGGGTTGAGGACAATGTATGGTGGGTAGTTTGACTGGGGCGGTCTCCTCCCAAAGAGTAACGGAGGAGCGCGAAGGTACCCTAAGCACGGTCGGAAATCGTGCGGTTTGTGCAAAGGCATAAGGGTGCTTGACTGCGAGACAGACACGTCGAGCAGGTGCGAAAGCAGGTCTTAGTGATCCGGTGGTTCTGTATGGAAGGGCCATCGCTCAACGGATAAAAGGTACTCCGGGGATAACAGGCTGATTCCTCCCAAGAGTCCATATCGACGGAGGAGTTTGGCACCTCGATGTCGGCTCATCACATCCTGGGGCTGTAGCAGGTCCCAAGGGTATGGCTGTTCGCCATTTAAAGTGGTACGCGAGCTGGGTTTAGAACGTCGTGAGACAGTTCGGTCCCTATCTGCCGTGGGCGTTTGAGAATTGAAGGAAGCTGCTCCTAGTACGAGAGGACCGGAGTGGACGATCCTCTGGTGTTCCGGTTGTCACGCCAGTGGCACTGCCGGGTAGCTATGATCGGACAGGATAACCGCTGAAAGCATCTAAGCGGGAAGCCCCTCCTGAGATGAGTTCTCACTGGACCCTTGAGGTCCCTGTAGGGCCCTTGTAGACTACAAGGTTGATAGGCTGGGTGTGGAAGCACAGCAATGTGTGAAGCTAACCAGTACTAATTGCCCGTGAGGCTTGACCATATAACACCCAAGCAGTTGCTTGAGCGTGTTACATGACGACAATGATTGTGTAGTACGTTTCAACTCTCCAGTTTAGTCGTGTAGCGCTTTACCGATGTTTCGGCAAGCGGCACGACATGCCAGTTCTCCCGGCGGCCTTAGCGTTTGGGTACCACCCGATCCCATCTCGAACTCGGAAGTGAAACCATTCAGCGCCGATGATAGTGTGGGGCTTCCCCATGTGAAAGTAGGTCACCGCCGGGTTTTATTTCAAAGGCACCCTCATGCAGGGTGCCTTTTTTGTTTTGGTGCGCCGAACAAGGCGCGAAGCGCCGTGATCGGTGCTTTCAGGTGGTGAGCGAAAGCGATTCGCGAAACGCGAAAGCAACGCGCGCCAATCAATCAGTCTTTTTTACATTGGCAAGACTGAAAACGGCCTATCGCGCCTGCAAGCCTGGTACCGTCAGCAGCTTCTCGCCGCCATGTCTGGCGAGTGCCGCCTCCAGTGCCTTCTCATAGTCGGGCTGTGCACTTTTCAGGCGGGCACGCCCCTTCTTGGTCAGCACCGCATACACCCCGCGTTTGTCTTCCGGACACAGGTCTCGAATGGTCAGATCGGCACGCTCCAGACGTTCCACCATCCGAGAAACCGAGCTTTGGTTCAAACGCAGATGGGTGGCCAACTCCTGCATTCGCAGTTCGGAATCCTGAGAGTCCGCCAGTATGTCCAGAGCCCGGTATTCAGACAGGCCAATCCCATGTTGGGCTTGCAGGACTCTGCCCAGATCGGCCTCGACGTTGGAGACGATTTGAATCAGCTTGAGCCATGTATCGCTTCTCTTTGACATCGCTGACACGCGCTCCTCTTGAACGATGGACAGTCCATTTTCTCATAGGTATGTCCGTACAATTCAAGAGGTTCGGCCCTGCGAGTTCATTCGGGACAGGAACGCCAGGAACGGTTGCACGCCCTCTGGCACCGGCAACTTGCGTACGACGGGAAACTTCCAGTCCAGCGGGTCATGGGAGAGCAGTGCGTAGGTGCTGCGATAGTCGAATCCGTATGTTGCCGCTTCGTTTCGATCAACGGCGAAATACACTTGTTCGATACCCGCGTAAAACGCGCTCAGGTAGCACATGGCGCATGGTTCTCCCGACGCCAGCAGCGTCTGGCCGGAGAGATATGACGTTCCGGCGGTGCGGCACGCATCCCGGATGGCCTCGACTTCCGCGTGGGCGATCGGGTCGTGGTGTTCCCTGACGCGGTTGACGCCGCGCCCGAGAACCATGCCGTGTGCATCGACAACGAAGGCCGTGAAGGGAATACCGCCACCGTGGACATGCTTTGCCGAGTAGGCCACAGTATCCTTCATGCGCTGCGTGATTCGCTCACTGGGGTTGTCGGCCATCATGCGGGTATTCCACTTTTGTGGGCCTGGAGCCTGGGGCTGTCCGCGAGCTTCAACCAGACGACACCGCCAATGATGACTGCCAGCCAGAAAGCCTGAGTGAGTGTCAGCGGTTGATCAAGCAACACGCTGCCGAACGCTGCCGCGCCGACCGAACCGATGCCCGCCCATACGGCGTAGCCAATCCCCACGTCGATGGTTTTCAGGGCTGCGCTGAGGCAGTACAGCGTCAGCAGGAAGAACACTCCTGCGGCAACCGACCAGCCAGGTACCGTGAATGCCTGGCTACCTCCCACGCTGAGGGCATAGCCAATTTCGAAGGCGCTGGCAAGCAACAGCATGGCCCATGCGCGCCCATTGCCTTTGTTCGTTTCGTTGATCGTCGTCATGTCGGATTCCTTTGTGAGATGAATGAGGTGATGGACTGTTGCCTTCATGCCACACCGCTGAGCCGCAGGCCCACGACGCCGCCGATGACGAGCGCGATTCCGAAGAGCTTGCTCGGATTCAGCCGCTGCCCGAAGAACAAAGCACCGAGAATGACGATTCCGACGCCGGCAACGGACGTCCAGATGGCATACCCGATTCCAACTTCGAAGGTCAGCAAGGCAAGGCTGAGGAAATAGGTGGCGATTGCCCCGCTGATCAGGGTGGCTGCTGTCCAGCCGAAACGGGTGAAGCCTTTTGCGTTTCCTGCGGAAATCGCCACCGCGATTTCAAAGATCACGGCGATGCTCAGATATAGCCAACTCATGATGAATGCTCCTTTCGTTCCGATGAGACATCGCTCGTCTGCTCACTTCGGATCATCCGGTCGATGGCGTGCCTGAGTGCTTCCAGAGGTGGTGTGCCACGGAAAACCTGATCGCCGACGACGATGGTGGGAACGGATGTGATCTGCATGTCCTCGCGGGCATGGCGTAATGCCTTCTGGTGACGTTGGGCATAGGTGCCGCTCTCCAGTGCCTTGCGGGCTTCGTCGGGGTCAAGGCCGACCTCGGCGGCAAGCCCGATCAGGGTTTCCGGTTTGCCAATGTCCTGGTCTTCCTGGAAGAAGGCTCGCAGGATGCGCACGGAGTAGGCGTGATCCAGGCCCTGGTCTTGCGCCATCGCCAGTAGCTCAAACGCCTTTGCCGTGCGCGGCTGTGGCGAGATCGACGGCAATCGCATCGGCACCCCAAGACGCTGGGCGAGGGGATAGACGGATCTCTGCCATACAGAGGGCAGATACGGATCTTCCGGCCTCAACGTCGGCTCCGGTGCCGGACGCAGCTCAAAGGGTCGCCATGTAATGGCGATGTCGCGGTCTGCAATTGCATCGGACAACACCTGTTCCGCCAACAGGCAGAAGGGGCAGACATAGTCTGAGTAGATGGTGATGGATGTCATGCAGGCCTCCATATGAATGCATGTGCATGCATAATAATGAAACGAGCCGCAATTGTCAAACCATTTGCGCATGCATGTACTTTCGAGCGACGATCACGACCAGGCCCTCCATGCTGGAATGTGCGGCTCTTGCTGCTGCGTTCGTGGCCGTTTGGTGGTTGTTCACCGCTGCAGCGCTTCCCTTTCCGCCACTTTCCGGTCTGATCCGCTTTCCCGCATCATGCCGTTGCCGGCACAATGGGCGGATTCTCATGCGGATCTCATGGGAGGGAAAGGTGGCCAGCCACAGCAGGAACCGTGTGAGCCGGTGGCTGGTGCATGCAAATGCGTTTGGCGACGCCTGACACCAGCGAGGATGACTCGTCGCAGTGCACTGGCACGGGCTGATCACTCCCGAAGAATATCTGCCGCCCGCTACCGTGCATCGGCTGCGGCAGAAGAACGGGCCGATGGTGCCGCGGTCACCGGGTTGTGAGTCGGATACCGACCGTCGCCGCCTTGTCTTTCTCGAGGTCAGGCAGGCGAACAGCGCGCTGTCAGAGACGACAGCGCATCGTCGCAGACAACGATATCAGTCGACAAAGGCTTTTTCGACCACGTAGTGACCTGGCTTCGAGTTGCTTCCCTGCTCGAGGCCCCGTGCTTCGAGCACTTGCATCATGTCACGGTTGAAAGCCAGTGAACCGCACAGCATGGCGCGGTCTTCGTCGGGCTTGAGTCCTTCGAGGCCCAGATCTTCGAAAAGCTTGCCGCTTTCGATCAGCGAAGTAATGCGACCTTGGTGTTCGCTCGCTTCCCGCGTCGTCGAGGGATAGTAGGTAAGCCGATCACCGACGAATTCGCTGATGAGTTCATCGTCCGCGATGCGTTGCATGAGATCCTTGCCGTAGTCAAGCTCGGCAGCCTGACGACAGGTGTGCGTCAGTATGACCTGCTCGAAGTGTTCGTAGGTTTCCGGGTCACGAATGATGCTGGCGAATGGTGCGATTCCGGTGCCCGTGGCGAATAGCCACAGTCGCTTTCCCGACACCAGTGCATCGTAGACAAGTGTGCCTACCGGCTTCGGGCGCAGCAGCACGGAATCACCTGGCTCGATCTTGCACAGGCGTGAAGTCAGTGGGCCATCAGGCACCTTGATGGAGTAGAACTCGAGCTCCTCGTCCCAGTTTGGCGACGCGATCGAGTAGGCACGCATGATGGCCTTGCCGGTCTCGTCATGCAGGCCGATCATGAGGAACTCACCCGAGCGAAAGCGCAGGCTTTCGGGGCGCGTGGTGCGAAATGAAAACAGCCGATCAGTCCAGTGACGGACCGAGAGCACTTCCAGGCTTTCGTGAGACGACTTGTTCCTGGCCGGCTTGGCAGCGGTGGACGGATTGTTCACGTAGGGCTCACTGATGGCTTGCACGTTTGTCGACCATCATTATCGGCTGCGACCGGCAGAAATGGTGTCGCAGCCTTCGAAACTTTTGTGTGATTTTGTCAACAGGCCATCAAGATCGAGGCGGATTTCCTTCCGTAGACAGTAGCTACTCAGCTCCACGTACCTGATGTCGTCATGACCAGAGTCTGATGACGGTTCGGGATGTGTGCTGTTGCAGGCTCGGGCTGTTCGCTCCGCTGCAGTGTGTGGTTGATGCGCTGGCCGAGGGTGTCTCGCTGCTGCGCGCACGTATCGATCGCATCAGAACCGATCTCGATCCTGGCTTTGCCACCAGATGCAATGCCGCAAGTGAGGACGACGGCGGCCATGCTGGCCACTTCCTTCGAGGCAGGGTATTGGCCAGCGCGCTGGAGCACGTTGGAGAGATGGATTCAGGGATTGATCCATCCGAGTCTGCAGATACTGAACAAGGCTCCAGGCGCCGGTGTGGAGAACAGCGCCAGAGTGAGCGAATTCAGGCAGCGTGAGCCTTGTCTCGTTCCGTGTCGATTCAGCGAATGACGTCTCACTTCCACTGTGATTTGCTTCTGTAAACGGCTATCCGGATTTCAGCGCTTGGTGGCATGTTGAGATAATGCCTCGATGAAACTCTTGTACTGCAGTGTTTGTGTATTTGCTCTGTTGCTGCTGGCGCCGGATTTCGTGAACCGTGCCAGTGCGGCAGAATTTGCCGACGATTTCACAGAGAATCCCTTTGCGCCGCGCGGTTTCGTGCTGACGCGAAGCAGGCTCGACCAGCCATCGGTGCAAGCTGCGGGTGAGGCGGTTGATGTGGTGTTCGACAACGCCGAAAGTGATTCCAGCTTCCTGCGGCTGGCAACGACTGACGCCACACGACAGTCACTCTCGGCCGAATTCGCCTTCACCGGCGAGCGAAGTCTGCCGCAGAGTGGTTTGCGACAGCTTTCGCTCGACCTGTTTGCCTTCAATGTCTACCGGGATGGTGGTCTGGGCACAAATGCCGGCAAGGGATTCGCAAATCTGCGTGTGACCCAATATGCCGATGGCAGAAACCGCGCTGAGCTGTGTGTTCGTCATTATGATCACGAAGGTACTCTGCAACCGCTGGTCGTCAGTGACGATGGTGTGATCGTCAACTGCGAGCGACCGGCATGGTCTTTCGACGACAACCAGATCGTTGACGCCGCCATCGAGTTCGACCGAGCCGCGCAGGCCATGGTGGTGACACTCAACGAACATCGACAGGTCTTTCCGCTGAACCCGGAAGTATCGCTGTTCAAACCCGCCAGATTCATGCGACAACTGTTCATGGTTACTTACGGTGATGGTGCGCGTGCCGAGATAAGGCTGCATGACGTCGACGATCTGGGTGATGTGTCCTGGTTGCCACGACAGGTCAACCTCCATCCGCGAATCGGCGATAACGATGATCCGCTCCTTGACATCTTCTGGGATGACGGCGCGATCGTCATGATGGCCGAGAACACGGGTGAAACGGGTAGCAAGATCACGCAGCTCTTGCTCGAGAACGATACTGATTTCATCGAGGCCAGCGCCATGTTCGAAGGCCGCTCGTTCCTCGAGAGCGATGATGCCGAACTCACGTTCCGGCTCAGAAGTGTGCTCTACAATGAACGCGCTGACGGTGGTGTGAAAGGCAAGGGAAATCTCGGCGAGGTGATCGCGATGAACTACATGAGAGCCAACCGGGGTCGTCCGGATCCCTTTGCCATCTTCTGTCTGGTGCGTGTTGGCGAAGAGGGCAAGTCGGAGGGCATGCTTGGCGAAATGCCCGGCACTTCCTGCATCTACCCTGAGGAACCGCTTGCCTTCGACACCTACCACGACCTGTCCATCGAGCTTGATCGTTACCGTCGGCTTGTCATCTTCAAGGCAGGACCGAACACGTACGAGCACCCGCTCGACGCAATCTATTATCGAAGTCTGGCCACGCAGCGTGCCGTTGCTGCGTGGGCCAGGGGTGTTTCGCTGATGCGCACACGTATCGATCGCATCAGAACCGATCCCGATCTCGAATTTGCTGCCACACTCGATACCGACAGTATGGATAAAGGTGTGACGAGCAGCGTCACCAGTACCGATGTTGGTATCAGCGGCTATTCGAGCGGCGGTTGTTCCATCAATGCCCGGCACTCGGCGCTTTCCCCGGCATCGCTTGCATTGATGCTGGGTGTCGCCTTTCTGGCGAGGCGACGACGATCGCAATAGCCTGGCAATCCCAGTGCCTCAGTGACTACCGGCGTGAGGATCTGTGCGAACACGATGCGCGATACCGTACTCGCGTGATGTTCCGGCTCACGTTCGCGGCGCGGCGCGGGCCACAGGCACGATGCGCGCGCCCACGGTTTCGACGAAGGTTTCGTCGTGGCTGGCGAAGACGATTGTCCGCCTCGCTACGCCCTCGCGGATCAGCGCCGACAGTGCGTCCAGCGAGCCAGCATCGAGCGCGTTGCTCGGCTCGTCCAGTAGCAGCACCTCGGGCTCGCCGGTCAGCGCCGCCGCAATCAGCAGTTTCTTTCGGGTGCCTTGCGACATGTTTTCGACGCGCCGCCCGAGGCTCTCTTCGAGGCCGAAGTCACGGATCAACCGAGCCTGTTCCGGCGAGGTATCGACCCGCTTCGCCAGCCTGACCAGGCGCAACAGCTCGGCACCGCTCATGAACGGGTAGAGGACGGACTCTTCAGGGGCGTAGCCGATGCACTGCCTGGCCGCCAGAGGACGTTCACGGAGATCGAACCCGGAGACTTCGATCTCTCCCTCGTCCGACGCCAGCGCGCCGGCCATCAGCCCGAGCAGCGTGGACTTGCCGACACCGTTCGGTCCGACCAACGCGTGCGCTCCGCCGAGAAAGCGCTCCGAGAAGCCGTCGATGACGGGTAGGCGGCCGAAGCGCTTGCGCAGCCCCCGCACGATCAAGCTCGGCTGCTCGCTTGGGAGCGGCGAACCCGCCTCGGTCGCGTCTGCTTCGCCACGATGCCGAGATGGCGAGTTCATCGGAACCAACTTGCCATGAGCCAGGCCCAGAGAACGACGGCACAGAGGGACCAGACGAAGCTCGTCTCCAGACGGCGGCGCTGGGTCCAGCGCAGGAGCGGGACCGCCGCCGAGGTGCCAACAATGAAGCTTGTCGCTTCGCCAACCGTCAGCGTGCCGGCGATCGCGTGCACGACGGAGTAGAGCGCGACGACGGCGAGCAGCAACAAACCACCGATCGCGAGCTCTGCCACCGTCCAGTGAGCCGTCGACAGAGGTAGCGTCCGCCAGTAGCCAGCGAGCTTTCGTCGATGTGCCGCCATGTCCTGGAAGACGCCGGTGACGGTGAGCATGATCAAGGCCACGGCTGCCGCATGGAACGACGACACGCTGTCTTTCCAGGCACCGCGACTCAGGAGGTAGTGGCTGCCGAACACGATCGCGACGGCGAGGCAGATCCTGACCGCGAAGCCGAAGCGCCGCTCGTTCGCCAGCAGCGGTTTGTGGAAGCCGGCCGCCGCCAGCACCGGACTCCAGGGTGACAGGCTTGCCATGCGGCTAGGGACCCGCCCCGAGAACTCGGGGCGGTAGATGTCCGCCGGCGAGCACGAACGCCAGCGCACCCCCGAAGACCAGGAGCACGGTGAAGCCCAATGGATAGGGCGCCCGGCCCGTCGCGAACAGCACTGCGTCGCCGATTGCGAGAACGGTGATCATGCCGACGGGCTTCTGCAGGTAGAGAACCTGGGCGGCGACGAACAGAACGCTGACGACGGCCATGCGCAGGCAGCATTGCACGATTTCGTCGCCACTGAGACGGCCCTCCGGCATCAGGATCAACGCGGTCAGCACCACGAGAAAGAACGGCCAGCCAGCAATGCCAACCACGAACGCATCGAGCCGCGTCAGCGCTCCCCGGGACAGCGGCAGAGTCTCGATGTAGCGACGGAAATCACCGCCGCCGACCGCCTCGCGCAGGAAGTGTATCCAGAGCACGGCGACGAGGTTCAGCAGCGCCAGGCACAGGATGGTTTGCTGCCAGGAGAACCTGTCCGGCAAGCCGATCACGATCAGGGGCTCAGCGAAGATGATCGGCAGCACGGGCAGAACCATAAGTCCGAGGATCACGATCTGACGTCGTCTGACGAGGGTCTGCCGCAGGCCGTGCGCGTACCAGCGGTAGCGCAGGGCGCACAGCAGTCGAAAGGAGGACCCCCTTGCCCTCACCTGGCCAGCAGCACAATCGGCAATGCCAGCGGCCCGAGGCAGAAGCCCCAGATCGCCCACTTCGTCGTGTCGAGCTCTTTCTTTCCGGCGATGGCCGAGACGATGAATCCGCAGACGACCTGAACAGCCAGAACGACCAGTATGAATCCCATGCCTGATGACATCCTCATGCCCCTCGTTGAGTGGTGATGGAGTACGGGTGGCGAGATCGGACGTGGCCGCTCAGCTCTTTTCCTGAACGTAGGACCCCGGTGCATCCTCGATGACGTCGAGTTTGCCGTCGCCGGGTATGCGTGCCGCAACCTTGCTGCCCGAAAGCGGTGCCAGCCACCGATCCCAGTCTCCCCACCATGATCCCGGATGCTCCTCGGCACCTTCGAGCCAGGCGTCGAGATCCTTCGGTTGCGATTCGTTTACCCAGTACTGGTACTTGTTCGCCGCTGGTGGATTGATGACGCCGGCGATGTGACCCGAGCCCGCCAGCATGAAGTGCACGGGACCACCGTAGAGTGCCGTTGACTTGAACACCGAAGGGTAGGGCGCGATATGGTCTTCCTTCGCGGCCTGGAGGTAGATTGGAATCTCGACCTTTGAAAGATCGATCTTCACGCCGTCGAGCGTGATGCCATTCTTCTTCGCGAGATTGTTGTTGAGGTACATTTCGCGCAGGTAGTAGAGGTGCGTGTTGCGCGGCATGCGCGTCGAATCGGAGTTCCAGTAGAGCAGGTCGAACTGCATCGGGTCCTTGCCGAGGAGATAGTTGTCGACATAGAACGACCAGATGAGATCGTTGGCGCGCAGCATGTTGAAGGTGGTGGCCATGGAGCTGCCTTCGAGGTAGCCCTTCTCGTCCATCATGCGCTCGAGGTTGTCGATCTGCTCCTTGTCGGTGAAGACCTTGAGATCCCCTGCTTCGGAGAAATCAACCTGGGAGGCGAAGAAGGTCGCAGCCTTGACTCGCTTGTCGCCGGTGGCGGCCATGTAGGCAAGCGTCGCGCTCAGGAGCGTACCGCCGATGCAGTAACCGATCATCGTGAACTCGTTCACGCCACTGGCTTTTTCAGCAGCATCCAGTGACTCGAGAATGCCTTCCTTCATGTAGTCGGCAAAGGTCTTGTCGGCGAAGGATTCGTCTGGATTCTTCCAGGAGATCACGAACACGGTATAGCCTTGATCGACGGCCCAGGCGATGAAGGAGTTCTTCCTCTGAAGGTCGAGAATGTAGAACTTGTTGATCCACGGTGGCGCGATCACGAGCGGTCGCTTGTATACCTTGTCCGTGGTGGGCGTGTACTGGATGAGCTGTACGAGATTGTTCTGGTAGACAACCTTGCCGGGCGTCGTGGCGATGTTCTCTCCGAGCTTGAAGGCGTCGGGGTCGGTCATGCGGATGTTGAGCTGACTCGTTTTCGGATCGAGGTCGCGCTGGAGGTTCCTGAGCCCCTTGATCACGCTCTTTCCACCCGTTTCCATCATGGTGCGCAGCGCTTCGGGGTTGGTCAGGAAGAAATTGCTCGGTGCGAAGGCATCTGCGAGAAGGCGCGTATGGAAGATGACCTTGTTGCGGTCGGCTTCGTCCAGCCCGTCGATCGACGACATGGTATCGACCATCCAGCGCGCGGTGATCTGGTAGGAGCGGCGGATGAAGTCGAACATCGGGTGAGTGGTCCAGTCCTCGTGCCTGAAGCGGCGGTCACGGATCTTTTCCTTTTCACCTGCCGGTGCCGTGCTCATCAAGCGCATCGCCGTCTGCTGCCAGAGGTCCATGTGCTCCTTCCACAGATCGTAGTTGGATTGCATGAGCTTCTGCGGGTCACTGAGCAGTGCCTCGGTGGCCTTGGTGAAGGAGGGAGTGACGTTGAGCGGATCGCTGTTCTTCGTCACCATCTCGTGGGTCTGATTGAACAGTTCGGTCATCATCGCCGTGTTGCGCGCCATCATCTCGTTGATGCTGGCGGTAGCGGAGTTCATCTGTTCTTCGAAGAGTTTGTTGAAGTCATTCATCGTGTTGCTTCGCTCCTGTGGATCCATGTCTTCTTTGTGGCTTTTGCCTGTGGCCGTGCCTATGGCCGTGCCTATGGCCGTGCCTGTGGCCGTGCCTGCGGTCTGTCGGCTACTTGTCGCCGGATGGCTTTCCTGTTGTATCCGCGGATGTCTTCGCGAGGTTCGTGTCGGGATGTGCAGCGGTGTCCGGTGTGTCTTCATCCGGTGCTTTGTCACCCGGGCTGTCATGAGGATGGCCCAACAGCGTTTCCCAGCTGCGCATGTTCTGCTGCATGATCTCGCGCATGGTGTCGAGAGGCGTGTGCGTGAGCATGTTCTGCATCTGGTGCTGAATGCTCTGCTGCTGATCGACAAAGGTGTCGACACTTTTCTGGAGGTAGTCGGCCATCATTCCCTGCATGGGGTTGCCGTAGAAGCGAATGAGCTGTGAGAGCAGCAGCTTCGTGAGAATGGGCTCGCCGATACGTTCCTGCTCGACGATGATCTGCAGCAGCAGCGGACGGGTGATGTCCTCACCGCTGGTGTCGTCGATGACCTGAATGTCGTTGCCGTCGACGATGAGCCTGCGAATGTCCTGCAGGGTGACGTGCTTGCTGGCTTCGGTGTCGTAAAGACGCCGGTTCGCATACTTCTTGATGATTCTCTGATTCAAACCAGGCGTCGCTCCGGAAGTCGGATGTCGGGAACGCCAGAAGCCCCGGTGAACAGGGCTTCTGCGTCCGGTCCGCCCCTGTCGATGAGCATCATGATAACGCAGTGACGGGGTTGCATTTGTCGGGTTTCTCGGACCTTATGTCTTCGCAGCAGACTTCTTCGAAGCTGTCTTGCGAGCCGTGGGTTTCTTGCTGGCGGCGGCGGTCTTCTTGCGCGCGGCTGCCGTTTTCGACGCGGGTCTGGCGGCAGGAGCGCCTCCGGCTGTCGCTTCCTCGGCCTTGACTGCCTGCCGGGTCTTGCTGGCTTCTTCAACCACGTTGTTGATGCGGTTCTGCAGCTGCTCGATGCTCTCCGCAGCCTGCGATCTCACCTGCTCGATGGTGTCGGCAGCCTGTGATCTCACCTGCTCGATGGTGTCGGTGGCCACTTCGCGCATGGGTTCGAAGGACTCGGACGCGGTGTCGCCGGCAAGTTCGCCAAGCTGGCCGACCATGTCCAGGTACTCGCTGGCGCGGCTGTTGATCTTCTCGGCGAAGGCGCGCGTCTGGTTCATCTGCTCCTCGATGATTTCCCGAGCATTCGTCTTGCTGGCTGGAATCTGTACCTGGGCCACGGCATAGTCGACGATGTCGCCCATCATCTCGTAGTTCTGTCGTGCGATGCGCTCGAAGGCCTCGGCGGCAACGCTGTTCATTTTCTGCATGGGCTCAAGGCCGCGCTTCTGCAGATTGGCAAGCTCTTCGAGCTGCTCGTTCATGCTTTTCATGATGGAGATCCGGGTTGCCCTGTTCGGCAACGGTAGAAGTGGGTCAGATGCTTGGGATTCCTGCCGGACCCCGCCAGGTTCGACAGGTTTCCTGTGGTCAGGGCTGATGTCAGCGCGGTAGCTGGATCAAGCCTTGATGGAGGCGGATGCGGCTTCGGCAGCTTGTTGAGCCTTGGTGCCGAATTCGCTGGCGAGTTCGAGGTACTCGTTGGCGCGGGCGCTCATGACTTCGGCGAAAGCCGAGTTTTCGGCTGCCTGAGCCGACATGACTTCAACGGGTTCCTGACCACTCAGCGGCAGATTGATCTGACGAACGGCATAGTCGACGACATCACCGGCGACTTCATGGTGCTTGCGGGCGACCTGCTCGAAGGTGTCGGCGGCGAGGCCGGCGAAGATGCGCATTGGCTCGAGACCTTTCATCTGGAGGTCACCGAACTGCTTGAATTGCTCCTGAAGTGTTTCGCTGTAGTTGCTCATGAGAGAACTCCGGTTGGTTGTGGGTGCGCTGGAGAACGCATGTGAATGGCCGCGGGCTGCATGCCATGCCCGCCTGGTGCGTCCTGCATCCATTAGTGTTTCAATGCATTATGGCTGTTGTTTTGTTGCAGTGCAACATGAAGCGGCAACTTTCCGAGCGATTTGAGATGGCCTTTCGTGCAAGACATTGAATTTACTGGTCTGAGTGCGAAGATTACAGTACTTTCAACAGCCGTTCCAAGGTCGCACATGGTGGTATTCGACATCAAAGTCAGCAGCTTTTGTTGCGCTGCAGCAGAATTTCTCGGTCGTCCACGAAAAAGGCGCTCCGAAGAGCGCCTTTTCAGGACGGCTGGTATCGACCCTGTCGAACCCTAGCCGATGTGGTACCCGCCGTTGACCGAAAGGTCGGTACCGGTGATGTAGGCACTGTCACGGCGAGCGAGAAAGCTCACGGCGCTCGCGATTTCCTCGGGGGTGGCGAAGCGGCCTACCGGGATCTGCTTGACGATCTTCTCGCGCACTTTCTCGGGCACGGCCTGAATCATGGGCGACTCGACGTAGCCCGGGGAAACACTGTTGACGGTAATGCCATCGCGCGCCACTTCACGCGCCAGTGCCTTGGTGAAACCGGTCATGCCGGCTTTCGCTGCCGAGTAGTTGGTCTGGCCGATCTGGCCGCGCTGGCCGTTGACCGAGGAGATGTTGATGATGCGACCGAACTTGCGCTCGGTCATGCGTGGCACCACTGGACGCGAGACGTTGAACACGCCGTCGAGGTTGGTGCGCAGTACGGCCTGCCATTGTTCCGGCGAAAGCTTCGCAAGCAGGGCATCGCGAGTGATGCCTGCGGCGTTGACAACGACGGCAATGTCGCCGTGATTGGCTTCGATATCGTTGATCGCGCTCTCGCAGGCTGCCGCATCGGCGACGTCGAAAGGTGCCAGTTCCACATCGACACCGTCCGCGCGAAGTTCCTCGATGACCCCCTTGCTGCGTTCGAGATCGCTCTCGTGACAATTTGCAACGATCCTGTAGCCATCGGCGGAGAACTGCCGGCATATTGCAGCGCCGATGGCGCCTGTTCCACCCGTGACCAGTGCGACGTCTTTTCTTTCCATGTTCCTTACCCTTTTCGTCTCGTGTTGTTTTGCAGTGCAGTATAACTGGCTGAGCCGTTCTGTTCCAGTGCCAATCATCGAAAAAGAACAGATAGAGTGCGAGCCAGGGGCGTTCGAGGGCCGGATCGACTTCGGATTCCGACAGGAAGCCAGGCGATGCAGGTGACAATTCTGTTGCAGTGCGTAACAGAATTACACAGTGCTTTACCCGTGTTTTCCGTGGCGCCTCCAGGCCGTGTTTCGGAGAGAACACCTTGAAAAATCAAGAAATGAGCACCTTGACAGTTGCGATGCAGGGTGGTTCTGCGTAACACTTGCCACGGCGTTCGGCGGCCTGTGTCCAAGGTGTCGGCGCCGGAGAATGTCATTTACCTACCCCGAATCCGGGGCGAATGATGTCACTGCGAAAAAAAAGGAGTCATACATGTCCAGAATTGCTGTAGTTACCGGTGGAACCCGCGGCATTGGTGCTGCCATTGCCATGGCCCTCAAGGAGAAGGGCTACACGGTGGCGGCAAACTATGCCGGCAACGACGAGAAGGCCAGAGCCTTCTCCGACGAAACCGGTATTCCGGTGTTCAAGTTCGATGTGTCGGACTTCGACGCCTGCAAGGCCGGTATCGCCGAGATCGAAAAGGCCCTGGGAGGACCCATCGAGGTGCTCGTCAACAACGCCGGTATCACTCGCGATGGCACCATGCATCGTCTGGAACATGAAGCCTGGCAGGCGGTCATCGATACCAATCTCGGTTCCTGCTACAACATGAGCCGCAACGTCATCGACAGCATGCGCAAGAACGGTTTCGGACGCATCATCAACGTCGGTTCGATCAACGGTCAGGCCGGGCAGTACGGTCAGGTGAACTACGCGGCAGCCAAGTCGGGCATCCACGGTTTCACGAAGGCGCTGGCGCAGGAGGGCGCGGCCAAGGGCATCACCGTCAACGCCATCGCACCGGGCTACGTCGACACCGACATGGTGCGTGCCGTGCCCGAAGCGGTTCTCGAGAAGATCGTCGCCGGCATTCCGGTCGGGCGCCTCGGGCGCGCCGAAGACATCGCTCGCACCGTGGTGTTTCTCGCCGCCGACGAAGCCGACTTCATCACCGGCTCCACCGTGTCGGTGAATGGCGGCCAGCACATGTACTGACGGCCCGGGCGCTGACCGTGTTCCCAGGGCTCCCGGACACCCCGTGGCTCGGCGGCGGTGTCCGGGAGTGGCTTCTGGGCGATTGTGCCACTGCTCCGTGAATGTGACAGGGTAGGCATTGAATGGTGACTGGCGGTTCACGTGAACCGTTTTCAGGCTCTGCGGATGTGATTTCCGTCACGATTCCGGCCGCTTCACGGTTCACGTGAACCGTTTTCGAGGGCATGTGCTGGTGTCAGAGCGATGAGGCTTCATTGGCGACCGAGTTCGCATCGGCGCCAGCCAGTGATTCAAGCTGAACGGGAGTGCAACTTGCCAGCAGATCTTCAAGTTGGTCGGCAAGCAGCAACGCGGGGTCGTTCGGGTGTATCGACAGCCGCCCCGGATGGGCGGCTGTAGCGAGACGGGCATTGAGCCGGTTCCAGTGCCGCAGGAAGAAACGTCTGAATGGCGTATCGGCCTCGAAGCCCGTAACGGCCATGCGGTGGAAGCGGCCACGCCCTGCGGTATCGAGAATGCCGTGCTGGTATTCGAACCAGCGAAAGCCTGTCGTTGACAGCTGCTCACGGCTGATCGAACCCATGGCCCAGGCGGGCGGGACATAGATCTCGGGCGTGGGCAGACTCACCGATGCGAACCAGGCGTGGCAACGAGAGACGAGTTCCGTGATGCCATCGGCGTCGAGCGCCAGATGCTCGGCGACCTGACGAGAAATCAGTGCCGAATGAATGCGGTGCCGAAGGTGCTTCGGCTTGCCGCTGTCATGTACCCAGCCGTGACCGGCCAGTGTGTGGCCCTGATCAACCCATTCGCGTATGCGTGCGATGTCCTCCGCTTGCCAGTTGCACCCCGGGACCACGAGCAGCAGCATCTTGCCGATGCCGTGTCTGTCGGTCAGTGCCAGGCACTCCGCCACCGCGTCGAGCGTGTGCGGCATGACGTCGTGGATGCTGACGATGGCATGATGGGCCGGCTCAGGCATCGTCGAGTTCGGCTTCGTGGAGTCTGCCGGTTTCCCGCGTCGGCGAAGAAGCGTGCGAAGACGTGGTTGTTGCCGTGGCCGTGGCCGTGACTCTGGCGGGGCGGTGTGGCTCCCTGACCGCGAGGTTCTCGATACCGGTTTCCACGAGCGTGGCGAGACTGCCGGCATGGTGTTTCGATACCGCCTCGAGCCGCGCGATCCAGTTGTCGATGTTCCAGCGGTTCAGTGCGCAGGCGGCGTCACGAGCCGTGGAGGCCATCATGAGACGGCTGTCGGCATCCGCCGCGCACAGCCGGGACAGCGAGTCGCTGGCCGATTCGTCCCTGCGGATCACGTGCAGCGTGCCTTCGAGTTCGGGCCAGGTGGCGATGCCGCAGGTTTCCGACACCATCACGAGGCGCCCGCGAGCCATGCCTTCCAGTGCCACCGTGCCGAAGGATTCGACCTTCGAGGGCAGCAACAGCACGTCATGCCCATCGATGGCGTTGATGAGCTGATCACGTGCAATCCAGCCGGGAACGGTGAGGTTCGGCAACGCCGCTGCCTGCGCGCGCGTCCAGCGCATCAGGGGGCCATCGCCCGCAATCGTGAACCGGAGATCGGGGTGGCGGCGCGCCGCATCGATGATGGCCGGGAGGTTCTTCTCGTCGGCGAGGCGTCCGGCGAAGAGAATGCGCCGCGGTTGTCGATGCAGCGGCGCAACGGGACGGTCGATGAGTTCGGCCGGCACCGATGTGCCCATGAGCCTGACCTTGTCACCGGCGCGAAAGTGCCTTGCCTGCTCGATCATCTCCGGAGAGTTGGCGAGCACCAGTTCGCTGTGGTCGAACATGTAGTGGTTGCAGCGCGTGAGGTACCAGCGGCTGACGTTGCCCCACCAGTTGTGCCAGTAGATCTCCGCCAGTGCCTCGTAGTGCGTGTGAAAGCCCGTGACCAGTGGGATGCCGAGCCGCCCGCTGATCGATACCGCCGAAAGGCCGAAGGGGCCGGGCGTGGGTGTGACGAGTACGTCGGGCCGGAAACGGGTGACGGCGCGCCAGAGCCTCAACGGACGCGGCATCGAGATGCGCTGTGTGTTGTCGCCCGGCAGCGGGGCCGAGAGATAACGATAGCCACCCGCCTTCGGGCTTTTCGGGTGCAGCAGCAGCGTCCTCAGACCGCGTGCCTCGAACTGGTCGCAGAGATCGGTGTAGTAGGCGCCGACACCGTTGCGACCCGGAACGGCATCGCAGAGGATGGCGACGCGCAGCGGGCGTTGATGCTGAGGGCAGTGACCTGAGTCGGGCAGCGGCGTGCCGGACCGTGGCGCTACGGAGGAGGTTGACGTGGCTGAATCGATCATGCCGGCACTCCCATGGAATGTCGTTGGAGCGTCGGCTGGCAGGATGATGAGGGGTATCCCGCGCGCGCTGTCGACACCGTGGCGTTCAGAGCGGTTCCGAGCGTGGTTTCATCCAGCGTGCGAAGCGACGGTTGATGTCGTGCAGGCTCACGTCGAGATGACGGCTGCCGGCGCCGGTTTTCGGTGATGCATTCGCGGGTTCGCTGCGGTATTGTTCGATGGCTGCCATGAGCCCATCGCCACAGGGAATAGTCAGTTGTCGGCATAACTGTTGGAACATCGGCCCGGTGTCACCGGACAGTGCCTCCAATGGTACGCGAATACAGCGCTCAGGCGGCAGCGTTGCCTCGAGCAGTTCCAGATTCTCGTAATAGTGCGCCAGGGTGTCCACAAGTTCGCGCTCGAACAGCAGACCGAGCGGATTGCCGCGTTCGGTGGCATTGCCTGTGTGGTGGTCCCTGCTCGTTGTGGCAAGGTGCGTGGTGTCGGTGCCGAAAAATCGTCTTGCGTCGGCCAGAGAGCGAAACTGCGACTGCAGCACGCGGCCCGCGTCGCGCTCGCAGATGACGATGCGGCAATCGGGAAAGTGCTTCTCGAGTGACAGTGCAAGCCCGGCAAAGGAAGCATTCTTCGACAGCAGCGTCAGCGATTCGCCATGAAAGAACAGGTGTTTCTGCAGAAGCTGGCGATACCAGAACAGGGTGTCGTCGAGCGGTGGGCAACGTCCGTCAGCCTCCTCGAGAAGGTCCCGGTCGCCGCGTGTCAACTGCCACAACCACTTCGCCTCGGGAAAGGCAATGACGAGCAGGAAGCAGTCGAGGGTTGGCAGCAGTGTCAGGAAATCCTCTTCGGGCGAACCGAGTGCGGTGGGGTGCACGTCGCCTGTCATCCTTGCCATTCGCGCAGACAGCCAGTGCAGCAGGCGACCGACGGGGCGACCGATCAGACCATCGAGCCTGGCAAGGCCCGCGAAGACGTAGCGTTCGCTGATGCTCGGCGCGAACACGCATTCCCACAGGGTCAGGGTGGTGAACGTGGGTTCTGCGGCGAGCAGGCGATGCGTGAAGGTGGTGCCGCTTCTCGGTACGCCCAGCACGAACACGGGCGCGCGCACTTCGACCTCGCGATGGCGGCGGAACAGCACTTCGTCGAGCAGGAAACCGACCAGATGTGCGGCCTGCAGCAGTACGAAGGGGGGTAGCGCGATGGCGAGAATCACCAGACGCTGCAGATAGCGTGCGGTGCCGGGCCAGTGTTCCGGCCACAGCCATTGTCGCAGCAGCGACAGACACCGGCCGGGCAACGCCTTGAGGCGGGTGAACAGGGGCAGGTGCATGGGTCGGACGGTGCGGCTCGTGCGGTGCGGGAATCAGGTGGGGACGATAACCCTTTGTGCGGCCAAAGTCAGCAAGCCACCGGCGACGGCAAGAAGCATCGGTGGCCAGCCGGCGAAGGCTGCGATCAACAGGGCATCCACGAGCGAGATGCCGGCCAGCATGGCGCCGACGGCCGTCGGAATGTGACCCGGACGGCCTCTTCCGCGGCGGCCTGCGTCGAGCAGTGTCAGTACATGGGCAAGCCACAGTGACAGCAGCAGGGCGGCGGCGAGCCAGGCACTGCCATTGCCTGGATGGCCGCTGGCGAGTTGGTGCACGACCATGATGGCCGAGATGGGAAGCGGCGCCAGCAGCAGTGCCAGCGGGCGTAGTGAACGGAGTGTCGTGCGTGTTTCCTGAGCGGCGATGGCGGTGAGCCCGACAAGATAGAGCAGCAGCGCCAGTGCAGCGACATACAGCAGGGGCTGGACGTTGCCGGCGAGTGTGCCCGCAAGTGCGCCCGCAAGTGCGCCCGCAGATGCGTCCGCAGATGCGTCCGCAGATGCGCCCGCAGATGCGCCCGCGCTTCCGCAAAGGTCGCCGAGCGCGAATCCCGCGACCACGTAGACCAGCATCCGGCAGGCTCCCATGAGCAGCGGCGCGAAACGGTTGCCCTTGTGCCAGAGGTCGTAGAGCACGATGGCCAGCGCGAGCAGCACCGCGGCGATACCCGCGGCGGGACGGTGATGGAAACCGAACACGACGATGGCGATGGACAGGGCAAGCATCGCAATACCGGCGATGGTCACGTCACGGCAACGGACGAGCCCGAGCGGAATCGGTCGCTCGGCGCGTTCCCGTGCATCGATTGCGGCGTCGGCAGCGTCGTTCAGGAACATGCCGCCGATGTAGGCAAGAGACATCGCGAACATCAGCAGGGCGGTGCTCGCGACATCGCCCGGGCCACCCGCGATGACGGCACCGGCGAGCACGTTGGTCCAGACCGTGGGGAGGTTGGACACGCGCCCGAGAGTGAGGAAGGTGGAGAGGTGCCGGTTCATGGCACTGATCTGCAAGGTGCGGGCCGGAAAATGCCGGGACGGTAAGGGAATTGCAGGTACGGCCCCCGTTACCGGATCACTCTGCAAGCCGCACATGAACAAGACCCTCGTCATCCTCGTGGTCGGGCTGACCCCCGATCTCGTCGGCGAACACACGCCGAACCTCCAGGCACTTGCCGCGCGCGGAGCCCTCAGACCGCTGGCTGCGACCACACCGGCCGTGACCACGTCGGCACAGACCACGATGCTCACGGGGCTCGATCCGAGCGAGCATGGCATCGTTGCCAACGGCTGGTATTTTCGCGACCTGGCCGAAGTCTGGCTGTGGCGTCAGTCGAACCATCTCGTGAACGGCGAACGGCTCTGGGATGCCGGGCGCAGAATCGACCCGGGCTTCACCACCGCCAAGATGTTCTGGTGGTACAACATGTATTCGAGTGTGGAGTGGAGCGCGACACCGCGGCCGATGTATCCGGCCGATGGGCGCAAGATTCCCGATCACTATGCGGCGCCAGCCGCTCTGCACGATGAACTCGATGCGCGTTTCGGGCAGTTTCCGCTGTTCACCTTCTGGGGGCCGATGGCCGACATCAGCTCGAGCCGCTGGATCAGCGATGCCACGCGCTACGTGATCGACACGCGGCAGCCGACACTCGCGCTGACCTATCTGCCGCATCTCGACTACAACCTGCAGCGCCTCGGGCCCGATGCATCGCACCCCGAACTGCAGCGGGACCTCCGCGACGTCGATGCGCTCTGCGGCGAGCTGATCGAACAGGCCGATCGCCAGGGGCGCGACGTCATTGTCGTCAGCGAGTACGGCATCACGCCGGTGAGCGATGCCGTGCACATCAATCGGGTGCTCAGGGAAGCGGGACTCGTGGCGACAAGGAACGAGCAGGGGCGTGAGCAGCTCGATGCCGGTGCCAGCGTGGCCTTCGCCGTTGCCGACCATCAGATCGCACACATCTACGTGAATGTACCGGATCGTGTCCGGGAGGTACAACAGCTGCTGAGTTCGGTCGACGGCATCGAAGCGGTGCTCGACACGAGTGGCAAGCGCGCTGCCGGGCTCGACCACCCGCGCTCGGGTGAACTCGTGGCCATCAGCAGCGCGGATCGCTGGTTCAGCTACTACTACTGGCTCGATGAAGCGCGCGCGCCCGACTACGCGCGCACCGTCGACATTCATCGCAAGCCCGGTTACGATCCGGTGGAACTGTTCCTCGATCCCGACATCCGCTGGCCGAAGCTCAAGGTGGCTTCGCGGCTGGCGGCGCGCCGGCTCGGGTTCCGGAACCTGCTCGACGTGATCTCGCCAGGCCGTACCGATCTGGTGCGTGGCTCGCACGGCAGGCCCACCGATGCGCCCGGGGCCGGGCCTGTATGCATCACCGGCAATGCCGCGATGATGCCCGAACGTGAACTGCACCAGCGCGATGTCAAGGCGCTGGTGCTGCGGCACGTCTTCGGTGACAAGGTGCCGTCGCTTGACGAGGGTGGCGCGGAGGCCGCCTGATCTATTCGATCAGGAGGTCTCCCCAGCCGCGCGTCTTCGGTCCTTCGGCAATCACCGGATCACGTCCACCGCGCAGAATGCTGTTGCCTTCGAAGACGGTACGCTGGTCGATCGGTGCGGGGTCGAGCCAGTCCTGTTCGTGCATCTGGCCGGACTGCCCGTAGACACTCAGGGCGTTCTGGTAGCAGACGAGGCGGATGACCTCGATGTCGATGCCGCGCTCGAGCGCGAGTCTTGCCGTCTTGGCCACGCCGAGTGAGTCGGAGATGCCCCAGTCGCAGGCAGAATCGACGATGATGCGTTCACCACCGTAGTGGGCGAGGAGTTCCACCATGCGGGCGTTGCCCATCTTGGTGGAGGGGTAGATCGAGAAGCCTGCCCAGTAGCCACGGTCGAGCACTTCCTGCACGGTTTCCTCGTTGTTGTGGTCGATCACGACCATGCCGGGGTCGATGCCGTGCTCCTCGACCACGTCCATCGAGCGCTGGGTGCCGCGGATCTTGTCGCGGTGTGGCGTGTGCACCATCACGGGCAGGGACAGTTCCTTCGCCAGTTCGAGCTGGGCGCGGAAGTAGCGGTCCTCGAGTTCGCTCTGTTCGTCGTAGCCGATCTCGCCGATGCCCACCACGCCTTCCTTGAGTGCGAAGCGCGGCAGGATGTCCATGACGCCTTCGGCCAGTGCCTCGTTGTTGGCTTCCTTCGAATTCAGGCCGATGGTGCAGTAGTGGCGGATGCCGAACTGACCGGCGCGAAAGCGCTCGAAGCCGAGAATGCTCGAGAGATAGTCGATGTAGGTGCCGACGAAGGTGCGCGGCTGACCCACCCAGAAGGCAGGCTCGACCACGGCCACGACGCCGGCATCGGCCATGGCCTGATAGTCGTCGGTGGTGCGCGAGATCATGTGCGCGTGCGGATCGATGAACATCATGGCAGGGTTTCCTCGGTGTTGGCGATCTGTGCCCAGTCAAGCGCGCGAGCGCGTTCGAAAAGGGCCTTGTGCGTTGGTTCGAGTTCGCTGCAGAGCACAGCGGCTTCGCTGCCGGCGGCGGCGAGGGGCAGGGCTCGGGCAATGGCAAGCGCTTCGTGTGCTCTGCCGGTCTCGACCACGTCGCGCAGTTCTGCAAGCATGGCACCACTGGCATGCGGGGCCAGGCAGCGCCAGAGTTCGGGTCGGATCTTGCGTCCGGCGGCACGGCGCTCGTGGGTGTAGTCGTGCAGGATGCGAGCGAGCTCGGCGTTGGCGCGCTCGTCGAGGCCCACGAAGGGCCACAGGGGGCTTTCGATGAAGAGTGCCTTCAGCACCATCTGGTTCCAGCGTTGTTCGTCGAAATGCTGGCGCGGCCAGGGGTTGTCGTGCGCCACGGCTTCGAAGACGGCGCGCACGTTGCTGCGGAGCGCTTCGCCCATCTGGGCGTCGATGGTCGGGTTCCAGGGCAGGATTGCCGTCGCGCGGTAGTAGCAGATGGTTTCGCTGAGATCGGCGTAACGGCAGAGGTCGACAAAGGTCTCGCCGAAGTCGAGCGGTGCTTCGGTGGCGGCGAGAAGCAGGCGGGTTCTTGCCGTTTCGTCGATGCTCCAGCCCGCTGCACGCCAGCCGCCGGAGAGGGCATCGGCCTGCGTCCGTTCCGCGTCGTTCAGGGAAAGGTCGGCATTGCCGAGCCTGCGGGGTGCGAGGCCGAGGGCGATGTGCAGGTCACGTCGGTTGCGCGATTGCGCGACGATCGCCACCTGCGATGCCAGCCACGCGCGGTCGTCGCCGTCGAGACGCTGGTCGAGCCATTGATCGAGCAATGCGGCGGCGGCAGCCGTTGATGGCGAGCGCGAGGCCATGGCGTGTCGCGCTTCGTTGGCTGCCGGTCTTTCGTTCGCCTCGATCGCCGCAGGACTCATGCCGGTGTTGCTGTCGGATTCGCTGGACGGTGGGTGGTTTTCGCTCGTGCCGCTGTTCTGCGTTAGGTCACCTGCACGTGCCCGCAGCCAGTCGATGGCGGCCTCGATCTTCGCGTGATCCATGGCGTCGACTTCGACACCGCGCCCGATGTCATCGAGCAGCGTGATGCAGAGCTTGCCGCCGAGATGCTCACGAAAGTCGGCCAGCCCCTGCAGCAAGGCGAGCCTGCCGTTGCCTCCGGGCGTGTCGAGGCTGTCATGCCAGAGCTTGAAGCCGAGCGATTCGAGCAGCCGACACACGGCTGTGTCCTGGCCTTCCTCGAGCCTGCCGTCGAGCACCGAGTAGCGTGTGTCGAGCGCAATGCCGAGCGCCACGGCTTCACCGTGCCGCAACTGATATCCACTGAGTTGCTCGAGCCGGTGTGCAGCCCAGTGACCGAAGTCGAGCGGACGCGCATTGCCGGTTTCGAAAGGGTCACCACCGGTACCGATCTGCTGCATGTGCAGTTCCGCGCAGCGGCGGATGAGGTACTTCATGGCCTCGTCGTCGAATCGTGCCAGTGCTTCCTGCTGTTCTGTTATCCAGTGATGAAATGCGGCGTCACGGATCAGCGCTACCTTGACTGCTTCGGCCATGCCGGCAACACGATCACGCTCGGGGAGTGCGCGGATGAAGGCATGGTCGTTGATCACGGCCTCGGGCGGACGAAAGGTGCCGAGCCAGTTCTTCTGGCCGTAGAGGTTCACGCCGTTCTTCACGCCCACGCCCGAATCGTTCTGCGAAAGCACGGTGGTCGGTACGCGCAGATGGCGAATGCCGCGATGTGAGGTGGCGGCGACGAGACCGACCGCGTCGAGCAGGGCACCGCCGCCGATGGCCACGATCCAGGCGTGGCGATCAAGGTGCAGGGCTGCAACCTCACTCTGCAGTGCCGTCATCGCAGCCAGATCGGTCTTGACCGCTTCGCCACCTGGCAGGATGCGCGGTGCGGCAATCATGTCGATGCGATCCGCCGAGGCATCGACCAGTGCTTCGATGTCACGGACGATCGAGGGCATGGCGGCAACGACGCCATGGTCGATCACGAACAGCACCCGGTGTGTCATTTCACCCGGGTTCGTCGCGTCGAGTGTGTCCGCCAGTGTCGGGTTGCCTGCCACGAACAGGCCGTCGGTGAACACCACGGGAAAGCGGAATTCGACCGCGAAGCGCTGCCAGAGCATCTGGTCGTGCTCGGAACGGTCGTTCTTGAGTGCATCGGCTGAAGACATCGGAGTTGCCTCTGGTGCGGGATTGAAGTTCCCGTTTCCGGTGCAAGTTCCGTGCAATGCACCGGCACGCCGCCGGAAAGGCAGGATTCTTGCTGCGCACAGCACATGAGAATGACGATCTTCGGTGTTCTGGCGCTGCTGATGGCGCTGTTTGCGGCGGTACAGTACAACGACCCCGACGGGCTCTGGTGGGCGTGCATCTATCTGGTGCCCGCCGTCTGGAGCCTGATGGCTGCGCTGCGTCCGGTCTGGTTCGCGAAGTCGGCAGTGCGCCTTGCTCTCGCCGGGACGATCCTGCTCGCTCTGGTGGGCTGTGTCTGGTACTGGCCGGCCATACCCCACTGGTGGCGGCGCGACGTCTGGTGGGTGGTCGAATCGGCGCGTGAAGGTATCGGCATGATGATCGTGCTGGCGGTGCTGCTGGCGGTCGCAACGCTTCTGCGGCGCGAGCGCCCGTTGCCAGAACATTCTGACCGGGTCGCCTGGCCTCGAAACAGGGGATGATTCGAGAATTCCCGTATAGTCGTCATCTTCCGATGCGAACGCCGCGTCGTTCGCCGTGACTTTCCCGGAGATGACTTCAAGATGTGCCGAACACTCATCGGCCGCCTGATCGCTGCAACGGCAAGGGTGATGTTGGCTGTCAGCCTCGTCACCCTGCCATTGGCCGCAACGGCCGCCGACCCCATCCGTATCGGCGAGATCAACCACTTCAAGCGCCTCGCCGCCTTCGCCGAGCCCTATCGCAAGGGCATCGAACTCGCGGTGGAGGAAATCAATGCGGCGGGCGGTGTACTCGATCGTGAACTCGAGTTCATCTTCCGCGATGACCAGGGCAAGCCGGGTGAGGCGATCCGGATTGCCGAAGAGCTTGTGTCGCGCGATGGTGTGGTAATGCTCACCGGCAGCATTCTCAGCAACGTCGGCCTTGCGATCTCGTCATTTGCCGAGAAGAAGGGCGTCGTCTATCTTGCTTCGGAACCGCTTGCCGATGCACTTGTCTGGAAGAAGGGCAACCGCCACACATTCCGGCTGCGCTCCTCCACCTTCATGCAGGCTTCGATGCTCGCAGAGCTTGCGGCCGAGAGTGACGCGGTCCGCTACGCCACGATCGCACCGAACTACGCCTACGGGAGAGACGCCGTGGCGGCATTCAAGGCGGAACTCACACGGCGGAAACCCGACGTCGAGTTCGTCGCCGAACAATGGCCAGCGCTCTTCAGGATCGATGCCGGCGCCGAAGTTCAGGCGCTGGAGCGCGCCAGGCCCGACGCCATCTTCAATGTCACCTTCGGTGCCGACCTTGCGAGGTTCGTGCGTGAAGGCTCGATCCGCGGTCTCTTCGACGGGCGCGAGGTGTACGGTCTTCTCACCGGAGAACCTGAATATCTCGAACCCCTGGCCGACGAAGCACCCGAGGGTTGGATGGTCACGGGTTACCCCTGGTACGATCTCGACGAAGGCCCGGCGGGGGAATTCGTCGCCAGTTACCGCGAGCGTTTCGATGAAACACCGAAAAACGGATCACTTGTCGGTTATCTCACGGCGCTGTCGGTCGCCGCGGCCATCGAGGCGGCGGGTGCCACCGACAGTGAAGCACTCATTGCCGCTTTCCGCGGACTCACGCTCGACACACCGCTCGGCGAAATCACCTATCGTGCTCTCGATCACCAGTCCACCATGGGCGCCTACACCGGCACCATCGGTCTGCGCGATGGCGAGGGTGTGATGCTCGACTGGCAGTACCGGAACGGGGCCGATTACCTGCCGGATGAAGCCACGGTGCGCAAGCTGCGCCCGGCGGACATGACCATGGCACCTGCATCCGAAGGCAACTGACGCGCGCCCATGGGCCCGCTGCTTGCGCAATGCCTGACGGGGCTCTCGAATGCCGCCACGCTGTTTCTGGTGGCATCGGGTCTGTCGCTGATCTTCGGCGTCACGCGCATCGTCAATTTTGCGCACGGCTCCTTCTACATGCTCGGTGCCTACATCGGTTATTCGCTGATGCAGGTATTGCCCGGTGCCGTCGGTTTCTGGATGGCAATCGTGCTCGCCGGCATCGCCGTCGGGCTCATCGGCGTGGTGGTGGAGTTCCTCGTGCTGCGCCCGGTGTACAAGGCGCCGGAACTCTTCCAGCTCGTTGCCACCTTCGGCGTGATCCTGATCATCCAGGACCTCGCGCTGATGATCTGGGGCGCCGAGGATCTTCTCGGGCCACGCGCACCCGGACTCAGGGGCGTTGTGCGCATCCTCGGTGAGCCGATTCCGAAATACGACATCGCACTGATCGTCATCACACCCATGTTGATGCTCGCGCTCTGGTATCTCATCGCGCGGACGCGCTTCGGTGTGCTGGTGCGCGCGGCAACGCAGGATCGCGAAATGGTCGGGGCGCTTGGCGTGAACCAGTCCTGGCTCTTCACCGGCGTGTTCTTTCTCGGCGCCATGATGGCGGGACTCGGCGGTGCGGCACAGTTGCCGAAGGGCGGTGCGGATCTGCTGATGGACTTCAACATCCTCACGGCGGTGTTCGTGGTGGTGGTTGTCGGCGGCATGGGCTCGCTGCCGGGCGCCTTTCTCGCCGCGGTGCTGATTTCGGTGCTGAACGTCTTCGGAGTTGCCTGGCTGCCGGCGAGTACGCTGGTGCTGATGTTCGTGGTCATGGCCGTGGTGCTGTCGGTGCGTCCCTACGGCCTGCTCGGGCGCGAGGAAGTCGCGGGCGAGCATGGCCAGGTGGGAGAGCCGCCGCGGCCGATCAGGCCCGCGGGGTTCCGGGTTCGGATCCTCACGGGAGCCTTCCTGCTGCTGCTGGCGCTGCTGCCACTGGCCGGCAGTCACTACGCGCTGGTGCTGGCCACCGACGTGATCATCTTCTGCCTGTTCGCGGCGAGTCTGCACTTCCTGCTCGGACCTGCCGGCATGGTGTCCTTCGGCCATGCCGCCTTCTACGGCCTCGGCGCCTATGGTGCCGCGCTCCTCGTGACGCATGCGGACACGCCGATGGAACTGGCCTTTCTGTTCGCGCCCGTCGGCGCGGGGCTGTTTGCCATCATCATCGGCTGGCTGTGCCTTCGTCTCACCGGGGTGTACTTCGCCATGCTGACGCTGGCGATGGCGCAGCTCCTGTGGTCGCTTGCCATCCAGTGGACGGACATCACGGGCGGCGATGATGGTCTCGTCGGCATCTGGCCCGCGGCCTGGCTCGCGGAAACCAGTGTCTACTACCTCTTCACGCTGGTTGTCGGTGCGGGCGGCATACTGCTTCTGCGTCACATCACCCACAGCCCCTTCGGCTACGGGCTGCGTGCATCGCGCGACTCGCGTGCCCGCGCGGCAGCCAGTGGCATTGACGCACATGCCCTGCAATGGACGGCCTTCGTGGTGGTAGGTTTCATGGCGGGGCTCGCCGGTGCGCTGTTCGTGTTCTCGAAAGGCAGTGTGTTTCCGAACGAACTCGAGATACCGAAATCCTTCGATGCCCTGATCGTCGTGTTTCTCGGTGGCGTGAAGACACTGTCAGGCGGCGTGGTCGGTGCCGCGTCCTTCGAACTGGTGCGTGACTACCTCATGCGTTTCGAATACTGGCGCCTCGTCTTCGGGGTGCTGATCATTGTCGTCGTGGTACTGGCACCGCGCGGTATCGTCGGTACGCTGCGACGCTGGTACGAGCCAGTGGGTCAGCACGCGGCTGACGAACATGCCGCTGACGAAGCGGCCGAACGCCGGCAGGCCGGGAGGGATCGATGAGCGGCACCATGACAGGTGGACACGGCATGCACGAGCCGTCGGTGAAAGTGTCATCGGTGAACGAGCCGTCGGTGAACGAGCCGTCGGTGAACGAGAGATCGATGGTCGATGCGCGTCTCGACGACCGGGAAACCGTCCTCGACGTTCGCAGGCTCACGAAGGACTTCGGCGGCGTGCACGCGGTCGATGATCTCAGCTTCGATGTCGGCACCGGGGAGATGCTGGCACTGATCGGGCCCAACGGTGCGGGCAAGACCACGGGTTTCAACCTGCTGAGTGGCCAGCTCGTCGCCAGTGCCGGACAGGTGTCCTTTCGCGGCCGGAACATCACCGGTCTGCCGCCGAGAAGGATCGCGCGCCTTGGCATCGCGCGCACCTTCCAGATCACGGCCACCTGGGCGTCGATGACGGTGGCCGAGAACGTGCAGCTGGCGATCGCGGCAAGGCAGCGGCGTCTGTTCGCGATGTGGCCGCGTGCGCGGGAACTGTACCGGGCCGAGGCGCTGACGCTTCTGGAGCAGGTGGGCATGCAGGCGCAGGCCGAACGGGCAGCGGCGGTACTCGCCTACGGTGACCTCAAACGGCTCGAACTGGCCATCGCTCTCGCCGGTAATCCCGAACTGCTGCTGCTCGACGAGCCTACTGCAGGCATGGCCCCCGATGCACGGCACGAACTCATGGCCCTGATCGCGTCGATCGTGGCCGAGCGCCGTCTGAGCGTGCTCTTTACCGAACACGACATGGACGTGGTCTTCGGCCATGCCGATCGCGTCATGGTACTCAACCGAGGTGAACTCATCGCCTGCGGTACGGTCGCTGCCATCCGCGACGATGCGCTCGTGCGCGAGGTCTATCTCGGTGGCGGTCGGCTTGTCGGCAACGCGACGGTGACGGATGCCACGCATCCGGAGGCGGATGGTGAAGCGGGGCAGGTACATGCTTGAGGTCAGAGCACTCGATGCCCGCTACGGCCGGGCGCATGTGCTGCATGGCATCGAACTCGATGTTGCGGCGGGCGAGGTGGTGTCGTTGCTGGGACGTAACGGTGCCGGCAAGACCACCACGCTCAAGGCGATCATGCAGCTCCTTCCGCCGGCAGGCGGTTCGATCCGTTTCGCAGGCCGGGAAATCGTGGGGCTCGCGCCATGGCGTGTGGCACGTCTGGGTATCGGCTACGTGCCGGAAGAGCGACGCATCTTCAGCGATCTGACGATTCTCGAAAACCTCGAAGTCGGCCGCAGAGCACTCCGCAGCGGTGAGGCCGAAGCGTTTGCGGCTGCCACGACGCCGGGTTCCGGCGCACCCGGCGCGCCCGCGGAATGGACCATCGAGGCGCTGTTCGAGCTGTTCCCGAACCTCGCCGAGCGCCGCCACAACCGGGGCAAGGCCTTGTCGGGCGGGGAGCAGCAGATGCTTTCGATCGCGCGTACGCTCATGGGCAACCCGCGGTTGCTGCTGCTCGACGAACCTTCGGAAGGGATCGCACCGGTGATCGTCGAGGAGCTTGCCGAGACGCTCATCAGGCTCAAGGGTGAGGGCCTCACCGTGCTGCTCTCGGAACAGAATCTGCACTTCGCGCGTGCGGTGGCCGATCGCGCCGTGATCATCGAGTCGGGTGAACGTAAATTTGCGGGCAGTCTTGCCGAACTCGCTGCGCGTCCGGATATCCGGGACGCCTTTCTTGCGCTCTGAGGTAGCTGACTTCGGCTCCTTCCGCCGGGCCTCGCAACCGCGGCATCCGAGCGTGCCGCTGCGGAGACCTGCCGGCACGCCTCGATGCTCGGTCTGCCCCGGAAAGCCGGTCGCGTTACACTGAAGAGGCAGGTTGCTGCAACCGTGGTTCGATCACCGTTGGCAGCCGTCTTGTCCAACTTCCGAGGAACAGATGACATGAGTCTCATGAAAACACTGGGTCGGGTCGCCATTGGCGTCGCCATGGCCAAGGGTGTCAGCACGATGATGAAGAAGCGTTCGGGCAGTGGTTCGGGCGGAGGCCTGGGTGATCTCCTCGGCGGGGCGCTCGGTGGTGGCAACAGGCAGCAACAGGGCAGTGGTGGCCTCGGTGACCTCGGCTCTCTGCTTGGCGGTCGCTCCGATGCTGGCTCGGCTTCGGCAGGTGGTCTTCCCGGTGGCCTCGGTGGTCTGCTCGAAAGCATCGCCGGCGGCAACAACAGTGCCGACAGCAACAAGCCGTCGGGTGGTGTCGGTGCCCAGGAACCCGCGTCGGGCAGCCTCGGCGACCTTCTGAATTCGGCGTTGCGTGGCGACAAGCCCGAGCCTGAGCCAGCTCAGGAAGCCCAGGCGCAGATCCTGATCGAGGCGATGATCAATGCTGCCAAGAGTGACGGTCAGATCGATCAGAGCGAGCAGGAGAAGATCGTCGAGAATCTCGGCGATGACATCACCGAAGACGAAAAGCGCATGGTGGTCGACATGATGCAGTCACCGCTCGACGTGAACGGCTTTGTCGGTCGGGTGCCGCGTGGCAGCGAAATGCAGGTATACATGATGTCGCTGCTCGGTATCGATCTCGACACTCAGGCCGAAGCGCAATATCTCGATCAGTTGCGTCGTGGGCTCAGGATTACCGAAGCGCAGGCGAATCAGGTGCACCAGCGTGTGGGTGCACCGACGCTGTACAGCTGACCGGTTTCGGTCGGACTCCGCGCGTATCGCCCCTGTCGACGACCGTGCGGAGTGGGTATGGTTTGCTGCCTGATGCGAGGCACGGCACGGTCAACGACGTCATAATACGGCGCTTCGTGTGCGTTTCATGCTGAACGATCCACTCCGTACTTTCGTCTACCTGCGACATCATGACCACCTTGACCGATGCGCTCGATGAGCGCATTGCCTGCCGTAGCTGCGACCTTCTGCACCAGAGGCCTGTTCTTGCATCAGGCGAGCGTGCCCGTTGCGTGCGCTGTGGTGATGTCATCGCAAGCAACATCCCGAACGGTACCGACCGCGTGCTGGCCTCCGCGATCGCAGGTTGTGTGCTGATCGTCGTTGCCGTGACCTTGCCCTTCTTCGACGTTTCGCTCGCCGGGCTCGAGAGCCGCATATCCCTGCTTGATGCGGTCGCTGCCCTGTGGCAGCGGGGAATGCTGGTGCTTGCCGTGCTGGTGCTCGCGTCGATGATCTTCCTGCCTTTCCTCCGTTTTCTCGTGCTGGTGATCGTGTTCGCGCGCATCCGGTACGGCAGCAAACCGACCGACCTCGACCGTCAGGCGTTCCAGTATGCGCTGTTGCTCGAACCTTGGGCGATGGCCGAGGTGTTCATGGTGGGTGTGTCGGTATCGCTCGTCAAGGTGGCATCACAGGCGCAGGTGGGACTCGGCAGCGCCTTCTGGGCGGTGCTGCTGCTGGTTGTCGTTACCGTCTACATGAAATACTCGCTGTCGCCCGAGGCTGTCTGGCGAGTGCTGTCGCGGGAGTCGAGCCTGTGAATGTCTCTGCAAGAGATGCCGGTCTGATGGCCTGTCACGCCTGTGGTGCGTTGCACGTGCTCGGAAAGCCACGTTATTGCCGTCGCTGCGGCAACACCGTGCGTTCGCGTTTTCGCAACAGTCTGCAGCGCACCTGGGCCTTTCTGCTCGTCGGCATGATCGTATACGTGCCGGCCAATGTGTATCCGATCATGGCTACCTACTCGTTTTCGGGTGACACCACCGACACGATCTTCAGTGGTGTGCTGTCGCTGATCGACACCGGCAACGTCGGCATCGCCATCATCGTGTTCACGGCAAGCATCATCATTCCGATCGCCAAGTTCATCGCCATTGCCTTTCTCGCGCTGAGTATCCAGCTGCGGGTCAACCTGACCGAACACACGCGTCATCGTCTCCATGCCATCACCGAATTCATTGGTCGCTGGTCGATGATCGATGTTTTCGTGGTGGCGGTATTGACCGCCTCGATCCAGCTCGGCAGCATCCGAAGCGTCGAACCCGGTATCGGAATCAATGCCTTTGCTGCATCGGTCGTCTTTACCATGCTGGCGGCCAATGCCCTTGATCCGCGCCTGATCTGGGACAGGCCCATGCCATCGGAGACTCGAGTCGATGCAAATTGAAGAAGGCGTCGAGGCACGTGTCGAAGCGCGCCCACGCAGTGGCTTCCGTGTTTCTCTGGTGTGGCTGTTGCCGCTTCTGGCGGTGTTGTTTGCTGCGGCGGTGGTTTACCAGTACTGGCAGCAACGCGGCCCGCTGATCAGCATTCAGTTCGCCAGCGCAGGTGGCATCGAACCCGGCATCACGGCGGTGCGGCGTAACGAAGTGGTGGTCGGCCGCGTCGAGGCGGTGGAACTTGCCGACGATCTGAACTCGGTCGTCATCAAGGCACGCATGGATCCGCGGGTCGAGCCCTGGCTCGATGAAGACACCCGTTTCTGGATTGTCAGTGCGCATGTCAGCGCCACCGAGATATCAGGCCTCGGCACCTTGCTTTCCGGTGCCTACCTCGAGGTGGACTGGAACGATACCCGCGGTGAGCCCAGGGACGAATTTCGTGGCCTCGAGGAAGCGCCGTTGGTGAGGCGCTCGGAACCCGGTGTGCGGGTTCGTCTGAAGGCCGATGATGCCAGTTTCATCCAGCCGGGATCCCCGGTGTTCTATCGCAAGATGGAAGCCGGGCGCGTCGAACGGCGACGCCTCGGCGAGGATGGCAAGGAAGTGCTCTTCGACGTGTTCATCAAGGCTCCGTATGATCGTCACGTGTATCCGAAGTCATTGTTCTACAACGTTTCGGGTGTGGAGGGGCGGCTCGATACCGAAGGTGTGGTCGTGCGTGTGGAATCGGTGGTGGCGCTCCTCACGGGTGGCATCGGCATCGAGAATCCGCCCGAAGCGCTCATGGACGAACCACTGGCGAGTACGCCAGATGCGACTGGTGAGTTCCGCCTCTATGAATCGCTGAAGGAGGCCACGGACAGCTTCGTCAACGACTTCGACGACCCTGCCTATCGCTTTTCAGTACGGTTTTCGGGATCGATCAAGGGGCTCGCACCCGGTGCACCGGTCGAATACAACGGGCTGCGCATCGGCAGTGTGAGCAGCGCGGCGGTGGCGCTGCCGGAAACGCCCGGGGCCGAACCGATCGGCAATGTGGTGCTGCAGTTGCAGCCGCAGTTGCTCGGCATTGTCGATGATGATGTCGAAGCCTTCAGAGATCTCATGGATGAACTCGTCACGGCGGGGCTGCGTGCGGAACTGGCTTCCGGCAACATTCTCACCGGAGCACTCATGGTCAATCTCGTGGTCGAGCATGAGGCGGCTGCCGCACAACTCGATATGACGCATCAGCCATACCCGCTGATTCCATCCCTGCCTTCGAACGTCGAGGCGCTGACGGCTGATGTCGAAACCATTGTCGCGAACCTGGCCGCGCTGCCGCTCGATTCGCTGGTAGCTTCGATCATCGGGCTTGTCGATGATGCGCGCGGCATCATCGGCGACCCCGCCATGACGGCGTTGCCCGGTCAACTGGGCGATTCGCTGGATTCACTGGCGAACGCCGCCGGTCGCATCGAAGACGCTTCCGAGGATCTGCCCACGATGCTCGAAGCCCTGACGCGTGCCTCGCAGAACGCCGATGTGGCGTTGCAGGGTCTCTCGCCGAATTCGCGCATCTACCGGGAACTCTCGACCACAGCGCGCGAGCTTCGCCAGGCGGCACGCTCGATCGCGGCCTTTGCGGCCTATCTCGAAAGGAACCCCAATGCGCTCATCACCGGCCGTTGATGCGCGCTCCTTGCTGCTGCCGATGAAGCAGATCCGCGGTCGGTGTTCCGTCGCCAGCCGTGCTGCGGGCGCGGTTGCGAGTAGCTGCCAGTGAGCCGCTGGCAGGCAAACGCGTTGCTGCTGATGGCCGGTGCCATCTGGGGACTCGCCTTCATCGCTCAGGTCGAAGGGCTCGAGCATATCGGTCCCTTCCTCTTCGTTGGTCTGCGATTCCTGCTGGCGGCGCTGGTGCTGCTGCCTTTCTTTCTGCTCGAATCACGTCGCCTGGCCGTGGCGAAGGGCAGGGCGGCAAGCTATCCGGTGGCACGGGAATGGCGGGGCTTCGTGCTGATCGGTTTCGCCCTGTTTTTCGGCATGGCCTTTCAGCAGGTGGGGCTCATGACCACCTCGGTCACGAATTCGGGTTTCCTGACGGGGCTCTATGTGGTCTTCACGCCACTTCTCGGACTTGTCATCTTCGGACAGCGACCGCATCCGGTCATCTGGGTGGGGGCAGCGTTGTCGTTCATCGGCATTTTCCTGCTGTCGGGTGGCGAGTTCGAACGCCTCGTCATCGGTGATTTCCTGACCATCGTCAGTGCCGTGTTCTGGGCGCTGCAGGTGTTGCTCATCGCCCATCTTCTCGGCAACAGCGAGCGCGCCATGGGGCTTGCTTTCGTGCAGTTTCTGGTCACCGGCCTTGCTGGCATGGCCGTGGCTCTCGTCGTCGAACCGATCGAACTCGAGGGCATCCTCAAGGCGCTGCCAAGCCTTGCCTATGCCGGCGTCATTGCCGGGGGGCTTGCCTTCACCTTGCAGGTGATCGGTCAGCGTCACACCACGGCACCGCAGGCAGTGCTGTTCCTCGCCACCGAGGCACCCTTTGCCGCACTGTTCGGTTTTCTGTTTCGCAATGAGCGCATCGGTACGCCTGGCCTTCTCGGCTGTACCCTGATACTCGTTGCCATTCTGCTGGTCGAGCTTCTGCCGATGCTTCGACAGCGGAGGGACAGCGTATCGAACGGGTAGGCCGTTGCGGGCGCCGGGATCCGGTATGAACAATCCGGCAACAGGCTTCCATCCCTGGAAATCGTGGTGCATTTGTACCCACAGCAGTGTTTGCCTTATTTGCAGTATCACATGAACGTAGCACGCGCAGATTCACCGGTCCGGCTCGATGATGCCATGCGGGAACGCATCTCGCTGGCGCGCATGGTTTGTGTACTGTGCATGATCTACGTGCACGTGCCGGGAGCCGTCGAGCATGTTTCCCTGCAGTTCGCTCACCCCGGTGTGCTGGTGCAGGGTTTCCTCGTCGAAGGCACCGGGCGTGCCTCTGCGTCGCTGCTGTCACTGATTTCAGGCTATCTCGTGGCGCGCACGCTGTTGCGCCCGGGCAGTTCGCCGATCAATCTCTATCGGCGCCGCTTCCGCTCCCTGATGCTGCCGATGATGTTCTGGAGTTCGCTGACGTGGCTGGTCTACAGCCTCGTTTCGCAATTCCAGCCTACCTTTCTCGATGAGGCACGCGGCCTGCTCGATCATCTCAACGTGGTGCTGTTCCTCACCGATACACCGAACGGCGCCACCATGCACCTCGGATTCCTGCGCGATCTCTTCGTGTGCGTGCTGCTCTCGCCGCTGCTCCTGGTCGGGCTTTCGCGTGCGCCGATACTGTTGCTGCTCGCGATGGCGGTGCTCTATCTCGTCGTGCACGACGGGAGCGCGGTCATCATCCTGCGGCCTCTGATTCTCTTCGCCTTCAGCATCGGTATGCTGCTGGCGCTTCGCGGTGCCTATCTCAGGCGTCTCGATCGTTACCGCGTGTTCTGGATCATCGGCGCACTCGTTGCCGCTTTCCTGATCCTTCTCTCCAACGGTGGCGGCTTTCCCGAGGTGGATGCGCGCTTCGCCGATGTCGGTCTGAGCTTCCGCGAAGCGGTGTTGTATCCGCTGTCACGCCTGTTCGGATCGTTGGCTGTCTGGACCTGTCTGCCGTTTCTCTTCGGCACGTGGCTTCAGCGGGTCTTCGACAAACTCATGCCGTATCTCTTTGCCACCTTCTGCAGCCATTACTTGTTGCTGACCCTCGTCTGGTTCGGCGCCTGGCAGCCGCTTTTCGGCGCAGAGGAGTCGGGGTTGTTCATTCTCTGGTTCCTTGTTGCGCCGGCTCTCTCGCTGTTGCTTGCCTACGGTTTCGTCAACGTCGTGGTCATGCTCTGGCCATCACTCGCGGTGCTCATTACCGGCGGGCGGCTGAAGCTGAACCGCGAAAGCGAGTCTGCGCCCGGACTCGCCGGGGCCACGAGGGTTGCCGAGGCCAAGCAGCGGCAGGGCCTGTCGCTGCTGCTCTGGCAGGTTGCGCAGCGAGTTCTTGAAGGCGCTTCCTGGCTTTTCGGCACCCTGCCGCGTGAATGCTGGCACGCGGGGCGGCGTATTCTGCTTGGGGGGCGTGATCGCTGAAGCCTCGCCTCAGCCGGCGAGTTCGATGCGAATGCTGCCGAGCGAGCCGAGATCGGCGCATGCCGTGTCGCCGACGGCGAGTGGCGTGATGCCGGTACAGGTGCCGGTGAACAGAAACTCCCCGGCGCGCAGCCCTCGAGCCTGAAAACGTTCGTGGCGCAGAAACCACATCACCATGGCCATGAGGTTGCCGGTGAGATTCATGTCGCAATGCCCCGTGATGGCGGGCTTGTCGTTGATCGACAGGCTGACGCCGTGGGCCGGGTGCACCGTGTCTGCCTCGAAGCGCACGGGTTTGCCCACCACGGTCGCCACGTTGCCGCCGAAGTCGGCAACCAGCGGCAGGCCTTCCGGGTGTTCCCCGCGATCGTAACGCGTGCCGACGATCTCGAAACCCGGAGCCGCAGCGGCGATGGCCGCACGGATGCGCGCTTCAAGCGTGGCATCGTCTTCGCCGTCGCTTGCACGCACATCATCCTTGAAGAACAGCACGACTTCGGTTTCCACAGCCACGGGCAAGGTTGAGGTCGGCAGGATGAAGCCGTCGCCCTCGGTCACATGATGCCAGGTGTCGAAGAGCGGGCCGAAGAAGGGTTCCTCGAGCGCAAGCAGTTCGAGTGCCGCGGTACTGGTAGCGCCGAGCTTCCAGCCCGCCGGCGCTTTTGGCTGCAGGCGGGTGATGGCGTCCTGCAGTGCGTAGGCTTCGTCGATGTCGGCGGGTACGAAGGCGGTGTCGAGCAGGGTGTTCCGATGCCGCGCTTTGCTGAGTTCGGCGGCAGCATTGCCGATGTCTTGTATTGTCATCGGGCCATCATAGCCGAAGTGGTGAACACGGTCGTGGGCGATATCAGAGCTTCGGCAGTCAGCTCGGCTCACTGTTCGGTGGGTAGTAGAATAGCCGCCAAGACAGGTTTCATCGTCAATGGATTTCGTAGCTCACTGCCTGCCACTGAGCATCTTGTCCACCAACTGCAATGCTGTCTGTCTGTTGGTGACGAATTGGGAATCCGTAGGGTAACGGTGAACCCTGCCAGCACTGCTGGATCCTCATCCGAGCGTTTCGACCGGGAACATGGCAACCAGCAGGGATGTGGCAGCATCATCGGTATCGGTCTGCCCTTCGGGTTCTGGTCGCGCATCAACAAGCAACGAGGAATAACGGGGCGTGTCGGACAGTCTTGGCAAGCGAAAGGTACCATCCTCGGACGGTCTGTCGGATCAGCGCATTCGCATCATCGACAGACGAATCGTCGCGGATGGCTGGGCGCGGCTCGAAGCGGTGCGGTTCGACTATCGTCGTGCGTCGGGCGAATGGCAGGAGCAGGAGCGCGAGATCTATCACCGAGGCCATGGTGCGGCCATACTCCTGTACGCCGAAGCCAGAGCCAGTGTGGTGCTGGTGCGCCAGTTCCGCCTGCCGGCCTACGAGGTCGACGGTTGTGGTTTTCTGCTCGAAGCGCCTGCCGGCATCATCGACGCCGGAGATCCGACACAAACGGTCAGGAAGGAAGTGGCCGAAGAAACCGGCTACGAAATCGGCGAACCACGATTCCTGTTCAAGGCCTACGTGAGCCCGGGTTCCGTCACCGAGCAGATCCACTACTTTGCCGCACCCTACAGCGACTCGCAGCGTGTTCATGCCGGCGGTGGCGAGAGCGAGGAGGGCGAGGACATCGAAGTGGTGGAGATGCCTTTCGAGGAAGCTTGCCGGGCCATCGACAACGGAGGCATTGTCGACGCAAAAACCATCATTCTTCTCCAGCACGCGCGAATACACCTGTTTCCGGGTGCATGAAAGATCAATGATCGTGACGAGGTGAACTTGTCGGGCTCCGCTGTGCCGTGGCTGCGCTAAACTCAACTTGAACCAGTTCTCAAATCATGGGGTTCGGCGTATTGTTCAGCGCAAGGTCACACCCCGGGAGTGTCGTGGTATGAACCGTAGGTCACGGGCTAGAACATCTGTGCTGGCCGCTGGGGCCGGGATCGGCCTCGGAGCGACAGTGCAGCTCGCGCTGGCCGCTGGCGAAGTCACCAGCATGGAAACCGTCAACGTACCTGCAACTCCCTTCGAGTACAGCGTTGACGGCTATTCCTACCAGTGGGGCATGGGCAACAATCAGTTGCTCGACGCCTTCGTCGCCGACGGACATCGTTTCGGTTACGCGAGTTCCGCAAACCGGGTGGAACTGCGACGTGGAGACACGGTGAACGTCTCCACAGGTGAGCCCTGCGGGCTTTTTGCCGAGCGCATCGACGAGACGGCGGATGCGCAGGCGTTGGCACCCGATTACCCGAGTGACGGTTCGGACACCGGCAACTGCGATCTCTCGGCCTTGCTCGCGAGTCGCGTGATCAACCGTGGCGCGGTGGATCTCTTCTCCAACATGCGCCCCGACGCCGGGAACATCGAGCGTCTCGACTACATCTTCGACTACGGTCTCCTGTCGCCGATCGATCGTGATGCGCTGGGTTCGGGTGGTCACGTCATGGCCGAGAAGTCGAGCAACAATCCGGTGAAGATCGCTGCCATCCTCGAACTCGATGTATTCGGCAATCCGGCAGCCTACGGACCACTGATCGAGGTGACCGCGAGTGGTTGCAGTGACCCGTTCATCTGTTATGGCACGACCGATCTTGGCCACAGTTACACATTTCTTCAAAACGGTTTCGAGCCGCCTCAGGGGTATCCGACGGAAACCGATCGCAGCGACGAGTCGGTGGGTATGGCGCTTCTGCCAACGAGCATCCTCGGGCTGCACCCCGGGCAGCGTTATTACGGCTTCTCGGTATTTGCCGACGACGTCGATCGCAACCTGCATGATCTCAGTGACCCTGCCACGTTCCCGCGTGATACACACGACCCCGATATAGCGACGGGTGATGACGCGGATCTCTATGGTGGGCTCTCAGGCTACTTCCTGGCCGATGATGTCGTCGTGGCAAAGGGACGCGTCTTCATTGACAACAACGCTGACCGGCAGTCGGACGAGGGCGAGCCAGGCATCAGTGACCTCGAGGTCAATGTCTACGCCGACGCCGATGGCAACGGTGTGTTCGATCCCGTGCAGGATCCACCGATGAGCGATCCGATCGTGTCGGATCTTTCAGGCGACTTCCTGTTCCCGGCATTGCCCGACGGGATGTATTTCGTGGTGCTGCAGGAAAGCGACGAGGACATGCCGCCAGGCTTGCAGATCGCCGATGGCATCAACCCCTGGCCGATCAGTGTCGATGGCAACGATCCCGAACCCGTGCTGTTCGCCTTCGATAACCTGTCCGGTGGCGGTCGATGGCTCGGGCGCAACCGGTGGCGATACCAGCGGTGGTAACGATGATGCCGGTACCACGGACGGCAGCACGAGTGGTGGTACTGACGCCGGTGCCACAGGTGGTGACACCGATGTCGGTGGCTCGGGCGCAACCGGTGGCGATACCAGCGGTGGGTCGATGGCTCGGGCGCAACCGGTGGCGATACCAGCGGTGGTAACGATGATGCCGGTACCACGGACGGCAGCACGAGTGGTGGTACTGACGCCGGTGCCTCAGGTGGTGACACCGATGTCGGTGGCTCGGGCGCAACCGGTGGTGATACCAGCGGTGGTAACGATGACGCCGGTGCAACCGGTGGTGGTGCCATCGAAGACCCGAACACACGTGCGGTCAACGACAGTTTCAGCATCAGTCAGGGCGAGACTGGCACCTTCGCCGTACTTGCAAACGATGTGGATGGTTCCGGAGGTGGTCTGAGTCTGGTCAGCGTGTCCGAATCGCCGCATGCGACGATCAGCATCGTCAACAATAAGGTGGTGTATGAACCGAACCATGGTTTCCACGGCAGTGACGAATTCATCTACGTCATGCAGGATGCCGACGGTGATCAGGCGACGGGTACGGTTGTCGTGAGTGTGGAGCGCTTCAGCGATATCAACGACAATGGCGTCAATGATTTCGTCGAATGTGATTGCGACAACCTGAGTCTGGAAACCGGGGTTCATGGCTCCGGTATCGGTCGGTTATCACCACTGTGGCTGTTGTCACTGATGCTGCTGGCTGCGGTACGCCTGCGCTCCCGCGGGATCCGGATCGGCAAGGCCGAGGAGGTGCGCTCATGAGGGCTCGACACTTCAAGCTGAAGCCAGTTGCGTTCGCCGTGGCCGTGGTCAGCGCGTCGGCACTTGCCACAACGCTGCGCGCTGAACATCTGGTGGCAGGTGATATCGAGGCGCGTCCGAGCACGGCCAACTGGCAGTGGGAGCGCAGCGCTCGTGAAGACACCGACACCACCCTGTCCGGGATCGAGGTCGGCTCAGCGGCCGCTCCGGTTACCCTTGCTGCGGCTGTGGTCACCGAGGGTGCCGATGGCCGCACTTCGGCACTCGTTGACGGTACGTCGGACAACGTTGCCAGCGTTGCCGAGGAAAACGCCATGGAGGCTGCTGACGCCGGTGCCGAGAAGGTGGAGGCTGGTGCCGGGAATGCGGAGGCCGAAGTCATGAGAGCGGCCGAAGCTGATTCCGATGTCGAGCATGTTGGTTTCACCCGCCGCCCCTACGCCATGATCGGCGCGGGCACGACGCTTCTCGAACCGCGTTCCCACAACAACGCGCTGACCGTCGGTGACGATACCGATTCGGGATTTCACCTGGCACTCGGCTACGACATCATGCGGATGCTGTCGGCCGAGCTCTATCTTGCCGATCTCGGTGAGGCGGGTATGGACTTTCTCGATGATCCGGTGGGTGTCGTCGATTACCAGGTCTATGGCCTCAGCGCCGTGCTGTGGCTACTCAACAGCCGCGATGGCTTTGTGCCACTATCGCGCTCTCGTTCGGGTGCCTTTCGCCGTGAGGGCCTGTCAATGTTCCTGAAGGCGGGTGTCGGTGCGATGAACAACGATTCCGACCTCGATTACCAACGTGATCACGACGTGCATGCGGCTTTCGGTGCAGGCCTCGAGTACGGCTTCGGCAACGGTTTCGGCCTGCGCGGTGAGTACAACGCCTACGACACCGACGCAAAGTATCTCTCACTGGCGTTACTCAAGCGCTTCGGGCGGGTTCGCGAAGCCGAGCCCGAGCTTCGTCATGCGGCACCCGTGATGGCGCCGGTCGAAGCATCGGACATCGCCGACGACACGACGATGCAGGCAGTCATTGAACTGCCAGTGGTACATTTCGCCTTCGATCACAGCGACATCACCGACGAAGAGCAGCTCATCCTCGATATCTTTGTCGAGGAGGCGCTCAACGAGCCCTTCCAGTTGCTGCTCCGCGGTCATACCGACTGGATCGGTACCGAGGACTACAACCTCGGGCTGTCACGCCGTCGTGCCGAATCGGTCAAGCACTATCTCGTCGATCATGGCATCAAGGGCAATCGCATTGCCACCGAGGGTGTCGGAGAATCCGAACCCATTGTCAGCAATGAAACCGAGGAAGGGCGTGCCGAGAACCGCCGCACTGAAATACTGATCGAGCCCTGATGGCCGGTCAGTTCGTACGCTGGCTGGATCGTCTTGCCGCAAGTCTGGGCAACGACGATGATCCGGCCGGAAAACAGTCACGCATCGCCAGTGAACGGGTCATGGCGGTACTGCTGATCGAGATTGCGAGAAGCGATCATGACATCGCGCCCGAAGAGCGTGAAACGGTAACGATGGCACTGCTCGCGAATACCTCGCTCGAACGGGGCGAGATCGATACCTTGTTCGACGAAGCGCTCGCCGAGGCTGATGGTGCCGTTTCGCTGCACGAACATGTGCGCGCGGTCAACGAGCGCTTCGACAAGACGGGGAAGACCCGTCTTGTCGAGGACATGTGGCGCGTCGCTCTTGCCGACGGCACCATCGACCACCAGGAAGACTACACGATCAGAAAACTCAGCGAGCTTCTGCATCTGAAGCACCGTGACTTCATGCAGGCGAAACACCACGTGCTCGAGGAGCGTGCTCGGGGCGGATGAGGCTTGTTGCCTTGCCGTGTGCCTTGCCGTGTTTCTCGATGGGCAGACAGGGCCGCTGTCGGGTTGTCATGGCGCCCGATCGGTGGTTGTCGGCAAGCGAGTCGCGCGATCGCGCATGAAAAAGGCCCGGAATTCCGGGCCCTGATCCTTTCTCGTCCTGTTTTTCGCAAGTCGCCGTTTACTTGAACTTCCTGATTTCGCCCGATTTGATTCTCGCCTGATAGGACTTGAGTTCGGCCTTCACCACCGGCATCAGGCAGTAGAGGCCGATGATGTTCACGATCGCCATGGCGAAGATCGCGGCATCGGAGAAGTCGATGACCGGGCCGAGGTTGGCTGCCGCACCGACGACCACGAACAGGCAGAAGATGACCTTGAAGATGAGTTCCTTGGTCTTGCCTTCGCCGAAGAGATAGGTCCAGGCCTTGAGGCCGTAGTAGGACCAGCTGATCATGGTCGAGAACGCGAACAACACCACCGCGATGGCGAGTACGACCGGGAAGAACGGCATGCCCGTGGCGAATGCCGCCGACGTCAGTGCAACGCCCGATGTATCACCGACGGTCTGGATGGTACCGCTTTCGGTAACGATATAATTGCCGGTGGCGGGGTCGACCATGAGTTGCTGCGAGATGATGATCACGAGTGCCGTCATCGTGCAGATGACCACGGTGTCGATGAAGGGCTCGAGAAGCGAAACGAAGCCTTCGGTGATCGGTTCGTTGGTCTTGACGGCCGAATGCGCGATGGCCGCGGAGCCGACGCCTGCCTCGTTCGAGAAGGCGGCTCGCTTGAAGCCCTGGATCAGAGCGCCGACCATGCCGCCTGCCACGCCGAGACCCGTGAAGGCACCCTGGAAGATCTGGCCGAAGGCCCAGCCAAGCTTGTCGGCGTTCACGATGATGATGATCAGTGCGGTTGCGACGTAGAGGATGCCCATGAAGGGCACGATCTTTTCGGTGACGCGGGCAATCGACTTGATGCCACCCACGATGACGGCGAAGACGATACCGGCAAAGACGACGCCGGTGATCCAGCCGGGGTAGTCACCCACAAGGCCGGAAAGCTGCGCGTGTGCCTGGTTGGCCTGGAACATGTTGCCACCACCGAGCGAGCCGAGAATGCAGAAGATGGAGAACAGTGCCGCGAGAATGCCGCCACCGAACAGCTTCCTGTCCTTGAATCCCTTGGAGAGGTAGTACATCGGGCCGCCCGAGACGTGTCCGTCGGGGAATTCGTTGCGGTATTTCACACCGAGCGTGCACTCGGTGAATTTCGAGGCCATGCCGAGCAGGCCCGCAAGTATCATCCAGAAGGTGGCACCGGGGCCGCCGATGCCGACGGCGACGGCGACACCTGCGATGTTGCCGAGACCGACCGTGCCCGAAAGGGCAGTGGCGAGTGCCTGGAAGTGGCTGACTTCACCGGCATTGTTCGGGTCGGAGTAGTCGCCCTTGACCAGTGAGATGGAATGACCCACGGCGCGGAACTGGATGAAGCCGAAGTAGAGTGTGAATACCATGGCACCGACAACCAGCCAGAGCACGATCCAGGGAAAACTGGTACCGGGGACCGAGGCAAAGATGCCTTTGACGAACCAGCCTGTCGCGTTGATGAAGGCGTCGTTCACGGCGGCGTCGATGCCACCGCTTTCCTGGGCGTTGGCAACGGTGCTGCCGAGCATCGTGATCAGCGCCACTGCGATCGCGGCAATTGCCGTCGGCTTTCGCAGCGACGGTAGTGAATGACGAATTCGATTCATGGGACGAAAGTTCTCCTTCATTTGCCTGGTATCGTTACCGCGATCCGTTTACACCACCGTCACGGGCCGGTGCGAGTGCATGGCAAGATCGGAAGCCGTCGAACCCATCAGTCGTTCGCGCAGGCCGCCACCGGTGCCTTTTCTGGCCACGATGATCTGCTGGGCTGACTCCTCCTCGGCGATCTGTTCGATGATGACCGCGACGTTGCCGTGGCGTACGACACCACGCGCCGAGATGCCATCGGCCTTGAGCGCCTCGAGTGCCGGGTCGATCACACGCTGTTGGGCGGTAGCGATTTCCTCCTCGCGACGCTTGTGCCGTTCGGCGTTTTCTTCCGGGGTCTGGAAGGTGAAGGGTGACCACTCGATGACATAGACGACGATCAGCTCGCAATCGCCGATCATCTTTGCGAGGTCATGTGCATGTGCCAGGGCCTTGTCTCCTGACGTTGCGCCTTCGAGTCCAGCGATTATTTTCGTGCTCATTTGAGACCTGTTGCTCCTTGAGTTTTTCTGAGTGACGCTATTGTGACAGAGTGTGCAAACACTTGTGACGACATTCATGCCGAATAATTGGCGCTCTATCATTCGGCAGGATACCGGCCGAGTGATGTCGAAGTACCGGGCCCTTTCCGTGCATACCGACCGAGTGATGTCGAGGTGCATGGCCCGTATCCGGGCATGTTGCCGATTGATTGTCGCGCCTGCGACCGCGAATTGCAAATCCGAGGCAAGGTTCTCGATAGCAGTTGTCACAGGCAGGATCCCCGATATCGGACTGGACATCAGCAACCGGACTGGACAATCAGACGAGCGAAACCGAAGAACGTGAGCACCCTTCACGAACACCATTGCGGCAGCAACCACTACAGCGTGCGTCAGCACGGTGGTTCGATGCGTCTCTACACCAATGGCGTGTTCCACAGCCAGTGGAACGAGAATCGCCCCTTTTCCGGTGGCATCTGGGACTGTCTCAGCCTGCCGGTACTGTATCGAGACGAGATGACGCAGTCACGCGCGCTGGTGCTGGGTGTCGGGGGTGGAGCGGCGCTGCGGCAGCTGGCCTTGCTGCGTCCGGCGATGTCCATCGTCGGTGTCGAATACGACGCCGAGCACATCGTTCTTGCAAGACGGTATTTCGGTCTCGACGATATCGGGGCCGAACTGGTCGAGGGCGATGCACGAGCCATGCTTGCGGGCTGGAACGGAGAACCCTTCGATCTGCTGGTCGATGATCTGTTCGGGCATGTCGATGGCAGGCCCGAGCGCGCTGTGCCGATGAGTGACGCCTGGGTGGCCACGCTCGCCCACAACATCGGTGATGCCGGGCTGCTCGTGGTCAACACCATCGCACGGCACGAACTGGCCGAAGCTGCGGCGGTACTGGCCGATCATGGCTTCGGCGAAGCCATGCGCTGGTCGCTCCCTGCCTATGAGAACGCCATCGGTGTGTTCTCGCGCGAGGCACTCGATGCGCGCGAGTGGACACGCCGGCTCGACACGCTGGCCTTGCCTTCCGCGTGCAAACGAGCGGCACGCAACACTGTCAGGCGGCGCCTGCGACAGTGAGTCACGGTTGCGCGCAATGATGCAGCAGGAAAGCTCGGTTCAGGCTTCGGCGAAGCATCGGGAACCGTGCCGGTGGTTCGCGATTCAGAATGACCAGGACAGTTGCGCGCCGGCCTGCAGGGCATCTTCGCCGGTGGCACGGGCGGAGAACTGCAGCGGACCGAGTCCGAGTCCGAGGCTGATGGCTGTTTCGTCCACGTCGCGTTCGCTGTCGATCGACAGACCGGCACGCAGCGCCACCACGCTGCCTTGATGTTCGATGCCGATTGCGGCGATCCGGGTGTCAATGCCGTCGACCGTTGCCGAGTTGAGCGCGAGATCGGTAGTAAGGTCGACGTTGCCGAGCTCGTAGTGGCCGCCGATGATGAGTTGTGGTGTGGTTTCGAATTCGTAGCCCGACCTGGTTTCGATCGACTCCGGCACGAGGTTCCGGACCACCGCAGAGAGTCGCAGCGGCAACGGGTCGAGGCGGGTGCCGAAGCCCACATCCAGCGTGAAGGAGGTTTCACTGACTTCGCTGTCCTCGAGCCGGTCACTGATCGATGCGGTATCACGCTCGAATTCCTCGGCGAGCGCCACATCGGCGCTCTGCGCCTTGAGTTGCGAGATTTTCGGCGTGATGCCGACATCCAGCGTGCGTTTGCCGAGTCCGAAGCTTCGTGCGAGTGCCACCGAGAGTTCGGTGCGGTAGAGCACCGCGCTTTCACCGGTGGACAGGAGCGTGTCCTGGGGTTGGTTCACGGTGAGGAGATTGCCGTTCTGCACGAGGTAGGAGCTGTCGAGCACCTCACCCCATGTGATCGTGCCATCGTCGGTGATTTCCTCGAAGGTGGCGACGTACTCGCGGTCGCCCGGGTCGATTTCCGCCGTGGCAATGCCGGTGACGCGCGCACCGAAATGGATGGCGAGCGGCACCGGACCGCCGGTCAACGCGACCCCGATGCCAGCGTGGCCCTGACCCGCGAAATCGTTGCCGTCGGCAAGGTCGATGATGCGCAGCAGGCGATTGCCGAGATCGTTGAAGTTCTCGAGATCGTCGAGACAGACGTCATCGTTCGATTCGAGCGAGGCGTCACAGGTGATCACGCGCTCGTCGAGAAGGTCGAACTCGGTCTCGAGGTCATCGACGAGATGTTCGTCACTTTCGTCGTCGATCAGGTCTTGCGTACCCTCGGGCGTGCGCAGATCCACCACGGCACCGAAGTAGGTGTGGCTGGTCTTGCCCTGGCGTTGCATCTCGAGCAGACTCGAGGGGTTCTGCAGCGCTCCCATCACACCCTGGCCATTGGCAATGGCCGAACCGCCGAGCCCGATCGAGCGCGCATCATCGGGGCCGACCGCACCCGCGGAGGGTGTCATGCCGGCGGCAGCGATACCGGCGAGAAGGGAAGCAAGCAGATTCGGCTTCATGGAAGACACCAGGCGCCATCAGAGCGCGACATTGGAAGGAACACCGGGTGAAGCAGGAGTCATGCCTGCCCGGGGTTGTGCGCCTCTGGCTCAGGCCGCATCCCGGTTCGGCCCGTCACGAACCGGGCCTGTCACGAGCCTGCTCCGGGTGACTCGACCGGGCGCGCGCGACGGCATTGAGAATAGCATGACGTACCTGTTCGCCGAGGAGGCTTCGTGCCTCGCTTTCCACCCGCTGCATCGCCGGGGTGGCGGCGAGCATGTCGCCGTCGCGCTGCAGGTAGCCTTCGCGCTCCAGCGTGTCGATGAATACCTTGAATTGTGACTTGTTGTACAGGTCCTCGGCACGCCAGCCCTGGGTGTTCTCGAGCCTTCTGGCGACCTTCTCGCAGAATCCGGCGAGTTCCTCGCGGTTGATGCGGTGTTGCTCGGCACGTGCGATCAGAGAGGCGCAGAGGTAGTCTCGTCTGAGTGTCGGCATCATGAGTTCGGCGAGGCGCATCAGCGACACTGCTTCGAGGGTGCCGCCGGCGGCGCTCGCCAGCGAATCACCTTCGACGTGCAGCAACCCGGCGTCGAGCATCGCCTGCAGTGATTCATCGATGGCATCGACGCCGAGGGTGTTCGGCAGGAACAGTTCGACCTTCAGGAACGGCAGTACGCGTCTCACGAGAGTTTCGAGTTCACTGCGCTTGCGGCTGCGTCGATTGCTGAATCCGGCCGCGAGCAGCGCCGGCAGACACAGCAGGTGCAGGATGTTGTTGCGGAAGTAGGTCAGGGCCGCGGCCTGCCCCGGGCGAATCGCGAGCACCGTGCCGATGTCGTCCTGTTGTTCTTCGAGATAGCCGAGACGGATACCGTGGGCGATCAGCGCTTCGGGGTCGATGTCGGGCACCTCGACGATCGAATTCTCGTCGTGCGAGGCTTGCAGCAGGCGATGGTAGAGCAGCACTTCTTCGATGAATTCGGCGCGCGCGATGCGCCCCCGGGGTGTGGTCAGCAGCGTGGTGGCGAGGAGGCTGATCGGCGTCACGCACGCCGCGGCATTGATCGAACGCATGATGGTGTTGCCGAGTCGTGTCACCACGGGCTGAATCCATGCAGGTCGTTCGCTTGTTACCGGCAGCTGGCGCCAGCCGTCGTTTTCCTGCCGCAGCAGCGTGTCGAGTTCGATCGGTTCACCGATGTTCACGTAGACATGGCCATAGTCTTCGCGCAGGGTTCCGAGCGATCTGAGCAGGCCGAAAATCGATTCCTTCCGCTTCCTGCCACCGGCAAGCTCGCTCGTGAATGCGCGGCCTTCCAGCAAGCGTTCGTAGCCGAAGTACACGGGAATGAAGGCGATCGGTCGAGACGGCTTGCGCAGGTAGGCGTGCAGCGTCATTGCCAGCATGCCGGGTTTTGGTGGCAGCAGCAGTCCCGTGCGGCTGCGGCCACCCTCGATGAAGTACTCGAGGGCATTGCCCCGCTGCAGGATGACCGTCAGGTAGGCATTGAACACGCGCGCGTAGAGTGGCTTGCCGGCAAAGGTTCGTCGGAGAAAGAAAGCCCCGCCGCGGCGCAGGATGCCGCCGACCACGGGCAGGTTCAGGTTCACGCCGGCGGCAATGTGTGGCAGCGACAGCCCGTGGGTATAGAGAATGTAGGAAAGCAGCAGGTAGTCGATGTGGCTGCGGTGGCAGGGGACGTACACCAGCGAATGCGTATCGGCCGCGCGCTTGAGGCGCTCCATGCCGTCGAGTTCCACGCCATCGTAGAGTTCGTTCCAGAGCCGTGTCAGCGGGCGGTGCAGTGTGCGCACTGTCGTATAGGACATGTCGGCCGCGATCTCCCAGGCGTAGCGTTCGGCCTTGAAGCGCATGCGCTTTTCCGAATGACGCGATTCCCTGGCCTGACGGGCGATCTCGCGGCGTACGGCGTCGTCGGCCAGTACGTGGTCGATGAGCATGCGGCGGTGTGACTGGTCCGGGCCGAGCGTTGCCATGCGTCGCTTGCGGAAATGCAGTCGCAGCAGGCGCAGCAGCTTCTTCTCGAGTTCGTCGGCGTTTGCGTCGCGCCAGATGAATTCCCGAAGCGAGACCGGTTCGCTGATGCTCAGCAGCGTGTTGCGCCCGTGCAGGATGCTTTTCACGAGGCGGCGCAGGCGTCCCGCGATTTCCCAGTCTTCGGAGAACACGAGTTGCCAGAAGGACGCTTCCTTGCCGGGTGCTCGCCCCCAGTAGACCGCCACAGGCACCACCTGAAGGTCGCTCGCTGGGTCGCTCAGGAGGGCTTCGAACAGCTCGCGAAACTGTTTGTGTTGCTGCTGCAGCCGGCGGCTCTGCCGCCATCGCCTGCGGCCACTGTCCTGTACGCTCGAGATCCAGCTGCGGCTTTCGCGAAAGCCATCACCGATCGCGAGTGGTTCGTCGGGTAAAGGCAGGTTCTTGTCGGCAGCGGCAAGTCGCAGCGCCGCGAGGTCGGCAAGGCCACCGTTCTCGATGATGTAGAGCGTCGGCCTGTCGGCCAGCATCGCTGCCGGATCCTCCGGCATGACTTCGGGGCGAACCCAGCGTTCGAACAGGCGACTGAGGAGTGCTCTGATCATGATCGGTCTTTCCGGTCCACCTGCTGCAACGATTCGAGCAGCGAGTTCGTGACGAAGCGCCCCGATACCCGTCCGAGCCGTGACAGACGGTTCCAGCGCTCACGCCAGCTGCCCCGCTCGCGACCGGCCTCGAGACGCCGCCGGTTGAGTTGTGCCAGCTGGGCCTCGTCGAGTTGCGCGAGGAGATAGGCCGAGAGTGCATCGACATTGTAGTGGCCGGCTGCAGCATCGAGACACACGGGAATCGCCGCCGCCTCGGGGTCCAGCCCGATGACGTCGCGAGCACTTGCCAGTGCGCGGGCGATGGTTGCGGCTTTACGGTTGCTGCTGTCGTCGAGATCGTAGGGGGGTGACCATTGGCCGCGTGGCGGCAGCTTGTCGATGTGGGTGAGCGCGAGTGATTCGGGTGTCCGGCGCCGCTCGGGTCGTTCGGCCCAGGCGGCGTCCAGAGCCTCGTGAAAGTCACGATCGGCTGCTCGCGCGCTGGTGGTGGCTCTGGCCACGTGCAGGAGAAGATCGCTCTCCAGGGCGAGTGCCACGATCTCGGCAAGGCGTGCCTCACTGCCGTCGAGCCCGGGGGTGTCGATGAGTTTGATGGGCATGCCCCGCGTGTCGTCTGCAAGAAGATGTACGGTGGCGCTGTCGGTGCTCGGCAGGATGTCGGTCTCGGCCGCGAGGCATCCGAGCAGGGCGTTCACCAGACTGGACTTGCCGGCGCTGGTCTGGCCCACGACGAGCACGCGCAAGGGCTCTTGTGGCTGCGCCGGGCGGTTGTCGTCTTCGCGCTCGGCACGGCTTCGATAACTCGCCATCTCGTGACGCGAACGCTTGAGACGTCCGCTGTATAAATCAATGCCGACCTGCGCTGTTTCCTGCAGCAGAAGCCGTTTGAGGTCGCTTTGAATGCTGTTGCCGAGTTGGCCGAGAAACTGGTTGGTGAGCTGGTCGCGCATTTCCGCCAGGAGCGCATTCATGGGGTTGGCCAGCCGGATCATGCGACGTGTATTGTTGACCCAGCGAATGCCGCTTCTGATGTCCCCTTGCCGTTCGGCGATGCCGATGAGGGTACCGAGGCGCAGCGATTCGACGAAGGGCAGGTGATCGATAAGAAGCCTGCGATAGCGTTCGCTGGTTTCCGACGCGACCAGCAGCGCTTCGGGCAGGGTGAAGCGATAGCGTGCCTGCGAGGACTTGCCGTGATAGTCCACCGACACTCGCTCGAGCACCGCGACGGCAAGTGTCGGCAATGCTTCCCAAGGTGGATTTTCTTCCAGCAGTGTGTCGATTTCGGTCAGTGCATGCTGCCAGATGACGTGATCGTGCTCCGACCAGTCTCGTTGTGCGTCGAGCTGGTGGGGCAGTGACACCTCGGTCTTGCCTCCGGTTTCGGCAGAGAGCGAACCGGAGGTTTTCTCGATCTCGCGGGCGAGTTTCCGTCGTGGCAGATGAATGAGGAAGAACCAGGCGATGGCCGTGACCAGCAGCCAGCCGCACACCGCCGGGAACAGGAACTCGGACTGCCAGAGCGCCCAGAGCCCGACCAGAGCAAGGCTGGCGAGCGGCACCAGAACGGCGAGGACAAGATACCAGCTTGCACTCAGCAGGCTCGCGCTGAAACGCTCGAAGCGAATCATGTCGATTCGTCTCCTGCGCCTGCGTTTGCGCCTGCGTTTGCGTTTGCGTTTGCACCATCGTGTCGCTGTCGCTCGAAGCTTTCGCGAAACACCGTCTGCAGCTCCTCGCGTGTGGCAGGCCGGTTCTCGCGGCGGCGGTGGAAATGGAAACAGGCAGTGCGGCCAAGGGCCCAGGTGCTGGCAAAGCTGATGCTGGCCGCGGCAGCGGCACCGAGGGTCTGACCCACGCCGGGCACGAACTTCGCGAGTTGCCGGCCGAGCAGTGACAGGGTGTAGCGGTAGAGGAACGAAGCGCCGAGCGTGGTCACGAATTCCGTGGCCGTGCGGCGGTTCCAGGGCATGTCGTAGCGCCCTGCAAGGGCGTGCAGAAGTTTGCCTTGCAGTACCGGCACCGATACCAGACCAACCGCCGGCAACACATCCGCGGCGGCGGCAGCGCTGGCGTAGGCGAGCACTTCATTGCGGTGCAACTGGAACACGGCCTGCTCGCGATCGCTGCCGTGTTCGTGGTGCAGGGCCTGCTCGAGTTCGGGCACGAGATCGACGATGGCATCGATCAGCGCGTCAAGCCCGACATCGGGATTCTCGAAACCGTCGTCAGGATCGGTAAGGTCGATGGCGACCTCGGGGATGTCATCGCGGTTCAGGGCCTCCCCGACCTGCCGGCGCTGATGCGCGATTGCCCGTTCGCGCATCGTGTCATCGAGGCTGTGCAGTGCGGTATGTACATGGATGATCGGCATCTTCGCCTTGCCGAGTGCGGCAAGGGCGTCGAGCAACGGTTTCTGACCAGGTTCGTCGACGCGTGTCAGCACCAGCGCGGCGTGACTGCCGCGGCGCGCCACATCGAGATCGTCGCGCGGATCGTAGCCTGCCTCGCCGAGTCCGCGTGTATCGAGAAAGCGCATCAGCGGCATGTCCTGCGGGTGTTCGTAGAACATCGTGCTCCGTGTGCAGGGTTCGAAGCCGTTGCCGATCTCGGCACGCGAATCACCCGTGAGTCGCTGGATCACCGAGGTCTTGCCGGCGCCGGTGAGTCCGAGCAGCCAGAGCACGGGCAGACCCTCACGGCGCGCGTGCAGCAGTTCCTCGAGTTCCGGGCGAGGTTGTGGATCGATGATCGCATCGCGCCAGCGACGCCAGCCGGGACCGGGTTCGCTGTCGGAATCGACGGTCCTGTTACGGTTCTGCTTGCTGTCTCGCTTGCTGTCCTGCTCGTTGTCTTGTTCGTTCATGATGCTGCCCGCTGCCTGCCGAGTTGCTCGAGCAGCACCGCCACAAGCCCGGTCCAACCGGTCTGATGGCTGGCGCCAAGTCCTTCGCCGGTGTCACCGTTGAAGAATTCGTGAAACTGCAGCAGTCCCTGTTCACGCCGTGCCGTCTCGAGCATCTCGCTGCCCGTGGCGAACGGTGCCGGCGCGTCATCGTTCGCGGTGAACAGCGACACGAGGCGTGCGGAAACGTCGTTCGCAACCTCGTCGAGCGTCATCATCACGCCGCTGCCTGTCGGGCATTCGATGCGGAAATCGTCACCCAGATAGGCGTGGTAACGACGGAGTGCTTCGATGAGGAGGTAGTTGATCGGAAACCAGACCGGACCCCGCCAGTTGGAGTTGCCGCCGAAGAGATCGGTTTCGCTCTCGCCGGGTTCATAGGTGAGAGTGTTGGTGACGTGCTTGTCGCGGTAGGTGACCGGGTGCTCGGCATGGTGTTTCGAGAGGCTGCGGATGCCGTGCGGGGAAAGGAATTCGTTCTCGTCGAGAAGCCGTGTCAGCACGCGCCGGAGTCTGTCGCCACTGACGAAGGACAGAAGGTGGCGCGCCGAGTCTTCGCCCTGATGATCGGTATCGAGCGCGTCCGTGAGATGGATGCGGTTGTCGGTCAGCCATTCGAGGCGGCGCACGAAGGTCGGGAAACGTGTGTACACCTCGTTGTCGATCAGCGTTGCGGCAATGAGCGGCATGAGTCCGACCAGTGAGCGCACCTTGATGAACTCGATGTGGCCATCGTGTTTCTCGATCACGTCGTAGTAGAAGCCGTCTTCCTCGTCCCAGAGGCCCTGATGGTGTCCGCGTCCGTTGATGGCGGCGGCAATCCGCAGATAGTGTTCGAGAAACTTGTGGGCGACATCCTCGTACACGGGATTCTCGCGTGCGAGTTCGAGCGCGATCGCAAGCATGCGTGCGCTGAAGAAGCCCATCCAGGCGGTGCCGTCGGCCTGGCTGAGACTGCTGCCGGGGGCCATGCCTGCAGAACGATCGAAGACGCTGATGTTGTCGAGTCCGAGGAAGCCACCTTCGAAAAGCGAATTGCCCGTGAGATCCTTGCGGTTGACCCACCAGTTGAAATTCAGCAGGAGCTTGTGGAAGAGTCCTTCGAGCCAGGCGCGATCGCCGCGGCCCGACTTGCTCTGCTCGATGTAGTACACCTCGAGGGCTGCCCAGGCATGGACGGGTGGATTGACATCGCCGAAGTTCCATTCGTAGGCCGGAATCTGACCGTTCGGGTGCTGGTACCACTCGCGCGTGAAGAGTTGCAGCTGACGCCGGGCGAAGTCGGCATCGACCATTGCAAGCGGCAGGCAGTGAAAGGCGGTGTCCCAGACCGCGAACCAGGGGTATTCCCACTTGTCGGGCATCGACAGGATGTCGAAGCTGTGCAGGTTTTCCCAGTTCCGGTTGCGGGTATTGCATCTCTTCACGGGATGGTTCGGATCGCCGTCAAGCCACTGATGCACGTTGTAGTAGTAGAGCTGCTTGCTCCAGAGCATGCCGGCAAGTGCCTGGCGCTGGATGCGGCGTTCCGCCGCACCGAGCCTGTCGTTCGCGATTGCGTCGAACCAGGCATCGGCTTCCTCGCGACGCTTCCTGAGCAGCGGCTCGAAACGGCGGAAGGGCAAGGCATGCTCACGCGCCGAGAGCCGGAGGCGGAAGCGAGTCGCTGCGCCCGCGGCGATCCGGGCCTGAAAGCAGACACCGAACTTGCTGCCGTGCATGTCGGGGTTGAGGCAGTCCTCGCCGTTCACCACATGGCGATGAAAGGCGTCCTTGACGTGGGGACTCGGGTTCGGTTGGTGAAACAGGCGCTCGTGATTGGTCTCGTTGTCGGTGAACATCGGCCGCGCTTCGCCCTGCCAGTAGAGGTGGTAGCGTCCGAGTACGCTGTGCTCGGCCACGGCGTGGTCGTTCGCAAGGCGGATTGCGGGCACCTCGCCGCTGACGTCCTGTGGCCCCTGCGGATAGCCCCAGCTCCAGGTGTTGCGGAACCACAGTTGCGGTACCAGCGTGATCGCGGCGCTCTCCGCCGCGGCGTTCTCGACGTCGATGACGATGAGGATGTCGTCTTCGGCAGCCTTGGCGTAGTGCACGCTCACGTCGAACCAGCGCCCGTCGGCGAAGACGCCGGTGTCTTCGAGTTCGTATTCGCGCTCCTGACGACCGCGTCTGCCGTTCTCGGCCACGAGATCTTCGTAGGGAAAGGCAGCATGCGGATAGCGATAACGCAGGCGTGCGTAGCTGTGCGTGGGGGTGGAATCCTCGTACCAGTAGAGTTCCTTGACGTCCTCGCCGTGGTTGCCCTCGGGGCCGGCGAGGCCGAACAGGCGTTCCTTGAGGAAGGGGTCCGCACCGTTCCAGAGCGCCAGAGAAAGACACAGCAGCTGGCGGCGGTCGCAGAATCCCGCGAGGCCATCCTCGTTCCAGCGGTAGCTGCGGCTTCTCGCATGGTCGTGCGGGAAGTGGTGCCAGGCGTCGCCATTCACGCTGTAGTCTTTGCGCACCGTGCCCCAGGCACGTTCGGCAAGGTAGGGGCCCCAGTTCTTCCAGTTGGCGCGACGCTCGCGATGCGCCTTGAGGCGGCGATGCTCTGCCGTGCGCGTGAGACTTGTCGTACGCGCCATGATGGATTACCTCAGGTACCGGAAAGGAAGGTATCGAGGTGCTCGCTGAACCTGTCGGCCGGCATGAACCCGACCAGCCTCGCCGCGGGAAGCTCCTCGCCAGAGGCATCATAGAAGATGATGGCCGGCGGACCAAACAGCCTGAAGTGCCGCAGCAGGGCCTGGTCGGCTGCATCATTGGCGGTGACGTCAGCCTGCAGCAGGAGGGTATTCGCAAGGCGTGCCTGCACCGCGTCGTCGGAAAAGGTGAAGGCTTCCATCTCCTTGCAGCTCACGCACCAGTCGGCGTAGAAATCGAGCATCACGTTCTGCCCGGCGTCACTGGCGTCGGCCAGGGCGGCTTCGAGACCATCAAGCCCCTTGATCCGGCGAAAGGGCAGGGCATGGTCATCGGTGGCGTTGGCGAGGGTGCCGCCGCCCGCATCACTGGCGGCCGCCGAGCCTGAACCGGCAATGGCCGCGAGCGGTCGGAGATAGCTCGTGCTGCCCGACCAGACACCCACGAGCAGCGCCACGCCGTAGATGGCGAGCAGTGCCGCCAGCGCCTTGCCGATGCGCGGCACGAGGCCGGATTCGCCCGAGAGATTCTCGGTGGCGCCGAGGCTGATGCCGGCCACCACGGCGAGCACCGCGAAGAGCGCCATGCTGATCCCGGCATCGAGGAAGCGCGAGATCATGTAGATGGCCATGCCGACGAGCAGGAAACCGAAGAGGTGGCGCATGCGTTCCATCCAGGCGCCGGCCTTCGGCAGCAGGTGGCCGGCGGAGGTGCCGATGGCGAGGAGCGGTGCGCCCATGCCGAGACCGAGCGCGAACAGCGCAACGCCGCCCACCATGGCATTGCCGGTATCGGCGATGTAGATGAGTGCGCCGGCGAGTGGCGCCGTTACGCAGGGACCGACAATGAGCGTCGAGAGAAAGCCCATGGCGATCACGCCACCGACTCGGCCACCCTTCTGACGCTGGGAGATTTCGGAAAGCCGCGCCTGCATGCTGCCCGGCAGTTGCAGTTCGTAGGCACCGAACATCGCCAGCGCGAGCAGTACGAAGATCACGGCCGTGACCGACAGCACCCAGGGGTTCTGCAGGAAGGCCTGCACGTTGTAGCCACCGAGGCCCGTGAACACGCCGAGCACCGCGTAGGTGAGAGCCATCGTCAGCACGTAGACCAGTGAAAGGAGAAAGGCGCGTCGCGCGCCGATCTCGCCCTGACCGACGATGATGCTCGAGAGAATCGGCACCATCGGCAGCACGCAGGGGGTGAAGGCGAGCAACAGGCCAAGCCCGAGGAAGGCGAGGGCATTGAGCCAGAGGCTCTGCTGGCCGAGTTGTCGCGAGAGTCGGTCCTGTTCGGAAAGTGCTTGTTCGGAGAGAAGCGGTGCTTCGCTTCGGGCGGAATCACCCGCGGTGTCGACGAGGGGTTCTTCGACGGCCGGTTCCTCGACAGAGGGTTCTTCGACAGAGGGCTCCTTGACTGCCTCTTTGTCGACAGCGGTTTCTGACTCGACCGTTGCCGCCGCGGGCAACGAGGTGAACAGCACCGTGGTCGTCGGCGGATAGCAGAGCCCGATGTCGGCGCAGCCCTGGAATTCGACATCGAGCGTCAGTTCGATCGGGCCCTTCGGTGTTTCTTCAAGCGAGAGGGTATAGGGAAGGCGGTAGCTGGCGTTGCCGCGGTAGGTTGCCATCTCGCCGAAGAAGTCGTCATGGATGATGTCAGCGGGCGAGGTTTCGGGCTCGCCGAGCTTTAGTGCCGACGTGGGCAGCAGGGTGTCGCCGGCGCGCAGTTCACTGACGCGAAAATGCGTCTTGTCGCGATAGAGATAGTATTCGTCGGTGATCGCGAAACCGATCTCGAGCGTATCGGGACCAACCTTGTCCAGCGTTGCCATGAAGGCGACATCGGGTGCCAGCGGTTCTTCCGCGGAGCCGAATATGCTGGCCTGTGCGAGCGCCATGAGCGGTGCCAGCGCAAGCATCAGGAACAGTAAAACGCGATGGATCTGGCGCATCGTGGTGGTGGAGTCTCGCTGTCGTGCTTGTCTGAACGGGTGTGTGCCCATAGGTTCCCTTCTGAGCGGACAACATTGCCGGGGAGCCCACGAGTCCATCATGCCTTACGCCTTGCTGCTTTTCATCATCATGCCGATCGTCGAGATCGCAGTGCTGCTGAACGTCGGTTCGGCCATTGGCTGGTTGCCGACCATCGCCCTCGTCATCCTGACCGCGGTCATCGGTACACAGATGCTGCGCCAACAGGGGCTCTCGACGCTGGCGCGGGCACGCACGAAGCTCGATCACGGCGAAATGCCGGCCGATGAGGTGGTCGAGGGCATGCTGCTCGGCGTCGGAGGCGCCATGTTGCTGACACCCGGCTTCATCACCGACGCCTTCGGTTTTCTGTGCCTGATTCCTCCCACGCGCGCATGGCTCGCTCGACGCGTGATGGAGCGTTCCTCCGTGGTGGTCATGGGCGGGAGTGTCACGTCGCCGGGGGCGGCCAGGACGGCTGCGCCCGACGCTGTGAAGCCGAGTCCACGACCCACCGTGGATCGCCACGGCAACCGGATCATCGAAGGCGACTACGAAGAGATCGACTGAGCGATCTGTCGCCTCGCAGGTACATTTTTTCTGTCCCGGTGCTTGATTTCCCGTCGCGCATCCTTAGAATTGGCACTCCTCCCCGGAGAGTGCCAACAAATCCTTCGGCGGAGCCGAATTCGAGGCGGTTGCCCGGGCCCCGGTCTGTGGCCTTCCGGTCTCAGACAGTTTGAACCCCCATAACACTCAACTATCTGGAGTCGATACATGAACATTCGTCCGTTGCATGACCGCGTGGTCGTCAAGCGCATGGAAGAAGAACGCACCAGCGCCGGCGGCATCGTCATCCCCGATTCGGCCACCGAAAAGCCGGTTCGTGGCGAGGTCCTCTCGGTTGGCAAGGGCAAGATTGCCGAGAACGGTGAAGTCCGCCCGCTCGACGTGAAGCCCGGCGATCAGGTGCTGTTCGGCAAGTACGCCGGCACCGAAATCAAGATCGATGGCGAGGAAGTGCTCGTGATGCGTGAAGACGACATCATGGGTGTCTTCGAGTAAGACGCGCTGACACTTTCTCCTTATTCTCCTCATATAAAGACAACAGGAATTCATCATCATGAGTGCCAAAGACGTACTTTTTTCCGACAACGCGCGCAAGCGCATGCTCAAGGGTGTCGACACGCTCTCCAATGCGGTCAAGGTGACCCTCGGTCCCAAGGGCCGCAACGTGGTTCTCGACAAGTCCTTCGGAGCCCCGAACGTCACCAAGGACGGCGTCTCGGTTGCCAAGGAAATCGAACTCGAAGACAAGTTCGAGAACATGGGTGCGCAGATGGTCAAGGAAGTGGCTTCGCAGACTTCCGACATCGCCGGTGACGGCACCACCACGGCCACGGTTCTCGCTCAGAGCATCGTGCGTGAGGGCCTCAAGTCGGTGGCTGCCGGCATGAACCCGATGGACCTCAAGCGCGGTATCGACAAGGCCGTGGCTGCGGCTACCGCCGAACTCGCCAGCATGTCCGAGCCCTGCAATGACCAGAAGGCCATCGCTCAGGTCGGCACCATTTCCGCAAACAGCGACGAGTCCATCGGTGAAATCATCGCCGAAGCCATGGCGAAGGTCGGCAAGGAAGGCGTCATTACCGTCGAAGAGGGCAAGTCGCTCGAGAACGAACTCGATGTCGTCGAAGGCATGCAGTTCGACCGCGGCTACCTGTCGCCGTACTTCATCAACAACCAGGACTCGATGGAAGCCGAGCTCGAAGATCCCTACGTGCTCCTTCACGACAAGAAGATCAGCAACATTCGTGATCTTCTGCCGGCACTCGAGGCCGTTGCCAAGTCCAGCAAGCCGCTCTTGATCATCGCCGAAGACATCGAAGGCGAAGCACTTGCGACGCTCGTCGTCAACAGCATGCGCGGCATCATCAAGGTCTGCGCGGTCAAGGCACCGGGCTTCGGCGATCGCCGCAAGGCCATGCTCCAGGATATCGCCATCCTTACCGGTGGCCAGGTGATTTCCGAAGAAGTCGGTCTCTCGCTCGACAAGGTCACGCTTGAAGATCTCGGTACCGCCAAGCGCGTGACCGTGGACAAGGACAACACCACCATCGTCGATGGCGCCGGTGCCAGGAGCGAAATCGACGCACGCGTCGACCAGATCCGCACTCAGATCGAGCAGGCGACTTCCGACTACGACAAGGAAAAGCTCCAGGAGCGCGTTGCCAAGCTTGCCGGCGGTGTTGCCGTGATCAAGGTCGGTGCTGCCACCGAAGTTGAGATGAAGGAGAAGAAGGATCGCGTCGACGACGCGCTGCACGCTACTCGCGCCGCCGTTGAAGAAGGTATCGTCCCGGGTGGCGGCGTGGCTCTCGTTCGCGCCATCGCCGCGGTCGACAAGGTCACTGGCGACAACCACGACCAGGGCGTCGGTGTCGGCATCGCCAAGCGCGCGATGGAAGAGCCGCTGCGTCAGATCGTTGCCAACGCCGGTGAAGAGCCTTCGGTTGTTGTTGCCAGGGTTCGTGAAGGATCGGGCAACTTCGGTTTCAACGCTGCCAGCGACGAATACGGCGACATGATCGAGTTCGGTATCGTCGATCCGACCAAGGTCACGCGTTATGCTCTGCAGAATGCTGCCTCGGTTGCCGGTCTCATGATCACCACCGAAGCGATGGTTGCCGATGCACCGAAGGACGAGCCCGCACCTGCCATGCCCGACATGGGCGGCATGGGCGGGATGGGCGGCATGATGTAATCAGCGCCCTTGCAGGATGCGAGTTCGCTCGCAGCGACACGACAAGACCCCCGACTGGTTCGGGGGTCTTGTGCGTTCGGGGAAGGCATCAGCATGGATGAGCCCGGGTTGAAAGTTCGCTTCAGGAGGTGTCGATCTGGCCGATAAATTGCCTCATGGGACGGTGGTCATCCGTCATTCATCGGTGATTCGGACGATTCGATCGATCTCTGAAAGGACTGCTCACTTGAAATTCGACTCATTGCTGACAACGCTGAAGCGCTCGCGCACCGCGCGGCTGTTGTCGTGGCTCGTGGCGACGGTCTTGTTCGTGGTGCAGATGTTCTTCATCGTGCCGCTCTCCTGGAGTGGCTACAGCAACGAGGTTGCCGAACTCGTGGCTACCGAGCGAGCGCGTATCGATCTAGCCTTGCGATACTCCGATCCGGGTGATCTCGAAGTCGACCAGGCCATCCTCAACGATGCCGTGGTCGGTCTCATGCTGAAGACGCCGAACGGCGAACTGCTGTTTCGGCAGGGCGAGGTGCCGCTCGTGGCCAGCGATCTCTCCAACGCGCGTCAAGATGCCGGCGCCATTGGCCGGGTTGCGGTGCACCGCGGCCTCAAGGCATCCAGCTGGACGCAGCAGACACTCGGTGATGAAATATCGGTCGAAGTCTGGATCGATCCGACAACGGTCGGTAGCAAGGCACGCTTCACCTTCATGCTGCTGTTGTTCTTTGCGCTGATCGCGAGTGTGGTCGGTGCCGTCGCCGCACTCCTCGGCACATGCCGCTACTACATTCGTCCGGTGGACGAACTCATCCGCGCCCTGCGCGCAGGGCGGGAAAACGGAGGAGGTCGTCCCCCGAAACTCATCAGCGATCCACCCAACAACGAACTCCGGCCTCTCGCCGACGAGTTCAACAGCCTGATCGAAGAGCAGAAGAAAGCGGCACGGCAGGTCAAGGTCAAGCAGCAGTACCTCGAATTTGCCGCCCATCACGACCCGCTGACGCAGTTGCCGAATCGTGCGCTCTACGAACAGGAAATGAAGAAGACGGCCGAAGCGGCGCTCAAGAGCGGTGCACGCTTTGCCGTGTTTCTCGTCGACCTCGACAACTTCAAGTTCTTCAACGATCAGCACGGCCACCTTGTCGGCGACAAGATGCTGGCTGAGGTCGGCAATCGCCTGCGCACGATGATGCGCGACATCGACCTCGTGGCTCGTCTCGACGGCGACGAGTTCGTGGTCATCCAGCGCAACGTGCCGGATCGCGACGTCGCCGAGGAGGTGGCCAATCGCGTCATGAAGGTGGCCACGGCTCCCTACGAGTACCGTGGACTGACACTGAAACCCGCGGTGTCGATCGGTATTTCCTGCTACCCCGCTGATTCCCAGAGCAAGGAGGACGAGGGGCAACTCGGCGAGGAGATGCTCAACAATGCTTCGGTGGCCCTGCAGGACGCCAAGAGCGGGGGCAAGAACTGCTATCGCCTCTTCAACGAAGAGATGCGCAGCCGTGCCACGGCCCGCATCCGCATCGAGCAGGACCTGAAGCTCGCGATGCAGCATGGGCAGTTCGAACTCTATTATCAGCCCAAGATCAACATTGCCACGCGCGCCATCATCGGCGCCGAAGCCTTGATCCGCTGGCGTCACCCGGTCAACGGCTTCATGTCACCCGATGCCTTCGTGCCGATCGCCGAGGAGGCCGGGCTCATCGTCGAACTCGGCGAATGGATTCTCGAAACCGCCTGTGAGCAGACACTCGCGCTGCGCAACGAAGGCTTCGATGGCATCAACATCGCCGTCAACATTTCCGCGGTGCAGTTCACCGACCGGCTCGTGCCGAGCGTCAACGCGATTCTCGACAAGACCGGCTTTCCGGTGGATTCGCTGGAACTCGAAATCACCGAGAGCGCAGTCATGGATGACCCGGAGATGGTCATCAACACCCTGAACGAGTTGAGTCAGTGTGGCCTTCGCCTCGCCATCGACGATTTCGGCACGGGCTACTCCTCGCTTGCGTATCTCAAGCGCTTTCCGGTAGACACCCTCAAGATCGACCGCGCCTTCATCACCGATGTCTCCACCGACCGGGACGACGAGGCCATCGTTCAGGCCGTGCTGGGCCTTGCCCGGCATTTCGGCATGAAGGTGGTGGCCGAAGGTGTCGAGGCCGAAGACCAGCTGAACTACCTCAAGCAGGAGCAATGTGACATCGCGCAGGGTTACTTCATCAGCAAGCCTCTGAGTTTCAACGAATACCGACAATGGCTCAAGCGCTGGCCCTATGGCGTCGAGGTGGCGTCTGAGGTTGCCAGGCAGACCTTTCTGCCTGCTCCGAGGACCGGTACCGACAACTGACGCACACCGCACACCGCGCATTCCGGACACCGCAAGGCACACGGCACACGGCACACGGCACACGGCGCGAGCATTTCAGGGCTTAGAATGGCATCCCCGGTGCCTGCCACCGAACGCGGTTCCTGCCCGTGCCCGACAAGTCCGATTCCGATCCACGCTGCAGTTGGTGTCATGGCAGCGAACTCTATCGCCGCTACCACGATGAGGAGTGGGGGCGACCCGAGCGCGAGCGAGACGCACTCTTCGAGTTGATCTCGCTCGAAGGCGCACAGGCAGGGCTGTCGTGGATCACCATACTGAAGAAACGCGAGGGTTACCGTGAACTCTTCGCAGGCTTCGAGCCCGAGCGAGTGGCAGGCTTCAGCGACCGGAAGCTCGCGAAGATTGCGGCCAACCCCGCCATCGTGCGTCATCGTCAGAAGGTGGATTCGGTCAGGACGAACGCGCGCGCCATTCTCGCGATGGAGGCTGCGGGCGACAGCTTTGCAGGCTTCATCTGGTCGTTTGTCGACGATGAACCCATGCAGAATCGTTTTCGGACACTGGCCGAGGTGCCCGCGGTGACTGACCTGTCCACCACGATGAGTCGGACATTGAAAGCGCGCGGCTTCGCCTTCGTCGGCCCGACCACCTGCTATGCCTTCATGCAGGCGGCGGGGCTCGTCAACGATCACCTTGTCGGCTGTCCGGTCCACGCGGCCTGCGAGGCCTCGGGGTCTGGCGAGGGACAGCAGGGCAGCGGGTGTAAGTGACCACGCTGCAATCCTTGCTCACCTGGACCGGGCACGCGCCCTGGAGTGCGCTCGGCACGCTTGACTGGGTGCTGCTGTGCCTGTTCTTCATCTGGTCGGGTTTCGTGCGCTCGGGACTCGGTTTCGGCGGCGCTGCGCTGACGCTGCCTTTTCTGCTGCTCGTCGTCGGCGACCCGCTCGTGTTCCTGCCACCGATCTGCTTTCACCTCCTGTTCTTCTCGCTGCTGACGGTGGCGACACGTCTTGACTTCGTCAACTGGCGCTATCTCGGGCGACTCATCTCCCTGATTGTCTTGCCGGTAGCGGCGGGGCTGATCGGACTGCTGAACCTCCCGGGTGTATTCATGAGCGCCTTCGTCTATGCCATCACGCTGCTCTACGGCAGCATGTATCTTCTTGGGCGGGAGTTCGTCAGTGGTGGCAGGATCATGGACGGCGTGTGTCTGCTCGGAGGAGGCTATGCTGCCGGTGCCTCGTTGATCGGCGCGCCGCTGATGGTGGCCTACAGTGCGCCTCGGCTGCCATCCGAGCAACTGCGCGACACGCTGTTCGTTCTCTGGATCGTGATGGTGCTGGCGAAACTTGCAACTTTCGTCAGTGCCGGCGTGAACCTGCAGCTGCCGTTCATGCTGGCGATGTTTCCACTGGTTGCGCTCGGACATGTGGCGGGGCTTCGCCTGCATCGCGCCATCGTCCGCGGTGGCGCTGCACGCTTTCGGCGCGTCATCGGTGGCGGGCTCGTGCTGGTGAGTCTCTTCGGTCTGTTCGCGCTGCTTTGATATACTTCCTGCGTTTGAATCCGTGTTCGAGCGAACCTTGGAGAAAGACTGATGCAGCGACTTTCGCGATTCGGCACCACCGGCCCCGTTGCCCTTCTGGTTCTGAGTCTTGCCGGCGCCATGGCGGGTGGCTGTGCCAGCGATGGCAGCACCAACCTCAAAGGGTTGCGCTCGGCCGCCGAGGGTGTGCTCGGCAGTGAAACCTCGAGCGGCGCGCTCGGCAATGGCGAGATCGCCAGCGGCCTCAAGCAGGCACTGACCATCGGGACAGGCAAGGTAGTGTCGCAGCTTGGCCGGAGCGGTGGTTTCAGCAACGATGCCGTGGTTCGCATTCCCTTGCCGAGTGCACTTGTCGAGGCCCGCAAGGTGGCTTCGAAATTCGGCATGGGCGGCATGTTCGACGACCTCGAACTCAAACTCAACGAAGCGGCCGAGGCAGCAACGCCAAAGGCCAGAGAACTCTTCGTGGGGGCCATCACCTCGATGACCGTCAGCGACGCACGTGGCATCCTCAACGGTCCCGATGACGCCGCCACAAGCTACTTCCGCGACAAGACCGGCGCCGAACTCTCCAGGGAGATGCGACCGATCATCGACAATGCGCTGGCCGATGTCGGTGCCGTCACCACCTTCAACAAGCTCATGAACCGCTACAACGCCATTCCGGGCATGCCCGCGGTCAACACCGATCTCACGGGTTACGTGGTCGAGAAGGCCAATGACGGTATCTTTCACTACGTGGCCGAGGAAGAAAAGGCGATTCGCGAGAATCCGCTCGAACGCAGCACCGAACTGCTGCAGCGTGTCTTCGGCAGCGTCGGAAGCTGAATCAAGCGGAGAATCCTGAATTCATGAGCGCAGTACCGCCACCCGATCTCTCGGGCCGACATTCCTTCGACCGGGACGATCTCCTCGCCTGCGGTCACGGTGACCTCTTCGGTCCGGGCAATGCCCGTCTGCCGCTGCCGAACATGCTCATGTTCGATCGCATCACGCGCATCAATGCCGACGGCGGCTCGGCCGGGAAGGGCGAGATCGTTGCCGAACTCGACATCCGTCCCGACCTCTGGTTCTTTGATTGCCATTTCGAGTCCGATCCCGTCATGCCGGGCTGTCTCGGGCTTGATGCCATGTGGCAACTGGTGGGTTTCTTTCTCGGCTGGAAGGGCAATCCGGGTCGCGGCCGGGCACTGGGTTCCGGCGAAGTCCGTTTTTTCGGTGAAGTTCTGCCATCGGCACGGGTGGTGCGCTACGAACTCGACATCAAGCGTCTCATCGAGCGCAGGTTGGTCATGGGCATCGCCGATGGCCGTGTATTTGTCGACGATCGCGAGATCTACACCGCAAAGGGTTTGCGTGTCGGTCTGTTCCAGACCGCCGACGACTTCTGATCCTTTTCTTCCGACAATCGTTTCAGGATTACAGGTTATGCGCAGAGCAGTCATCACCGGTATCGGCATCGTTTCCTGCCTCGGTAACGACAAGGACAGCGTCACCCGATCGCTTCGCGAGGCGCGCTCCGGCATCACGTTTCGCGAGGAATACAAGGAGCGCGGCATGCGCTGTCATGTGGCTGCTGCTCCCGAGATTGATCTCAAGGAACAGATCGACCGCAAGCAGCTGCGCTTCATGGGTGCGGCGTCAGCCTATGCCTACATCGCCATGCGCGACGCCATTGCCGATGCCGGCCTCGAGGAAAACGAAGTTTCCAACGAGCGCACCGGCATCATTGCGGGCTCCGGTGGCGCTTCGTCCAGCAGTCAGGTGGAAGCAGCCGACATCCTGCGCGAGCGCGGCATCAAGCGCGTCGGGCCCTATCGCGTTACCCAGGTCATGGGCAGTACGGTGTCGGCCTGTCTGGCCACTCACTACCGGATTCGTGGCCTCAACTACTCGATTTCCTCGGCCTGTTCGACCAGCGCCCACTGCATCGGCAACGCCCTCGAGCAGATTCAACTCGGCAAGCAGGATCGTATCTTTGCCGGTGGTGGCGAAGAAGAACACTGGTCACTGAGCTGCCTCTTCGACGCCATGCGTGCGATGTCGACGAAGTACAACGACACACCGGAAACGGCCTCGCGTGCCTACGACGCCAATCGTGATGGTTTCGTGATTGCCGGCGGCGGCGGCATGGTGGTCATCGAGGAACTCGAGGTGGCAAAGGCGCGCGGCGCAAGGATCTATGCGGAAATCGTCGGCTATGGTGCCACCTCGGATGGTTACGACATGGTGGCCCCATCGGGTGAAGGTGCGAAACGCTGCATGCAGCAGGCCATGGCCACGGTCGACAGCCCCGTCGACTACATCAACGCCCACGGCACCAGCACACCGGTAGGTGACATCGTCGAACTCAAGGCGGTGCAGGAAGCCTTCGGCGAGTCCATGCCACCGATCGGCTCGACCAAGTCCCTGACGGGGCATTCGCTCGGGGCGGCTGGCGTGCAGGAATCGATCTACTCGCTGCTGATGCAGGACAGCGGCTTCATCGCCGAGTCGGCGCACATCGAGAATCTCGACCCGGCGGCCGAAGGCATGCCCATCGTGCGCGAGCGTGTCGACAATGCCTCGCTCGATACCGTCATGTCCAACAGTTTCGGCTTCGGTGGCACCAATGCCTCGCTGGTGTTCCGGAAAGTCTGAGCGACGCTTCTTCGGCATCGTTTCCACAGCTACCGTGCCCTGACTCCACCTCCATGCTCGGCGATCTCGCACGCTCACGTCTGAAGCTCCTTGCGTATGTCGCCAGGCGTGGTGCGAGCAAGCTTGTCGGCGCTCTGGGAGCGTCCTTGGGTACCAGAAACCATCGTGGCGCCGACGGGGTGGTGTTCCCCGGCAACGTCTTCGACACCGTGGCGCATTTCAGCGCACCGGGCAAGGCTTTCGAGGCCGATCCCGATTCCGTCGTGCCACCTCGAAAACTTCGCGCACGTGCTGTTGCCTTCTACCTGCCGCAGTTTCACGCCATACCCGAAAACGATCGCTGGTGGGGCAGGGGCTTTACCGAATGGCATAACCTCGCACGGGCAATGCCGCGTTTCGAAGGGCATTACCAGCCGCGCATCCCGCGTGATCTCGGTTTCTATGATCTCGGCGTCGATGCCGTTCTCGAACGGCAGTGCGAGCTTGCCACGCGTGCCGGTATCGAAGCCTTCTGCTTCTATTACTACTGGTTCAATGGTCACCGCCTGCTCGAGAAGCCGCTGGATCGTTTCTGCGAACTCGAGTCTCTGTCGATGCCTTTCTGCATCCTCTGGGCGAACGAGAACTGGACGCGTCGCTGGGACGGACGCGACAGTGACGTGCTCATGTCGCAGGACTACCGTACGGAAGACGATGCCGCCTTCATCGAGGATACGGTGCGCTACTTCGGGCACCCGCGTTACCTTCGTGTCGATGATCGGCCCGTGTTCCTGCTCTATCGGGCGAGCCTCCTGCCCGAGCCCCGTGCCATCATCGAGCGCTGGCGCGAGGCCTGGCGCGAACGGCTTGGCAGCGTGCCCTGGGTCATCATGGTGCAGAGTTTCGGAGATCGTGACCCGCGTCACTACGGTTGCGATGCCGCGGTGGAATTTCCGCCACACAAGGTCACGAAGGACATCGGACGCAGCAACCATGAGCATCGCTCGTTCGATCCGAATTTCAGAGGGCAGGTGCGTCGTTACCGCGACATGGTGGCGAAGTCGCTGGCCGACTGCGAACCGGCGGACTACACGCTCCTGAAGACCGCGTGTCCGCACTGGGACCACGAACCGAGAAGTCCCGGCCGGGGTGTGACGGTGCAGGGCTCGACGCCGCTTCGCTACGCCCGCTGGTTGGCAGCGCTCTGTCGCCATGCCAGTCGGCAACCGCTTGCGGGTGAGCCACTGGTCTTCATCAATGCCTGGAACGAATGGGCCGAAGGTACCTACCTCGAACCCGATTGCCACTATGGCCATGCCTACCTCAACATCACCCGTCGCGTACTGGCACGGGAAACGCTGGCTGGCCCGGCAAAGCCACCGGCACTGCTGCTGATCGGGCACGACGCGCACGCCAATGGCGCGCAGATGATTCTGTTGTCGCTTCTCGAATGGTACCGGCGTGAAATGCCGTTCGAGATCACCGTCATGCTCGGTGGAGTCGGCAGACTCCTGCCCGAGTACCAGGCACTTGCCGATACCCTTGTACTCGACGAACAACCGCCAGGCTTCCTCGACGACTGGCTGCAGCACCATCCCATCGATGCCGTCATCACCAATACCGTGGTCTGCGCGCCGCATGCCGTGGTCTGCGCCAGATGGGGTCTGCCGGTGGTGTCGCTGATCCATGAATTGCCGACGCTCATCCGTGAGCGGCGACTCGAGCAGGAGTGCCGCGCGCTGCTTGCGGAGGTCGATACGCTGGTGTTCCCTTCGGGCATCGTGCGTGACGGATTTCTAGGCTGCGCGGCAAGTGCGGGCGCGGGGGGCTCAGGCCCAGGCGCAGCCATGCATGCCTCCTCCGGAGATGACAAGGTCGCAAACGCAGCCGCGCTGGCAGTCCGCCCCCAGGGACTTTACAAGACGCTCACGGCCGAGCCCGAGTCCATCGATGCCTGTTACCGTGACCTTGGGCTCGACCCCGCAGCGCACGACATCGTGCTGAACGTGGGGTATGCCGATCATCGCAAGGGCTTCGATCGTTTTGTCGATGTGGCCCGGCATGGCGAGGCATCGGGTGACAGGCGACGACAGTATGTCTGGGTGGGCAAGGTCGACATCGACATGTCGAACTACCTCAAGCGTGTCACGGGTGGCGACACATTACAGAATTTGCATATAGTCGATTTCACCGACAGCATTGCACCCTGGTATGCGGCAGCAAGCGTGCTGTTCCTGAGTTCACGCGAAGACCCCTATCCGACGGTGGTGCTCGAGGCGATGAGCTTTGGCCTGCCCGTGGTGATGTTCGAGGGTGCGACTGGATTCGACAAGGCGTTGCTTGCCCATGCCAGCTGCATTGCCGGAGACGATGCGGCATCGATCGAGGCGACGATTGCGAGGGTCATCGACGAGAACACCGAAGCAGAACAGGCCATGCGCCGTGACTATGTTGGCTCAAGTCACGACTTTTCAGCCTATGCCCGCTATCTTCTGACGCTCCTGCCGATAGCGACCGATGCACCTTGAACTCTGGCTGTGAGCACCTGATCGCAGCAGCGTGGTCTGATCCGGGCCATCGGTCGCTCGTCGCGGCACCATGATGCCGGCTTGAGCCGATATCATCGCGCACTCGCATGTGCATGGTCAGGGGCGCAGACTCAGTATGCCAGCGGAGCTTCCTCGAGCATGGCCATCTGCTCTCTGAGACTCAGGATGTGTTCGTCCCAGAAGCGCTCGCTGTCGAAGAAGGGAAAGGCCTGGCGGAAGGCGGGATCATCCCAGCGGCGGCCGATCCAGGCGGCGTAGTGAATGATGCGCAGCGTGCGGAGCGGTTCCACGAGATCAAGCTCGGCAAGGTCGAAATCGCGAAATTCGAGATAGCCGTCAAGCAGGGCGGCAAGGCGTGCCTCGGCGTAGTCACGTTCGCCCGAGAGGAACATCCACAGATCCTGAATGGCGGGACCTGTCATGGTGTCATCGAAATCAAGCAGCATCGGCGTGCCATCGGCGGCGAGGAGCAGGTTCCCCGGATGCAGATCCCCGTGCAGTGACAGGATGTCGAGATCATCGAGGTGTTCGAGTCGTTCGTCGACCATCGGCAGCAGTTCATCGACCAGTGAGGCATAGACGTCGACATGGTGTTCGGGCAGCAGCGGAGACTCGAGCAGAAAGCCGGCCGAAGCGTCACCGAGACGCGCCACGCTCAGGCTTGGGCGATGATGGAATGGATGGTGTTCGGCCACGGCGTGCAGCCGTGCCACGGTGCGGCCGATCAGTTCGAGTTGCGCGTCGCTGTCGAGTTCGGGCGCCCGCCCGCCGACGCGTTCGAACAGGCAGAAGCGATAAGGGCCCTGGCGAAAGAGGGTTTCGCCGTGCGCATCGGCGAGTGGTGCGATCACCGGCAATTCGTATTCGGCGAGGCGCCGACAGAAGGCATGCTCCTCGAGAATCGCGTCGTCCGACCAGCGTCCCGGGCGGTAGAATTTACTGACCAGCCAGCTGCCGTCCTCGAGCCCCACCGAGTAGACGCGATTCTCGTAGGAGTTCAGGGCGGAGAACCGACCATCGGTACGATGGCCGGTGCTGTCGATGGCATCAAGAAGCGCATTTGGTTCGAGTTGGTGGAAGGCGTCGGTGGCGAGGTTCGCCGCTGGTTCATCAAGTTCGTTCACGGTGAATGGCAATTCCTCGACTCAGAGCTGAAAAGGCGTGAAAGTGTCAGTAAAGTACGCGAAATGATGCTATATTTCCGCTTTGGCTCCATGTTCAATACGATACGCTCCGCGAGGCAACATGTTACAGGTTCTGGTACTGAACGGCCCTAACCTGAACCTCCTCGGGCAGCGTGAACCAGCCATCTACGGGCGCCAGACGCTTGCCGACATCGAAGCGCGGCTCGCGCAGCAGGCGGCCGATCTGGGCTTCGCCATCGAGTGTTTTCAGAGCAACCACGAAGGTGCGCTGATCGACCGCATCCATGCGGCGGGCAGGGATGGCTGCAAGGCGCTGATCATGAATCCCGGCGGCTTCACCCACACCAGCGTGGCACTTCGCGACGCCGTGCTGGGCGTGGGGCTGCCACTCTATGAAGTTCACTTGTCGAACATCCACGCACGTGAGGCGTTCCGACATCACTCTTACTTTACCGACATCGCGGCAGGCTCGATCATGGGCCTCGGCGCCCTCGGTTATTCCCTGGCGCTTATCGCCGCTGCCGAACACCTGCAACAGGAACGGCAGCAGCGCGCCGAGAACAGGACATGACAATGGATATCAGAAAGATCAAGAAGCTCATCGAGCTGCTCGAGGAGTCGAATGTCGCCGAGATCGAGATCCAGGAGGGTGAGGACTCGGTGCGCATTTCTCGCTCCGGTGGCGCCGCCCCGGTACCACCCGTGCCGACCTTCACGGCGGCACCGGTGATGCCGGCAGCCACGACGGCACCAGCGCCGGCACCCGCCGCGCCTCCGGTAGCGGCTGCGGATGAAGGCGAAAACCAGCTGGCGGGCACCGTGGTCGAGTCACCCATGGTGGGCACCTTCTACCGCTCCTCGTCACCCGATTCCCGCCCCTTCGTGGAAGTGGGTCAGTCGGTTGCCCGGGGCGACACGCTCTGCATCATCGAGGCGATGAAGATCATGAACCAGATCGAAGCAGAAACCAGCGGTACCGTGCGGGCCATCCTCATCGAAGACGGGCAGCCAGTCGAGTACGGCGAGCCTCTGATCGTGATCGACTGAGTACACGATCATGGTCAAGCCTCTGAACAAGATCCTCATCGCCAATCGCGGCGAGATCGCGCTCCGCATCATGCGCTGCTGCCGCGACCTCGGTATTCGCACGGTGGCCGTCTATTCCACCGCCGATCGCGACCTCAAGCACGTGCGCCTCGCTGACGAAGCCGTCTGCATCGGGCCTCCGCCGTCGCCGAAAAGCTATCTGAACATCCCTGCGATCATCAGCGCGGCCGAAATCTCCGATGCCGAGGCCATTCACCCCGGTTACGGTTTTCTCGCCGAGAACGCCGATTTTGCCGAACGCGTCGAAACCAGCGGCTTCCGCTTCATCGGCCCGACGGCCGACGTCATCCGGCTCATGGGTGACAAGGTCAGCGCGATCGCCGAAATGAAGGCCGCGGGTGTGCCCACGGTTCCGGGCAGTGACGGCCCGCTCGGCGACGACACGAAGCGCAACCTCGAACTCGCCAACGACATCGGCTACCCCATCATCATCAAGGCTGCCGGCGGTGGTGGCGGGCGCGGCATGCGCGTGGTCAGAAACGATGCCGAACTCGAACGCTCGATCGAAATGACACGCAGCGAGGCCGCGAGTGCCTTCGGCAACCCCATGGTGTACATGGAGAAATACCTCGAGAAGCCTCGCCATATCGAGTTTCAGGTGATTGCCGACGAGCATGGCAACGTGGTACACCTCGGCGAGCGCGACTGCTCGATGCAGCGGCGCCATCAGAAGGTCGTCGAGGAAGCGCCCGCGCCGGGCATCGATGCGGCCACCCGTGCCGACATGGGCGCGCGCTGCGTGGCTGCCTGCAAGCGTATCGGCTACCGTGGTGCCGGCACCTTCGAATTTCTCTACGAGGGCGGGCGTTTCTACTTCATCGAGATGAACACGCGCGTGCAGGTCGAGCATCCGGTCACCGAGATGGTCACGGGTGTCGACATCATCAAGGCACAGATCCACGTGGCCGAAGGGCGCGAACTCAGATGGACCCAGGACGACATCACGATCAGTGGCCACGCCTTCGAGTGCCGCATCAACGCCGAGGATCCGGTGAACTTCCTGCCATCGCCCGGTCTCATCCACCAGTACCATGCCCCGGGCGGTCTCGGCGTACGTGTCGATACTCACATCTACAACGGTTATCGTGTGCCACCGCACTACGACTCGATGGTCGGCAAGCTCATCGTCTTCGGCAACGAGAGGCACTCGGCACTGGCGCGCATGCGTGGAGCCCTGAGTGAGGTGTTCATCGACGGCATCAAGACCAACATCCCGCTGCACATCGACATCTTCGATGACAAGTCCTTTCAGGAGGGTGGCACGAGCATCCACTACCTTGAGCAGAAGCTCGGCATGGATTCGTGAGCGACTCCGTCGCGGATCAACCCGACGATCACCTCGCAGCTCGGTCCGATGCGCCCTGGCCCGAGGTCAAGCTCGTTGCCGCCGAGTCGGAGGTCGACGCGCTCGAAACCTGGCTGTTCGAAGCCGGCGCGCTCTCGGTCACGCTGAGCGATCCGAGCACCTCGGACGACCCCGCCGTGGCGGTGCTCGAACCGTCGCCGAACGAATTCAGACTTTGGCAACGTGTCGGGCTCACGGGGCTGTTCGCGCAAGGCAGTGTCACCGCCGGCATCCACGAAGCGCTGCAGAGCGCTGCCACGAATCTGAACCTCGGCGTACCCGAATACCGTATCGACATGCTCGCCGATACCACTTGGGAGCGCACCTGGCTCGAGCATTTCCGGCCAATGGCCTTCGGCCGGCATCTCTGGATCATTCCCGGCGAGCAGACCGCGCCGGAGCCCGATGCGATCAACCTCAGACTCGATCCGGGGCTTGCCTTCGGCACCGGCACCCACCCGACCACGGCACTGTGTCTCGATTGGCTCGATGCCCGTGCCCGTGACGGTCGTGGTGACGGCGACAAGGGTGGCGGCTCTCCCGATGTGCGCACGGCGCTGGCGGGCCTTCGTGTGCTCGATTATGGCTGTGGTTCGGGCATCCTCGCCATGGCCGCAGCGATGTTCGGCGCCGAGACGGTGCTGGCCGTCGACATCGACCCGCAGGCGATCACGGCCACACGTGCCAACGTCGTCGCCAATGGACTGGCCGGCCGCATCGAAGCCCGTGTGGTCAGCGACGGGGCATTGCTCGAGGACGGTACGGAGCTTGCAGCGGGGAGCGTCGATCTGATCCTTGCCAACATTCTCCACCAGCCGCTCATGTCACTCGTCAGCACCTTCACTTGTCTGCTCCGTCCCGGGGGCGAACTGGTGATGTCGGGTATTCTGACGTCACAGGTCGACGCCCTGACCATGCGTTACAATTCCGGTTTTGACATCCTGTCCGGACGTGAGATGGATGGCTGGGCTCTGGTATCGGCTCGGCGCAACTCCCTGTCACACGACGCTTGAATGGGCAAACCGCGCAACCAGCAGGATCACGTGGCCGAGCATGTCGGCACCGAGATCGACTCCATCGCATCCGCGGAACTGCAAACCAGTTGCTCGCATTGCGGCACGGTGTTCGAGGTGTCCGTGGATGTACTGACGGCGCCTGATTCACGTGTACGTTGTGGCGAGTGCTACGGTATTTTCGATGCCCTGACCAACCTCGTCGATCCCGAAAACGCACCTGAGGAACTCGCCGGACTGGTCGATCGGCACCAACCGATGCCCGCACCCGGCGCAACTGCCGAGGCGGCTCCGGCGCCAGGTGACATCACCTCCGGTGGGCAGGTAGCCCCGATCGATGACATCGAACTGCCCGATCTCGATGGCGAGGATGGGGTTCGCCAGCGCGGTCATGCCAGCGAACTGTCGGGATCGGTACGCGTGGTCGGTGAAGTCGACAGTGGTTCGAGTCAGGCATCGAGTCTGCCGTCGGCCACGGCGGCTTCGCTGGCAGGGTTGGCCAATGCCAATTCGGCGCTGGATCAGACCTTCAGTGAGCATGATCTCTTTTCCGGTGAGGCCGAGCTTCCCGAGATCGCACTGTTCGATGCCACGCGCGATGCCACGCGCGACGCTGACAGCATCGACTTCGATGAGATGGCCGCCGGCGAGGACGAAACCTTCAACGAGACCCTCATGGTTCACGATCTGACTGTTGGCGAGCCGGATTTCATGGCTGCGACCGGGATCGAATCGAACCAGGAGGTGAGCACGAGGCATTCGAACGAACCCGACGACGGTGACCCGGATCGGCTCGATATCGGCAACACCACCGCCGATATCGGAACGGCGGTGGTCGGCACGGCAACCGCATCTTCGACCATCGACTTTCGCTACCGTGATCGTGACGATGAGGACTCGGCAGAAGCGCGGCTTGAACGCCGCCGCCGCCGTGAACGCGGCACGGCTTTCGAAGGCGATGCCGGTTTCCCGGATGTCATTGCCGAAGATGCCGGTGACAGGGTGACCGCGGGTGCCCTCGCCGATGACCCACTCGTGCAGGATGACGCCTTTCCTGCTGCCGACGAGGTCCTGCTCGGTGACATGGACAAGCTTCGTCCGGAAAAAGGCAAACGCAAGTGGCTGCAACGCATGATCCTTGCGCTGTTGGCACTCGTGCTCAGCGGCAGCCTCTGGCTCATGCGCGATCCCGTTGTCGTGACGACAACGGCCGCGCAGAACCCGATACTCCGTCCCGTCTACGGTGGTGTCTGTATCCTCGTCGGTTGCGAGTTGCCACCGCGGGTCGATTTCAGTCAGATTCGCGTGCTTGGCCGTCACGTCTATTCGCATCCGGAAATCGAGGAGGCGTTGGTCATCGAAGTGGTGCTTCGCAACGATGCCGGCTTTGAGCAGCGTTATCCCAACCTCGCAGTCAGGTTGTCGAACGTGCGTGGTCAGCGTGTCGCCGAGCGCGAATTCACCCCGGAGGAGTACCTCGACGACTGGCAAGAGGGGGATCTGTTCGGTGTCGGCAAGCGCCTCGACATCAGCCTCGAAGTCGCCGATCCGGGGAGCGATGCTGCTTCCTTCGAACTCGACTTCCTCTGAGCCTGAATCCTGTGCAGGTCCGATCCTGCTCGGGTTTGCTCCTGCTCGGGTTTGCTCCTGCTCGGGTTCTCGACCATCCGGGTCGGTTCCGTATTATCATGGTGAACCGCCCCCCAACTCCCTGAACCGCGATGGTCCGGATCGGTTCCCATGTATTGCCGGGTCGCGTGTTCCTGGCCCCCATGGCCGGTATCACCGACCGAGTTTTCAGAGATATCTGCATCGAGCAGGGCGCGGCGTATGCCGCATCGGAAATGATCTCCAGCGATACCTTGCTCCATGCCACGGCCAAGACGCGCCACCGTGTCGAACGTGGTCACAACGAACTTCCCCACGCCGTGCAGATTGCCGGTTCCGAGCCCGAACAACTGGCTGCTGCCGCCGCCTTCAACGTGGCGAACGGAGCCGACATCATCGACATCAACATGGGTTGTCCGGCAAGGAAGGTGTGCAACCGTCTGGCGGGCTCGGCGCTGCTGGAAGACCCCGCACTGGTCGAGCGCATCCTCCGCGCCGTGGTCGCTCGTGTCGATGTGCCGGTGACACTGAAAATTCGTACTGGCCCCGATGCCGAACGTCGTAACGGCGTCGATATCGCTCGCATCGCCGAAGATGCGGGCATTGCCTGTCTGGCCGTGCACGGGCGCACTCGTGCCGATCGCTTCAGGGGTGAGGCCGAGTACCGAACCATTGCCGACATCGTCACCGCCGTGAGCATGCCGGTGATCGCGAATGGCGACATCGCCTCCGCCGCCGACGCACGGGCCGTGCTCGAGCAGACCGGGGCTGCCGGTGTCATGATCGGACGCGCAGCCCGTGGCAACCCCTGGGTGTTCGCTGGCATCGCCGCAGCCGTCGATGGCAAGGTACCGGACGCGGCGATCGTCGAGCCTTCGCTCGATGACATCGCCGCCACGCTGATCCGCCACGTCCGTGGCTGCCACGCGCTCTATGGCGAGTACCGCGGACTGCGCATCGCGCGCAAGCACGTTGCCTGGTACTGCAGCGGGTTCAGGAATGCCGCGGCGTTCCGCCAGCGCATCAATCACGTCGATGACGCGTCGGTGCAACTTGCCCTGATCGAATCGTTTCTTGCGGCACCGGAACGATTTCCGGAGGCTGCCTGATGAGCACCGGCATGTCATCGACGCCGCACAACGGCGATACCCCGATCCAGAAGTGCGTTCGCGAGGAGATGAAGCGCTACTTCGACATGCTCAACGGCGAGGAAGTGCCATGCGGGCTGTATCGCGCCATCATCGATCAGGTCGAGGATGCGCTGTACGATGCCGTACTCGAAGCCTGCCAGGGTAACCAGACACGTGCTTCACGCTGGCTCGGCATCAGCCGCGGCAAGCTGCGTGACAAGCTCAAGAACCGCGAACCATCGTCATGAATGAAACCACCGTCTACGCCCTGCTGAGCGTTTCCGACAAGCGCAACATCGTCGAGCTTGCCCGTGCGCTGGTAGCGTCGGGCTACCGGCTCCTTTCCACCGGCGGTACGGCGAAGACGCTGCGAGACGCCGGGCTTGATGTGCGCGATGTCGCGACACACACCGGCGCCGCAGAGATGATGGCAGGGCGGGTCAAGACGCTGCACCCTACCGTACACGGCGGCATTCTCGGGCGTCGTGGCGAAGACGACGCGGTCATGGCCGAACGAGGTATCGACCCCATCGATGTCGTGGTCGTCAACCTCTATCCCTTTGCCGCAACCGTGGCGCGTGACGATGTGGGCATCGAGGAGGCCATCGAGAACATCGATATCGGCGGCCCCGCCATGGTCCGTTCGGCGGCAAAGAATCATGCTTCGGTGACGATACTCACCGACCCGGACGACTATCCGCGCCTGATCGATGCCCTGCAGGGCGGTGGTGGTCCGTCAGCGGCATTGCGCTTCGCTCTCGCGGTCAAGGCTTTCGAGCACACGGCACATTACGATGGCATGATTGCCGAGTATTTCGGCTGCCTCGTCGGCGGTCGTGCCGCGGGCGGTTCGGCGATGAACGCCGGCGATGCCGCAGACGGGCAGGGGGATGGCATACGGAACGATGACGGACAGCGTGATGGCGTCAAAGCCGGCTTTCCGGCCACGCTCAATCGGCAGTATCACCTCCGTCAGCCGCTTCGCTATGGCGAAAATCCACACCAGCGCGCGGCGTTCTATGTCGAGAAGCATCCTCCGGCGGACAGCATTGCGGCGGCGCGGCTGCATCAGGGCAAGGCGCTGTCCTACAACAACCTCATGGACGCCGATGCGGCACTCGATTGCGTGAAGGTTTTCGACGAACCCGCCTGTGTCATCGTCAAGCATGCCAACCCCTGTGGCGTTGCAGTCGCGGATGACCTTCTCAATGCCTACGACCGGGCATATGCCACCGATCCGACCTCCGCCTTCGGTGGCATCATTGCCTTCAATCGACCGCTCGATGCGGCGACGGCGTCGGAGATCACATCGCGGCAGTTCGTCGAAGTCGTGATCGCTCCGGGTTTCGAAGCTGCCGCCCTCGACGCCCTCGCCGCAAAGCGCGACGTTCGCGTCCTCGAAACCGCTCTCGGGCCTTCGAAGAATGCATCGACATGCTCTTCCACCGTCGTTCCCGACTGGCACTGGCGCAGCGTGTCGGGCGGGCTTCTCGTTCAGGACGCGGACCTTGCCGAACTCGATCCGGCGTCACTGCGTGTGGTCAGCCGCCGCGCGCCGCAGCCGAGCGAGATGGACGATCTGTTGTTCGCGTGGCGCGTGGCGCGTTCGGTGAAATCCAATGCCATCGTGTATGCGCGGGAACGTCGTACCGTGGGTGTCGGTGCGGGGCAGATGAGCCGCGTCTATTCGGCGCGCATTGCCGGCATCAAGGCGGCCGACGAGGGTATCGAGGTAGCCGGTGCCGTGATGGCATCCGACGCGTTCTTTCCCTTCCGCGATGGCATCGACAATGCTGCGATCGCGGGCATTCGTGCCGTCATTCAGCCGGGGGGGGCACGCCGTGACGAGGAAGTCATCGCTGCTGCCGACGAGCACGACATGGCGATGGTGTTCACGGGGATGCGGCACTTCCGTCACTAGTGCCTGACAACCCTTGTCGAACCGGCACTTCCTCGATACCTGAGCGTCGAACTCTGTCCCGGCACTGCCGATTGTCGGGGCAGTCGAACCGATACTGTCGGTCGTCGGGCTAGCTGCTGCCGACAAACAGCAGCGCGAAGCCGATGTTGTAGAAGGCGTGCAGCAGGATCGGCGCTGCCAGGCGCTCGCCCGTGCGCTCGTAACTCCAGCCGAACACGAGTGCTGGCAGAAAGATCAGCGCAGCCCACAGTGGTGGTTGGCGGAAAAGATGAAACGCGGCGAAAACTGCGGCAGTGATCGGATTGGCCAGCTTGCCGCAACGACGCGAAAGCAGCCATGACTGCAGCCCACCGCGAAACACGAACTCTTCGAGTACCGGACTGACGATACTCAGGAGCAGCAAGGTGAGCGCATCGGGCAGGCCTGCGGCGAGCGGGATACCGGCGAGCAACAGGGTGGCCCAGGTGAGTGGTCCGAGCGCCATGGCACACCACCACAGCGCATCGTGCCAGAAGCGCGGCCTTGTTGTGTCCGCGCCGGTGCGCGGACCTGTCGACCGGGCGTTTTCCGACCTGGCGCTGGCCTCTGACCTCGCTGATTTCACTCAGGCGGGTGTTCGAGAATCTCGATACGGTTGTTGCGCTCCCGCCCTTCGGGCGTGCTGTTGTCGTGGAGCGGTCTGCTGCCGCCGAAGGAGCGCAGGTTCAGACGCTTCGCGCTGACACCTCGATCGATCAGGCCGCGACCGATGACGAGCAGACGCGAACGCGTCAGGGAGGTCTGCTCGGCCTCGCTGCCGCTGTTGTCGGTATGTGCAAAGATACTGACACTGGCATCGGGATAGGTGTCGAGCAGCTTGGCCAGACGGTCGAGCTGCTCGTCGGCGCCGGGTTCGAGCTGATCGGTGCCGGTGGCGAAATCAAGCCCCTTCAGCACACCATTGAAGAGTGCGCAGCCATCGTCGCGCACCGGATAGCCCGGGGTGGAGTTGTCGCACCGATCGGCGGCATCGTCGACGCCGTCACCGTCGGTGTCGCGGTTGCGTGCCGCACCCGGCGGGAGATCACTCTCGATGCCGATCAGCAGTGGTGAATCATTGCCCGGCATCATCGTGACGCCATCCTCGTCGAGTTGTTCATCAGAGGTATCGGCGGCCGTTTTCGGCTCGGGTTCGATGAGCGGCAGATCGTCCGGCAGCGGTGGCAGCGGCCCCCGTCGGCGACCGCCAAAGCGCGCCACCAGCGCCAGTGTTGCCGACGAGGCATCGTTGTCGTGGTAGTTGCCTTCCGCACGCAGCGACAGTATCTGCCCGAGGTAGACTTCGACACCGGCACCGGCACCGAAATTGACGGCGTTTTCACCGCGCAGTGCGACGTCGGCATCACGGGTGATGTAGCCGAGGGCAAAACGGCCATACAGCGACGCGCCGAAACCGCGCGCACGCGCGCCTCTGCCGCGGCTGTCGAAGAGGCGGTAGAGCAGAGCACCATCAAGAGACAGGTAATCGACGTCAGCGTTGTTCTCGAAGCCGGCGCTGCCGAGCGAACGGATCTGCATTTCCACACTGCTGCGGAAGTCGAGATCGCGTCCGACGATGACGCTGCCGAGCGTGCCGACATTATCGTCGTCATCGGCCGCGCCGCTTGCGACTTTCGGCTCCAACAGTGAAGCGCCGCCACCGAGTCCGAGGTACCATTGATCACCGAAGGCCGTGGCCGTGGTGCCGAATGTCAGCAAGGCAGCCATGAGGCAGACCGAGGCAAGAGCCGGACGCGCTCGAGGTTTGAGGTTCATGCAGGTTTCCATTCATACTTCCTTGCCAGAGCCTAATTCATTCGGCGAGCCAGCGGGCTGCCTCGGTTGCCGTATAGGTGAGCACCCCGTCACAGCCTGCGCGCTTGAACGAGAGCAGGGTTTCGATCGTGACGGCGCGCTCGTCGATCCAGCCACTGGCAGCGGCGGCCTTGAGCATCGCGTATTCACCGCTGACATGGTAGGCGAAAGTCGGTACCTGGAAGTTGTCTTTGACGCGGCGCACGACATCGAGGTAGGGCAGGCCTGGCTTGACCATGACCATATCGGCACCTTCTTGCATGTCTGCTGCAATTTCATGCATGGCTTCGTCCGAGTTGGCCGGATCGAGCTGATAGCTTTTCTTGTCGGACCTGCCCAGCGCGGCTGCCGCACCGACTGCTTCGCGGAAGGGGCCGTAGAACGACGAGGCGTACTTGGCGGCATACGAGAGAATCAGCGTGTGGCGATGATCGGCAGCTTCGAGTGCTTCCCGAATCGCGCCGATGCGACCGTCCATCATGTCCGACGGGGCAACGACATCGGCACCGGCGTCAGCGTGTGACAGCGCCTGCCTGACGAGTGCTTCGGTCGTTTCGTCGTTCATGATGTAGCCGGATGCGTCCATCAGACCGTCATGCCCGTGCGGGCTGTAGGGGTCGAGCGCCACGTCGGTGATCACCTGCAGTTCGGGCAATGCCTCCTTCAAGGCACGAATGGCCCGCTGGACAAGCCCGTCCGGGCTCCAGGCGGCACTGCAGTCGGGGGTCTTGGCGGCATCGTCGGTGACCGGAAACAGCACCACGGCGGGGATGCCGAGTGCATGTGCCTCGCGCGCCGCGCTGACGAGACGATCGACGGTGAGACGCTCGACACCCGGCATGGCCGCCACCGGCTGGCTCTGGTTGTCGCCCTCGATGACGAAACAGGGCTGAATCAGGTCCGCGGCCGAGAGTGTGTTTTCGGCAACGAGTCGGCGCATTTCGCGTGCGCGACGAAGCCTTCGTGGGCGGTTCGCCGGAAACGGTGCGCGAACGCCGAAGGGGGCATGTTGTGTCATTGGGGTCGTGCGGTATTGCGGCAACTTCGGACTGTGCCGATTATACGGAGCTGGCGCCACCTTCGATAGAATCGGCACCGACAAGGTATTTGCCTTCCACGTTTCCACGCTTGCACGCATCCGGCAATGATCAATCGATACACCGTCATCGGGCAACCGATCGCACACAGTCTCTCGCCCGAAATCCATGCGTTGTTCGGCGAACTGACCCAGCGGCGCATCAGCTACACCCGCACCGAGGCTTCACCCGAGGGTTTCGAAGAGGCGGTCAGGGCGTTTCAGCAGGCGGGTGGCAAGGGCTGCAACGTGACCTTGCCGCACAAGGAGCGCGCGCTCACGGTGTGCGACTGCCTTCACGCCAGTGCGGAGATTGCCGGTGCGGTGAATACGATTCACATGCAGCGCGATGGCAGGCTCGTTGGCTACAACACCGATGGCAAGGGGCTGGTTGCGGATCTCTCGGCCGGACTGCAGGTGCCGATCGAAGGCCGTCGTATCCTGATGCTTGGCGCAGGTGGCGCCGCTCGTGGCGTGCTCGGACCACTCCTCGAGCGTGCGCCGGCGGAAATCATGCTGCTCAACCGCACCGAGGAAAAGGCGCGGGCACTCGCCGATCGTTTCACGGAATTCGGCAGTATCCATGCATTGCCGTGCACGGCGGATCTGGCGGATCTCACCCCCGTCGATATCGTCATCAATGCCACCAGCATGAGCCTTCAAGGTGAGGTGCCGTCGCTCGACGAACTCACGCTCGACGACGATGCGCTTGTCTACGACATGATGTACGCGCGAGAAGACACGCCTTTCGTGAACTGGGGCAAATCGCGTGGTGTTCGCGCCGTACATGGTTATGGCATGCTGGTGCAGCAGGCGGCCGAGTCGTTCTTCGTATGGGAAGGGGTACGGCCGAAAGTGCGCATGGCCCGGAAGAGATTTGCCGCAATTCTGGCGAACAGTCATTGAGAGGATCCATTGCGTGGAAGCAAGCTCACGAAGGAGAAGAGCCACATGGCATGTGTTCGTTTTTTGACTGTTGCAGCGGCGCTTGCCGTTTCAATCTGGTTGTTGACCGATACTGCATCGTTGCATGCACTTGAACCGGTTTCGCATTGCGACACCGAGGCCGATACCGCCGACGACGGTTCAAGAGCCCAGCCCACATTGCCGCAGGTATCGGCAAGCATCGGTGAGTCAACGCTCGAGATCGAGGTGGCGGCGACCTCGAACGAGCGCTACATGGGTCTCAGCTATCGCTGTACCCTGGCCGATGATGCTGGCATGCTGTTCGTCTACAAGGAAGAGCAACCGCTGACCTTCACGATGCGCAACACCCGCATACCGCTGTCGCTCGCGTATCTCTCGAGCGAATTCGAGATCATCGAAATCATCCCCATGAACGTCGGGCCCGATCAGCGGTTTGCTTCGTCGAAGCCCGCACGCTATGCGCTGGAAGTGAACCAGGGCTGGTTTCAGAAGAACGGTGTGGAAGTGGGGGATCGGTTGGTGTTGCAGTAGTTGCTGTTGATGCAGGTTTGTTGATGCAGGTTTGTTGATGCTGGGTTGCCGGGGCAGGCGAGTCCCGCGCAGCTCTGACGCATGCTCAGACTGTCATGTCGGCCCAGTCGCGCGGTTTGAGGTAGTAGCTGACGAGCTTCGCCTCCTCGGAGTCCGGTGCGGCCTCGAAGCCGTATTCCCAGGCCGCGAGCGGCGGCATCGACATCAGGATCGATTCGGTACGGCCACCGGACTGCAGGCCGAACAGCGTGCCACGGTCGTACACGAGGTTGAATTCGACATAACGGCCGCGCCGGTAGAGCTGGAAGGCGCGCTCGGCTTCGTTCCAGAGGAGGTTCCGACGGCGTTCGACGATGGGCGCGTAGGCCTTGTAGAAGTGCTCGGCCACCGAGCGCATCACCGCGAAGGCGTGCTCGAAGGAATCGCCGGTGAAGTCGTCGAAGAAGAGGCCACCGATGCCACGAGCTTCGTCGCGGTGTCTGAGATGGAAATAGTCATCGCACCATTGCTTGAAGCGCGGGTAGAGCGCATCGCCGTAAGGCGCGAGCGCGGCGTGTGCTGTCTGATGCCAGCTGATGCAGTCTTCGTCGAAGCCGTAAAACGGCGTCAGGTCGAATCCCCCACCGAACCACCACACCGGTTTCCTGTCCGTCTCGATCTCCTCGGCAGGCTCTGCATGGAAAAAACGCACGTTGGCGTGGGTCGTCGGCACCTTCGGGTTCTTCGGGTGCAGTACCAGAGAGACGCCCATGGCTTCCCAGGCTCGGCCTTCGAGTTCAGGCCGGGCGGCGGTCGCCGAAGGTGGCAGGCGGGTGCCATGTACCCGCGAGAAGGCAACGCCCGCCTTCTCGAACAGCGCGCCCTCGACCAGCACGCGTGTGAGTCCGCCACCCCCTTCGGCACGCTCCCAGGGGTCGTCCATGAAGTGCGCCTTGCCGTCAAGAGCTTCGAGCTGACCGCAGAGGGTGTCGTGGAAGTTGCGGAGGAAACGCTCGACGGCGTCATGATCGATGGCCTGGTGGTGCGTCATGGTGTCTGGATGGTTGTGTGCGAACAGGAAGTCGGTGCGCGTTTGTGCATCAGGTGACGGGATCGAAGCACCCTTGCTGGCATTGTCGAGGCCATGATACCCATGCCTGCAGGATTTCTCGGCATCGTTGCAATGATTGACACGGAGCACGGTCATGAACGAGTCCGGGTTCTTTCAGGCACGCAGCAGCCTGCCCGTTGCCAGTTCGATCACCCGACTCGGTGAATCCGCACCGCCTGTCGGTGCATCGAGTACCGTGTCGAGTTCGCTGCCGAGGACGGCATCGACGTCTGACGCCGAACGGAGCGCTTCATTGCCACTCCGGTTGGCACTGGTCGATACCAGCGCCGAGTTGCAACGCGCGCAGAGTTCAGCCACCAGCGGCATGGCCGAGAGGCGGACGGCGATGGTGTCACGACCACCGTTCAGAAGCAGTGGAACCTGTTCGCTGGCCTTCACGACGAAGGTGACGGGGCCGGGCCAGTGTGCGGCGAGCGTGGCCTCGGCGGTAGTGTCGAGTGGTGCCATCCAGGGGGCCAGTTGCTCGCGACTGCCACCGATGATGATCAGACCCCTCGTGGCTTCGCGTCCCTTGATGGTGAGGATGCGCTCGATGGCCTGCTCGTTGCCGGGCAGGCATCCGAGGCCGAATACCGCTTCGGTGGGATAGGCGATGACACCGCCACCGCGAATGACGGCAGCGGCTTCATCGAGACCGTTCAAGAAGCCGTATTCCTTGCGGTTGCCGGGCTGCTGATGGCTGACTTCTTTTTCGCGGCGGCCTTCTTCTTCGCACTGGTTTTTTTCTTCGAGCTGGCCTTCTTCCTTGCAGTCGCCTTCTTCGCCGCCGTCTTCTTCGCCGAGGTCTTTTTCGCCGCCGTCTTCTTTGCGGCCGCCTTCTTGCCGCGCCCGCGCTTTTCGGGCGCTCCGGCGAGGAGCTTCTCGGCCAGGGCCTGGTCGATGTCGGCCGGGGTTTCCTTCATCTCCTTCGGAATCTTCGCGTTCTTGTTGCCGTCGGTGATGTAAGGCCCCCAGCGACCGTTGAGGATCTGGATGTCGGTGCCCTCGAAGGTCTTGATGATGCGATTGGCATCGGCGATCTTCTTCTCCCTGACGATCTCGAGTGCCCGCTCGAGCGTGACCTCATAAGGGTCGTCCTCCTTGAGCGAAACGAACTTCGAGTCGTACCTGATGTAGGGGCCGAAACGGCCGATGTTCGCCGAGATCTTCTCGCCCTCGGGCGAGACGCCGAGATCACGCGGCAGGTCGAAGAGTTTCATTGCCTCCTCGAGGGTGATGGTGTTCATCCGCTGTCCCGGGCGAAGCCCTGCAAACCGCGGCTTTTCCTCGTCGTCGCGCGTGCCGATCTGCACGAAGGCGCCGTACTTGCCGATACGCACGCTGATCGGCTTGCCGGTGGCTTCGTCCACACCGAGCTGACGCGCTTCGATGGCTTCGTCCTTCGAGAGGTTTTCCATCTTGTCGTCGACGCGTTTCTTGAAGGGTCCCCAGAAGTCTTCAAGGAGTGGTACCCAGTCCTTTTCGCCGCGTGACACGGCATCGAGTTCATCTTCGAGCCGGGCCGTGAAGTCGTAGTCGACGTAGTCGTCGAAATGCTTCGAAAGGAACTTGCTGACCACCCGCCCGGTGTCGGTCGGGAAGAAGCGGCGGTTCTCGATTTCCACATAGTCACGCGCCTGCAGGGTCGAGATGATCGAGGCGTAGGTGGAGGGGCGGCCGATGCCGTATTCCTCGAGTGCCTTCACAAGGCTTGCTTCGGAGTAGCGTGGTGGCGGTTCGGTGAAGTGTTGGCTGAGCTTGATGTCTTCGAGCGGCACCACATCGCCTTCTTTCATTTCGGGCAGGAGGCGGTTGTCATCGTCACTCGACTTCCTGTCGTCCTGATCCTCCTGGTAGACCATCATGAAACCCGGAAAGGCGATGGTGGAGCCGTTGGCGCGGAATTCGTTGCCGTCGCCACAGGCAAGATCCACGGCCACCTGGTCGATGGTGGCGTGAATCATCTGGCTGGCCACGGTGCGTTTCCAGATGAGGTTGTAGAGCTTGTACTGCTCTTCGTCGAGGTGTCCCTTGATGCTCTCGGGCGTGCGTGCAACCGAGGTCGGGCGAATCGCCTCGTGGGCTTCCTGCGCGTTCTTCGACTTGTTCTTGTAGGTATTGACGGTAGCAGGCAGATAGTCCTTGCCCCAGCGCCGGGGAATCAGTTGCCGCAGTTCGTCGAGGCAGTCCTGCGACAGCGTGATGGAGTCGGTACGCATGTAGGTGATGAGGCCGGTCTGGCCATCGCCGACGTCGATGCCTTCGTAGAGCTTCTGAGCAATGCGCATGGTGCGCTGCGCACCGAAGCCGAGTTTCCTCGAGGCTTCCTGTTGCAGGGTGGACGTCGTGAAGGGCGGGGCGGCATTGCGCTTGCGCTGTTTCTTCTCGACCTTGACGACTTTCAGGGCACCGTTGGCGTGGCTCATGAGCATCGCTTTCGTCGCCCTGGCCTGCTCACCGTCGGTGATCGTGAATTGTCTGACCTTCTCGCCGTCGAGCAGCGACAGTCGGGCGGCAAACGGCTGGCTGTCCTTCTCGAGTGCGGCCATGACCGACCAGTATTCCCTCGGTACGAACGCCTCGATCTCGTTTTCGCGCTCGCAGATCATCCGCAGCGCCGGCGTCTGCACGCGCCCGGCGGAGAGGCCGGCGGTGATCTTCCGCCACAGGAGCGGCGAGAGGTTGAAGCCGACAAGATAGTCGAGCGCACGACGCGCCTGCTGGGCATTGATGAGATCGCGCCCGAGGGTACGCGGGTTGTTGATCGCTTCCTGCACGGCGCCTTTGGTGATCTCGTAGAAGACCACGCGCTGAACGTCCTTGCCCTCGAGATCGCCCGACTCGGCAAGGAGTTCGACCAGGTGCCAGCTGATGGCTTCTCCTTCGCGGTCGGGGTCGGTGGCGAGTATCAGGGTGTCGGCCTTCTTCAGTGCCTTCCTGATGTTGTTGACGTGTTTTTCGTTGCGCTCGATGATCTGATAGCGCATCTCGAAGTCGTTGTCGGGATTGACCGCACCTTCCTTCGCGATGAGGTCGCGTACATGCCCGTAGGACGCAAGAACCTTGTAGTCCTTGCCGAGGTACTTCTCGATGGTCTTGCCCTTGGCGGGCGATTCCACGATGACCAGATGCTTGCTCATGTGCTCCTGCGATTCCTGACGTGTCTTGCCGGCGTGCCGGCGGCATGGCTCGGGTGAGCACGCACGAGGCGTACCATCTCAGGCCGGACCCCGGGCAAACGCCTCCTTTACTAGCGTCGTCGCTTGCGTCTGTTTTGTCAACGCCTGCTCTCCCAGGCATTCTGCGGGGTGCGTTGCACGAGTTTCAAGGTCTGCAGCAGCGACAGCGTGGCCGTCAACTCGGTGACGCCGAGGTCGAGGCAGTCGAGCAGTTCACGATACGGTGCGATGCCCCGCGCGTCGAGCGTTTCGAGCAACCGTTGGCAACGCCTGTCGATGTGCGGTGCGAGTGCCGGGTGGTCGGCCCTGGCCTGTTCGAGGCGTGCAGTGACACTGAGCCCGGGCGCGGTGATCGCAGGAGTGCCGGCAACGGTGTCGCCCGCGGACGGTGCGGCGCTCGCCGCGGAGTGCTCGATTCGCCGCTCGTCCAGCCATGCGCCCAGTTGCGCGGAAAGCAACGCCAGAATGTCGTCGCTGCTTTCCACGAGTGCGGCTCCGTCGCGAATGAGCTGGTGACAGCCACGCGCGCCGAGGTGGCTGATCGGACCCGGCACGGCCATGACGTCGCGCCCCTGATCCATGGCATGGCGTGCCGTGGTCAGGGTACCCGAGGGCAGGGTGGCTTCGGTCACGAGCGTGGCCAGCGCGAGGCCGCTGATGATCCTGTTGCGGAGTGGAAAGCACCAGGGCCGCAACGAGTGACCGAGCGGAAACTCCGTCAGGACGAGTCCGCCGCGTTCGAGTATCTCGCGCTCGAGTTCGGCGTGCTCGGGTGGGTAGCAACGGTCAGGCGCAGTGGCGACGACGGCGATGGTACGCCCCCCGGGTGCAGACAGAGCACCACGGTGCGCCGCCGCATCGATGCCGCGCGCCAGTCCGCTGACGATGCCGATGCCGAGAGCGGCAAGTTCCTCGCACCAGCGTGCCGTCAGCGAGAGTGCACCGCGACTCGCGCGCCGCGATCCGACCACCGCGAGCAGTGGCTGTTCGAGCAGCGTGAGATCTCCTCTGGCGTAGAGCAGGATCGGTGCATCGGACAAGGCGGCGAGTGCTTCGGGGTAGGCGGGGTGTTCGAGCGCGAGCAGGGTGCGCCCGGGAGCGGCCGCCTGCCAGGCGAGAGCCGCGTGGTAGCGATCGTTGCCGACGGCGTCGTGCGTGAACGAGCGGTGGTCAAACCCGGACAGGTCCGTTCCGGTCACCAGCCAGCAGCCCAGCTCCGTGGGGTCGGGATAGCGTTCGCGAATCTCGCGAAAGCGGGCGGCACCCGGTGGTGCCGAAAGCGAAAACGCCAGCCACCTCGCGGTGCTGGCGTCGGAAAGCGCGTCCATGTGCGACTCCTGTTCATCCGTGAACCGGTATTCGCGTTGATCTTACACGGAAATCGGCGCCGTGCAAGGTGGATTGTCAGGATGGCGCTCAGAGTCCCGTGACGATGTCGCCGGCAGAGATCGGTCGTTCCGATTCCATCACCAGCGCGTAGCTGACTTCGTCGAAGACCTTGAACACCATTGCCACGCCGTTCCTGATGCTCGGCAGCTGGACGCGCTCACGGCGCTTGCCATGACGGTCGATGACCACGGGGCCGGACGCTTCGATGGCGAGCACATCGCCTTCCTTTACCGATTGCTCCTTGCCGAGGTTCAGCACCACGATCTGGTTACGGCCACTCTGGCTGATGGCGTTGTAGAGGGATACCACACGCCCTTCGCCATTCTCGAACACGGGCAGTCGTGGCACGTAGGATTGCGAGGGACCGCTGGCGCTGTTCGGCAGGAGAAGGTCACCTGCCATGGTTTCCTGCTTGTTGCTCGTGATCAGAAGGGTCGACGGGTCGCCGATTTCGAGCAGCCTGGCGTTGCCCACGTGGATGACTTCGTGGCCGAGCACACGACCGGTATCGGGATCGACGAGCGGCTTGCTCTTGCGGTACACGCCGAAGCTCGTGAGGTCGCGCGAGAACGGGCCGCGGGCGTAGACCTGGTGGCCGACGGCGCTCATCAGACGGCCGTCGAAGGTACCGAGGACGTAGGGAGCATCGTCGAGTTCCTCGTTTGCCACGACCAGCGGCTGGATCAGGAACTGGCTGATCGCTTCGCCGTGAATCGTCGGAATCGCCTCGTCGAGGGAGCTTGCGCGGATGCGCGGTGAGAGGCGTTGACGACCACCGTTGGCAGCACGCGACGTGCCGCTGGCGTCAGACCCGGCCGTATCGAAGGGGTTGATGCGCTTGCCGTTACGCACCAGCACCATGGTCGGACGGCCGTCGATGTACTCGAGCGCGATGGTGTCGCCCGGATAGATCAGGTGAGGGTTCGCGATCTGCGGGTTGTAGCTCCAGATCTGTGGCCACAGCCAGGCCTTCTTCAGGAAGCGGTCGGAGATGTCCCAGAGGGTATCTCCCTTGACCACGGTGTAGGTATCAGGCGCATCCTCGGCGAGATCACTGCTCGAGAGGTAGGCGCGGGGCACCACCGAGCTGTAGTTGCCGACGGTTGCGGTGATGTCACTGGCGTCGCGCGAACTGAGGTCGCGTTTGGGAGCGGCGTCGAGCAGTTGCACGCGGCTCTTTTCGGCACTCGAGCAAGCGCCGAGGCTGACGGCAAGTAAGGCAGCCAGCAGAAGCCCTGGCGTCCTGTTGAAATCGGTCATGGCCATGGAATGGCGCTCTCCCTCGGTTGAGCGTGGATCAGATGGTCTGTCCGATCCATCGGCGGATCGTGACGAAGCTTGAGACATCCGTCGAAGCCATCAAGCAAGGACGGTGCCGGAACCCTGCCGCTGCCGTACCGTGGAAAACGTTTCCGCACGCGGCGTATCGCTGGTTCTGCCGGTGAGATAAAATGAGAGATTGTCTTCATGCCGGTGGTGTTTTCGTGTCCGTTCTCGACATCCTCTATTTCCCCACGCCCGAACTTCGCCGGACGGCCGCCGCCGTCGAAAACGTCAACGGGCAGGTTGCCACCCTCATCGACTCGATGTTCGAAACCATGTACTCCGCTCGCGGCATCGGGCTTGCGGCCACCCAGGTCAACGTGCACGAGCGCGTCATCGTGGTGGATGTTTCCGATGCCGGCGATCAGCCGCTCGCGCTGGTCAACCCCGAACTCGTCGAGACGCACGGCAGCCAGGAAACGCAGGAAGGGTGCCTGTCCATTCCCGGTTTCTACGAGAAGGTAAAGCGCCCCTCCGAGGTGCGTGTGGCGGCTGTCGATCGCGACGGCAATCCGTTCGAAGTCGACGCCGACGGGCTCCTTGCGGTGTGCCTGCAGCACGAGATCGACCACCTCAACGGCAAGCTCTTCGTCGACCACCTCTCGTCTCTGAAGCGCAATCGCATCCACCGGAAGATGTCGCGCTGGATACGCGATGGCGCCGACCTCGAGAATCTGCCGGGGAATGCCTGAGTCCGACTGCCAGTCGCAGCGCATCGTTTTTGCCGGCACGCCGGCGTTCGCCGCCGTTGCCCTCGACGCGCTGATCGGTTCGAAGCACCGGATCGTGGGCGTACTGACGCAACCCGACCGTCCGGCCGGGCGTGGCAGGAAGCTCACCGCGAGTGCCGTCAAGCAGCGGGCGCTCGCCGCCTGCATTCCGGTGCAGCAGCCCACCAGCCTGCGCGCTGCCGAATCGCAGGCCGCACTTGCGGCGCTCGCACCCGAGGTGCTGGTGGTTGCGGCCTACGGTCTGATTCTGCCGCGCGCGGTGCTCGAATTGCCCGAACGCGGCTGCCTCAACATCCATGCCTCGCTGCTGCCGCGCTGGCGCGGTGCGGCGCCGATACAGCGCGCCATACTCGCCGGCGACACCGCAACCGGCGTTGCCATCATGCAGATGGACGAAGGTCTCGATACCGGTGCGGTACTGCTCGAGAAGCGCCTTGCCATCGGCGCCGACGAGACCGCGGCCGAACTTCATGACCGCCTTGCAGCGCTTGGCGCCGAGGCACTGCTCGAGGCGCTGCCGCGGCATTGTCTCGGTACGCTCACGGCCACACCGCAGCCGGACGAAGGCGTGACCTACGCCGAAAAGTTCTCCAAGGCCGATGCCGCGCTCGACTTTTCTGCCAGCGCCGAGGAAATCCACCGCCTGATTCGTGCCTTCAATCCCTTTCCGATCGCCCATGCGCCGCTCGGGGGTGAAGTGGTGCGGATACGTGCGGCGCGGCGTGTACTGCCCTTCGATGACGCCGCAGACGCCTCTGCGATCGAGGCGCTCCCGCCCGGCACCATCGTCGCAATGACCGAAGCCGGGGCGCTCAGGGTACGCACAGGTGCAGGCGGCGATGACGGTGGCATGCCGCTGATCGACCTACTGAACCTGCAGTGGCCCGGCAAGTCCGCGCAGACGGCCACCGAGTTTGCTCAGGGACGGGACCTCGTCGGCCATCGATTCGGATGAGCGCAGCCTCACTGAGACTCGCCACCCTCGGCGTCATGAGCGCGCTCGAGCGAGGCGAGGGCTCGCTGACCACGCTGCTGCCCGCCGCGCTCGACAAGGTCGGGCCTGACGAACGCGCGCGCCTCAAGGCCTGGTGTTTCGAGCACTGTCGCCACGATGTCGCACTGCGGGCATTGCTCGGGCAGTTGCTTGAAAAGCCACTGAAGGCACGCGATCGCGACATCGAGCGACTGATGCTGCTCGGCCTCTTTCAACTCAGGCACGCGAAGGTCGCCGAGCACGCCGCCGTCGACGAGACCGTGAAGCTCGTGCGGCGGCTCGGCAAGCCGTGGGCCAGGGGGCTCGTCAACGCCGTGCTGCGGCGCTACCTTCGCGAGCGCGATGCGCTTGAAGCAGCGCTCGACGACGGGGCGCGTCTCGCCATGCCACCCTGGTTCATCGAGCGCCTCGAACGCGACTGGCCGGAACACTGGCGAACGATCGCCGCTGCCGCGAACGCGCACCCACCGATGACTCTGCGGGTGAATCGCCGCCACGGTGATCGCGAGCACTACCGACAGCGCCTCGCCGAGATCGGCATCACGGCACGCGAGCACGATGCCGCACGCGACGCGCTGGTGCTCGACACGGCCGTCGACGTGAGCGAGTTGCCGGGTTTCGACGAGGGGGCTGCGAGCGTGCAGGATGCCGCTGCCCAGCTCGCGGTGCTGATGCTCGAACAGGCGGTGCCGGCCGGCGGCAGGCTCGTCGATGTCTGTGCAGCGCCCGGCGGCAAGACGGCACATGCGCTCGAAAGCGGACATTTCTCTCACGTGCTTGCGCTCGACAACGATCCCGTGCGTCTGCGGCGGGTCGGGGAGACGCTGGCGCGGACCGGTCTTGCCGACCAGGCCGAACTCGCTGCGGTCGATGCGGCCGATACCGCTGCCTGGTGGGATGGTCGGCCGATCACGGCCTTGCTTCTCGATGCCCCCTGTACGGCGAGCGGTGTGATTCGCCGCCATCCGGACATCAAGCTACTGCGGCGCGAATCGGACATTGCACCGCTCGTTGCCACGCAACGGCGCCTGCTCGATGCGCTCTGGCCACTGGTGGCCGACAAGGGCGTGCTGCTCTATGCCACCTGTTCGGTACTTCGTGACGAGAACGAGCGGCAGATACAGGGTTTTCTCGAGCGCGTGGAAGATGCCGAACTCGACGGCGGGATGCGGCAGGTTTTACCTGGCGAGGCCGACATGGACGGTTTCTTCTACGCCATGCTCAGGAAGCAGGCGGCATGATCGGGCCCAGCGGTCGTCGATCCTGGCTGCTCACGGGACTGTTGGCGGCTGCCGTCGCTCTGGTGATGTATGCAGCACTGCGTGCCCAGCTCTTCGAGCGTGCGTTGAGTTACGGCTATCAGGTGGTACATGGCGAGGAAGCGGGCACCATTCTGATCGAATCGGCAACCCTGCACCGTGCACGGTCGGGCAGTGACGAGTCCGATGTCAGCGAATCCGGTGTCAACGAGTCGGGCGTCAACGAATCCAATGGTGACGAGTCCGGCGTCAGCGGCAGCGCGTGGCAACTTGATCTCGATGCCGAGATCGCACTGCCACCTGCGGTCATCGCGGGACTCGACAACGGTCTGCCGCTGCACTTCATACTCGAACTGGCCGTGGTGCCGGGGTCGGGTTCGCGTATGGCGTCCTGGCTGCGGCTGGACGAGCGTCATCGGCGCCGTTATTCGCTGGTCTACTACAGTCTCACGCGCCACTACCGGGTTCACGAGGAGCACAGCGGGTACTATCGGAACTATCGTTCGCTGCGTTCGGCCCTTGTGGGGCTCGGTGAGTTCCGAAGCCTGAGTTTCGACGAACTCGCCACCGAGCCAGAGCGCTTTGCGGTGCGCCTGTGGCTCGATACCAGCCGATTGCCTTTGCCGCTGCAACCACTCCTGCGTTCGCCCTGGCGTCTTGCCAGCAATACCTTCGAGGGGGTGATCGATGGCTGAGCGCATGAGTCGTCTGCGTCGACAGTTTCTCTCGAGCGCCGTGCTCATGGGGCTGCTGTTCGTGGTGATGGTCGGGTCGCTGATCCTTCTCGGTAACCTCGCACTCGATCTCGATCGCTTCGGCAGCTACTATCCCTGGCTACTGCTCGTCAACGCCCTTGCCATTGCCTTCATTGCCGTGCTGATCATCATGAACGGCTGGCAGCTCATGAAGGAGTTCCGCGCGCGGCGCGCGGGTTCGCGACTGACCCTGAAACTCGTGGTGCTTTCCGTGCTCCTGTCGCTGATTCCCGTCTCGCTCGTATACGCCTTCTCGATCCGCTTTCTGAACGCCAACATCAACAGCTACTCCGACCTCGAAATCGAGGGTGCTCTCGACGATGCGCTGCAGTTGAGCCGTGAAGCGCTGGCACTGCAGATGCGTACCCTGCAGCGTGAAACCCTGACCGTTGCCGATGCCCTGGGCGAGGCCATGGATGGCGCTGCCGATGCTGACATCGTCATTGCCCTGAATACCCTGACGCAGGATTCCTCGGCTTCGGAAATGACCCTGGTCGGTCCCGACAACGACATCCTCGCCTCGACCGGACTCGAACTCGACATGTCGGTGCTGCCTGAACGTCCCCCCGATGATCTTGTGGAGCGCGCGCGCAATGGCCTGCCTTACGTGGGTGTCGACCCGATCGGTGAAGACGCGCTGTTCTTCCGTGTGGTCACTCCGGTGTTTTCGTCCGATTCGACGCGCAGCAACTCGGTGCTGCAGGCGCTCTACCCCGTGGACGAGCGCTCGGAGAAGCTCGCCGTCAGTGTCGAATCGAGTTATCGAAGCTATCGTCGGCTTGTGTTCATGCGTCAGCCGCTGGTGGTCAGCTCGATGCTGACGCTCTCCCTGGCACTGCTTCTCTCGGTGATGATGGCGGTGTGGTTTGCCCTCTACGCAGCACGGCGCATGATGACGCCGGTGCACGATCTGGTCGAAGGCACCCGGGCAGTAGCAGATGGTAATTACAGTACAAGAATCTATAAACGAAGCGAGAATGATGAACTCGGTTTTCTCGTGCAGTCGTTCAATTACATGATGCTGCAGCTCGATCGTGCCATGCGCGCCGAGGAAGCGAGTCGGCGGCAGAGCGAGGAACAACGAGCCTGGCTGCGCGCGGTACTTGCCGAGGTGTCATCCGGTGTCATTGCGCTCGATGCAGAACTGTGCCTCAGTGACTTCAATCGCAGTGCTGCCGACATTCTCGGCGCCGAACTCGCGGACTGGCAGAAGCGTCGCATTGCACCGGACGCCGACGACAACAGCGTGCTGGCCCAGTTCGTGGCTGCGCTCGAAGAGCGGCTGCCCGAGCGCGAAGCGGGGCAGAGCGGCTGGTCGGCAGAGATCCGTGTCGTGGACGAAACAGGCAGTCGCTATCTCTTCTGCCGGGGTGCCGACCTCCACGACGCCATCGGCAAGCTCATCGGTCACGTCATCGCCATCGACGACATCACCGGCGTGATCGCGGCGCAGCGTGACGCCGCCTGGAGCGAAGTGGCCAGACGCCTGGCTCACGAGATTCGCAACCCCCTGACCCCCATTCAGCTCTCGGCCGAACGTCTGCGCCTGAAGTTCTCCGGCAAGCTCGCGGGCAGGGATCTCGAACTGCTCGAACGCCTGACGCACACCATCGAGAACCAGGTGGATGCCATGAAGAGCATGGTCAGCGCCTTTGCCGACCTTGCCTCGACGCCTCGACTCGAGCTTCGCGACATCGACATCAACACCCTGGTTCACGACGTGGTGGAACTCTATCGGCAGTCCTGGCCAGCGGCACGCTTCGAACTGGATCTTGCCGACGGGTTGCCTCCGATGCGGCTCGATACACCGCGACTCAGGCAATTGCTGCACAACCTGATCAAGAATGCACTCGAGGCACAGTCGAATCAGATGGCGCAGAGTGATGCCACCCGGAGCGATGCAGCTCAGGGCGACGCAGCTCGGGGCGACGCAGCTCAGGGTGATGCAACTCGGACGACGGCGGCAGTGTTGCGGCAGAGCGGGGCGCTGGTTCGTATAATCACGCGCATGGATGCAAAAGGCAGGGTGGGCACCGAGTCCGGCGAGATGCTGCAACTCAGGATCGAAGACGGTGGCGCAGGGTTTCCGAGCGAAATGATCGATCGTCTGTTCGAACCCTATGTCAGTTCCAAGCCGCGCGGCACCGGACTCGGTCTTGCCATTGCACGCAAGATCGTCGAGGAGCATCATGGCAACATTCGCGTCGGTAATCGACGTGATGGCGGCGGTGTGGTTACCATTCATCTGCCCCTGACAACGGCAGAATCGGATTCAGGTGAAAGCACACCGTCCGTCGACACGATGGAGCGCAGCCGCGGCGCTGCGGAAGCTCGGGAGAATCGGTCATGAACGGTCAACAATCGATACTCGTGGTGGATGATGAACCCGACATCCGTTCGGTGCTTCAGGAGATTCTCGAGGACGAGGGCTATCTCGTATCTACCGCCGAGAATGCCGAACGTGCCGAGGCACTGCTTGCCGAAGCGCGCCCCGATCTCGTGCTGCTCGATATCTGGATGCCCGACACCGACGGGGTATCCTTGCTGAAGAGCTGGCGTGGCAGCGGCACCCTGGCCTTTCCCGTCATCATGATCTCGGGTCACGGTACCGTCGAAACCGCGGTCGAAGCGACACGTCTCGGTGCGGTCGATTTCATCGAGAAGCCACTGTCACTCGCGAAACTCCTGCTGACCGTCGAGAAGGCGCTGGCCGAAGGCATTCCCGGGGAAGCTGCCAATCAAGCCATGGTCGATGGCCCGGAACCGCTGCCACTGCTCGTTGGCAGCAGTGCGCGGATCAGGGAACTCAAGAGCGAACTCGAGTCGGCACAAGCGGGCAGCACGACGGTGCTGCTGGTCGGCGAGGGTGGTTCGGGTCGTTCCGCCTTCGCCCAGGCACTGCACCGGGCGCGTGTCGCTCGTACTCGCTTCGTGCATCTGCGGGCCGAGACGCTCACCGCCAACAATGCACAGCGGGAGCTTCAGGGCGAAGAGCAGGGCGGTACGGTGCGCCAGGGCTATCTTGAGGCAGCTGCCGGCGGTACGCTTTTCATCAGTGACGCGGAACTGCTGCCGAAGGCGGCGCAGAGCGCACTGTCCGCCGTCATCGAGCAGCAGCGTTTCGTGCGCGTCGGCGGCGAGCAGCGTCTGCCTTTCACGGCACGCGTGGTAACGGCTGCGCGTCGTGACCCCGAGGTGCTGGCCCGCGAGGAGGCTTTCGATGCGACGCTTGCACGTCAGCTTGCCGGTACGCGGATGATCGTGCCGCCACTCAGGGAACGCCTCGAAGACATTCCGGCGCTGCTCGAGGCCTATGTCGACTGGCACGTGCGCATCGAGGGGCTGAGCTACCGGCACTTTTCGGTCGCGGCGCAGAACCGGCTCAGGAACCATGACTGGCCGGGCAATCTTCTCGAACTCAAGAACCTCGTGCAGCGCGTGCTGCTCCTCGGCAGTGGGGCCGAGGTGGACGTCGGCGAGATCAATCGTGCGCTTGGTGATGCCGCAGCCGAATCCTCGGTCATCGTGCTGCGTCACGATCTGCCACTCAGGGAGGCGCGCGCCGATTTCGAGCGCCAGTACCTGCTGCGTTGCCTCGCCGATGTGCAGGGCAACATCGGTGATCTGGCACGGCACGTGGGCATGGAACGCACCCATCTGTACCGCAAGCTGCGCTCCCTCGACATCGACCTCGACAAGGTTCGGGAATAAGGTTCCGGCATGAAGATCATCATCCTCGGCGCAGGTCAGGTCGGTTCCACCGTGGCCCGCTCGCTGGCCGACGAGAACAACGAAGTCACCGTGGTCGATACCGACCCCGTGATGCTCAGGCGGCTCGAGGACGCGGCCGACCTGAGAACCGTGCATGGCGAGGCAAGTCATCCCTCGGTGCTGCGCGACGCGGGTGCCGAAGACGCCGACATGATCGTGGCGGCGACGAGCTCGGACGAAACCAATATCGTTGCCAACCAGATCGCCTACACCCTGTTCCGCACGCCGGTGAAGATCGCGCGTATTCGCTCGGTGCAGTACACACGCGAGACCGATCTGTTCAACAACGACAACATCCCGATCGACATGATCATCAGCCCCGAGCAGGAGGTCACCGAGTACATCCAGCGCATCATCGAACACCCGGGAGCGGCTCAGGTCGTGGATTTCGCCAAGGGCCAGGTGCGCATGGTGGGTGTGGAAGTGACCGACGACGCACCGATGGTGAAGCAGCCACTCGCGCATCTGCCCGAGCTTCTCGGCCGCATCGACACGCGTGTCATGGCCATCTATCGCGGTGATGACATCATCAGGCCCGACGGCGACAGCATCATCGAAGACGGTGACGTGGTGTATTTCATGGGCGAAAGAAAACACGTCAGCCGCGTGATCGACGTCTTTCACCACAAGATGCACAAGAACAATCACGTGATGATCGCCGGTGGCGGCAACATCGGCCTGCTGGTGGCGCGCGCGCTCGAGCGCTTTCACAGTGTCAAGGTCATCGAATCGCAGGAAGAGCGCGCCCAGTTCATTGCCTCGAAGCTCCGCAGCGCCATGGTGTTTCACGGTGACGTTGCCAACCAGGAACTGCTGATTCGGGAGAACATCCAGGAGATGGATGTGTTCTGTGCGCTGACCAACGACGACGAAGCCAACATACTCTCGGCGATGCTGGCAAAGAGCATGGGCGCGAAGATGATCATGTCGCTCATCAACCGACCCGCCTACGTCGATCTTGTCGAGCGTGACATCATCGACGTGGCCGTCTCGCCACAGCAGATCACCATCGGTCGGCTTCTCACCAGCATCCGTCGTGGTGATGTGGTGGCAGTGCATTCGCTCAGACGCGGTGTCGCCGAGGCGCTCGAAGGGGTGGTGCACGGCGACGCCGATACCTCGCGTCTGGTCGGGCGCTCGATCGGCGAACTGCCGCTGCCTGATTGCGCCAACATCGGCGTGGTGGCGCGTCCCGAGGCCGATGACAGCGAGAAGCTCAAGGTGCTTGTCGCACACAATGATCTCGTCATCGAGCCCAAGGACCATCTCATCGTCTTCGTCACCGACAAACAGCGTATCGGCGAAGTCGAAGACCTCTTCCAGGTCGGCGTGACCTTCATCTGAGCCGCAACATGCTGATTCCGATTCAGATCAGGGTCATCCGCCGCGTCGTCGGTGCACTGCTGAGCCTCTTCAGCGGCATCATGCTGCTGCCGCTTTTCGTGGGCCTGTTCTACGGTGACCCCTGGAATTCACTGACCCCCTTTCTCGGCGCCTTCGTGCTGATCCTCACGGTGGGGCTGCTGCTGTTTCTGCCGGTGCGGTTTCACAAGGGGCAGCTGCGGGTGCGCGATGGTTTTCTCGCGGTGTCGCTGTTCTGGCTGGTACTCGGCATCGCCGGTGGGCTGCCGCTGTATCTCTACTTTCCGCTCGATCTTTCCATGGCAGCGGCCATCTTCGAATCGATGTCGGGGCTGACCACCACCGGTGCCACCCTCATCGAGGGCCTCGATGCCTTGCCGAAAGGCATTCTCTTCTATCGGCAGCTCACGCAGTGGCTCGGTGGCATGGGCATCATCGTGCTGGCCATCGCCGTGCTGCCGATGCTCGGTATCGGCGGGCAGCAGTTGTTTCGCGCCGAGACACCGGGTGTGACCAAGGAAAAGCTCACACCACGTCTGGCCCAGACCGCCAAGGTGCTCTGGTACATCTACCTCGGGCTCACGATCGCCTGCATGGCCGCCTACTGGCTTGCCGGCATGAGCGTCTTCGACGCCGTCTGCCACGCCTTCTCGACCGTGGCCATCGGTGGCTTCTCCACTCACGATGCGAGCATCGGCTACTTCGACAGCAATCTCATCGAGTCGATCGCGGTGGTGTTCATGATCATCTCCGGCGTGAATTTCGCGCTGCATTTCACGGCCGGGCGCGGCATCTCGCTGAGGCAGTACTGGCGCGACGAAGAGTTTCGCGTGTACATCTACATCATCGTGGCGCTGACCACGATCACGAGCGTGTATCTCTTCATCACCCACACTGCCAGCGCTGCGGAGTCCTTCAGCAACGCGCTCTTCCACGTGGTGTCGATCGGCACCACCACGGGTTTCACCTCCGAGGAGTACTTCAACTGGCCGGGTTTCCTGCCGGTGCTGCTGCTGTTCGCGAGTTTCTCGGGCGGATGCACGGGTTCCACCGGTGGTGGCATGAAGGTGCTTCGGGTGCTGCTCCTCTTCAAGCAGGGGCAGCGCGAACTCAGTCGCCTTCTGCACCCAAGTGCCGTCATGGCGGTCAAGGTGGACTCACGGGTGATACCGAACAACATGATCGATGTCGTCTGGGGCTTCTTTGCAGCCTACGTGGCACTGCTCGCGATCATGATGCTGCTGCTGATGGCGGCGGGGCTCGATCAGGTGTCGGCGTTTTCGGCGGTGGTCGCCTGCCTCAACAACCTCGGCCCGGGGCTCGGTGTGGTGGCGGCAAACTATTCGGGCCTCGGTGATTTTTCGCTCTCGGTACTGAGTCTGGCGATGCTTTTCGGCCGGCTCGAAATCTTCACGCTACTGGTGCTGTTCACACCGGCGTTCTGGCGCGTCTAGTGCAGATTCGTCAGGGGCCGCTGTTTTCGTTTTCACCGGGCGAGCCGCCCAGCGCAGGCCCCGACTCTCGGTGTTCAGGGCATGTCCTTATACACAAATCACGTGCTGTCTTCGAGGCGACGCATGAATTTCATGCCGGCGGCGCATGATGCCACCTGTTTCATCCCCTTCCAGATGG